>Ga0214472_10001702_pt1 | contig 24162 bp, 28 predicted proteins | sample RVTome_6_FD_207662 | JGI IMG/M metagenome (GOLD analysis project Ga0214472, IMG submission 207662) | Soil microbial communities from uranium-contaminated site in the Upper Colorado River Basin, Wyoming, United States - RVT140D175 | ecosystem: Environmental > Terrestrial > Soil > Contaminated >...
ATTTTGAGTGTGTCGCTGTTCGAAAAAACCCCAATATTACAAGCGCTTTCTTCGATTGATTACGAAGATGAAACCATTGATGACGATAACCAATTGAATTTATTTGTATAACGTTGGGACAGTAGTGGGATGTCATCATTTCCAACTGCGTGATTAACCTTTCGCCTGAGAAAGAAAAGGTATTCGGGGAAGCCTATCGTGTACTGAAAAGGGGTGGAAGATTTGCGATTGCCGATATCGTTTCCATTGCGCCTTTGCCGGACGTGATGAAAAAGGACCCGGCCCTTTATACGGGCTGTGTGTCAGGCGCGGTAAAGATAAATGAGTTGGAGTTCTTGTTGGAAAAGGCCGGATTTACCAACATCCAAATAAACGCTATCGACAAAAGTAGGCGGATCATCCGTGAGGGGATATCAAGGGAGAATATTGGAGATTACATCGCTTCGGCAATGATTGAAGCCGTGAAGCCATAAAAAGATGAACAAAATTGAACAGATATGGAACACGTACCATTCTAAACTTCACCGTTTTATTAAGCGTCGCGTCCACGATGCATCCCTTGCGGATGACATACTACAAGATATTTTTGTCCGCATTCAGTCTCGGATCGGGGCACTGAGAGAAGACAGCAAGCTTCAAGGCTGGCTGTACCAAATCACCCGAAACGCCATGATTGACCATTACCGGGATCTCAAAAAAACAATCGTGCTTCCTGAAAACCTTGTTTCTCCGGAAACGGACCCCGGGGATAAAACAAGACAAGAGATTGCCGGTTGTATCTTACCTTTGATTGAAAGCCTGCCTGATCATTACCGGGAAGTCCTTATGTTGTCGGAAATTGAAGGATTATCACACAAAGAGGTGGCTACGAAAAAAGGATTGTCTTTACCCGGAGTAAAGTCCCGTGTTCAGCGGGGTCGCGCAATGGTCAAAAAGTTACTTATGGATTGTTGCCGTTTCGAGTTCGATCATCAAGGAAATGTAACAAATTACGAGAGCAAAAGAGAGACTTGCGACCCGTGTTGAAAACGGGATCAAATCTTTTGTTGATGTATTTTGGATACCCGCCCGGAAAGTCTATATCCTTTCATCATTTCCCTGGTTCATTCCTTTCATAATCTTAGGTATTACCACACACCTGGAAGCCCCGGGACATTCCCACCTAGAAAATTCAATTAAAATCTGGCAAAATAATCCGTTCCGGTCTTTTTTGTAGAGGAAAGGGAGCGGGTCTTGAGCGGCCAACGGACCGTTACGACAAAATGAAGGGAGGTTCCGTTCGGCTATAACACGTCGCCGGGAAGGAGAATGAAACTTAACCCGGTTTGATACTGTCGGAAGGGGGCTTGGGACGATGGGTATGTCTCGGGACCTTTCGATCCGAATCGGAACGTCCGGCTGGTCTTATCCGCACTGGCGGGGGGCTTTTTACCCGCGGGATCTGGCCGCCGCGAAATGGTTTAAATATTATCTGGAGAAGTTCAATGCGGTCGAGATCAATAACTCCTTCTATCAATTGCCGTCGGAGAAGACATTTGAGCAGTGGCGAAAAGAAACGCCGAAAGATTTCGTCTTTTCGGTCAAGGCCAGCCGGTTCATCACCCACATGAAAAAACTCAAAGACCCGAAAAAGACGCTCAAGAGATTCATGCAACGGGTCGTGCTTTTGAAGAGAAAACTGGGCCCGATCCTGTTTCAACTTCCGCCCCGCTGGCGGATGGACCTGGATCGGCTAGAGGCCTTTTTGCATGCGCTCGATCGGCGGTATCGATATGCAATCGAATTCCGAGATCCCTCCTGGTTTGATGAGCGGGTTTATGATGCCCTTGCCCGGCATCGCGTCGCGTTCTGCATCTACGATCTGAACGGAAGACTCTCGCCGAAGGAGGTGACGTCCGACCTGGTCTATGTCCGCCTGCACGGCACGAACCTTGCGTACCGCGGAAAATATGATGACCAAACGCTTTCCGGTTGGACCAAGGCATTCCTCGGCTGGGCCGGTGAGGGACGGTCCGTCCACTGCTATTTCGACAACGACGAAAAAGGCTACGCCGCCGAAAATGCCCTGCGGTTAAAGAAAATGCTTTGCGGATAAGTCAGTTTACCTTATCAGGAAGCCGCACTGAAATGGATTAAGGACAAATCGACTTAGAAAACCCGGAATAAAAACCGCCGGCGGACAGCAGGTGCGGGATCTAATGTACAGCGTTCCGGAAATACCATACGGGCCTCTTGAAACCGAGGCAGGGAACGGCGTAGCATCTAATGAAGGTCCTGCTATCCTGGGGGATATGTCCGGAGACATTCCATAGAATTTTCATGGAATGAAACGGGGAGGTACGTACGGTTTATCCGCCGGATTTGTCCGGTACAGAATGGAATGGGAGCTTACGATGCTGAATGATCGATTTTCCATTATCATATTTTTGGCCGTGATTGGAGTTTTCATGGGACAAAGTGGAGGAGAAACGATGGCATTTGAATTGAAAAGCAGTGCCTTTGCCCACGGGCAGGGTATTCCTCAACAATACACCTGCGACGGATCTGACCTTTCGGTTCCACTCAACTGGAGCGATCCACCGGAAGGCACAGTCAGTTTCACCCTCATTTCGGACGACCCGGATGCCCCGGTGGGAACCTGGGTTCATTGGGTATTGTATGATCACCCGGGGCTGAGCCGGGAGATCCCGGAAGGGGTTTCGACGCAGGAGGTTCTCCCCGACGGTTCCAAACAGGGCATGAACGATTTCAGGAGGATCGGGTATGGAGGGCCATGCCCCCCACGCGGGCCCGCCCACCGGTATTTTTTCAAGCTTTATGCGGTGGACCGCCTTCTCAATTTTCCCCCTGGGGCAACGAAGGCGAAGGTCTTGGAGGGGATCAAGGGGCATACACTCGGCGAAGCCCAATTAATGGGAACGTATCAGCGATAATCCGTCACGGGGCGTCGTATCGGAAAGGATCAAATCGGCTGTTCCCACGGTTTCCTACGGCAGTCTTGTGTGATCGGATTTGAAGAGGGATGGTGAAACCATGAAAGGCGTCATTTATCGGCAGTACGGGGGCCCGGAGGTTTTGGAATATACGGACGTGCCTGAACCGGTGATCCGCAAACACCAACTCCTCCTCAAAGTCCATGCGGCATCGGTCAATCCTGTGGATTGGAAATTCCGGCGAGGGACCCCCCGAATTCCGTTTCTCCGGATGCCTCGGATTCCCGGTTCGGATGTGGCCGGGGAAGTGGTCAGGGTGGGGTCGTCTGTGGTGGGGTATCAACCGGGGGAGGCTGTGTATGCCATGCTCTCCCCTTTTTCCGGCGGGGCCTGTGCCGAATATGCTGCGGTTCCGGCGCGGAACGCCGCCCACAAGCCACAGAATCTTTCTTTCGAGGAAGCCGCTGCGGTTCCCTTGGCCGGGCTCGCGGCGCTGCAGGGGCTGCGCGATCTGGGAAAGGTTGGGCGCGGCCACCGTGTGTTGGTCAACGGTGCGTCCGGGGGGGTGGGTTCTTTCGCGGTTCAAATCGCACGATGCTTCGGGGCCGAGGTGACGGGGGTGACCAGTGGAAAAAACCTGGACTTTGCAAACGCCCTGGGGGCCAACCCCGTCATGGACTATGCGGTGGAAGATTTCACGACCTCGTCTTCTCGATTCGATCTTATTTTTGACACGGTGGGCAACCGGTCGTTTCGCCAGTGTAAATCCGCTCTGCGTCCGAAGGGCATTTACGTTTCGACGCTTCCGACCTTCTCAACGGTGCTCCGCATGGTGATCGGTCCGCTGGGGGGTGGAAAACAGGCCCGTCTTCTCAATGTTCGCGCACGGGGGAAGGATCTTGAGCAGTTAACGGCATGGATCGAGGGGGGGCAAATTCGCCCGCATATCGACCGGGTCCTGCCCCTGTCGAAGGCGGCAGAGGGGCATGCCTACAGCGAGGCCGGGCATGCGCGAGGGAAGATTGTCTTAAAGGTGACGGGACGATGAAGGCACCGTTGACGGATCTTGAATTAAAAAGTCTATTAGAGATCTACCAAGATGAAAAAGAAGGGTTTGAAAAATGTATGTCGGAAATAAAAATTTAAAATCCTCCAAATGTTTGTTTTTACTTTTTTGTTCCGTCTCTTGTACCGTTTTCATTCCCCAAACCGCCGATTCAAAAGAAATTCCTCAAGAAGACGCTGCCGGCGGGTTTTACTTCCGGGAGAATCACGGCTATTACGATACAATGATCGCGGATATTCGTGTGCCTGTAAACGCCCTCGGTTTTTATATTGATGATCCCGTTCCCCACACCCGCTCGGCCAGACCGGGTGACCACCGCTTTTTTGACGCAACCTTCGGAGAGACCTTTTACCTATTGGGCTATGATTATGCTCAAGAGAATTCGACGGACGAGGTTGATTTTACAGAAGGCGTGGCGGGGTTTCTGGAGGGATCCGCCCATCTTCTTTTGGATTTTGACGGACCTTCAAACGATGTGATTAATACGGATTATCGGATCGGTCTAGGGTTGGCCGGAAGAGGATTGCCGAGGGTTTTCCCAGGGTTAAATGCGTTGATTAGAGGCCTCTCATGGGATCAACATTTTTCATGGCGATTTAAGGCCTTCCATGAAAGTACACATCTGGGGGATGAATACTCCATTGCAGCCGTCCGTGCGCGGGACGTGATCGGAGATCCCGCTTTCCAGGACTTCCGCAGAATCAATGTCAGTTACGAGGCATTGGAAATTTTTATTGCCGTCGATCATAAATGGTTTCCAGCAGCGATGTCCTTTCTTCCCGAATACGGACGTGTGTACGGCGGCTATCGATATGTGGAGGGTCCGGGATACACACTGGATGAACTGGTTTCATTACCGACCGATATCAATAACGATGAATATCAAACCGGGGGGGAGATGTATTTCCGGATGGCGCGGACAGGGGATGGGGGGGATGGTTCTTAAAAAATTTTAAAAATATTTTTTCTCCCTCAATTTTTCTTCGTTGCAGGCGATGTTTTTAAACGGGAACAATATGATTATTTGGGGGGCTTACAAGATCCTCGTCAATGGAGTTATAATATTGTTGCCGGAATCATGTACGGGGACCCCTTCAAAGAGAAAGGGAAAGGGACGAATACGCTAAGGTATACATTGAATTATTATGACGGCTTAAATCCCCATGGCCAATTCCGAAACAGTGAAATTCAATATGTGGGGTTTCATATCGTTTTTGATTTTCGGTAAGACAGATTCGATCGAAGGCCCTCCCAAAACAGCCCGATCGTTCAGGCGGTCCCGTCTCAATTTTCGGAAGATTCTTCTCTTGAATTCTCCTTCGATTTTCCGCTATAAAAGGACACATGCGGTTTCACAAATATTCCTCAGGACATACGTTCCCTAAATAATATTTCATGCCCCTCATCGCGAAACGACTCCAGTCCATCGTTGAATCGCCCCCGTTCGTTAACGGGGTGATGATATTAATTATCCTGAACGCCGTCCTGATCGGCCTCGAGACCTACCCCTCCGTTTTCGCGAAATACGGTTTTCTGCTTCAAACCCTCGACCGGATCATCTTATGGACTTTCGTTCTGGAGATCTCTCTCCGGTGGATGGCCTGGACCCCAATGCGGCGTTTTCTCCTTGACGGATGGAACCTTTTTGATTTTATCATCATTGTGGCGGGCTTGCTGCCCGCCTCTCCCTACCTCTCCATTATGCGGATCTTCCGCGTTCTCCGGGTTTTGCGGGCGGTTCGCGTCATGCCGAGCATGCAGCAACTGGTGGTCACCTTACTGAAATCCATTCCGTCGCTGGGCCATATCCTTTTTCTCATGCTGATCTTGTTCTATGTCTACGGAGTCATCGGGACATTTCTTTTCCGTGAAACCGCTCCCGATTATTTCGGATCCCTCCACCGGAGTTTCCTCACGCTTTTTCAGATCGCCACCCTGGAGAACTGGCCGGACATCCTGAGTGTCCTGTCTCCAGGGATGCGGGGCGCCTGGATCTATATGGTCAGTTTCATCCTCCTCGGGACGTTCGTCGTTCTGAACCTCGTGGTGGGGGTCATCGTGAACAATCTACAGGCGGCGGCTGGGGTGGAGTCGAAAGGGGAAGGGATTTCCCATGAAAGGGATCTCGCGGAAATCAAACATTCCCTGGCCCGGATCGAGTCCGAAATGATGCGTCTGGGCAGGGACCGCTGAGCCGAGGCTCCGTTCGATGCGGATTATCCATAAGATTTCAGAAAATCCGAAAAACGATTTAAAATGATCAGCAGTTTCTCTTTTTAGCTTGACCGGGCGGGTAAAAATGGCCTGAGCTTTTTTCCGAATTCTCGTTTTCAACTTCCACCGTCACCCCTCCCACCTTTCCTTTAATTCTGTTGATCTCGCAGGCGGAGAGTGAAAGGACGAACAGGACGGCTAAAAACAGGTTTATTATTCGCTTAGGATCCCCCATGGGTTAAAAAAGACTCAATCTTTTCGACTTTTTCAGGTGTTCCACCAATACTTGGTAAATATCTCTCAATTAGGATTTTGTCAAATTTCCATAAAAATTAAAATCGATTTGGTCAGAGCAAAGCCATTGAAAGAGGGGGACGCAGAGTAGCGGAGCTAAATCCCGTATCGGGAATGCTTGCCGGGCCGTCAAAGGATTACTATTGGCGGCTTTATTATTGATGCGGGTAGAAGATTCCTCAACCCCGTTCGATAAAAGGGATCGTGTCTACGTTTGTCGGTTGGAAGGAAGATTGACTTGGGAAGGCTTTTAATTGGGTGCAGTGTTTAGGAACGAAGAGGTCTTTGAAATCACCCCAGCAAGACTTCGGCAAGCCTTCGTCCTGAGCCCAGTCGAAGGATCAGTCGAACGCTCAGTCGGGCTGCTGGGGAAATTGGGGCGGGCTGTGCGGTTGGAAGAACCCCTGGCAAAAAGAGGGGTTCTTCGAACCGAGAGGATTTTGATTCATCTGTATTCTCCCGCCTCGTTCCCCATAAGCCGGGGAAATTGGGGCGGGCTGTGCGGTTTCAATTCGATTCAAAAGGAAAGTACGTCAATGAAAGGGTTACTTTGGCATTGTTTTTGCTCCAATAGATAGATAAAATAATAGAAATTCGTTCTTTTTTTGTCTTTCAATACAGGGAGTGAAATTTAATTCTTTTTTCAAGGAAAAGACATCTCAAAAAGGAGGGACCAATGCTGACAAATCGTTTTTATTTTTTCTTCGGGGTCGTAATTTTAGTGGGATTATTCCTACCACCTTCTGTAAAAAGCCAGGGGGCCAGCGAGAACCATCGGCGAATTCCTTTCATCATTTTCTCGGAAGATCCGGGTCTTAAAAAATCGCTCGGTGTCCGGCATACCTTTCCGGGTATGTTTACCGCGAACCTTTCTCTGGCCCAGTCCCACGCTCTGAATCTGGCGGGGATTAGAACAGAGCGGGTTCGACTCTATCACCTTTCTCCCCCTCCTGGGTCCTGCTCCCCCTGGCCAGAATGCAAAAACGGGGGCGGGGGCGGAGATGGTGGGGCAACTAGCCGTATTGCTACTCCCGATGATCCTACTCCATGGGGCGTTGAAACCATCTATGATGACCCCTCCCTTCAGACCACCATCGGCGGTGGGGCCGTGAATGTCGCCGTCCTGGATACCGGGGTCTTTAGTGACCACCTCGACTTGAAGGGACGTCTTGAACAATGTGTGGATTTCACCGGCGGGGGTCCCCCCGGAACCGTAAGGATCATGGAGGGCGCTTGTGATGATAAAGATGGTCACGGAACCCATGTGGCGGGGACGATTCTCGGGGACAGTGGATCGGACGGTCTTGGCGTTTTTGGCATTGCCCCTGAAGCCTCGCTCCTCGCCTATAGAGTCTGCGGAGGTAGTGGTTGCTGGACGGATGATATTGCAGCGGCTATTGATTATGCCGGAGGCTATGGGGCCCAGATCGTTTCCATGAGTCTAGGCGGGGATGGCGAAAGTATCCTAATTAAAGATGCCATCGGGCGAAACCCTCACCTCTTGTTCATTGCGGCGGCGGGAAATGATGGACCGGCGATTGGCAGCGTCGATTTCCCTGCTGCAAATCCAAATGTTGTGGCGGTGGGGGCCATCGATCGCAACGGTCAGGTACCTTCTTGGTCGTCCCGCGGGGTGAATGATGCCGATAGTGTAATTGAGGAACGGGAACTGGAATTTACCGCACCGGGGGTTTCCGTCGAGTCAACATGGAACGACGGGACCTATCGTTATCTAAGCGGGACTTCCATGGCCACGCCACATGTCACCGGGTTAGCCGCCAAATTTTGGTCAGGAAATGCAGCCACCACAAGGGCTTATTTGCAAAGTCTTGCCCCGAATAATATGGCGAATGATCCGGCGATCGGATTTGGCCTTCCCCGGGTGCCCTAGGATTCAGTCCATTGGGGGGAACTCATTCTTCTATCCTGATGGTTTTCGTCAAAACCCTTTTTGGGGTTTCAAGTACGAGGGAATAGGTACCCTTCGGTAGGTTTGAAATGGTGATTTGGCCGACAACCTCACCGATACACTGTATACACACTGTATCTTTGCTTTTCGGATGGAGGTTAACCTCGATTTTATTGCCCGTGATTTTCATTTCTCCCCTCATCACATGGCAGGGATGAGGGGTAGGCAATGCTTTCTTTATGACGATGGTATTTCCGATCACATCGATATCGAGCGGGGTATCGTTGCTTTTACATGTGGCGGATAAGGTTTCCATAAGAAAATGAGGTTGATCTTGAGCGGTTTGGCCGATCCCCCAACTCCACGGGTAAAGAAAAAAAACAGCCCAAACCAGTCTGAGAACTCGATTTTTCCGTGCCATTGTGGCTACTCTATAAAACCAGGATTAGAAAAGCAATTTAACTTATTAAAATTTTACAGGATTACACCGTTTGTCTTCCCTTGAAGTCACCATAAGTTTGCCCGGATGGGTCGGATACAAAAATCAGGGAGTCGTTTTTAGTCGTTCCTTGAATATATTTCAAGGCTGCGCCACCATCGGCGAAGGGCCGAGGGACCCGGATGGATGTATAAAAAGTGATGCAGCTCGACCAGGTGCTTCAGAACCCAGGCGGACAGGCCGAATAGGCGAAACGGGCCGATTTGAGCGATGGCGCACTTACCTCCGAGCGTGATCACGAAAGGATGTTTTTTCAGGTTATAAGGAATTCCCGGTTTTCCGACGAGATCCCGGTAGATGTTTTTCGCGGCGGCTTTTCCCTGCCCTATGGCCAAGGGGGCCGTCCCCGGTTCCGGATGCCCTGTTTTGGGGTTATAAAAACAGGCATTGTCTCCGATGGCAAACAGGGTTTTTTGGATATCCGAATTCGGGTCAGGACCGATACACTTGAGGAAGGGATTCACTTCTATCCTTCCTCTTTTATCCTGGGCCACCTCGTCCTTATGGAAAACGGAACTGGCTTGGACCCCCCCCCACCATATAAAAACATCATAAGACCGTTGAATTTCTTTCGGTCCTTCTGTATGATCCGGCGGTCTGTTTGATATATGCGATTTGATCGTCCAGGCGGGAGACCATCCGCCCCAGTTCGAGATGGATGCCTATCATGCGAAGCCGTTTTGTAGATTTTTTAACCACCCAATCGTCGAATCCCGGCAGGACGGTCGAAGCACCTTCAATGAGCGTGATGTCAGATCGGATATTCTGATTCGTCTTGCGGTTTAGCTTTTTTATGTATCCCACTAATTCCGATGCAACTTCAACCCCTGTCGTCCCTCCGCCGGCGATCAGGATGGAGAGGGTTTCCCCCGGGTTTTTTTGATCGAATTTTTTTCTGATGGCATCACGGATATGGATGGCGTCATCGAGCCATTTCAGGGAGTGGGCATGGTCCCGGACCCCGGGAATTCCAAAATAGGCGGGTTCCGCCCCAAACGCCAATACGAGATACTCATAAGGGAGCGGGGCAGACCCTTCCAGGTAAACATTTTTTCCCTTCGGATCAATGTCGACGATTTTCCTTCGATTGAATTCGATTTTTTTCCCGTTTATTATTTCTGGTATGGGAATCGCGATTATTTTTTTGAAATCGAGAAGGGATCCATCTTCGGGGGATGTCGTTGCCACTTCGTAGAGAAAAGGGGCGTACAGGTGGTAATTTTTTTTATCAATCAGGAAAAGGTTGAATTCTTCTAGAAGAGACGTTTTTTTTCTCATCAGTTTTTCAAGCGTGAGCGCGCATGCGATCCCTCCAAATCCTCCCCCAAGGATGACGATGTTTTTGGTCCCTTTCGCCGTTCGAGCATCCATAGGAAAATATTGTATCACAACGGGAAAGAGGCTGTCCTGTCTCGATTGATGTGAAAAGAAGGTCAGGATATGTGTTAATACCTTAGCGGTTCCTGCCGTGGGTGAAGCAAACGGTCCGTTGCAAACGTTTGCAGTCCGACAAGGCCCAAAACATCAGTGGGGAGGGGAGTGCTGTCCGGTGTCGTGCCCGTGAACCTTGTGAATGACCGCGTGGCCACGGCCCCGGGAAATGAGCCAGCGGACGACGGGAAACGCCGCAATCCCGGCAATGACGAGCGACAGGGCGAGACTTCCCCAAAAATGTAACGCCGTCAGCCCGGCATCCATCGCGCCGGGGATCACAAGCATCACGGCGTTGTCGACGATTTCCATGACGGCGATGGACGCCGTGTCCGAGGAGAATGCAAGTCCGAGAGCGGTCCGGAACCCGATGCCCGCACGCAATAAAGGGAGCATCGTTAACAGGTAACCGAAAAAAAAGGCAAGCAGGACTGAAAGCGCCCCGTGTTCCAGTCTCCCCAGCCCATTGCAGACCCGAACACCATTCCCAGGACCTCGCCGATCGAGCAGCCCGTCAAGCAATGAAGGGTGGCGCTCAACGCGACGCGGTTCAAGGAACCATGCCCGGAACCCTGTCGTGCGTTATCCATTTTGGGGACCCCGCTCTTTGCGGCCCAAAAATAATGAGACGGAACTCTTTAATAATCTTTTCAAAGAAAATCTATCTAACCTAATTTCAGTTCCTCAAAACGGCGTATCACGACCTCAGTAAATGAAATCAGGAATGTTTTCCTTCGGGGGTCTAAAGGAAGGAAAGGCGTAGAGACCCGCCCGGTGTTCCGAGCCCATCAGTCCCTACGGACCCATGGGAGGGTTCGGTTGGCGAACGCGGATTCGCCGGTGAAAAGGTGATAGATGTAGGAACCCAGGCAGAATTTTCCAAAAATCAACGCGACGAGTGCAACGAGCAACAGGCACTGGAACGTCCATGCGATGATGTTCCATGTCAACACGATGGAAAGGCCGATGACGAGCATGAAGGTGGCGGCCATACCTTGTGCAAAGCGTCTCGGTGACGGGGAGGGCGTGAGCCGTGGGAGACCTTTCGGACCCGCGATGAGGCGGTTGTAGAGGGCATCGAACGGGTTCAGGGGCGGCAAGAGGACGTTCCACCAAAGGACGGCCGAGAGAATCAAAAATAAAACCGAGGATTGAAAGACAATACCAAAGACGACAAGGCCCCCCACAAGTCTCGGCTGAAACATCAGGGCAGGGTACTGAAACCCGCAAGCCGTTATGCCTGCGTCTTTAAATCCCTGTTGTTGAACGAAGTTGAGTTGGCCTGAGCGCGACATATGGGCTTACCGTTTCACCATTTCTGCCATTCTCAGCAAAAATAATCCACCGGATAAACGAAACCATTTGAGTCTACTCCTTCATGTGAGGTGTTTGCAACTTCTTATGATCCAGGTCTGGAGTGAACCCTTTATACACAATGACCGAACGATGAAAAATCATTTGAACGGGTAAAATACCTCGGGTATCAAACGAATTAGGAAACCAGAATGAGCGAAAGGAGGTGAGGGAATGGAATCTTTTCGAATAACCGAATCGGACGGTTCGGGAGGTGTTTAACCGGGTTCGCCTCTCTTTTGGTGTGTCTAATTTTCCCCCCGCGCCAATAGCACCAGGCCGATTCCCAGAAGAATTCCGAAGGAAGAGGTTAATAAGCGGAAGGTTATGGATTCCGAGAGGAACAGAACCCCCCCGAACGCGGCAAGAACCGGTACGGATAATTGGACGGTTGCCGCATGGGTGGCCGCGAGACGGGGCGGGGCGGAATACCAAATGAAATAACCGATCCCGGATGCAATAGCCCCCGATAGAATGGCGAGAAAAACCCCAACCGGGCTGACCTCAACATTCGTAAGGTTCAAAAACAGAAGGACCCATGCCATCGGGACAGAATACACGAAATACCCTGCGCTCCCGGCCGTTCACCCCCAATCGGCCTCAGCGGATAAGTGCCGTAATCCCGTTTTTTTGATTTCCGGATTTCCGTCCCCTCTTGTAAAGAGCCGTGGCCCGTAGAGCCTTTACGGGTTAAAGCATACGGAGACAAGCTTGGGTGGGAAGGAGGGCCTTAATTTATTCAAGGTATTTCCGGTGTATCAAATGAAATTTCCTAAATCTCGATATCGGACTCCAGTCTTTCCAGGGGTTTCGAAGGTTCACCCTGGATCTGGTTTGCCAGAAGTTCGTCAAGGGTCCGCGAATGTTGTTGCAGAATGCTAAACAGCCGTTTGTACCGGAGGATTTCACCGGTTGAAGCGGTCTTCTTTCCGTAGTATAAACCGAATAACGGGTTTCGGATAATAAGGGTATCCTGATCAAACAGCACAAAATTAATGGGCAATTCAATCTGTTCCGTCCAGGAAAAGTTCATCTCATCATAAAGGACCAAACGGACATCGATTCCATCTTTCTGCTGGGTTCGGATGGTTTCAAGAATATCCGGATTTGACAGATCTCTACTCTGTATGACAAATATTCTACGGATCCTGATTCCCGAATGTTTTATCGGGAATCCAGATGAATTTCCCTTTTAATTCCTCCCACCTCGATGGGGGGAGGGTAGGTGGGGGGTGGATGATGAATCTTCCCGCTCCTTCCTCCGTCATTCCCGAATGATTCTATCGGGAATCCAGAGGTTTTATTATTTAGACCCTTGCTTCCCCCCCTCAAACCTTAAACGTATTCTATTGGCCGTCATTCCCGAATGATTCTATCGGGAATCCAGAGGTTTTATTATTTAGACTCTTGCCTCAATCCTCCAACCTCCAACGTTTTTCAGAATATCCCTCCAACCTTTAACTTCCAACAAATCCCTCCTCACCCCTAACCCTTTACTTTTCACGTGTTTTCCTGGGAAACTCTTCCCTTTCCCTCATCCAAACTCTTAGTCAGTTTTCCAAAAACATTATGCTTGAGAACAACCGGTATTTTTTCTATACTTTTTTCGTTAAAAGGTGAAATTAAAAAAGGAAAGGATGAAAACAGTAGAACTAGAAAGGAAAGGGAAAATCATTCTTTATCGAACCAAGGACCGCAAAACCTTGGTGGAGGTTCGTCTTGAAGGGGAGACTGTTTGGTTAAATTTAAGCCAAATGGCTGTTCTTTTTGATCGGGATAAATCCGTTATTTCCCGGCATTTAAAACAAGTCTATCGTTCAAGGGAGCTGGAAAAAAAAACAACCGTTGCAAAAACTGCAACAGTTCAAATTGAAGGTAAAAGGAAGATTAGGAGACAAGTCGATTACTACAATCTGGATGCCATCATCTCAGTGGGCTATCGGGTAAACTCCAAAAGGGGAACCCAGTTTCGAATCTGGGCCACCCGGACACTGAAAGAACACCTTATTCAAGGTTTTACGCTTAGTAAGCGCCGTTTAAAAGAGAGAGAAGTTGATTTTGAACAGGCACTTCAACTTCTTTCCCGTACCCTCAAACGGCAGGCTTTGGTCAGTGAGCAGGGAAAAGCTGTTTTAGACGTCATCTCCAATTACGCCAAAACCTGGCGTTTACTCCTTCAATATGATGAAGAGCGCTTAAAAACCCCTGAGAAAGCTTCCCCTGTTAGGTTTACATTAGATTATCCCGCAGCCCAAGAGGCTATTACTTTGCTAAAAGAAAAACTTCTTTCAATAAATGAGGCGAATGATTTATTTGGGCGTGAGAGGGAAAATTCCCTTCACGCAATTCTCGGGGCAATCGAGCAGACGTTTGATGGAAAACCTCTTTATCCTGGTATTGAGGAACGGGCTTCACATCTTCTTTATTTTGTTATCAAAGACCCTCCCTTTACTGATGGTAATAAACGGATCGGTTCTTTTTTGTTTATATTGTTTTTGCGTGAAAATGGTTTCCTGGTGGATTCAAAAGGCCAGTTCAAACTGAATGAAAATGCACTTGTTGCATTGGCCCTGCTTATCGCGGAAAGTGACTCCCGAAACAAAGAACTTATGATCCGCCTCATTATGAATCTTTTAACAGAAAATGTTGGTTGAAAATATTCTGGTATGATTGGTTCAATTAGCGTTTTTTAAAAAACCTCCCCTTTGTAAGGGGCCCTGCCCGCCCCGGCAGGCGGGGGCTGGTTGGATAGAAATTATTTTTTTCGCCTAACCCTTTACTCTTTACCCTTCACGATTTTTCAAGGGTTTGCCTCCCCCCTCAAACCTCCAACGTATTCTATTGGCCGTCATTCCCGAATGATTTTATCGGGCCCGCCCGCCGGCAGGCAGGAATCCAGAGGTTTTATAATTTAGACCCTTGCCTCAATCCTCTAACCTCAAACCTCCAACGTATTCTATTGGCCGTCATTCCCGAATGATTCTATCGGGAATCCAGAGGTTTTATTATTTAGACTCTTGCCTCAATCCTCAAACCTCCAACGTTATTTCAACGAAACCCCCTAATAAATTTTCTTGAGATGTTTCAAATATTTGAATATACTTTTGTGAAAAATCGAAAATTCTTGATGTTATTCGGTGAAAAACTAGGAAAAGGGGAAAAAACTATTTCCAGGAAATTAGAAGAGGGATAAAAGCCAATAAGCCAAGCCCCGTTATGACCCAGTTACGAATAGCCAATACACAATAAATTATACAAGTAAATCGAATGGACAAGGGTTACCTATTAATTCTCCTAATTTTGCGTGAGGGGAAATTTGACTAAAATGGGTTTGCCAGATGAGAAACCGACGCGTCTTTATCTTATCCGGCATGGGGAGGTGGAAAATTCCCGTCAGGGAAAGTATAACGGCCATTCCGACGTTGAACTGAGTGCCGTCGGAATTCAGCAATTCCAAATATTATCCGAAAGATTATCCAAAGAACCGGTCGTTTCGGTTTATTCCAGCGATCTTGTCCGAACCAGGACCGGGGCGGAGATGATTGCAAAACCCTTTGGCCTCAGGGTTCAGGTCCGAAAGGATCTCAGGGAAAAAAATTTTGGAAATTGGGAAGGGCTAACCCCTGAACAAGTCTCCAAGCAATTTCCAATGGAGTGGAAACAATGGTTGATCAATCCTGTTGATTTCTCTCATCTCGGGGGTGAAAGTTACCGAAATGTTTTTAAAAGGGCGGTCAATGTATTAACAGAGATTTTGGAGAACAACAGACAACAGGAAGTTGTAATTGTATCCCATGGTGGTGTTAACCGCCTGATTCTTTCTTATGCGCTTCACCTGGATTTGAAAAATATCAATAGGATTGAACAAAAATACGGGGCCTTAAATGTTGTCGATTTTTACAAGGACGTTGGGGTGATAAAGCTCATCAATGGTCTGTGGTGATTATTCATAAAAAGAAATATAGAAAAATTTCGCGATGAACCGGTTTCCTCAATGCAGAAAAGATCTATTATCCATAAAATGAAAGCGGTTGTGTGTAGATAAAAAAAAAGCCTTGACTTTTTAGATTTGGTTTCATTATATGTAGGTAAATTTCAAGGTACCCTGAAAAGGGATTTAAAAGGGAACCTGGTGAGAATCCAGGACGGTCCCGCCGCTGTAAACGGGGACGAAACCCCTCAAAAACCACTGGAAGCATTTCAAAAAAAAATCTTCTGGGAAGGTCGGGGGAGTAGGATGATCCGTGAGTCAGAAGACCTGCCTAGAAGTTTAAACCTTTGCCGCTCCGTGGAAGGGCAGGCAGGTGCCAGTCTAAATTGGGGGTGAAGTAAACTGGGTGCAATCCCCAAGGGTTTTTTAACCTTTGGGGTTTTTTTATGCGCCTTTATTGTTTCCTACCTTTTTCGTCTCCTTTTAGTCACACAATTCCCATCTATATTTTTCCGCATAAAACCCTACTTGCTGTAAAAACTGAAAAACGATTTGATCCCTCTTCTATTTCGAGCTTTAACCCGTTTAACTTTTTATTTCCCTTTATTTCTTACTACTCTTTCTACCCTCAAATAGAGAGAAATATCCATTGGTATCGCTTTTTCCATTCGGGTCATGACAACGCTGTTATGCTCTGGATAGAGAGGTTAGATGTTAAAAAAATTATTTTGTCCAAAAGGGTTCAATGATAAAAAAGCCAAAGACCATTAGAATTCGAAATACTTTAATTGTCTCCACAACGCTCCACTTTTTAGGGATGAGTTGTTTTGGAATTCATTTTTTTGATAATCCAACGCCTTCAACAAAGGAAGCCGTTTTGACGGTCAATTTGGTTTCAAGCCCTATAGGGCAAATAGAGAATAACCGCTTTTCATCTTCGGCCCCTAAACCTGAAAATTTTCAGGTAAAAAATCCCATTAATAGATCAAACGTTATCTTTTCAGAGGCTTCCTCATTTAGCAATACGGAAACAACCCAAAGACGGGATGAAGACAGTCCTGTTCAGCCAATGGTATTTACTCCAACTTCCATTGTATTGGATAAAGAACAATCTCATTCTATTGAACCGCATAAAAGGAAATGGACAAATGAAGACGATCAGGAGAATGCTTCCCCGATAGAAAAATTGAAACCGCACAGGCCATTACAATCTTCCCAGTTTTTTGGGGAGTTAAAGGAGGAGAATGTAAGATCATTAAGTTTTCCTCGGTTGGATGCAGCGCCCAAGGTTGATAGAGCGATTTTCAAAGGGGAGGCGGAGAAGGGTTCCCTTTCCGGAGCGGAGTCGGTTAATCATGAAAAACCCTTGGGAAAGTCGTTTTATTCTTGGTTTCATTATCTCCGAGAAGTCCAAGAACGGATTGAAAATTTAAAAAAATATCCATGGTTAGCCAGGATGAAAGGTCAAGAGGGATCCACCCGATTGGGGTTTAAAATTACCCATTCTGGAGAACCAAGAGAAATACACCTGCTGAAGTCCTCGGGATGGGAAGTTTTAGATGAGGAGAGCTTAAATATTGTAAGGCGGGTCGGAAGATTTCCGGTTCCACCCCAAAATTGGAAGGAGGATGTTCAGGTGGAGGTTCCGATGGTTTTTCAAATGGACTCATCGGGCTCTCCAAGATGACGAAGTGATTTAAACAATTAAAAAAATAAAGGCCTGTGGATGCCGGGAATCCCGTGATTCCAGAAAATTAGAAGGAAGAATCGGGAACGGGGACGCCACTGTGAGCGGGGACGAATCCCTAGATAACCACTGTCCTGAGCTTGTCGAAGGATGGGAAGGCGGGGAGGAGAACGATCCGTGAGTCAGGAGACCGATCCATGAGGCTTAAAAGTCGTTCAAACCTTTTCGAAACCAAAAGGAGGTCGAAGATGAACTGTTTTTATTCTTTTCTGATGGTATGCTTTTTTTCTTTAAGTATTTTGTGGGGAAATAACCAAAAAACCTTTGCACAGGGTTTGATTTCAGAAGACCGGGTAGCGGTTGATGATGTTGTAGTTACGGCAACGCGGTCTGAGGTTCCTTTAAAGCAGGCCGCAAGCTCCGTTACTGTAATCGATGAGGAAAGAATTCAGGAGAAACACTTGAGTACGGTATTAGAGGTGTTACGGGAGGTTCCGGGCTTGGATATTGTTCAAACGGGAGGATTGGGGGGAACCACGTCCGCTTTTTTGAGAGGGACCAATAGTAACCACACATTGGTTTTAATCGATGGGGTTCAGGTTAACAGTGCCACAACCGGAGCCTTTGATTTTGGGAACCTCACAACGGAGAATATTGAACGGATTGAAATTGTTCGGGGGCCCCAAAGCACCTTGTATGGATCAGATGCAATCGGAGGGGTGATTCAGATTTTTACCAAGAAAGGAAAGGGGGCCAACCAGTCATCTGTTTCCTTTGAAGCAGGTTCGTTTTTAACTTTTCGGGAGACCATCGGGTTAAATGGATCATCGGAGATCATAGATTATTCTTTTTCCGCGGAACGACTGGATAGCCAGGGGTTTTCAAAAGCAAACGAGACCATGGGAAATACCGAAAAAGACGGTTATGAGAATACCGCCCTTTCCTCACGGGTCGGTTTGGGATTATTTGGAAATTCCTATCTTCAATGGATGGGACGGTATACGGTTTCCAAAACGGACCTGGATGGGTGCAATCCGGTCACCTTCTTTTGTCCTGTGGATGATCCCAATTTTGTGCAGCATACCCGAAACCTGGTTTCGGCTTTAAGTCTCACCACACCTGTTACGGAATTTTGGGAGCAACGCCTTTCTTTTTCCTTTCATTTGGAGGAACTGGAAGGAGTCGATCCGGACACTTCTTCCAGCAACTTTAAATTACGAACGGTGGGAGACCGAATTGATTGGCAGAATCAATTTGCCCTCGCGCAGGCAGGTCGTTTCACTCTGGGATATGAATATGAATCTGAAGCAGGGGAGAGTCAAGGAAACTTCGATGAAACTTTGGAAAATCATGCCGGGTATGCCCTTTTTGAATTTCAATTTGCTCCTTTCATTTTAAACGCGGGAGGAAGGTTTGATGAGAATAACCGGTATGGAAGTGAGACAACCTATAAGATTGAAGGGGCCTATTTTTTAGATTTAACAGGGAGCAAAATTCGAGCAGCGTATGGAACGGGGTTTCATGGGCCTACGTTGAGCGACCTTTTTTTTCCCAATTTTGGGAACCCGAATCTTGAGCCGGAGAAAAGCCGAAGTGTCGAAGCGGGAATTGAACAGGGACTATTTGGGGAAAATCTAAAAATTTCCGGGACCTACTTCAACACGGTTGTCGATGATTTAATCGTCTTTGTGTTTGACCCAGTGACCTTTAGCGGAATGGCGGAAAATGTTCAGGAAGCCAAAATGGACGGCTTGGAATTCGAAGCCCAGGTTGTTCCTTTTGCAGGATTTTCGTTATTTGGAAATTATACGTTCACCGATACGAAAAACCAGGACACAGGAGCAAAACTTGCCCGCCGCCCCAAACATAAAGCAAATGCGCAGCTCTCTATTTTTCCCTTGAAGGACCTTCGTCTTATTTTAGATATGCGCTATGTCGGGGAAAGATTCGATGATACTGCCAATACGGTCCGGTTATCTCCTTATATTCTTTTCAATCTAGCGGGAACCTATCATCTTACCCCACAGTGGGAGGTCTTTGGGAGGGTGGAGAATGTATTTGACCGCGAATATGAGGAAGTGGCTGGGTATGGACCAGCCGGTGTTTCAGGGTATGGAGGCGTGAAAGTTTCCTTTTAAGAAAGATTGTACCCTTTTAGGGATTTAAAAATTTTTGGTTCATCCGGGTTTCGTGTGGGTAGGAAGGAATTCTATCATATACCCTCCCCCTTTGATGGGGGAGGGTAGGGTGGGGGTGATTCAATGCCGACCCGTCATAGCAATGCAAGAGCGAAAAATCTTCGAAAGAGGCCGACAGAATCGGAGCATCGGCTATGGGGGCGTTTAAGGGCGAAACAGATCGAAGAACTGAAATTTAGAAGACAGGCGCCCATCGGTCCATATATTGTAGATTTTGTTTGTCACGAGAAAAGGATCATCATCGAAGTGGATGGGGGGCAGCATTCGTTAGAGCGAGACAGAGATGCTCAAAGAGAGAAATGGCTCCATGAGCAAGGATATCGGGTTCTAAGATTCTGGAACCATGAGGTTCTAACGAATATGGATGGGATATTGGGAGTCATTAGAGAGACGTGTTTAAATCACCCTCCCCTAACCCCTCCCATCCAGGGAGGGGAAGTGAGAGGGAAAAGCGTTGGGGAACCCACGCTAAACCCGGAGGAACCAAATTTTTAAACCGAAGGAGGACAAAATAATGGAAAGAACTTTGATTTCCAAACATCGTTTTATGATTGCTTTGTTTTTGGCCTTTGCGATGGCCGCGACCCGGTTTCACCATTTTAATTACAATTTAAACCTTCCCGACGCTTCATTAGCTGTTTTTTTTCTGGCAGGATTTTTTCTCCAGTCCCTCTTCTTTTTCCCGTTGTTTTTCGCTGGGGCGGCTCTCATTGATCTTGGAACGTTTGCAGTTGGAGGAAGTGACTGGTGCTTCACACCCGCATATTTGTTTCTCATTCCAACCTATGGAATGGTGTGGCTTGTCGGCAAATATTATGGAAAACGGGATGATTCATCATTGAGGGCTTGGGGATTTTTGGTTTTTGTCCTGTTTGCCAGTTTAAGTGGGGCATTTGTGATTTCCAACGGGGGTTTTTACTTTTTTTCGGGTTATTTTGGAGAAATGAGATGGACTGAATATGCGGTCCGTGTCTCAAAGTACTACCCCTCGTATGTGATCAATACGTTCATCTATGTTGGCATTACGGTATTCATCCATGCCTTTTTTGTTTCTAAAGTATCCAAACGGTTCAGGCCTTCGGCCGGGCCCCATGCAACCAGTTAGCCGTTTGGGGTGGAGAAATTTATAAGCTTCTGAAATTAGGGAAATGCGAATGGGCCATAAGACACTAATCCTGGGGGGTGTTCGCTCCGGAAAAAGCCGGTTTGCAATTGAGCAGAGTTCAAAGTTTGGATCTTCAAGGGTTTACATTGCTACCGCTCAACCCCTGGATGCGGAAATGGCGCGGAGAATTCAAAAACACCGCCAGGACCGGTCCCCAGATTGGAAAACCATAGAGGAACCCTACAAGCTTTGCCAGGTTTTAGAGTCTATAAATGGAACCACTGATGTGGTGGTTATCGATTGTCTTACCTTGTGGCTTTCGAATCAATTGAGTATTAGGAACCAAAAAGATAATAAAATTCAGGATCACATCGAACAATTGACCGGTGTCATGGAATCGATAAACCTCGCTGTTATAGCAGTTTCCAATGAGGTGGGGTTGGGAGTCATTCCTTCGGATTTGCTTTCCCGCCGTTTCGTTGATTTTTCTGGATTTTTACACCAGAGATTGTCCGACATATCACAGGAAGTTTTTTTGATGATGGCAGGAAACCCTATTCCGATAAAAAGGAACCCACATGGAAACCATTGATTCAATTCTTCAAAAAATTGAATCCTCGAACACCGGTTGGAAGAAGAAAGCACAAAAACGTCTTGATCAACTCACAAAACCTCCCGGAAGCCTCGGTCGAATGGAAGATATTGCGGCATGGTGCATCAAAATTTGGGGTAGAATCCCGCCTCCTTGTTTAAAAAAAACCATCTTTATCTTTGCATCAGATCACGGGGTGGTGGAAGAGCAGGTCAGTGCTTATCCCAAGGAGGTTACAGCACAGATGGTTTACAATTTTCTCCAAGGCGGTGCCGCGATTAATGTCCTGGCACGTCATATTGGAGCAGAGTTACAGGTGGTCGATATGGGGGTCGACCATGATTTTAAAATTGCGCCCGGTTTGTTATGTCGAAAAATTTCCTATGGGACACGAAATATGGTTTTGGGCCCTGCCATGTCACGGGCACAAGCTGAAAGAGCATTGCTGATTGGGATTCAGTTGGCACAAAGGGCATCCTTGAAAGGGGTTCACCTCATCGGGGCAGGGGACATGGGAATTGGGAATACAACGGCAAGTAGTGCAATAACCACAGTCATGACCAAAGCTTCAGTGGAACTTGTCACTGGAAAAGGAACCGGGGTTAATGAGCAGGGATTATTGAGAAAACAAATGGTGATTCAAAAGGCGCTAAAAATAAATTTCCCGAACTCCAAGGACCCCCTGGACGTTCTTTCGAAAGTAGGCGGTTTTGAAATCGGCGGGATTGTGGGACTGATTTTGGGATCGGCTGCTCATCGGATTCCCGTTGTGATCGATGGTTTTATTACCACGTCAGCGGCATTGCTTGCGGTGGCTTTAAAACCTGAAACCAGAGAATATTTGTGTGCTGGACACCGATCCTCAGAACCGGGTCATCAGATTGCATTAAATAATTTGGGACTTAATCCGCTATTAGATTTAAACATGCGGTTGGGGGAAGGATCGGGGGCTGCTTTGGCCATGGGAATCGTAGAGGCTTCTCTAAAAATCTTTAATGAAATGGCAACGTTTGAACAAGCAGGGGTTTCTAAAGCGGGTAAAAGGAAGTGAAGGATTTTATTACCGCCTTTCAAATTCTTACAAGTATTCCTTTGAGCGATTTTCCACCTCATCATGATGAATTGACTCGATCGGTCGTTTACTTTCCGATTGTCGGGTTTACCATCGGTCTTCTTCTGTTTGCTCTAACATTTTTTCTTTTGCCGTTCCTTCCCGCTGGCCCTCTGGCGGTATTGCTTACCCTGGTTTTGATTTTCATCACAGGGGGGTTGCATTCGGACGGGTTGGCGGATTTGTGTGATGGATTGTTTTCCGGGAGGTCTCGTGAAGAAATGCTATTGATCATGAAGGACAGTCGGATCGGGCCCTTTGGTGTTTTGGCCCTCATCGCGGTATTTTTTCTTAAGTATGCGCTCTTTGTAGAGGTGATTACCCATGGATGGCTGTTTACTTTTTTATTGATGGGCGTTTTAAGCCGTTGGGCTATGGTCCTTGCCGCCTATCTTGGAACTTATGCAAGAGAAAGGGGTACCGCTCAACCGTTTATCGGAAAGGTCTCCATGGGACAAATCTTGGGAGCGACAATTATTTCTTTGATCCTAATCTTTGCGATTAATGTAGGCGTAGGAATAATTTCTTTATCTCTGGTTTTTTTGCTGGTGTTGTTATTCAAGCAATTTCTTTATTCAAAGATCGGGGGCCTAACCGGTGATTCACTCGGTGCGCTTAACGAAATCTCTGAAACCTTGGTCCTTTTGTCTGTTTTGGTGTCTGACGCTTTTCTTGAATTCGCCTAAGGATTGATAAGGGAGGATTCCAGTGCGGATTGTATCTTTTTTGCCCAGTGCGACGGAAATGCTTTATGCCCTTGGCCTAGGGGAACAATTGGTGGGGATCACTCATGAATGCGATTATCCACCTGAGGTTTTGGGCAAACCGGTTGTCGTTCGGTCATCCATGGATCCGAAAGGATTAAGTCCCTTACAAATCGATGAAATCGTAAGCCGTACCCTTCGGGCGGGTCAAAGCCTTTATGTTGCCGATGAACAACTTTTAAAAAATCTTCAACCTGATCTGATCATTACTCAGGACCTTTGCCAAGTGTGTGCGCCTTCCGGAAATGAAATTGGGCGTGTCGTAAAATATCTTCCTAAAACGCCTAAGATCCTTTGGCTTACCCCTACTTGTCTTTCGGACATATTTGAAAATTTATTACAGGTGGGGGAGTCAACCCATAAGGTGACCGAAAGCAAAAGTTTGGTAGACCGGCTTAAAAAGCGTATTGAGGCGGTTTCAAACCTGACCCAATATTTAAAAAATAGACCGCGCGTGTTTTGTTTCGAATGGCTAGCACCGGTCTACAACTCCGGGCATTGGATGCCTGAACTGATTGAGCTCGCTGGGGGAGTGGACCGGCTTGCGAGAAAAGGCCAGGATTCCACCAGGATATCATGGAAGCAGATTGTAGAATATGGTCCGGAGTTCCTTTTTTTAAGCCCCTGCGGGTTTAAATTGGAAGAAGTCCTGGGTCAAGCGTCCTTATTCACTCAGTTTCCCGGCTGGCAGGAGTTAAGGGCTGTGAGGGAGGATAAGGTATACTGTTTTGATGCCAATAGCTATTTTGCACGACCCGGTCCAAGGGTCGTGGAAGGCGTTGAACTATTGGCCTCCGTCCTCCATCCAGAGAAATTTTCTTGGTCAGGGCCATCCGATGCCTACAGGAAACTGACCATGAACGATTTATTAACCTTATCAAAAAATAGGGTGAAGATTCATTGATGAACATTCCACGGATCGTCATCTCCGGAACACACAGTAGCATTGGAAAATCTACGGTTGCACGGTACTGTCAAGTATTTTGTGTGAATTTAGTGAACCAGTGTAATCTATGATTCACCCTGCCCACCGGCGTTTTCCTCCAAGCCAGCTCCATCTTTAATGCAATAAAAG
>Ga0214472_10001703_pt1 | contig 24122 bp, 21 predicted proteins | sample RVTome_6_FD_207662 | JGI IMG/M metagenome (GOLD analysis project Ga0214472, IMG submission 207662) | Soil microbial communities from uranium-contaminated site in the Upper Colorado River Basin, Wyoming, United States - RVT140D175 | ecosystem: Environmental > Terrestrial > Soil > Contaminated >...
ATGGGGCTCGATCTCGCGGTGGGCGTGCTGGCCGACGCCGCGGGCGATGACCGGTATCGCGCGTCGCTGCTCGCGCAGGGCGCCGCGACCGCCAACGGAGTCGGGATCCTGTTCGACGCCGGCGGCGCGGACGCGTGGCACGTGGACGACTCCGGCCGGGCGTGGGGCCGCGCCGAGTGGTTGCGCGGGCTGCCGACGCTGGGACTGCTCCTCTACGACCCGCGGCACGCGGTGTTCGCGCAAAAGGAAGGCACGTTGTCGCCGGCGCTCGAGGCCGCCCGCTTCGGCGGGCCGCACGGCGATGCTCCCGTCAGGCACGAGCCGGCGCCCGCTCGCCGGTGCCCGGAGGGTGCGGCCCCGGCCGGCGACACCGCGTTGCCGCTACCCGAGGCATTGCGCAGGCTCGCGCCGGCGTTTGCGGGGGCCGGCTTCGATCCGGCGCTCTATGCGTACGTGCGGCAGCGGCTCCTGGGGGGACTCGAGGCCGGCCTCGCCGAGCTGCCGCGCGGCGACTTCGACGTCGGCTGGTCGCTGGCCGGGGCGCTGCGCTGCGCGGTGGCCGGCGCGGCGGCGGGCGAGGCGCAGGCGATGTGGGACGGAATGGAGCGCGTGCTCGCCGCGGAGCCGGCGACGCCCTACGCGGGCGCGATTGCCGGCGCGCTGCGCGAGCGTCCGGCGCCGCCACAGCAGATGGCGCGCATCCTGGCGGCGCTCGACACACATCCGGGCTGCGGCGTGCGCGCGGCGGCACTGCGCCTGCGCGACCGCGCCGCTGCCGATGAGGCCGCGCGCGTGGAGACGCTGCGCGCCGCGCAATCGGCGCTGAGTGATTCGTGCTGGCGGCTGCAGGCGTCGGCGCTTGCCGTGCTGACGCGATTGGGCGCCGCGCCCGCCGACCGCGCCGCGCTGCCTACTTTTCTGCGCTCAGTTCACGGCGAAGCAGTAGAGTAGTCCCGCGCCGCCCGACGCCCTCAGGTTGTCCAGGCTGCATCCGCGCGAGGGATGTGACGCGTTCCAGGATTTCGACGGCGCGTCATCGCGCAGTCCCATGCGGTCGTGGTGCCCGACGATCGCGGCGCCCGCGCCGCTCATCGTCCAGTTGCCGCAGGTCGTCCTGGCGGGGTCGCCCGCCATCGCGGTGCCGTCGGGCCGCGAGCCGGTGAGAATGTCGTGCTCGTTGGGCGTGTCGCCGCGGCCTTTGACCATTTGCCCCTTTTCGTTCAGCGCGGTCTGCTGGTTGAGATGGTTGTTGCCGTGCAGCTCGGCGAGATTGCGCGCGATCACCACGCCTTTGGCGTTCTGCCAGGGCCCCTTGCCGATGCGGTCCCTGGCGTGCACCGTCGGCGAGCCGGGAGAGAGAGTGTTGCTCAGGTAGGCGCGCCAGGTGCGATGCCCCGCGCCGACGGCGCTCGCAAGCGCCTGGCAGTGCTGGTCCGCTCCGTCCAGTCCGCCGAAGTCCGCACCCTTGCCGGCGCCGACGCTCGAAATGAAAAAACTCATCCCGTACTGCTGCTGGTACGTCGCGCAGCCCGCCAGGCCAAGCGCCAGCAGCACGGCCGGTGCGATTAACTCAATATTCTTCATTGCATACCTCCAGTCGGTTCAACTCAGCCCAATAAAACGCCGCGCCAGCGCATGACCTGCCGGCATGGCGTCCGCCTCCGGCACTCATCGCCCGGTCGCAGCGGCGAGTTTTTCCTTGAGGCGCTCGAAGTTCGAGCGCTCCATCTTGAGCTCGCCTCGATTGATTCCCTGGTCGATCTCCAGGACCGCATCGTTGCAGGGTGTCGGGATGCCGAGCTCCCGTCCCTTGCGCGAAACGACGCCGGTGATGAATTCCATTTCGCTCTTGCGGCCCTTGATGTGGTCGTGGATCGGGGCGGTGCGCGAGCGGCTGCCGACGTGCCGCATCAAGGCTTCGCGGGTGGTCGCCAGGTTCTCCTCGCTCGTGCCCGCGAACTCGTCCGCGCGCAGCCCGAAAATTGGCTCGATGCGGTAGCCGAGCGCGGCGCCCACCGCCAGCGATTCGCGCCCGATTGCCGCGGCGATGTCGGCCATGCCGGGCAGGGTGGCGGCCTCGCCGTTGCGCAGGCCCAGCAGCCCGTGCGGCCCCATGGTCATGGTGTTCGCGATGAGCTTGGTCCACTTCGCGCCGTAGATATTGCCGGTGACGTCGCACCGGGCCACATGCGACAGGATGGACTGGATCTCCTTCACGCGCGGGGTGTAGAGGCCGTCGAGCTCGCCGACCGCGAACCACGTGCCCTGGTGCGTGGTGTTGCGCTGGACCAGCCCGGGCGTGAAGATTTCCGCCGACAGCTCGATGCAGCAGCCCACCGTCCGGTCGCGGCCGACGATGGAAGCGATCGAGTCGTCGTTCATGCCGTTCATGACGCCGACCAGCACCCCGTCGCGCTTGAGATAGGGCTTGATGAATTCCGCCATCCAGCGGTGGTCGTAGGACTTGACCGCCAGGAGCACGATGTCGAACTCCAGGTTGGCGGAAGCGAGCTCGCACAGATGGTGCGCCTGGATCGGCACCGTGACGTCGCCGTCCGCCATCTGGACGTGGAGCCCGGTCGCCTTCAGCGCCTCCACCTGCGCCGGCCACTGGTCGATGACCGTGATGTCGTAGCCCGCCTGGGTGAGATCGGCGGACACGCTGCCGCCGATCGCGCCGCAGCCGAGCACCGCTATCTTTCGTTTCACGTTGCCTGCCTCACGGTCTCTCGAATCGTCGCCGGCGCCGGCGCCGGCGCGTCGGGAAATGCACTATCATCCTGTGCCGCGCCGCGACGGCGTCGATCCGACAACACACCCAGGGAGAAGCGACATGCTATGGGCCATTTCCTGCGTTGACAACCCGAATACCGCCGCGATCCGCGAGCAGGTGCTGCAGCCCCACCGCGATTACCTGCAGAGCCAGAAAGGCATCCTGGTTCTGGCGGGCGCGACGCAGAACGACGACGGCACGCAGGCGATCGGGAGCCTCTTCGTCGTCAACGTGGACAGCCGAGCGCGGGCCAAGGCGTTCTCGGACGGCGACCCTTTCACCCAGAACGGTGTGTTCAAGAACGTCTCCATCACCCGCATGCGCAGGGGACAGTGGAATCCCGCGGCGGCGGAAGGCGCCTGACACACTCCCCCCTTTGACAAAGGGGGGAGTGAGCGAAGCGAGCGGGGGGATTTCGTCATCGCGTCACAGCGGCTCGATGCCCGCCACCTTCGCCGCCTTTCGGTAACGCTCGATCTCCCGCACGAGCAGGCCGTCGAGCTGCTGGGGCGTCAGCGGCCAGGGCTCCGCGCCTTCACGCGCCAGCAGCTTTTTTATCTCTTCGCTGGCGAGGATCCTGTTGATGGCGGCGTTGATGAAGGCGAGCCGCTCGGCCGCCATGCCCGCTGGCGCGAACACGCCCCACCACAGCTCATAACTGTATCCCGGCGCGCCGCCCGCGGCTGCCGGAGGCAGGCGCGGATAGAGCGGCGATGATTTCGCGCTCGTGACCGCCAGGATCCGCACGCGGTTCGCCTGGATTTGCGGCGCCAGGGCGGCCTGGCTCGAGATCAGGATCTCGATCTCCCCCGAGGCTAGCGCGGTGACCGCCAGGGAAATGCCCTTGTACGGCACGTGGGTCATCTTGATGCCGGCAGCCGCGGCAAACAACGAGCTCGAGAAATGGTTGTTGCCGCCCGCGCCTGACGACCCGTAGTTGAGCCCGCCTTGGGTTCGTTTCGCGACCGCGATGAGTTCCTTCACGCTCTTGGCCGGCACCGAGGGATGCACTGCGATCAGCATCGGGGCCCGCGCGATCATCGCCACTGGCACGATGGCGCGGGCAGGATCGAAGGGCAGCTTCGCCCGCACCGAGGCGGTTGCCGGATAGGATGACGTGTGGCCGAGCAGCACGTGTCCGTCGGGCGCGGCTTTGGTGACGAGCTCGGTTCCGATCATGCCGCTTGCCCCCGGCCGGTTCTCCACGACGATGCTGCGGCCCCACTCCCGGGTGAGCTGCTGGGCCATGACGCGGGAGAACAGGTCGATCGAACCCCCGGCGGTGTAGGGCACGACCATCTGGATGTTCTTCGAGGGAAACGCCTGTGCCTGGACCTGCTGCGCGGCAAGCAGCGCGCAGCCGATCAGGCACAAGCTCGTGACTCGTGACCTGCTACTCGCAAAACGCTTCATGCTAATTTTCTCCTCGGAGCGTGATCAGTAAAGATTTTCTTGCCTGAAACCTTCATCCCTCCGCCCTCATCCCTCATCCTTGTTCATTCAGTCCCACTTCGGCGCGCGCCCGGCCGGATTCGCGATGCGGCCGTCGGGGCGCTTGAGCGCGAAGATGCGGTTCATTTCCTCCGGCGTCAGCGAAAAATCGAAGACCTTCAGGCTTTCGGCCATGTGCCGGGGGTTGGACGAGCGCGGGATGGGTGCAATGTTACCCTGCTGCACCAGCCAGCGCAGCGCGACCTGCGCGACCGTTCTGCCCCGGGTGCGCGCGATCTCGGCGATGACCGGGTCCTTGAACAGGCGGCCGCGGCCGAGCGGGCAGTAGGCGGTGAAGACGAGCCCGGCCCTGCGGCAGAACGCGAGGACCTTCGACTGGTCGAGATAGGGGTGGTACTCGGCCTGGAGCGCGACGAGCGGCTCCGGGCACAGGCGCATGGCTTGCTCGGTCAGCGCGATGTTGAAGTTCGCGACGCCGATGTGGCGCGCCTTGCCCTCACTTTTCGCTTTCGCCAGCGCGCCCATGGTCTCCGCGAGCGGGATCCCGTCCGTGCTCGGCCAGTGCACGTGAAGGAGATCCACGTAATCGGTCTGCAGGCGCTTGAGGCTCTGCTCGACCGATCGCGCGAAGTCCGCCGCGCGCAGGTATTCGTGGGAAACCTTGGTGCAGAGGAAGATCTCCCGGCGCGGCACGCCCGAGGCGCGCACGCCTTCGCCGACGCCGTCCTCGGTGCCGTACTTCCAGGCGGTGTCGAGGTGGCGGTAGCCGAGCTTCAGCGCCGTCGCGACGATCTCGGCGCAGTTGCCGAGCTGCGAGGTGCCGAAGCCGATGACCGGGATCTCGGCCCCGTGGGAGGACAGCGCGGGTTTGGCGGCGGGCACTCCCACGCGTTAGTTCGCGAGCGGATCGGGACGGACCTGGATGTGCACCGCGAGCGGCCGCGCGCCCTTGCCGAACTCGTTCAACCAGGGCGTGCGATCCCCGCTCGCGCTCCAGAGGCCCCGGCCCTTCCAGCCGGCATTCGGATCGTCGATGCGCCCATCCATGCCCTTGGCGTAGAAGCCCATCGGGTACGGCACGCGCATCAGGATCATCTGCCCGTCCTTGTAGCCGACGAATCCGTCCTGCAGGTTGGCGGTCGAGATCGGAACGTTTTCGCCGAGGCCGACGGTGTTGTGGTGATCGACCCAGGTGTAGTAGCTCGCCTCCGCGCTCGTGTTCTCGAAGCCCTCGAAGCCCGGCCCCGGATACTTGTGATACGCGAAGCCTTCAGGGCAGTGATTGCCGGTGGCCTTCGGGCCGTTCAACCGGGCCTTGCACTGGCGCCGGTCGAAGCTGATGAGGGTGCCGTTTGATCCAGAGCCCCAGAGCACGCCGTTCTTGTCGATATCGCCACCGCGCACGCCGATGCCTTCCCTGGGGATGGCGTAGAACTCGCTTAGGCGGGTCGTGGGATCGAAGCGCAGGAATCCGGGCGCGCCGGCGAACACGTTGAAGGTGTACCAGACCGAGCCGTCGGTCGGGTGCGGCATCACGGCGTAGGGACCGGATCCCGCGATCCGCATGTCCTTGCCCGCTTCCGCCGGCTTCCCCGGCTCGGTCCATGCGTCGAGCTTGCCGTTGCCGCTGGTGTCGAGGATGAAGGGGAACCAGCCCTGCGCCCTCGCCGCGTCCCCGGTTTCCTCCCACACCCGGGTGTTCACCCAGCCGGCGACCGGCCCGCTGCCCGAGAGCCACAGCGTGTTGTCCGCGTCGTAGCCGAACTGCGGGTGGTGGGTGCCGAAACAGGTGTCGATGAAGGAGTACTTCATCGTCTTCGGATCGAGCATCGCGACCTGGCGCGACGACTGGGCGAGCGGGAATACGCGGGCCGAGGGGTGGCCGGAGCCCTTCTTGCAGAACGCCGGATTGTCCCTTCCGCGCACGGATGCCGCGATCCACAGCCGGCCCCGGTCGTCGAACATGGCGTTGTGGTTGTTGGCCCGGGTATCCCAGAGCTGGCGATCTCCCCAATACGGGGAGGGCGCGTCCGGCTTGACGTTCGCCGCGTGGCCCGGCCCAAGCGAAAGCGGCATGTCCGGGTCGCGCACGGGCATCTTGAACTGAGTCACCGTATGCGTCTTTGGATCGAGGATCGGCATCATGTCGGTGGAGTACTCCGGCGAGCCGTAGAGCCTGCCGTAGGCATTCACCGTCGGCTTGCGCCGGTCCGAGGAAATCAGGTCGTGCAGGTACTTGTCCGGGGTGGACCATTCCCACGCCGTGACGACGATATTGCGCTCGATGCCCCGCGGCCGCTGCGGCTTGTGCTTCGGCAACTCGCCCTTCTCGATCCGTTCGGTCCAGTCGCCGAAGTACCTGTAGGGCACGCCGCCGAGCTCCTTACCGATACGGTTGGTCATCTGCGCCCCGAACTGGCCCGACAGGATGCGGCGCACCCACGCCACTTCGTGCGAGTCGAACTTGCCCAGCTGCGCTGGAATGGTGCGCGTCGATTGCTGCCCCAGCTGATGGCAGCCGATACAATCGACGTTGTTCATCCGCTGGCGCCACCTTTCCTGGGTGATGTTCTTCGGGATACTGCTCCCGCCGCCGAAATCCTTGGCCGGCGGAATCTTCATCAGGGTGTACCAGTAGATCGCCGGATAATAACGCGCCGCTGCCCGCTCGCTCGGCGCCGGAACCGCGGTGTGATTGACGAGCTGGCCGGGTCTTGCCCGCAATTTTGTCGAGTCCACGAGGCCGTAGCCGCGCACGAAGACCTGGTAGGTGGCGGCCGGCAGGTCGGGGATGACATAACGGCCCTGGTCATCGGTGACGACGCTCTTGATGTAGCGGGTGGGAAGATCGGCCGTCTCGGCGATCACCCACACGCCCGCCTCCGGGCCGTTCGGGCCGGAGACGACGCCCCCGATGTCATCGTCGCCGAAGCGCAGCGCCGGGTCGGCACCGCGCGTCGTCATCTGGGTGGCGCATGCGGCCAGCACCGCCGCGATCACGGCCGCCGCGATGCCCCAATGCAATGATGTCGCTCTGCTCATATCCCCCCCTGGATGTGCGGGTGGCAACGCGTGAACGGTGGCGCCTTATGTTACGCCTTCGCAAGAAGCCGGCGGATTACTGAATGACGGTCCACGGCCGCGACCGGTCGAGCGCGTATTTCCGCACTGCCTTCTCGTCGAAATTGAAGCCCAGCCCCGGCGACTGGTGCAGCAGAAGCTCGCCATCGCGCGCACCTTGACCAGCCCGTAGTCGCGCGCCGAGACGGTGCGCGTGGCAAAGGACGTGGCGTTCTCGAGCGGCACGCGCGCGACACAGACGGAGACCGACTGGATTCTTGCCATGGAGTTCGATACCGGCTTGCAGGAGCCCGTAAGTTATCAGCTTTTCACGGCGGGGCCAAAGGGCCAGGCGGCCAAGTTGACCACTACCGGCAAACGTCTCTAAACTCCTCTCTCCCATCAGCAGTCCATTACAAGGAGGTGATTATGCGCAAGCTCCTATTGGCGCTCGTAGCCAGCGCAGCCGTGGTCCTGCCCGCCGCCGCGCAGCAGAAAATCTCGATCTCCATCGCCACCGGCCCCACCGGGGGCGTGTATTACCCGATGGGCGGCGGCATGGCGAACGTCCTGACCAAGTATGTGCCCAACCTGAATGCGACGGCGGAATCCACCGCCGGCTCGATCGCCAACCTCGAGTTCCTCCTGACGAAGAAGGCGGACGTCGCGCTGTCGATGGCGGACGCGAGCTACGACGCCTACAAGGGCGAGCAGAAATTCAAGGGCCGGCCGGTGCCGGTGCGCGGCCTGATGGTGCTCTATCCCAACCGCTTCCACATCGTCACGCTCGAAGGGCTCGGGATCAACAAGGTCGCCGATCTCAAGGGGCGGCGCGTCTCCACCGGCCCGCCGCGCAGCGGCACAGAGGTGAAGGCGAACCGCGTGCTGGAGGCGGCGGGGCTGAACCCGGACAAGGACATCATCCGCGAGCGGCTGACGGTGCAGGCATCGGGGGACGCGTTGAAAGACCGCAAGATCGACGCCTACTTCTGGTCCGGCGGCATTCCCACCGCCGCGGTGACCGACCTCGCGGCGAGCCCGGGGGTCAAGATCAAGTTCATCGAGCATGCCGAGCTGGCCGAGGTCCTGAACAAGAAATACGGCCCGCTCTACGTCCGGGACGTGATTCCCGCCAAGTCCTATCCGGGCCAGGACAAGGACGCGCACGTCACCACCATCTGGAACGTCCTCGTCACCGGCGCCAGCACCCCGGATGAGGTCGCCTACAACATCGTGAAGACGATGTTCGAGAGGAAGGACGACATGGTCCGGGTGCACAAGGAGTCGCAGAACTTCGATCTGAAGTACCAGACCAATGCGGCGATCGTGATCCCGTTCCATCCGGGCGCGGTCAAGTACTTTCGCGAACGAGGGTTGAAGGTCAAGTAGCCCGCGGATTCTCGCGGGTCGGACTGAAATCCAGCGCGCTCCACGCGCTGGATTTTTTGTTTCAGGGGAGCGCGATCGCGCCCGCCAGGAGGCGCACATCATGAGCGAGAAGGAAGAGCGGCTGATTCACGAGATCGCCGCGGAGCACCGCATCGCGGTCGACGAGGCGGCGCTCAAGAAGGCCGAGGAGTACATCGAGGCGGAAGAGGGTGCGACCAACCGCCTTGCCGGCATGCTCGGGCGGATGGTGACGGCGGTCGCCGTCATCATGTCGCTGTTCCATCTGTATGCCGCCTACGCGATCGTGCCGACGCAGGAGCTGCGGATGATCCACGTCGGCTTCGTCCTGTTCCTGGTGTTCCTGCTGTTCCCGTTCTCCCGCCGGTTCCGCCACCGCGTCATGTGGTGGGACTGGATCGCCGTAATCCTTTCCCTCATCGTCATCGGCTACGGTCTCGCTGGCGGCGACGATTTCACCGACCGCAGCACCATCCCGACCAACCTGGACATGGTGTTCGGCGTGATCCTGACGGCGCTCGTGCTGGAGGCGGCGCGCCGCGGCACGGGGTGGATCATGCCGTTCGTGTGCGTGCTGTTCGTCGCCTACGCGATGTTGGGCCCCTACCTGGGCCAGCCGTGGACGCACCGCGGCTATGACATCTCGCGGCTGGTCGGCCACATGTACATGACGCTGGAGGGGATCTTCGGCGTACCGGTGGATGTCTCCTCCTCGCTCATCATCTTGTTCACGATTTACGGCGCGTTCCTCCAATTCTCGGGGGCGGGGAAGTTCTTCATCGATTTTTCATTCAGCGCGATGGGCGGGAAGCCCACCGGCGCCGGGCGCACGATCGTGCTGTCCTCGTTCCTGCTCGGAGGTCCGTCGGGCAGCGGTGTCGCCACCACCGTTACCCTGGGGACGGTCGCCTATCCCATGCTCGCCAAGGCCGGCTACGGCAAGGACGCCGCCGGCGGGCTGCTCGCCGCCGGCGGGCTCGGCGCGATCATCTCGCCGCCGGTGCTGGGCGCGGCGGCATTTCTCATTGCCGAATTCCTCAAGATCTCGTACCTCGACGTGATCCTGATGGCGACCATTCCAACCTGCCTCTACTATTTCGCGCTGTTCCTCATGGTCGAGCTCGACGCGCGCAAGTTCGGAATGAAGCAGGTGCCGCTGGATAACGTCGAGTCCCTCTGGAGCCTCACGAAACAGTTCGGGTTCCACTTCCTCTCCCTATTGGCGATCATCGTCTTCATGCTGCTCGGCTTCTCGCCGGTGGCGGCGGTGTTCTGGGCGACCATGGTGGCGTTCGCCATGAGCGCGCTGCATCCCGATTGTGCGCTGATGAGCCGGCGCCAGATGATCCTGTTCCTGGCAGTCGCCGTTGTGGTCTGCGTGGTGTACTCCGCGATCCGGGGCCGCTTCCACGTGGACGCGCTCTCCTGGGCGCTCCCGGCGGGGGCCCTGGCGCTCGTCGCTGCCGCGTTCGTGCGGCCGGAGTGGCGCCTGTGGCCGGAGAAGCTCGTGCGGGCGTTCGAGGCCGGCTCGGTCAGCATGCTGAACGTCGCGGCCACCTGTGCCGCGGCGGGCATCATCGTTGGCGTCGTGACGCTGACCGGTCTTGGGCTCAAGTTCAGCTCGATCGTGATCGGCTACGCCGACTCGCTCACCCAGGGCACGATGAGCCTGCTGTCCGCGGTTGGCGTGGAAGCCACGAAGGCGCTGGTGCACGACGTGAAGCTGCTCTACACCGCGATCTTCACCTCGCTGATCGTCTGGATCGTGGGGCTCGCGGTGCCGGTGACGGCTTCATACATCATCTGCGCCGTGATCGCGGCGCCCGCGCTGATCACCCTGGGGGTGCAGGATTTCGCCGCGCATATGTTCATTTTCTATTACGCGGTGCTCTCGGAAGTGTCGCCGCCGACCGCGCTGTCGCCGTTCGCCGCCGCCGCGATCACCGGCGGCGATCCCTACAAGACGACGTTGCAGTCGTGGAAATACACGATGCCGGCATTCCTGGTGCCGTTCATGTTCGTCCTCGACCCGGCGGGGCTCAACCTGCTGCTGCAGGGCTCGTTCAAGGCGCTCGCGACGGCCTCGGTGGTGGACATCGCCACGGTGAGCGTGACCGCGATGTTCGGGATCGCGGCGCTCGCCGCCGGGATGCAGGGGTGGGTGTTCAAGCAGACCACCCGGTTGGAGCGGTGGCTGCTGATCCTCGCCGGGCTCGCGCTGGTTTACCCGCGGGCGGCGTTCGACTATATTGGGATCGCGCTTCTCGCTACGGTCGTCGTGATTCAGAAGCTGCGTCGAAGCGGTCCCCATGCAGGAGCTGGATAGCTATCAGGCGAAATTTCCGACGCCGTTTGCCGTGCTCGGCATCCGCACGGCCGGCGACCGCCTGACCGGCATCGAGTACTTTCCGCGCGAAGTCGCAACCCTCGCGCCGCTCAGCCGTTTCGCCGAGCGCGTGTGCCGGCAGATCGAGCGCTACCTCGACGACCCTGAATTTTCCTTCGACCTTCCGTTCGACACCCGCGGCACCGATTTCCAGTGCCGGGTGTGGCGCGCCGTCCACGACATTCCGAGCGGCCGGACGCTAACCTACAGGGACGTCGCGCGCCGGCTCGGCAGCGCGCCGCGTCCGGTCGGTGGCGCGTGCGGCGCCAACCGCATTCCGCTCGTCATTCCCTGCCATCGCGTCGTCGCGAGCGGCGGCATCGGCGGCTTCATGCACGCCCGCCGCGGACCGGGGATCGAGATCAAGCGCTGGCTGCTCCGGCACGAGGGCGTGAGCGTGTAAGGCTACTTCGGCACGAGCCCGATTTCCTTGGCCACCTTGCCGTATTTCTCGTACTCGCTCTTCATCAGCTTGCCCAGGTATTCCGGCGACTCGGTCCAGACATCCAGTCCGAGGGCTTCCAGCTTCGCGCGCACTTCCGGACGTTTCATCGCGGCGTTCGCTTCGCGGTTGAGGATCGTGATGATCTCCTTCGGCACCTTGGCCGGGGCGACGAATCCGAACCAGCCGCCGGAGGTGAAGCCAGGCACCGTTTCCGCGATGGTCGGATAGTCGGGATAGTTGGACGCGCGCGTCGCTTTGCCGATGCCGAGCAGCCGCACCCTGCCGGCCTGGATGAACGGGTAAAGGCCCGTGAACGAGCCAAAGGTGGCATCCACCCGCCCGCTCATGACTTCCGCTGCCGCCGGCGCCACCCCTTTGAAGGGGACATGCACATACTCGAAGCCCACGAGGGAGCGGAAGGCCTCGGTCGTCATGTGCATGAAGGCGCCCTCGCCATTGGTCGCGAAGCTCACCTTGCCCGGGTTTGCCTTCAAGTACTTGACGAATTCGGCAACGTTCTTGAACGGAGTGGTCGGAGACACCACCAGCGCGAGGTAGTTGGTCGCGATCAACGCAACGGGCTGGAAATCCTTCATCGCGTCGTAGGGCACGTTTTTCATCGTGTGCGGGATGACCGACAGGTTGCCGCCCTGCCCGCAGGCGAAGGTGTAACCATCCGCGGGCGCTTTTGCGGCCAATGCCAAACCGATCGTGCCGCCCGCACCGGGCCGGTTGTCGGCCACGAACGACTGGCCAAGACGCTCGCCCATATGCTGGCCCAGCAGGCGGGCAAAGGTGTCGCAGGGATCGCCGGGCGCCTGGGGAACGATGACGCGAATCGCCCGGGTGGGGTATTTCTGCGCCAGCGCGGTGCCTGTCACGAAAGCGCACGCCACCAGCAACGGCACGAGACGTGTAATAGTTATCATGGGCCTCCCCCTTGTTGTCCGTTCGGAATATTCTGCCGCGAATGTCAGCATACTTCAACGCCGCCGGGGTTGATATCATAATCCATGGCTGGAGAGGATTTCGCGGTCATCGATGAGTTCTGCGACGCCCTGTGGCTCGAGGATGGCCTCGCAAAGAACACGCTCGAAGCCTACCGCAGGGACCTGAAGCAGTTCGCGGGGTGGCATGCGGCGCGTCACGGCCGCAAGCTGATCGAGGCCGACAACGGCGGCATCCAGGCCTACCTGGGGCACCTGTTCAGGAAGAAAACGCGTGCCACCAGCGCCGCCCGTTTTCTCTCGAGCGCGAAGCGCTTCTATCGCTACTGCCTGCGCCAGGGAAAAATCCGTTCCGATCCGACGTTGAGGATCGACTCCCCGAAGCTGCCCCGGGGGTTGCCCAAGAGCTTGACGGAGGAGGACGTCGAAAGCCTGCTGGCCGCGCCCCCGGTGGCGGAGGCGCTCGGGCAGCGCGACAAAGCCATGCTGGAGACGCTGTACGCGAGCGGGCTGCGCGTTTCGGAGCTGGTGACGCTCAAGCTCGGCCAGGTAAGCCAGGATATGGGAGTCGTGCGCGTCGTGGGCAAGGGCTCCAAGGAGCGGCTCGTGCCGCTCGGCGAGGAAGCGCTCGACTGGATCCGGCGCTACGTGAGGGAAGCGCGGCCGGAGCTGCTCGCCGGGCGCGCGAGCGATGACCTGTTCATCACCGCGCGCGGGGCAGCGATGACGCGCCAGATGTTCTGGCACCTGCTGCGCCGCTACTCCGTGCAAGCGGGCTTGAAGCAGCCGGTCTCGCCGCACACGCTGCGCCACGCCTTCGCCACGCACCTGCTGAACCACGGCGCCGACCTGCGCGTCGTGCAGCTCCTGCTCGGCCACTCGGACATTTCCACCACCCAGATCTATACGCACGTCGCGCGGGAGCGCCTGAAGCAGCTGCACGCGAAGCATCACCCCCGAGGGTGAAGGCTGCCCCTCTCGAGGGTGATGCCGACCCGCTTCACGTCCTTCTCCACCGCGAGCTTGCTGACGCTGACCTTGACCCACGGCGCCTTGAATTCCGTCATCACGAGCTGGGCGAGGTGCTCGGCGAGCCGCTCGACGAGCAGGAAGCGCTCCTCCCGCAGCGACGCCCGGATGCGCTGGAGCACCTTGGCGTAGTCGATCGTCTCGCGGATCCTGTCGCTGCGCAGGCGGTCGCTGTCCGGGATCCCGATCTCGAGATCGAGCTGGACCGTCTGCGGCACCTTGCGCTCCCAATCGTAGACGCCGATCAGGATGTCGAGGCGCAGGTCGCTGATGAAGATGACGTCCATTCGGGGCTAGAATGAGCGGCAATTGTAAGTGAATTCGCATGAGCACCGTAGCGCTTGCGCTGCTGGCGTACCTGCTGGGCTCGATTCCCTTCGCGGTAATCGTGAGCCACGCATTTACGCTGCCCGACCCGCGCAGCTACGGCTCGGGCAATCCCGGCGCGACCAACGTGCTGCGCACGGGAAGAAAAGCCGCGGCGGCGCTGACCCTGCTGGGCGATGCCTTCAAAGGCTGGCTGGCGGTATTCCTGGCGCAACGAATGGCCGAAGCCGGGTCGGCGGAGATCGCGGTGGCAGCCGCCGCGGTGGCCGCCACGCTCGGCCACATGTACCCGGTGTTTCTGCGTTTCCGGGGCGGCAAGGGCGTATCCACGGCGACGGGCGTCCTGCTTGCGCTCGATCCGTGGCTCGCCGCGGGAGCCGTCGCAACCTGGCTCATCATCGCCTACTTCTTCCGCTACTCCTCCCTCGCCGCGCTGGTCGCGGCGGCGTTCGCGCCGTTCTTCGCGTTTTTTCTCTTCGGCATGGGCCGCTTTCCCCTGGTGGAGGCGCTTGGCGTCACCGTGATCGCGCTGTTGATTGCGTGGCGCCATCAGGCCAACGTCCGAAATCTCATCGCTGGCACCGAGGGAAGAATCGGCGGCGGCAGTGGCTCGCCACAGAGCTAGATCTCGTCATCCCCTCGGAGGCGGGAAGTTCCTTCCCCACTTGCGGGGGAAGGTTAGGATGGGGGGATGACACCGTTACTGCGTGGCGGTTTCGAGATCCCAGCGGGGGCGCACCGTAAAGCCGAGTGATGAGTGATGAGCGGTGGGTGATGAGTGTTCGAGCCGCTTCGCCGCTGCGAATGCAATCATGGCGCCATTGTCGGTGCAGAACTCAATTTCGGGATAGAACGCCTGCACGCCGTGCCCGCGCGCCGCGACCGCGAGCCGGGCGCGCAGGGTGAGGTTAGCGCCGACCCCGCCCGCAATCACCAGCCGCCTGAGCCCAGTGTGGCGAAGCGCCGCGAGCGCCTTCGCGACCAGAACCTCCACGATCGCCGCCTCGATCTCGGCGGCGAGATCGGCGCGCGCAGCCTCATCGATCGCGCGTTCCTTCACGGTCGTCAGCACCGCGGTCTTCAGCCCGCTGAAACTGAAGTCGAGATTCCCGCTCGCGAGCATCGGGCGCGGCAGGCTGAACCGGCCTGCCGTTCCGCTCGCGGCGAGCCGCGCGAGCGCGGGGCCGCCGGGATAGTCGAGGCCGAGCAGCTTGGCCGTCTTGTCGAAAGCCTCGCCCGCCGCGTCGTCCAGTGTCTCGCCGAGAAGCCCGTAATCGCCGACCCCGTTCACGCGCATCAACTGGGTGTGGCCGCCGGAGACCAGGAGGGCGACGAAGGGGAAGGCCGGGGCGGGCCTTGAGAGCAGCGGCGAGAGCAGGTGCGCTTCGAGATGGTGCACGCCGACCGCGGGAATGCCCAGCGCGTAGGCAAGGCCGCGCGCAACCGCGGCCCCGACCAGCAGCGCGCCCGCCAGCCCGGGACCTTCGGTGTAGGCGACCGCGGTCAGTTCCGTCAGTCGGCAGCCGGAGCGCTCGAGCAGGCGGCCAATGAGCGGCAGCAGGCGCCGGACGTGATCGCGCGACGCCAGCTCGGGCACGACACCGCCATAGTCGGCGTGCAGCCGCGCCTGCGAATGCAGGACGTGCCCGAGCAGCCCGCGCCCGCCGTCATACAGGGCGACGCCGGTCTCGTCGCAGGAGGTTTCGATGCCAAGCACCAGCACGGGGGATCAAATCGGCTTCAAAAATAGCTTATGGCTTGATATAATACGACTTTTCCAATTGCCACCAGGAATGTCATGACGACTGTCCGCGTCAAGGAGAACGAACCGTTCGAGGCGGCGCTGCGCCGCTTCAAGCGCACCGTGGAAAAGACCGGCCTGCTGACCGAACTGCGGGCGCGCGAGTACTACGAGAAGCCCACCACCGAGCGCAAGCGCAAGCTCGCCGCCGCGATCAAGCGCCATCACAAGCGCCTGCGCTCGCAGCTCCTGCCGCCGCGGATGTATTGAGCCTCAAGTCCCGCATCAACGATGACCTGAAGGCCGCAATGCGGTCGGGCGACGCCCGGCGCCGCGACGCCTTGCGCCTGTTGCTCGCCGCGGTCAAGCAGCGCGAAGTGGACGAGCGCAAGGAGCTGGGCGAGGCGGACGTCGTGAGCGTCATCGAGCGGATGATCAAGCAGCGCCGCGAGTCGATTGTCCAGTTCGAGAAGGGCGGGCGCCAGGACCTCGCACAGAACGAGCGCTACGAAAGCGACTTGCTGCAAGGCTACATGCCGCAGGCGCTGTCGGACGCCGAGGTCGCGGCCGCGGTGGCGGAAGCGATTTCCGCGGTCGGGGCCGGGTCCCCCGCGGACATGGGCAAGGTGATGGGCGTGCTGAAGGGCAAGCTCGCCGGAAAGTCCGACATGTCCAAGGTATCCGCGCTGGTGAAATCGAAACTGGCAGGATAGTTGCTTGTTACCGCGGCGCCGAGACCGCCGCGATTTTTCCTGTTCCTGCTCGTTCCGGCGGAGCTATACTCCGAACTGATGCGGATCGCGGCAATTCAACGCGCCCGGCACTGCGGGCGTGCAGTCCACTCACCAGTCACGAGCCTGTCCTGAGCGGTGCCGAAGGATCACGAGTCACGCATCGCCGGCAGATGATTCCCCAATCGTTCATCCAGGACCTCCTCGGGCGCGTCGATATCGTCGAAGTCGTGGACCGGCAAGTGAAATTGAAGCGCGCCGGGGCGAATTACGTGGCGTGCTGCCCGTTTCACAGCGAGAAGACGCCGTCGTTCACGGTATCGCCCACGAAGCAGTTCTACCATTGCTTCGGCTGCGGCGCGCACGGGACGGCGGTCGGATTCCTGATGGAGCACGGCGGCCTCGGCTTCGTCGAGGCGGTCAAGGAGCTGGCTCAGCTGGTGGGCATGAAGGTGCCGGAAGTCCACACTGAGACGGAGCGGCGCCGGGCGGAGGTTGGAGAAAGCCTCCATGAGGTGCTGCTCCGTGCAGCGAGCCATTACCGGACGCAATTGAAAGAAGCATCGCATGCCGTCGAGTATCTCAAGAAGCGCGGTCTTTCCGGCGAAATCGCCAAGCGCTTCGGCATCGGATTTGCCCCGGAGGAATGGCAGGGACTTGCGGCGGCGTTCACCGATTACGAGGGCAAGGCGCTCGCGGAAGCGGGGCTGGTGAAGAGCAACGACGACGGCCGGCGCTACGACGTGTTCCGCAACCGCATCATGTTCCCGATCGTGGACGTGCGCGGCAACGTGATCGGTTTTGGCGGGCGGGTCCTCGGCGACGGCGAGCCGAAATACCTGAACTCACCCGAAACGCCGGTATTCGAGAAAGGGCGCGAGCTCTACGGTCTCTACCAGGCGCGGCGCGCGATCCGCGACGCCGGCCGGGTGCTGGTGGTCGAGGGCTACCTGGACGTGATCGCGCTCGCGCAGGCGGGCGTCGAGTACGCGGTCGCGACGCTCGGCACCGCGACGACCCCGCTGCACGTTCAGAAGCTCCTGCGCCAGGCGGACGAGATCGTGTTCTGCTTCGACGGCGACGCCGCGGGCCGCCGCGCGGCCTGGCGTGGGCTCGAAGTGAGCCTCGCCCAGCTCGCCGACGGCAAGCAGGTACGGTTCCTGTTCCTGCCCGAGGGCGAGGATCCGGACACTTTTGTTCGCAAGCACGGGAAAAGCGTGTTCGAAGGCCTGCTCGGACGGGCGGTTCCGTTGTCGAGATTTCTGATCGACGAGCTTGCCGGGCGCGTGGATCTTTCCGTGGCCGAGGGCCGCGCCCGATGCGTGCACGAAGCGAAGCCCCTGTTGCGGCAGATGCCGGCCGGGGTGCTACGGCTCCAGCTCGCGCGGGAGCTCGCCGAGAAGTGCCGCCTGAGTGTGGAAGAGCTCATGCAGTTGTGCGAGCTTGCCTCGCCATCGGCGAAGCCCGCGGGAGGGCCGGCGCGAGCGGCGCGTACGCCGCCAACGTCCCTGGTACGGCAGTTGCTGCGGCTGCTGGTGTCGAACCCCGGCTTCCTGGAGCAGTTGTCTCCGGAGCGGCGCGCGTTGCTGGTTGCACCCGAACTGGCGCCGGTCGCGGAGCTGGTGGACGCGCTCAGGGAAACCGGCGCCACGACGCCGGCGATGTTGTTCGAAGCCACCCGCGAATCGCGGTTCGCGGCGCTCTACCAGGAGGTGGCTGGCGAATCGCTTTCCGTCGACGGCGACGAAAACTCCACGCTCGCCGACCTGAACGGGATGTTCAACCAGTTGGAGCTGCTGCAGGTCCGCGGCGAGTTCGAGCGCTTGAGCGCCGGCGGGAAGCGCAGCGAGGTCGAGCGCCAGCGCTTCCTGGAAGTCGCGCGCCGCCTGGACGAGCTGAAGCGGGCCACGACCGGCAGTCGCCAGGGAATTTGAAATGAATCCACGGGTTGAAGTGTTTGCTCCCTGGCCCAAGATAGATGGTTCCCGTCGCACCGGGCTGGCGCAGAAATTGCTTTGGGGACAAACAGTTGGGACGTAACTTTAGCGTGTAGGCGTGGTCGAACGAGAGTATAATCCGCGGCTTTTTTGACGCGGCATCACAGGGGAACCGCAAGAGATGGCGAAATTGAGGAAAGCGAAGGCAAGAGCCGGGGCGCGGAAGAAGTCCGCCGCCAGGGGTCGTCACGCGCCCAAGCGCGCCGCCAGGGCGCGGGCGAAGATCAAGGCGAGCCGGCCGCGGCAGCTGGTCCTGAAGGCGAAGCCGGCGAAACCCCTGGCCAAGGGCGCGGTGCCGGCCAAGGTTGCCGGCAAAGTCCCCCAGCGGATGGACAAGGCGGCGCTGAAAAAGGCGCTGCTGGATGAGCGCATCGCGCGCGCGCAGTTGCAGGCCAAGGGGAAGGGGGGCCGGCGCTCCACGCGCGGGCTGACCGCCAAGGAAAAGGCGCTGGTCAAGGAGTTCGAGCGCCGCGAGCTGTCGCCCGCCGATGCCGAGGCGCGGCGCACCCGGCTGAAGAACCTCATCGTGCTCGGCAAGGAGCGGAGCTACCTCACCTACGCCGAGATCAACGATCACCTGCCGGACGACATGCTCGATGCCGAGCAGATCGAGAACATCATCGGCATGATCAACGACATGGGCATCCAGGTCTACGACGAGGCGCCGGACGCCGAGACGCTGCTGATGTCCGAGGCGACACCGCCGGTCGCCGACGAGGAGGCGGTCGAGGAAGCGGAGGCGGCGCTGTCCACGGTCGATTCCGAGTTCGGTCGAACCACCGACCCGGTGCGCATGTACATGCGCGAGATGGGATCGGTGGAACTGCTCACGCGGGAGGGCGAAATCGAGATCGCCAAGCGCATCGAGGACGGGCTGCGCCACATGATCCAGGCGATCGCGGCATGTCCCACCACGATCGCCGAGATCCTCGCCTTCGCCGAGCGCATCGACAAGGACGAGATCCGCGCGGACGAGCTGATCGACGGGCTCATCGATCCCACCGCGAAGAACGAGCCGATCCAGGAGCTCGCCGAGGGCGACGACATGGAGGAAGAGCTCGAGACCGCCGAGGCGGAAGACGAGGACGGCGGAACCGCGCAGACCGCCGACCAGCTCAAGCTCAAAGCGGACGCGTTGAGGCGATTCGGGGTCATGCGCTCGCTCTACATCCGGATGACGCGCGCGCTCGCGCGCAACGGCCCGCGGAGCCGCGCCTATCTCCAGTCGCGCAACGCGATCCTCGAGGAGCTCATGAAGATCCGCTTCGCGGCGAAGCAGATCGAGGCGCTGTGCGATTCCATCCGCAGCCTGGTGGGGGAGGTCCGCAGCTACGAGCGCAGCATCATGGAGCTGTGCGTCGACAAGGCACGGATGCCGCGCCCGCACTTCATCAAGGAATTTCCGGGCAAGGAAGGGAATCTCCGCTGGATCAAGGGCGAGATCGAGGCGCGGCACCCGTGGAGCGAGGCGCTCGAGCGCTTCGAGCCGGCGATCGTTGAGAAGCAGCAGAAGCTGCTCACCCTGCAGGACCGCGTCGGCATCCCGATCAAGGACCTGAAGGAGATCAACCGCCAGATGTCCACCGGCGAGGCGAAGGCGCGCCGCGCGAAGCGCGAGATGACGGAGGCGAACCTGCGCCTCGTGATCTCGATCGCCAAGAAGTACACCAACCGCGGGCTGCAGTTTCTCGATCTCATCCAGGAGGGGAACATCGGCCTCATGAAGGCGGTGGACAAGTTCGAGTACCGCCGCGGCTACAAGTTCTCGACCTACGCCACGTGGTGGATCCGCCAGGCCATCACGCGCTCGATCGCGGACCAGGCGCGCACCATCCGCATCCCGGTGCACATGATCGAGACCATCAACAAGATGAACCGCATCTCGCGCCAGATCCTGCAGGAGACCGGGCAGGAGCCCGATCCCGCGCTGCTCGCGGAGAAGATGGAGATGCCGGAGGACAAGATCCGCAAGATCCTGAAGATCTCCAAGGAGCCGATCTCGATGGAAACGCCGATCGGCGACGACGACGATTCGCACTTGGGCGACTTCATCGAGGACCAGTCCACGGTCGCGCCCAACGAGGCGGCGGTCTACGCGAGTCTCCGCGGCGTCACCAAGGACGTGCTCGACACGCTCACCCCGCGCGAAGCGAAGGTGCTGCGGATGCGCTTCGGCATCGAGATGAACACCGACCACACGCTGGAAGAGGTCGGCAAGCAGTTCGACGTCACTCGCGAGCGCATACGCCAGATCGAGGCGAAGGCGTTGCGCAAACTCCGCCACCCCTCGCGCTCCGAGCGGCTGCGCAGCTTCCTCGACCAGGAAACCTGATCAACAGACTCCCCTCCTGCCAGAGGAGGGGTGCTTGCGGAGCAAGCGGGGTGGTGGGAGAGCGTCAGAAGACGCGCGCCTCGTATAATCTCCAGCTAGGGTCTGTAGCTCAGCCGGTCAGAGCAGGGGACTCATAATCCCTTGGTCGTTGGTTCGAATCCAACCAGACCCACTCCCACAATCTACAACTTAGCTCGGCAACCGCCCATCACCCATCACCGGTTCTCGGGCCGTCAAACATCACCGGGGTTAAGGTCCTTCTGCATTATGTGTTCGATTACCACCAGGACCAGTTCGCCTCGTGACGGTGCGAGGCTTGCATGACGGGATCGTAGCCGGGGTCGGCAAGCCAGCGGCGAAGCTGCTTGTCGTTGCGGGCGCGCAGGCGCCGGTCGAATACCTTCCGGTACCAGCGGGGCGCCGCGCCGCCCATAGTGATGTCCTTGTCCGAGTGAAAGCGCGCGATTGCGCGGCGGCCCTCTGGCGAACGGGGAGCAAGCAATACAGTCGTGCCGGAGGGTACGGCGGCTTTCCAGTCGCGCAGCACCCAGCGGTACTCGTAGCGGTACCGGCGCCGGCGGTAAGTACGTGACATGACGAGTCTCCTGTGAGGGATAACTACGTCATGGCGCCAACACCTTTCGAATGATGTCGTGGATAAAGGCCGGCAAGAATTCTTGCCGGAAAAGCAAAAACGTCTAAGCGGGAATTGTCTGGACCTTCCCAGGAAGTTTATTCAGGATCAATTGCTTTAACTGATCTTTCTTGCTCGCGTTATCTATATCAATGCCTATCAGGTTTCCCTTGGCGTCGTAGTCCAGCACGACCCCCTCCGAGATCTCGCGGCTTTCAGTACTCGGCTGCTCCGAGAGATCGATATAGAGCGAGTCTGTCTCGGCGTAATAATTCAGTTTCATGGCTTGAACCGTCGGTCAGGAAATGCGTTATGACTCGTCACTTTATCCTCAAGCGTGATCATTCCCAAGTAGCGGTTGGGCTTCGCCCGGTTTAACGGACACTTCTGTTAGGTAAGATGATGAGACAGGAGGTGTCGGATGGCAACATCGAGAAGGCGGCATACGGCGGAGTTCAAGCGCGAGCTCGAAGCAAGGAGAAAGGCGTGAAACGCAATCTGTTCTCAGAATTGACCGAAGGTTTCGACGCGCTCAAGGCTCCGCGCGAGGGCAAGCGCACGCTGCGCACCAACGAGCGCACGTTGGAAAACTGGGAGCAGGGCCGAGCCAGGCCAAACGCCCAAGCCGCGCAGCTCATCCGATTGGTCGCGCATTACCCCGACACCGTCAAGCGGCTGGCGGCGGTTTGAGGGAGTCAGTTTGTGACGCCGGTGGGGCGGAGCTTGCCCGGCAGGAGGCAGCCTTTGCGGGCCCGGTGCAGGATATGTTTCTTCAGATCCGCGCCGCTCACCTTGACGGTCCGCTCGTTGCCTGAGCGCGAAACGCCGGACACAGTCACCGAGTCGGCGTTCGCGAAGCCGACCGCGACGAGTTTCTCCTTGTCGTCCAGCCCCATCAGCATGATGCCGCGACCGCGCGCAAGTTCCTTCAGCTCGTCCGCCGGGAAGAGCAGCATGCGGCCCTTCTCCGAGAACGCGGCGGCCAACTCCGGCTTCTCCGGCACGAGCGCCGGTCGGATCACCTCGTCGCCCGCCTCGATCGCCATGAATGCCTTGCCCGCCTTCACCCGCGTCATGAGCTCCTCCGACTTTCCGATGAAGCCGTAGCCGCCGGAACTCGCGAAGAGATAGCGCTTGCCCGGCTGCGCGTCCACGACATGCGCGAGCCTCGCGCCGGGAGCAAGCTCGATGAACGACGTCAGGGGCTGGCCGTCGCCCTTGCCGCCGGGCAGGGCTGAGCACTCGATCGAGAATGCGCGGCCGGTGGTGTCGATCAGCCCGATGCTGTGCACCGAGCGCGTCTCGAACACGGCATACGGTCCGTCGCCGGTCTTGTAAGTCGTGCTGGAGAGATCGAGCCCGTGGCCCGGGCGCGCGCGCACCCAGCCATTGCGCGACACGATGATCGTCAGCGGCTCGTCGATGACTTGGCGCTCGAAGGTCGCGCGCTCGGCGGTCTCGATCTGCGTGCGGCGCGCGTCGCCGTACTGCTTCGCGTCGGCGCGGATTTCCTCGGTGACGAGGTTTTTCAGCGACTCGTCCGAGCCGAGCACGCCTTTGAGCTTCCTGCGCTCGTCCTTCAGCTCCTTCAGCTCGGTCTCGATCCGGATGCCCTCGAGGCGCGCGAGCTGCCGCAGGCGAATCTCGAGGATGTCCTCGGCCTGCGCCTCGGTCAGCTTGAACTGCTTCATGAGATCGGGCTTGGGCTCGTCGGAATTGCGGATGAGCTTGATCACCTTGTCGATGTTCAGGAGGACGATGACGCGGCCTTCGAGGATGTGGATGCGCTTCTCGACCTGACCGAGCCGGAACTTGATGCGGCGCATGACGGTGGCGGTGCGAAACGCCACCCACTCGCCGACCAGCTGCGCGAGGTTCTTGCGCGTGGGGCGGCCGTCGAGTCCGAGCGCGACGAGATTCACCGGGAAGTTCTCCTCCAGGCTCGTGTGCGCGAGCATGAAGCGCATGAACTCGTCGGGGTCCTGGCGCGAGGAGCGCGGCTCGAGCACCAGCCGCAGCTTGTTTTCCTTGTCCGACTCGTCGTTCACCTTCTCCAGCAGGTTCAGCACCACCTGCTTCTGGTTCTGCTGCGCCGCCGTGACCTTGGCGCCCTTGTCCCTGGGCCGGGGATTGGTGAGGGCCTCGATCTCCGCCATCACCTTCTTCACCGATGTCGTCGGCGGAAGTTCATGCACCACGATCTGCCACTGCCCGCGCGCGAGCGTCTCGACCTTCCACCGCGCGCGCGCGCGCAGCGACCCGCGTCCGGTCTTGTAGGCCTGGAAGATCTCCTCGCGCGGGCTGATGATCCGGGAACCGCCCGGGAAGTCCGGACCCTTGACGATGTGCATCAGCGCCTTGGGCGTCGTGTTCGGGTGCTTCAGCATGAACACCGCCGCTTCCGCGATCTCGCGCATGTTGTGCGGCGGCAGCTCGCACGCCATGCCGACGCCCACACCCGAGGCGCCGTTCAGCAGGAGCATCGGCAGCCGCGCGGGGAGGAGCTTTGGCTCCCTGAGGCGCCCGTCGTAATTCGCAATGAAGTCGACCGTGTCCTGGTCGATCTCGGAGAGCAGCAGCTCCGCGAGCGGGGTGAGGCGCGCTTCCGTGTAGCGGTAGGCCGCGGCGGGGTCGCCGTCCTGCGTGCCGAAATTGCCCTGGCCGTCGATCAGCGGATAGCGCAGCGAGAAGTCCTGCGCCATGCGCACGAGCGCCTCGTAGGTGGAGGCGTCGCCGTGCGGGTGGAACTTGCCGAGCACTTCGCCGACGATGCGCGCGGACTTGGAATGCTGGACGCCGCTCTTGAGTCCCAGCTCGTTCATCGCGTAGAGGATGCGGCGCTGCACCGGCTTCTGGCCGTC
>Ga0214472_10001706_pt1 | contig 24101 bp, 32 predicted proteins | sample RVTome_6_FD_207662 | JGI IMG/M metagenome (GOLD analysis project Ga0214472, IMG submission 207662) | Soil microbial communities from uranium-contaminated site in the Upper Colorado River Basin, Wyoming, United States - RVT140D175 | ecosystem: Environmental > Terrestrial > Soil > Contaminated >...
GCAGCGGAGATGCCGGTGGCAATCAGGGTGTGCATGTTCGCCGACCGGTGACGGAACGCGCCCCAGGCGCCGGAGAAGAACTGCGATCCCGACCAGGCGAGAACTGGGATGGTGAGGATCCCCATCGTCAGCCAGATCCACCACAACGCCGTCGATCCCTTCTCCGGGACGCCGGGGAAGATCTCCGGGTATGAGAAGTAGATCACCGGAAGCGACACCACCGCGGCGAACCAGAACTTGCGCATCAGCAGCCGATAGCGGCGCTCCGACTCGACCCGCTCGACATCGCTGGTGTCGACGTCCTCCTCGATCGCTTCGGCCTGGTAGCCGGCCGAGGCAACCGCATCGGCCAACACCGAGGCCGGCACCTCGATCGCGGTGTCCACCGTGGCGGTGTTGGCGGCGAAGTTGACCCTGGCGGCGATCACCCCGGGCACGCCGGCCAACGCCGACTCCACCGTCGACACACACGAGGCGCAGGTCATCCCCTTCACCGCCAGATGCATTGTGCCCTTCGGCTGCGCTCGCCCGGAAGGGGTCTCGGACGGGTAGTCGGTGGTCTGCTCTCTGGTCTGGTCAGCGTCGTCGCCGCTGATGTCGACGTACCGCTCCGGGGCGGCCAGGAAACCGCGGCGGCAATGCTCCGAACAGAACCCGAACTCCGGGTATCCATCCACCTGCAGCGCTCCCGGTCCCACCGTCATCCCACACACCGGGTCACGCATCTCGACATCCTCTCGGGTAAGAATTAATCAGGTCCATACCAGCAAGGTACACCTTCCAGCCGACTGGAATGTCAAGGGGTAGAATGCGGAAATGAGAATCGGAGAATTGGCCAGCCGCACCGGGACACCAACCAAGACCATCCGTTACTACGAGGACATCGGAGTGCTACCCGCCCCCGACCGAGCTTCCAATGGGTACCGGGACTATCCGGAGGACGCCGTCGACCGGCTCGCATTCGTCCGGGACGCCCAGGCCACCGGGCTTACCCTCACCGAGATCGCCTCCATCCTCGATCTTCGCAGCCAGGGCGAGACAACCTGCCATCACGTGATTGACCTGCTCGACCGGCATGTAGCTGCGCTCGACATGCACATACGGTCGCTTCGTCAGACCCGGCGCAAGCTGGCCCACCTCACCGACCATGCGCGCAGTCTCGACCCTGCCGACTGCCGCGACCCCAACCGTTGCCAGACCATCAGCGGCGGCCAGCGGCTAAACCTCACAGCCGACGGCGCCGGCAGGCACCTGCACGCCGCGCCAGGGGGGCACCAGCATTGACGCCGTGTCGCTGGTCGGCCGAACGCGATCCGGTACTCTGAGCGCCCCGATACGGAGCCGTCGATATGGCTGTTCGGTCCGAAGACCGGTCAATCCCAAGTGCAGTCGCCAAACAGGGCGTTTCGCGATTCGGTGAGCTCGAAGCGGCAGTGATGGAGGAGCTGTGGCAGCGGGAGGGCTGGATGACGCCGGGGGAGGTGAAGGATGCCCTTCCGAGAGGCCGGATCCTGGCTTATACCACGGTGATGACCGTGCTGGTTCGATTGTGGAAGAAGGGCCTTCTCGAGCGACAGCGAGATGGGAGGGCCTTCGCTTACCATCCGGTTGAGAGTCGGGAGCAGTGGACCGCCCGGCGGATGGAGGAGTTGCTGGCGGCCGCAGGCAACGCCTCGGAGGCCCTGAACCATTTCGTCGGCGTCCTCAAGCCCGAAGAGCGAGATCAGCTGCGACGAATCCTGCGATCGGGTAGTTCTACATGATCGCAGTGGTCATGTTCGGTTGGGGGCTGCTCGTAATTCCCGGGCTAGCCCGCCGTCATCTCAGCCGTCTTCATCCTGGCTTGTGGTCCCGGCTGACGGCGTGGGCGCTCGGTGTCGGGTCAGGACTGATAGCACTGGGTCTGCTGGCGACGTCGGTGCCGACGCTCCTCGAAGGCATTGGAGCCCACCATCTTGCTGCCCTCTGCCGGCGGCTGCTCCACGACCTGCTCGCCGGCGGGCACGTCGGTGGATGGATCGCTGGTGGGCTGCTGGCGGTGTTGTCTTATCGATGTGTTTCCGGGTGGCGACGGTTGAGGCGGGCGCGGCGAGCAGCGGTAGTCGAACCCTGGGTGGGAGACCATCGAACCGAAGACGACTACGAGTTGGTCGTTGTCCCTGCTTCTGTGCCCATCGCGTTGGCCGTGGGCGGGCCGGCGCGACAGGTGATCCTGTCCAGCGGGCTGATCGCGGGGCTCAGCGAGCATGAGCTGACAATGGTGGTGCGCCATGAGCTTGCACATATCCGTCGCCGGCACCATCGTCATCTCATGGTTGCCGCCATTGCCGAGGCGACTTTCGGCTGGCTTCCCCTGGTCTCCTCATCCACACGGACAATGCGGCTCGGCGTGGAGCGCTGGGCAGATGAGGAGGCTGCAGGAACTGATCCTCGCGCTCGTCGAACCCTGGGCTCGGCGCTGGTAGCCGCTGCTGGATGCCGCCCGCAACCCGGAGTCGCTGGTCTCGGCGACGTCGAGATGGCGGTGGAACGGCTCAGAGCCTTGGAGACGTTTCCTCCAGCGGGTCTCTCCCGATGGTGGTACCCGGTCGTCGGGGTTGTCACCACGGCTGCCGCTTCGCTCGGGGTGACCTCGATGGCAGTGGTGGGTGTTTCGTTGGGGTCGGGCGGGATCTGTTACTTCTGAACACTCCGCTGCATCGCGGGAACGCCACAGTCTCGAAATCGTCGTCGCTATCGATGCACAGGCTCTAGTCCAACCGCTTCTCATCGGGAACCTGGTGGGCAAGACAGCATGGCGGGAGTTGGGACCTGATCAGCTCGAGGGCCTCCGTCGCTTTGGCGCCGAAGTCGGTGGAAGCAGACACCACCGTGCGACTGGTATGCCCCGCCCAGGCTTCGAGGATCCGTTGGTCGAGCGCCGCCGCTTGTCGGGCGGACTCGACCCGGATTCGATCGCCGGTGTAACCCTCGTCGATGGCGGGTGTCCGCAGGTGGACGACGGCGGAGTACCGCGCCGGTTCTGTCGACAGCTTCGAGCCGACGTCCCGCCAGAAGGTCTCGGGCGGATCCGGCCAGTAGGCGAGGCCGTCGACCGTACCCCGATCGCAACGAGCGACGGCCACCTGCTGTTCTTCGGCGACAAGGCGTTCGACCTCCCGCAGCACCCTGTAGATCGCTCGTTGTGCTGCCCGCCTGCCCGGTTCGGTGGCGTGGCGGGGGAACCTACCGACGAAAACGATCGAAGCCGCCTCGGGAAGTACGGCGACATGACGACAGAAAGAGCGGGCCGCGATCTCCAGCACCGCGGTTTTTCCAGCGCCTGGACCCCCTGTCACCGCCACCAGCCGGACCTGGTGACTGGCGAGCGCACAACGGCAGGGACCTGACCCGTAGCGGAGAGTAGAGGGGGCGTGCTCCGTAGCAGGTCCGTCATTGGCGCAACAGTACGCCCTGGGGCCGGGGATGGTTGCTACGACACGACATCGTAGCTGTGTCACAATGGCTGACGCCTGAATCAACCACTGCACCAATGGATCGGTCATGTACAGCTTGCGGCACTCCGCTCGGGGGCGGCCCCTATTGCGGTGAGTGCGGCACATGGGATGGCGAGGGCGAGCCGGCAGCTCGTCCTGACCGGGTGTGCCCGGTGTGCGGATCTGTCAACTCGCCACAGAACATCCATTGCGAGAACTGCGCATTCCGCCTCGACCGGATACCACCACCCGAGCCTCGCCGTTCTCTATTCAACGCCAGGATCTTCACTTCTTCGGTGCTGCTGGTGGTAGGAGTGATACTGGCCGCCCAGGTCCTCCGCATCCTCGGGGGGGACGGAGAAGAAGCGTCGGTCGTCGAGACGTCCACCACCGAAGTGGGAGCCGACGCGTCTCCAACCACGGACTCAACGACGCTGGCTTCGGAGCAGCTGGTTCCATCATCCGCATCAGCATCGAGCAGCTTCAGCGACGCCTTCGGTCCCCAGAACCTGATCGACGACGACCCCGCCACCTACTGGAATGACGACTCGCATGGGGGCGACGGCGCCGAATTGGTCTTCGAGTTCGCGGTTGCTGCTGCGATCGAACGGATGGTCGTGCAGAACGTGGTCGACGAGACGGCGTTCAGACGCAACTACCGGATTCTCGGCTATGAGATCACGACAGACGACGGGTCCTCCCCTCTGACCGGCGAGCTGGCCGACACCCAGGACCCTCAAACCATCCAGTTGGTGACTGCGGCCACCACCCGGCTCACCCTGAGGGTCACGTCCACCTACCCGGCAGAGTCAGTGGGTGGAGAGGCGCCTTTCGAAGAGCTGGCGGTCGGAGAGATCACTGTTTTCGGCCGGCTGGCGTCGGGGTGACGACACCGGCAGCCAGCGGCTTCGACACCCTCCCGTCGCGCTCGATGCGTGACAACGATCTACGACGTAGGATCGCACTGCAAAGCCCGGAAGCACTTGGATGACAGTTGGACGTGTTCTGCGCGCCAGAAGGGAGGGAGAACTCGATGAACGGCGAACCGCAGCACAAGCACGAAGAGAGGTCGACGGACCCCAGTTCTGTTGTGCTGCACGGAAAGATGGTGACTGCGGTGCTCCACGTCGGAGGCCTGAACTGGGCATCCGAGAAAGCGGTGGCAGAGCGAGTCCTGGGAGGCCGTCCCGGCGTACAACTGGTTGAGGCCAATCCGGTGGCGCAGACCGCAAACGTCCTTTTCGACACCACTGTCACCTCCGTCGCCGAGCTCCGTCGGTGGGTGGAGGAGTGCGGGTTGCATTGTGCAGGTCAGTCGGTTCCTACTCACGTGTGCGATCCGTTGGAAGAGCCCGATGCGGTGGTCACCAAGTCCACATCGCCGATGGTGGGTCACGGCGGTCACGAGACGCCGACGCCATCTCCCCACGATGTGATGGGCCACGGCGGTCACGCCGGGGCGTCGATGGAAGCCATGGTCCGCGACATGCGGAACCGGTTCGTGGTGGCCGCCCTCCTGTCGATTCCCATACTGCTCTGGTCACCCATCGGCCGCGATGTCCTCGGCTTCGAGGTTCCGGCGCCTTTTGGACTCCGTGACGATGTGTTGGCGCTGATACTGAGTCTCCCGGTGATCTTCTACTCGGGTTGGATCTTTTTCGACGGGGCATTCCGGGCCTTGCGTGCCCGAACCCTCGACATGATGGTGCTCGTCGCGGTGGCGATCGGCTCGGGATGGCTCTACTCGGTGTACGTCACCCTGAGCGGAGGTGGCGAGGTCTTTTACGAGGCGGCAACCGTCCTCGCCGCCTTCGTGCTCTTGGGTCACTGGTTCGAGATGCGGGCCCGAGGCGGGGCCAATGAGGCGATCCGGACCCTCCTCGACCTGGCCCCTCCCATGGCGCTGGTTATCCGCGGTGGAGAAACCATCGAGGTGCCAACCGCCGACGTCAACGTGGGCGACCTGCTCCTTATCCGTCCCGGGGCCAAGATTCCGGTCGATGGGAGGGTGGACGAAGGGGAGAGCGAGGTGGACGAGTCGATGGTCACAGGCGAGAGCCTCCCCGTACATAAGGCTCCTGGCTCGGAGGTGATCGGTGCCACCATCAACACCAATGGCACGCTGCGGGTCTGGGCCACCAAGGTCGGGTCGGAGACCGCTCTCGCCCAGATCGTGAAACTCGTCCAGGAGGCCCAGAACTCAAAAGCCCCCGGTCAGCGGCTGGCTGACCGGGCGGCGTTCTGGCTGGTGTTCGTGGCCCTGATCGGCGGAGGTCTCACCCTCGCGGTGTGGATGAGCGTAGGGCGCAGTTTCGAAGCCGCCCTGTTGTTCGCCATCACCGTGGTGGTGATCACCTGCCCCGACGCCCTGGGCCTGGCCACACCCACTGCGATCATGGTCGGCACCGGGCTCGGGGCGCGGCGGGGAGTGCTGTTCAAGAACGCCACCGCCATCGAGACCGCCGCCCGCATCGACACGGTGGTGATGGACAAGACCGGCACTCTCACCAAGGGCGAGCCGGAGGTGACCGACGTGATAACGGAAGGGGTGGACGCGGCCGAGCTGCTGCGTCTGGTGGCGGCGGTCGAGCGGGAATCCGAGCATCCCCTCGCCGAGGCGGTGGTCCGTCACGCCAACAACCAGGGCGTCGCCAGTCAGAAGGCTTCAGAATTCGAGAACGTGCCCGGCCACGGCGCGGTCGCCCGTGTGGAGGGCCGCCGGGTGGCGGTGGGCAACCTGCGGTTGATGGACCGCGAGGGGATCGACCTGGGCCTGCTGGCTGAGCGGAGGGAGGAACTGGCCGCGGGCGGGCGGACGGCGGTGGTGGTCGCCATTGACGGGAAGGCAGCGGGGGTGATCGGTATCGCCGACGCCGCGCGGGAGACGGCGGCGGCGGCTGTCACAGCCATCCATCAGGCCGGCGCGGAGGTGGTGATGCTCACTGGTGACAATGAGGCGACCGCCCGCCGCATCGCCCTGCAACTGGGGATCGACACCGTGATCGCCGAGGTACTCCCCGGCGACAAGGCGGCCAAGGTTGCCGAGCTTCAGGCCAAGGGCCGGCGGGTGGCGATGGTGGGCGACGGCGTGAACGACGCTCCTGCCCTCGCACAGGCCGACTTGGGAGTGGCGATCGGGGCCGGCACTGACGTGGCGATCGAGACCGCCGATGTGGTACTGATGCGCTCCGATCCGCTAGACGTGCCGGTGGCGATGACCATTGGGCGAGGAACGCTGCGCAAGATGCGACAGAACCTGGGTTGGGCGATCGGCTACAACGCCCTGGCCCTCCCCATCGCCGCCGGGATATTCGAGCCTTCTCTCGGGCTGGTCCTTCGCCCCGAGATCGCAGCCCTCTCCATGTCGGGGTCGAGCCTCCTGGTGGCGGTCAACGCCCTCCTGCTCAAGCGGTTGCGGTTGCCGGTCGAGGGCGAGCCCGGAGAAAATGGATAACGACTGGGCCGTCAACCGCCGGGCATCGTGATCGGTTCGAGATCTTCCGGATTGGTTGGGTCGGGCCGGTGCCGGACGCCACGTTCACATGCCGGATGACGCACGATGGCTTGGCCATTGCGGCGTGAAGGTGACCTCCGAGGGCCGCTGGTGACCGATCCGCCCCGCGTCGCTCGCTGGCCTGTCTTGGCGGCGGTGTTGGTCGCCGTTGTCTGGGGGCTCTGTTTCGTTCTCATCCGATCATCGATGGAAGACACCACCGCCCTGTTCTCGGCCGGTCTCCGGGGTCTACTGGGTGGATTGGTGTTAGGTGCCTGGGTGATGGTCCATGATCGAAGCGGCACGCATTGGCGCCTCCCTCGGCTCTCCGATCTGGTCTTCCTGGCACTGGCCAACGCCGGTGTTGCCTTCGGGGCGATGTATCTGGCCGCGGAACGCGCCGCCGCGATGACCGCATCCGTCCTTGCCGGGGTCCAGCCGATCCTTCTGGCGGTCGCCGGCCGGGCATTGTTCGGCGACCGCCTGGGGAAGGCGGCGGCTTGGGGTCTTTCTCTGGGGCTCGCCGGGGTGACCCTGGTGGCCGCATCGGCTTCGGGGTCGACCTCCGGGGTGGGTGTGGCCCTCGCCCTGGTGGCGGCGGCGGCGCCCGCGGCTGGGACAATACGAATGCGACGTCTCGCAGACCGCGTCGATATCGCCGCCACTACCGCCGCTCAGTTCCTCTTGGGCAGGACGATCCTGGTTGTAGCCGCCGTCGGGCTCGAAGACGTCTCGGCCACCAGATGGTCGGTCGGGTTGATCGTCTCGCTGGTGATTCTCGGTGTGGTGGGCACCGGCATCGCCTACGCCATATGGTTCACGCTGCTGAGATCCCTGAGCCTGGTAGCCCTGGGCGGCTCGCTGTTCCTGGTCTCGGCGGGTCGGGGTCGTCGGTGGGGTAATAGTCGGAGAGCGTCCACGCCGGTCCGAGTGGGCGGGAGCCCTTGTGATCCTGTTCGGTATCGGGTTGGTCTTATGGGGAGAACGCCGCCAGGCCGACCAACCGGAGGCTGTCTAGCGAGCGGGAGACCCCGAGCGTCTTGGGAATCGAGGCATGATGGTCTCTAGGTCTTCGATAGCAGAACGGCACCGCCGAAGACGAGTAGCGCGGCGGTCGGATAGCCGATCAGCAGATCGTCCCAGCCGGATGAGATGACGGTGAAGAAGCCCATGTCGGAGAAGAGATGCTGGCCGAACACCACGACTCCCACCAGGATCAGTGCCCAGCCCAGCGATCGGCGTCTCTGGTATTGGGCGGGTGTCAGCTTCCGAGATGACACCGCGGCGGCAGCGCCGCGGGCCCGGGATGTACCTCGGCCGGGTGGCTTGCGCCGTCGCTTCGATGTTGGCATCAGGTCGCACTCCTTCGGTGCGCGGCCGATACTACGACGACCCGTCGTAGCAAGCAGGGAGTTCCTGCAGCAGGATGTGCGGTGGGCTCAAGACGAGCCCACCGCTGGGGATCAACGTCTGTGTCGTCCGCCGAAGAGGATCCTGACCGCCAGGTACGCGACAGCGGCGATGCCTCCGAAGAACAGCGCCGGGGCCAGGAACCCCCATCCGGGAGGCTGGTAGGTGAGGGTGAGCAGGGGAATAGCTACTACCAGGGCGGCGGCGGTGACAGCCCGTGCCAACTGAGCGGCCGAGCTTCGCGCCTGGCGCCCGAGGATATCGGCCAGCTCTTCGAGGTCCTCACCGTGTGGCACTGGGCGTCGCGGCAATGAGCCTTCGTCGAGAAGGTGCGCCACCGTCTCCGCCGCCCTTCGGACCAGTTGCTGGGGGGAGTAGAGGCGGAGGGCGAGCCGGCGGGCGAATACCTCTCCCAGCGGATAGGCGTTGAAGCTCGGGTCGAGACGTCGCCAGAGCCCGTCGCTCATCGCGACGGTCTTCATCAGGAGAGCGAGGTCACTGGGGAGTTGCAGTCGATTTCGACGCACCACCCCCAGCAGGTCGTCCAGGTAGTCGTGGATGGAGAACTGGTCGACGGACAGTCCGTAGTAGCGGTCGAGCATCCGATGGAGGTCCCGTCGCACACGCTCCGCCACCCGGGGATGGCTGGTCACCCCCAGAGCCTCCAAGGCCTGGGTCATGGCCCCGGCGTCCTGGCGCGCAGTGCCCAGAAGCAGGCGCGTGAACGCCCGGCGGGTGGAGTCGGCGAGGCGGCCCACCATCCCGAAATCGAGGAGGGCAATCCGTCCATCGGCGAGCAACAGGAAGTTGCCCGGATGGGGGTCGGCGTGGAACACCCCAGCCTCGAAGACCTGGTGAAGTAGGACCTCGGCGTGGACCCGGGCCACCTGGGCCGGGTCAAAGCCAGCATCGGCGATCGCTACCGGATCGTCGATGCGGATTCCGGCCATCCTTTCCATCACCAGGACGGCTCCAGTGCCGAGATCAGGAAAGATCCGGGGGACGACAGCCTGTGGCATCTTGGCGAGAGCTGCCCGCAGCCGTTCGGCGTTGCGGGCCTCCATCCGGTAGTCGAGCTCGGCACGGAGCGTCCAACCGAACTCGGCGGCAAGCTCCTCGAGGTCGTAGGCATGATCGGCCCCGCCGGCGGCGATACGGGCGGCGATCCGGGTGAGTATGTCGAGGTCGGCCGTCACTTCGTCGACCACACCAGGCTTGCGGACCTTGACCGCCACCGGGGTGCCATCACCCAAGGTCGCGGCATGGACCTGGCCGATGGAGGCGGCGGCGAGGGGGATCGGATCGAACTCGGCGAACACCTCGCCCGGGGGACGGCCCAGCTCTGCGGCCACCACCTCGAGGATCCGGTCGGTAGGCACCGGAGGTACCCGGTCACGGAGTGCTTCGAGCTCTACGGCCACCTCGGGCGCGATGAGGTCTGGGCAGGTGCTCAACACCTGGCCGACCTTGATGGCGGCCGGACCCAGTTCCTCCAAGGCCAGCCGGATGTGCTCGGCCATGGTGTAGGGGGTATGGCGGCGGCGGTGGCCGAACAGTCCCCAATGAAAGGGGACGAGGAAACTCAGCCCCAATCCGCTGGTCACCGCGCCGAGACCGTGCCGGGTGAGAACCGATCCGATCCGGCGGTAGCGGCGGCGGCGGGCCACCCCTATCCCCACGACCACGACGGCTACCTCCGGTCCGGAACGGCTGGCTGGTTCCGGATACTCTTCCTTGGCTCCATCACACGCCGATGCTATCCGCTGTCGTAGATCCTCCCACCGGCCGATCGAGACGCCGATGCGCTATGAACGGGGAAGTCATCCACCAACCAGGATGGGGAGTGCCCCTTCCCGGCCCGAGAGGAAGAGCAGACCCACGCCCAGGCTCACCAGCACGGTGAGCACTCCGAAACCCAGATAGACGCGGGGATACCGGGTGGCGGATAGGAAACCGAAGGCAGAGCCCACGGTGACGACCGAGTTGGCGGCGAACAGCCCGACCAGGAAGAGGGTGAGCACCGCAACGCCGGCACCAGCACCTCCGGCGCCGGCGGCGGCGAGAAATATCAGCACCTGCGTCGGAGTCTCTGCTCCCACCCCATGAAGCACCCCGATCGTCAACGCTGCCCCGGTGCCATAGCCGGCGGGAAGCTCGTTGCTGTCGTGGTGGTGGCGATGGGTGTGGCTGCGAGCGCCGGGAGAGAGAGGAGACTTGCCGTCGGGCTCGTGGTGGAAGGTGGCGACGGTCACGTGGGGATGCTCATGGGTGAGCACACCGTTCCCGTTCCGATGCGTCCGCTCGCGCACCCACCGGTGAATCCGACGCATCGCGAAGATGACCAGCATCCAACGACTCTGCATCCGGAACCCGCGTCCGTGACGCACAATCGACCATCCCACATAGATCCCGAGAACGACGAGGGTCACCCCGACCACCCGGCCCATGGCCGCATCGACGGATGGAGGGAGCCGTTCACCGAGCAAGATGGCAGCCAGACCTAGCGCAAACACCATGGCGGCATGCCCCAGGGCGTACACACTTCCCAGCCACACCCCCCTCCGGGGCGTCTCCTGGGAGGCGGTGATGTCGGTGATGGCCGCGATGTGGTCCCAATCCACGCCGTGGCGCAGCCCGAGAAGCAGCGCAGCCACCAGGAGGCCGACATCGAGACTGGTAGTGGCGACCGGAGGCAACTCGCCAAACACAACCCGAGCCTAACGCTTGCTGCAAACCAGTCGCAACAAGCCCGTCCGAGGAGCCCAGAGATCGTTTAGTTTCCTGGGCTGATCCGATGATTCGGGTTTCGGGCTGTTTCAAGAACCGAGCGTCACTATCCAGCGGTTGCGGTCAGCCCCGGGCCAGCATCCGGTCGATGTCCGCCTGCTGGGTTTCCATCGCTCGCACCATGTCTGGGGTCAGGTTCTGCCACATCGGGTCGCTGGTCATGATCGAGGGCATCTGTGGCACGACAGTGGCGCGCATCTGCTCCATCATCGGGCGATGGGACTCTGCCATCTCGATCGGGGCGATGTCAGATACGGCCGGCGGGCCGCTGGTCGGTACTCGTTCCCCGGATTCCCCAGCAGAAGCGTCGAGGAGAGCCCCCGCCGAGGTGATCCCGGCGACCACCACCACGCCGATCAAGATCAGTCTTCGCATCGAGGTCCTCCTGCGTAGATGGTTCTGATTTACGACACGACGACGCAGCAGCGGTAGGGCCGTTCGGCCGTCGTGCAAATGATCGGACTCCCGCTGAAAGGCAATAGAGGGTCGATCAGCTACGTCCCGACGTAGTAGGGACCTTCGCCTCTAACCGACCCCACCCTGGGTGGGGCACGCTGCGCTCATGTTCATGGCAGCCGAACCGAGGAGGAAGCGATGCGCTGGTTGAGCGCCAACTGGATCGGGATTGTCGTGATCGGCGGCATGCTGTGGATGCATTTCGGCATGAATCGCGGCCACGGCGGCCACGGCGGCCACGGTCAAAGCCCGGAACCGGAGCAGCAACCAGAGCAGCAGGGGACATCTGCTGGGCACGAGACCCATCACCCGGACGACCCGGCGACCAGAACCACGGGGGAGGCCCCGGGTGGTTCGTAGCGGCACCGAGGCTGTGGACCTCGGGGATGCTCCCGTCAGGCCTGCCTCGCATTCCGGGGGGAGTGCGTTTTGGGGCAGGATGAGCTGGTCCACCCTATGACGGGGTCAGGCGAGCACCGGGTCGGTTCGATCGCTGGGATAGACATCAGGCTGCACTGGAGCTTCTGGCTGCTGGTGGCGGTCCTTGCCTTCGAAGGGTGGATGACCGGGTCGGGGCTGGGTGATGCAGTGCTGTGGTTGGTGCTCGTCTTCGGATCGGTGTTGGTCCACGAATTGGCCCACGCTTTGGTCGGCCGGAGACGGGGCGCTGAGGTTGTGGACATCGTGCTGATGCCACTGGGGGGAGCCACCCGTACCATCCGGTTCCCGAATCGGCCCGGAGACGAGCTGGTCATGGTGCTGGTCGGTCCCCTGACCAGTCTGGCGTTGGCCGGTTCGGCCGCGCTGCTCGCAGCCATCTCGGACAGTCCCCTGCTGCCGATAGACGTGCATCACGGAGGTCTGCTGGCTCGGATCACCTGGTTGAACCTGATCCTCGGCATCTTCAACTTGCTGCCCATCTTCCCCATGGACGGCGGCCGAGCGCTCCACGCCTTGCTCGCCTTTCGCTGGGGGACGGTCCGGGCGACGCTGGTCGCCGCCCGCATCGGGATGGTCCTCGCGGTGATCCTGGGTGTTGGCGCCCTGGTGGCGAGGAATCTCTGGCTAGTGGTGATCGCCTGGTTTCTGTTTGATGGCGCTCGCGCCGAGCACTCAGAGGCAGCAGCCGAGACCACGTCGGCACCGGCTGAAGGGATTACCTAGGCCGCACCGGTGGTCGTGTGGGTCAGGGTTGTCGTGGTCGGCAGGCTCAATCTGCCGATCCGCTCAGGTACCGGTCGATCAGATCCTCCAACCGTCGCTGATCCAACTCTCCCACCACCTTGGCGGCGATCACACCGTCGCCGGTGATGAACCAGGTGGTGGGAAGCCCAACGGTCGGATAGGCAGCGGCGATGGCTCCGTCGGAGTCGACCGCAAGCGGATAGGAGACATCGGTCTCCTCGGCGAACCCGCGAGCTGCTGTCTCGGTGTCCTCGACGGCCACCCCGAGGACTTGCACTTCGCTGCGGCGGCGGGCCACTGCGTCGATGGCGGGCATCTCCTCCCGGCAGGGAACACACCAGGACGCCCAAAAGTTCATCACCACCGGCCGTCCGTCGCCCGCCAGATGCCGAGTCAGAGAGAAGGTGGACCCGTCGAAAAGGTGTAGATCGAAATCGGGGGCGGGCTGGCCGGGCTCCTCCACAGGAAGGCGATCGCCGCTCACAGGGCTCGAGCGGACAGCCCAGATCGCAGCGGGGAGGACGATGATCAACACCACCCCGATGTGTAGGGCTCGCCGACTCCCGCGCAACTCGTCGGGAGCCTCTCTTACGGTGCCGACCTCCTTACCACCTGCGTCTTGTGGGTGGGGCACTTGCCTCGGTCGAGCTCCGGTCACGGGGGACTCCGCTGTCGGGTCTTCTACGACGACCTATAGTATCTGCTTCCTTGGAGATTCTCGTCCTGCCCTTCCTGGCGGTGGTGGCGGGGGTGATCTCGTTCACCTCTCCCTGCTGCCTGCCCCTCATTCCCTCCTACCTGTCCTATGTGACCGCACTTCCGGTCTCCGAGCTGGGGGTCCGGGATGCACGGTCGGTGACGCTGCGCTCCTCACTGTTGTTTGTAGCCGGGTTCACGCTGGTGTTCACCGCCCTGGGGGCGTCCTTCGCCTTCATCGGGTCGGTGCTGCTGGCCAACGTCCCGTTGATCATGCGGGTGGCCGGGGTGGGCATAGTGATCATGGGTTTGGGGATGACCGGTGCGATCCGGATGCCGTGGCTCTCCCGGGAGTGGACCCCTTTTCGGCAGTCGGGCCGGTCGGGTCGGCGGGCTGCCTTCCCGCTGGGAATGGCCTTCGCCTTCGGATGGGTGCCCTGCGTCGGGCCGGTGCTGGCCACCATCCTGGCCACATCGGCGTCGACTCAGACCGCGCCGTGGGGTGCGGTGCTATTGGCGCTCTACTCGCTGGGGTTGGGGATCCCCTTCGTGGGGCTCGGTCTCGGCTTCCAGCGGCTGCGACGGTCGATGGAATGGCTCCGCCGCCACGCCCGAGGCGTCGAGATGGCCGGGGGTCTGCTCATGATCGGAGTGGGACTGTTGTTCGTGACCGGGGCGTGGCGGACCTTCTTCATCCCTCTGCAAAGCACGTTTGCCCGCTTTGGCTGGCCTCCGATCTGAAAACGTTACCCGTCGCCCTCGGAGGTCAGGGCGACCAAAAGGTGAGCAGTCTCGTGAACCGGTCCAGCCTGACTCTTCAAACCATGATCGCTTTCGAGCACGTGATGTTTGCTCTGACTTATAGGCACATTGCTGCTGGTGCACTCGCCATGGCCATGCTGGTGGGCGCTTGCGCCGTGGAGGACGAGGTGAATTCGCCACAGCCGGGGTTGGAGACCAGCAGCACCACCGTCATCAGCGCAGTCACGTCGGTGTCGTTCGTCGCGCCAACCGAGCCGACAACGATGACCTCCGACGATCTATCTGAAGTCGAGAGCAGCGTCGACGATCCACTTGAAGTAGCGAGCACCGTGGACGTCGAGTTGGCCGACTACGCCATCTCGGTCGAGGGGGATTCGGTACCGGCCGGCGTGGTGACCCTCTCGGTGTTAAACCAAGACCGCGCGCCACACGATGTGGTGCTGGTCGCCACCGATCTCCCTGCCGACCGATTGCCGACCAACGGCATCCGTGTCGACGAGCGCAGCTTGGAGATCGAGATCCGAGCGCGCACACCCTCGCTCCAACCGGGCACCACCGGCAGTCTGACCGCGAAGCTGACGCCGGGACTCTATACCCTGGTCTGCACGGTGCCGCATCACTATGCGCGGGAGATGATGGTTGCTGCCCTCATCGTCACCTGACCGAGTCGCCGTCGGGAACGCGGGCCGTCGATCGGTCCGGGTTTACAGCCATGACCTGGGTGATTCTCGGTAGATCGGGGCGACGGGCTTCACTCCAGTAAAGCCTCGACTCCCCCCAGCCCGGTTCCGATCAGCGACGTAGGGAGCCGCTCATGGCGGGGCCGTGGAGCGGTACCGGAGGACGACGACCACCAGACCCGTCATGGTGCCGGCCAGATACCAGCCGATGGGACCACCTCCGATGGAGGGTCGGAGAGGCTGGGTGGCGAGCCGGACCAGGGCTGCGCTGGCAAGAGCCAGTCCGGCGAGGACGCCGAGCGTCCATCGCCGACCGAGCCAGAATGCCCCGGCCGCCGCCAGGGCGTAGAGCCCGGCAGCGTAGAGCTCCACCGGGTGGCGGGTGATGGTGCTCCCCGGCTGTGCGATGGCCCAGGGGAGGCTGGAGATGGTGCCGAGGCAGGCGCCACGAAACACGCAACCAGCATGCCAACCGGCCAATCCGGCCAGCGCGGCGGGAGCCGCCGCATCCAGACCATTCCACAGGTCGTTCCGTAGCCCCCAGACGAGGGTGGCCAGTGCGGCGAGGGAGGCGGCACCGGTGTGAACTCCCCCCCGAACCACCAGAATGTCCGCTGGGCTCAGAATCGGATTGACCCCCTGGACGATCATTGCGGTCAGACGGCCTGCCAGCATCCCCACCACGGCTGCCCCCACCAACCGGTCACCCAGCCCCACGTCTCTTGACACCAGGCCCCGGCGACGCTGGAACCGGGCGACCACCACCGCAGCTGCCACGCCGAGACCGGCCTGCCAGAGCAGCGTGAATTCCATCTAAGACCTGGCCAGCAACTCGTCGATCTGCAACGCCAGGGTGCGCTCGTCGATCACTCCCGGCTGGAAGAAGACCCGCTCACCTCCCGGGGCGAAAAAGAAGGTGAGCGGCACCCCGAACCCACCGAGGGCGGACGGTATGGCCCCTTCCCGGTCGAAGTAGTTCTCGTAGGTGATCCCGAACTCGGCCATGAAGGCCAGGGCATCCCCCTGGGAGTCACGCACATCTATACCGATGAAGCGGATCCGGTCGCCGAATGACTCGTGGGCCGCGCGGAGGAGGGGGGCCTCCGAGCGGCAGGGCACGCACCACGACGCCCACACGTTCACCACCAGGGGTTGGTCGGAGGTGGTGATCAACACCTCGAACTCATCGACGGCGAGGGGAGGGATCGGATCGGCATCGGCTGCTACCGGGGGACCGGCCGAGCAGGCGGCGAGGGTGATGGCCGTCGCCAGCAACCACACACCACCCTGACGCCGAAACCGAGGAAGGACCAGTGGGACCGCTCTGCTGATCCGACGAAGCGTAGTAGGGGGTAAGCTCGCCCCGGCAGGCACCCCTTGCGGTGTCCGTACGTTTTCTTTACCGAAAGAGGAGCCGACGATGGCTGGCATTGTGATAGACCCGGTTTGTGGGATGGAGATCCGTCCCGAGGATGCGGCTGCCAGCGAAGAGCACGACGGCCACACCTTCTACTTCTGTAGCGAGGCATGTCATCGGACCTTTCTCGCCGACCCGCATCGCTACGGTCATACCGAGCACCACTGACCCGCCCGCCGGGTCGGCCATTGCGATTCGGCTGGCTGATATCCGCACCGGCTGGGGCACGCCCGGCTGAGGCTCAGTCGAGGCCCCTGGGTACCATCATCGTTGTGCCGATGATGCACCCGGCCCGGATGGCGGCCACCGTTGCGGCCTCGATAGCCACTCCCTGCGCAGTGGTCGCCTGGGAGCGAGGACGTTGGAAGGCTTTCCGACCTGAGATCAGGCCCATGCCTCCGGCCCGCTTGTTGATCACCGCGGTGCGGACAGCCTGTGCCAGGTCACCGGCGCCCTTGGACTCCCCACCGGAGTTGATCAGCCCGATCCGACCCATGTAGCAGTTGGCCACCTGCCAACGGGTGAGGTCGATGGGATGGTCGGTGGTCAGGGTGTCGTACACCAGCGCGTGAGTTCGGCCGAAGTTGAGAGCCTCGAAGCCCCGATTGGTCTCTGGCATCTTCTGTTTGACAATGTCGGCTTCGATGGTCACCCCCAGATGGTTGGCCTGTCCGGTGATGTCGGCGGCCGTGTGGTAGTCGGCATCTGGGGTCTTGAACGCCGGGTTGCGGGTGTAACACCAGAGCACGGTGAACATGCCCCGACAGTGGGCCTCGGCGAAGGAGGCCGACACCTCCTGGAGCTGACGGGGCGACTCGGCGGATCCGAAGTACACGGTGGCACCCACCCCCGCCGCTCCTATGTCGAAGGCCTGATGCACCGATGCGAACATCACCTGGTCGTGGCGGGCCGGGTAGGTGAGCAGCTCGTTGTGGTTGAGCTTGACGATGAAGGGGATGCGGTGGACGTAACGCCGGGCCACGATTCCCAACCCTCCCAGGGTGGTGGCCACCGCGTTACACCCCCCATCGATGGCGAGTTCGACGATGTTGCCGGGGGTCGAAGTAGGCGGGATTGGGGGCGAAGGAGGCCGCAGCCGAGTGCTCGATCCCCTGATTCACCGGCAGTATCGACAGATAGCCGGTGCCGCCGAGCCGGCCGTGGGAGAACACCGACTGCATCGAACGCAGCACTTGGGGTGATCGGTCCGAGTCGACCAGAATCCGATCCACGAAATCGGGGCCGGGGAGGAGCAGGTCCTCCTTGGGGATCCCCTTCGACTCATGGGTCAGCAGGTCTTCTGCTTCCTCGCCCAATAGCTCTTCGAGGCCCATGGCTCCTACCGATCCGATGTCAGTGCCCATGCTCGTCGGTCGTGGTGGTAATGGATGCCGGCTCGGATTGTGCGACATCGCCATCACCCGATATCAGCGGTCCGATGAACAACGAGGAGAGGGTATAGGTGACAGCGAACACCGCGATCGCGATGACCGGAGCCAACCAGGTCCGGAACCTCCGGTAGAGGCGGATCAGCATCGGGGTGGCGGCCGCGAGACCGATCACGAAAAAGAGAACTCGTCCTCCGGTGCCGGCGAGGATGGCGGCCCCGGCCAGCGGTCCGACATGATGGAGGACATGGGGGGCGATTCCGGTCACCGCACCCCATAGAGCGGTTAGGAGATTACGGATCCGACCGCCCGCTCCCGTCGTGGCGACAGTGGCGGCTGTCACGCCCCTACCGCCTGGTCCAGCTCATCGAACAGGGCGTCGGCAGGCACGAACATCTCGGCGTAGTGCCGGACCCATCCGATGCTTCCGTCCTGGCGGACCAGGGCGAAGCTGTGGCTGGGCCGGTCGGCGTGCCCGTAGACGCCGACCATTCCGTAGGAGCTGGAGACCCGAGCGCCGGGGTCGAGGAGGATCGGGGTCTCGATCCCGAAGCGGGCGGCTTCGGCGGCGACCAACGCAGCAGGGTCCACCATTATGGGGAGCAGGGTCAAGCCTCGTTGGGCAACGGTGGCTTCGATCTCGGGGATCTGGGCGAAGCAACCATCGCAGCCGACACCCATGGAGAAGTAGAGAAGGGTGTCGCCGGTGGTGAGTGCATCGTCGAGGGAGACCGGCGTACCGGTTGTGGTGATCAGCTCGAATTCGGGCGCCACCCCCAGCTCCTCGTCAACTGGCTCATTCATGGCCGACAGCGCCACCAGGACCGCCAGGAACAAGACGGGAGCACCGAACCCGACCCACCGCCAAGTCGTCCTCCTGGCCGGCCGGCGTCGCCTACTGGTTGGACGCGTTGTGCTCTGACTCATGACAACTCCCTTCGAGAGGTTGAGCGGATTGAGGTGGTCGGCGTCGCCGACCGGAGAGGATCACCGCCCCAACGGCAACGGCGACCAGGATCAGACCGATCACCGGGTCGGGAATCCAAGAGAGACGGTCGAGCGCCGGGGCGAGGGCATCTTCGATCCCGGCTCCAATCCTGGCCTGGATAGGGGAGGCGAGTGAGGATCCGCTGGCGGCGACTACCGACAAGATCACACCCATCAGGGCGAACATGGCGGCGGTGACCATTCCGGCGAGAGTGGTGGTGAATTGGCGGGAACCGACGCGCCAGGTGATGGGCCGGCTACCAGGGTTGAACCCTTCGGGTCGAACCCGGTCCCAGACGAGAGTGATCACTACCAGTGGGAACACCATCCCGAAGACGTATGCCAGGCCGATTCCGCCGGCGGCGACCAGGCCGGGCGAGACCGCGGAGAGGGTCAGCATGCCCGCCAGCACCGGGGCGCAGCAGGCACTGGCCGCACCGGAGAACACCCCGAGGGCATATACCCCGGCCGAATCGGTGCGGGAGAGGTCAGGTGAGCTGCGCAGGAAGGGAAGCGACCAGGTGCGCCCGGTGGCTGCGATCCAGCCGAGGATCAGAAGCAGGACCGCTCCGGCGCCATAGAGGACCGAGTGGTAGCGCAACAGACCCGAGGTGAGAATACCCAACCCCAGTGTGACCGGTACTAGGACCGTGGCCACCCCGGCGGCGAACACCAAGGTGAGGGGGACCAGCCTCCACCTGTTGTGCCGGATCGCCGCCGCCAGATAGGCGGGAAACATGACAACGATGCAGCAGGGGGCGAACAGGGCCACCGACCCGGCGACGAATGCCGCCAGGAGAGATCCGCCGAGGAACAGCCCCTCCACGGCTATACCTCGAGCGCGGATGTTGCGAGCTGGGCGAGATGTCGCTCGAGGCGGCGCCGCGAGATGCGGCCGTAGCCGAAGAACGTTCCATTGACAAGGACAATCGGCGGGTAGGGAACCCGGTATCTGACCACGAGGTCGCGACCGGCATCCGAGTTCAGCGGGACCAGATCGATCGACAGCGGGAATCTGTGGCCCAGGTCAGCGAGGACCTCCTGGGCGCCATCACAGAAGTGACATCCCGGCGCGGTCACCAGGGTGACTCGAATCGGCTCCACCCTCAGCTCCGGTGACCGCAAGTGCCGGTGACCGTGCTGGAATGCCCCACATGGTTATAGGCCCCGGGAGCACCGCCAAAGGCGGCGGTGACCAGCTCATCGATCAGGGCGTCGACGTTGCCATCGACAACCGCTTCGGGAAGACAACCGCGTAGATGCCCCTCCAGCACCTCGCGACGGACCCGGTCGAGTGCACCCTGAACGGCCGAAAGCTGGTGCATCACATCGATGCAGTACCTGTCCTCCTCGACCATGCGGATCACACCGTCGAGATGGCCTCGGGCCGAGAGCAGCCTGAACGCAACTGAAGCGCCCTCGGCTCTCATCGCCTGTCCTCCAGGACCGCACGTCGCTCCCGGTGCTCCTCGGTGTCGATCTCGCCGCGGGCGAGTCTCTCTTCGAGAATGCGTAGTGCCCCCTCGTCGCGAGGCGGCGCCGATTTCGTGCTGGAACGTGGCGCCCAGACCACGAGCAGGATTACCAGCACCCAGAAGGCGATCATCATCGTCCAACCCCAAAGACCCATTCCGTTCCAATGCCACATGTCATGTCACTGGCCGAGAACGTATCCCTACCCCGGGTGGGGTAGGTAGGGAAGAAAGACCCTTCCCGTGGGGTCTGCTGGCCCTGGGGGCTTACCGTGCGGGCAGTAGCAGTGTGAAGGTGGCTCCGGTACCGGGGCCTTCAGAGCCGGCGCTCACGTCACCGCGGTGGTCACGGGCGATGGCCCGGGCGATGGTGAGCCCGATCCCACTCCCACCGGGAATCGACGGATCGGCTCGGTAGAAGCGGTCAAAGATGTAAGGGAGATCGTCGGTATCGATGCCGTGTCCCGTGTCTCGCACGGAGAGGTTCACCTGATTATCGATTCGACTCCCGGATACCTCGACCTTCCCTCCCGGTGGGGTATGGCTGAGGGCGTTGCCGAGCAGGTTGACGATCACCTGGGTGAGACGATCGGGGTCGCCGGTCACGGGGAGCACGGGGACATCCACAGTTAGCTCAACCTGCTGATCGTCGTACTGGGGTCGGAGCCGAGATGCCACTGACCGCGACAGCGAGCCCAGATCTACCTCCACTCGCGACCCTGGACTGGCTCCCTCCTGGATACGCGACAGGGCGGACAGATCGGAGGCCAGACGCTTGAGACGGGCGGCCTCCTCAGCAACCGACGCGAAGGTTTCCGGTTCGGCGGGGATGACCCCGTCGATCAACCCTTCCATGTATCCCTCGATGGCGGAGAGTGGGGTGCGCAGCTCGTGGGAGAGGTCGCCGATGAGCTGAAGACGTTTCTGTTCAGTGTCCTCGAGGCTTGCCGCCAGGCTGTTGACGTCGATGGCCAAAGCTCGAATCTCCTCTTCGACGGGAAGCGGCACCTTCACCCGGTAGTTGCCGTCCGCCAGTCGGCGAGTAGCGGTGCGCACCCGTTCCAGAGGGCGGATGATCCTCCTCGCCACCACCCAGGCCACCACGAATGCCACCCCCAGGCTAACCAGCACTCCGACCACCATCGCCTGACGCAGCGATGCGGAGAACGCCGCATCCAGCTCTGCCTCGACCCCGGCCATCATCGACATCATCCCCTGTCCCATGCCCGCCATGTGCCGATCGAAAAATGAAGGGGCAACCAGAGACGCCACCACGATCAGGGTGATCGCACCCGCCGCCACCACCACCAAATAGGAGACGACCAGCCGGACCCGGACTGTCCGCCACCACCTCACTCGGGATCCTCGACCAGCTTGTAGCCCACCCCGCGCACGGTTGCCAGGACACTCGGATTCTGGGCGTCGTCGCCGAGGGCCTGGCGCAGGTTGCGGATATGGACATCCACCACCCGCTCATCACCGAAGAAGTCCCATCCCCACACCCGCTCCAATAGCTGACGGCGGGTAAACACCCGGCCCGGGGCCGAGGCCAGGGTGGCAAGCAAATCGAACTCGAGGACAGTGAGCTCGATGCCCGAGCCAGAAAGCGTCACCAGGCGTCGAGCCTGATCGATCCGCAATCTTCCCACCTCCAAGAGGTCATCGGCGGCGGTCTCCGGGGAGCGGCTGCGACGGAGCAGGGCCTTGACCCGGGCCGACACCTCACGAGGGCTGAACGGTTTGACCACATAGTCGTCGGCTCCCAACGACAATCCGAGCAGCCTGTCGATCTCCTCAGCTCGAGCGGTCAGCATCACCACGTAGGCACTGGAGGTTCGACGTAGCTCGGCCAGCACCTCGAAGCCGTCCTTGCCGGGGAGGCGGACATCGAGCACCACCACGTCGGGGTGGAGCGACTGCATCCGGTCCAGCCCTTCCTCACCAGAGGCAGCCTCGGCCACCTCGAACCCGTCGGCGATCAGGTAGTGGCGAAGCAACTCGCGAATCTTGGGCTCATCATCGATGATAAGAACGGTGCCTGCCATGTTGCGTCAGATGTTATGAGGCGGCTCGGATTCGAGCCGCCTCATAGCCAGGATCGGTCTATTCACCCTGGGAAGTCATCCGTCATCGGGCATTCCTCGGGATCCATCCGTTCTGGCCGTTCATCATGCCTTGGCCGTTCATCATGCCCTCGCCGTTCATCATGCCCTCGCCGTTCATCATGCCCTGGCCGTTGATCATGCCCTGCATCCCCTGGCCGTTCATCATGTCCTGGCCGTTCATCATGTCCTGGCCGTTGATCATGCCCTCGCCGTTCATCATGCCCTGACCGCTCTGGGAGTGCATCTGCTGCTGATCCATGGAGTCGTGATATGGGCAGGTGGCGTCTGCGGGCGTATCGCTGGGACCACCCTGGGCCGCCGCTACCACCGTGGGCACCAGGACCAGGGCAGCTGCCAGCCCGATCGCTCTGAGAGTTGTCCGCTTCATTCGTGTTACCTCTTTTCCAGAGTGGAGAGCCGCTCCAGGTATTCATCCCGGTCGATCTCGCCTTGGGCGAACCGGTCTTCGAGAACCCGACGGGGTCCGTATCCCGGGTCGGTGGTCGAACCCCCTGTATCGCGGACCAGCCACACCACCAGCCAGACGATCAGCACCAGCATCACGGGACCCACGAACCACATCCCCCACCCGTTCCATCCGTACATCATGTCGTTGTTCCTTTCGTCGGCTTACAGGATCATTGGATCACCGTCGGATGAAGGTCTGACCGGCGTCAACATGAAGGTTTCGTGAAGCTGTCAGCCAACCCGGACGTTCCGGTCAGTAGCCACTACCAGAGAACGACAGTGAGGGGCATCCCCGGCACTGGATAGACCGTCGACCGACGGGTGTCAGCCGGGACCCTGGTCGGTCGCACTGCAGGCACCCGGCTCGTCGCCGGGAAACACGTCGTAGCGATGAGAGGTATCTGCACCGATGAGTGTGGGCAGGTCAATGTACGCCAGCTCCACCACGGTTCCCGGTTCGACATCGGATGTCAGTTCGGCATCAGCTACAGGGCCGCGGCCGGCTGCGTCTGAGAAACCTCGGTGGTGTCCTCCAGGGTGTATTCGGCAAGGACATTTCCGGTCTGGTCGAAGGCGGCTGCGGTGATTGGCAATTCCGGTTCGGTGCCACCTGTTGCTGGAAGCAGCTCGAAGAAGAACCGAACCCGGTAACCATCCACGGCCACCAGCTCGGCGGCTTCGATCTCGGTGTCATCGGCGAGTGTCACAACCACTCGCACGGCATCTTCGGGAGCCCAGCCGTCGACAAAGGAGGCGTCGCCGATCGACCCCACGCCGAGACGGAGGGGAGCGTCGAGATCGGCATCGCACCCACCGGCCATCCCATCCTCGGATAGGACCTCGAGGCATGGATTGGACGGATCGCCACGGAGGGTCAGGGTCAGACCACCGCGCTTCGTCACCTCGATCACTGACTGGTTCTCGATGCCGCCGGCGCCCGATGTCGATGTGGCGTGATCGTCCACCCTCGTCGATGACACCGGGGCGTCGGAGTCCCCGGAAGGCAATGACAGATTCGTGGGCGCGTCTCGGCTCAAGAACAGGACCGGAAGAAGAGCGACCAGGACCAGACCGAGACCTGCGCCGAACGCGAGGATCGCTCTCTTCCTCCCGGGAGAGCGATGATCGACGATGGGGAGGTCAAGCTCGCCATTGGTTGAGGGAGCCATCGACTCCATGAACCACAGCGCTCGTCTCAACCTCGTCTCCTCGTCCGGGGTGATGTCAGTTCTCACCGAGCGCTCCTTTCAGACGTCTCCGCGCCAGGTACAGGTATCTCTTGACAGCACCAATGCCGCACCCGAGCAGCTGAGCGGTCT
>Ga0214472_10001708_pt1 | contig 24097 bp, 30 predicted proteins | sample RVTome_6_FD_207662 | JGI IMG/M metagenome (GOLD analysis project Ga0214472, IMG submission 207662) | Soil microbial communities from uranium-contaminated site in the Upper Colorado River Basin, Wyoming, United States - RVT140D175 | ecosystem: Environmental > Terrestrial > Soil > Contaminated >...
TACCGCCGACGTCGAGAACCTGCTCGCCATCAAGGGTCTCGGCAAGGCGAAGATCGCCGAGATCTTGGCGAGGCCATTTCCCGATCCTCCGGAAGTCATCGAAAGCACCGCAGAAATCCTGTAGCTATTGACGGTTACGCGCCACACCCGCTTTCTCACCCGCAGCCGGGTTTCCCCTCTTTTCCGCCCTCCTCACGGCAGAAGTTTGGCAGAAAAACCGCCCGAGGTTGCCTGCCACTGCGTTTGCCTTGATCCATATTCCCATCTTAGTATGCAAGCATGATGGCCGGACACAAAAAGGCGGATCCGCAGCGCACCACACGGCCGGCGAAAGGACTCGCCCCAACCAAGGGGCTGAAGCTCCTCCAGGCGCGGTTGCCCAAGAACCTGATCTTCGCCTTCCGTACCCTGGTGCTGGCCCAGGACACCACGGTGCGGGCGCTTCTCGAGGAATTGATCCGCGAGAAGTTGAAGCGGGAGGGGTTCAAGGACTTCTGAACCTGGCCCGGGCCGAGATGAGATGAGCGGAGGATGAGATGAGAAACGGGAATGGTCGCACGCGCCCCCTACCCACCGAACCTGGTTTTCCGACCGCCCTGTACGCTCGCGTCTCCACCACCCAGCAGGATCCCGACGTGCAGCTGCGAGAGCTCCGAGCCCTGGCGGCTGCCCGGGGCTGGAAGATTACGGCAGAGTACGTGGACGCCGGGATATCCGGCGCCTGCACCAGTCGGCCCGAACTGTCTCGGCTCCTGGCCGACGCCCACCGAGGCCGCTTCGCCGGCGTCCTCGTCTGGCGGCTCGATCGCCTGGGCCGGAGCCTCCGGCACCTGGTCACGGTCGTCGAGGATCTCCTGGCCCGCGGGATCGAGGTTATCTCCGCCACTGAGCCGCACATGGACTCCACCACGCCGACCGGCCGACTCCTCCGCAACATCTTCGCCTCCGTGGCCGAGTACGAGCGGGAGATGATTCGGGAGCGGGTGATCGCCGGTCTGCGAAAGGCAAGGGCCTGCGGAAAGCGCATCGGGCGGCCGCGGACGGTCCTCAATCGGTTCCGGGTTGAGCGACTCAGAGCGGAGGGCCTCAGCTGGCGTGAAGTGGCCCGGAGGATGGACATTCCGAAGAGCACCATCTACCAGTACCGGGCGCTGTCCGAAAAACCCACCGCTGTGGCGGCAGGATGAGGGACAATGAACCGGGGGCTTCCCAAGGCGGCAAAGGTCGTTCGGAAACCAGGTGATTTTGGGACGCAGCACTTTCAAGGGAGGAACGGGCAGCGCATAGGCCAACCGAGCCCACCACAGACCGAGGCTGAGGCGGGACTGCTCATTGTGGCCCTCGGGAGAAGGGAGAGCAAGATGGCAACGAGTGAAGGTCCAGTGTACAGCCGGAACAGCGTGGTGAGGATCGAGCAGATCAAAGGCAAGGGTCCCACCCAGGAGTTCACGATCCAGCGGCTGCTCTCCACGGAGCACGCGGCCGGATGGTGCGTTGCGACCCTGGAGGATCTGGTCCTCCCGGATCTCACGAAGGCCGTCAAGGCCTGCCGCACAACCAGAGTCCCGAAGCGGATCCAGTCAGCCCTTGAGAGTGTCCTTACGGATTTCCGGAAGGAGCTCAGGGAGTACCGCCGCAAGTCGGCGGATCCCTCCGTGGGCTCGGCGACCCGGGTGAGCATCCTGCCCGAGCCCGGGCCACGGAAGGCGGCGGCGTGATCGAGCAGGGAAAGGGGAACAGGACGCAGCTGATCAGCCGGGATCGGATCTTCAGGTTTCTCCAGATGCTCGAGCACGAGCGCGGCCTCAGCCTGCAAACGATCGACGCGTACAAGAAGGCCTACATCTACTTCGTCCGCTACCTGCGCGAGCATGGGATCAAGGCGGAGAAGGCGCGCATCGATCGCGACCACGTCCGGGGGTGGGTAGCCTCGATGCGGGTGAAGGAGCTCGGGTGGGCGACCATCAAGCTCAGGCTGGCGGCCCTCTCGGCCTTCTTCGGGTGGCTGTGGCAGGAGCGCCTGATCGATCGGAATCCGGTTGCCGGGCTCCCGCGGCCGGCGCCGGAGTCCTGGGAGCCCCGTGGGGCCCTGAGCGAATCCGAGATGGACACGATCTGGCAGGTAGCCCTCACGAGTCGGCGCCTTACAGACCGCCAGGCCCGCGTCGCCTTGCTCCTGATGTGGCACTGTGGGGCCCGTCGCGGGGAGGTCGAGGGGGCGGATTGGGAGGACGTGGATTTTGAGCGGCGCACCTGGTACGTGAAGCACGGGAAGGGCCAGCGGAAGCGGTGGATGCCGCTCTCCGAGCTGGCGATCGCGCACCTGCAGGATCTGTGGCAGCTCCGCCGCCGCCCGACCAAGGGGCCCATCCTCCTTTCCCAAACGCGGGGGCGCCTGGCGGCGAAGAGCATCTACACTACCGTCAAAAGATGGGCCAGGAAAGCCGGGCTCCCCCATGTCTCCCCCCACTGGTTCCGCCACACGTTCGTGACCTCGCTCGCCGAGCGAGCATCGAGCCCGGCCGATCTCCGGAAGATCCAGAAGCTCGCCGGGCATGCCTCCGTGGAGACGACCATGGTTTATTTGCACGTGAGCGATGAGGACCGGACGCTCATAGACCAGGCCTTCGGCGGTGCCGGGACCCCGGGAATACGTGGTGGACCGGGAGTCGTCGCAGCTGAGCAACAGAAGCCTCCGCATCGGGGACGCCCCAAACTCGAGCTCGACCTGAATCAGGTCCATCGGCTCCGGGAGGAGGGGTGGAGTGTCCGGCGGATTGCCAGGGAGTGCGGGGTGAGCCACCGGACCATCCTCAGAGTGCTCCAATACCCTGGTGCAAAAGTGGTGCAAAATTCCCAGGACGCGAGATCTGGTCCGGAAGGGCCTTCGGGATAGGGGGACGCCCTACGCGCCCCCTTGCGGCCGACAGGTGCCAATGGGGTTCCCCGAACGAGTGCGCAAGCGGGTTGAATGATAAAGTCCCCAAATCCCGAGTGGTATAAGGGACCGGGCACCGACGATTCCACTTGACATTCTGGAATGAGGTGGTAGGAAAGAGACGACAATGACAAGGGAGGGCATGCCATGGAGAGGAGGCAATGGCTCCTCGTGTTCCTAGGGCTTCCCACACCCGGCCAACCTGAGGCCCCAACTCTCGATCCTGTGCGCATCATGAAAGGGATGTTCCTCTTGAGCGAGCAGGCCCAGCTAGCCCGGGGCCAGGCGTATGAGTTCATCCCATACCTGTACGGCCCGTGCAGCTTCGAAATCTACCGCGACCTCGCCCACCTCGTCGCCTCTGGACTGGTAGCGGCTGAGCAGCCGTGGGGCCGCGCCTGGAGTCTCTACACGCCAACGGCCCAAGGGCGTCAGGAAGCCGAGCGGCTCATGGGTGGAATCGAGCCCAGGATCCTTGCTATCCTGGGGGACATCAAGCAGTACGTGACCTCCACTTCCTTCCGTCGACTTCTGCGGGAAATCTACCGGCAATATCCGGACTACGCGACACAGAGTCTGCTGAATCCACAGTAGGGCGGTTCCCGTGACCCTCGTCCTTGCCCTCATCTGCACCGACGGCATTCTTATGGCCTCCGACGGGCAAAGCACGTTCACCACGGTCGCCGGGCCCATGCGACTCCCGAGCGAGAAAATCAGGCCTCTCGGAAATCGCATTCTCTGGGGTGGCTCTGGGGACGTCGGCCTGCTTCAAAAGATCGGCGTCGTCATCGGTGACATACCGGACAACAATCTGGGTCGCCCCATCACAAAGCTCCGGCCGGAGATCAGGGCAAAAGTATGGGGGGATCAAAAGGACGCCGCCGAGAAGTATCTACCGATCAGGAAGGAGTTCCCAACGCCCACCGCCCACGTCCTGTTCGCTGGCCACGATAAGGAACGGCCCTGGATACTGGAGATCGACCCGAACGGCACCGATACCCAATTGGAGGAGTACGGTTTCGCTTCAGTGGGGAGTGGTGCACACTTCGTATACGCCGTCCTTAGCGGCTTTGGGAAGCAACCGTGGACCCTGAAGACGGGGAAGATTGCCTGCTACAAGGTGGTCCACGAGGCCATCAATGTCGCCGCTTTCGGCTTGGGACCGCCGATCCAAATATGGGAACTTCCGAAGGGCGGCGCCCCCCGGTGTCTCGCTGAGACCGAAATCCACGCGATCCGGGATACCTACGAGGGTTGGACCCAGGTCCAGCTCGAGGAGCTCGGCCAGCTGACTGCCCTCCCCGGTGGATTAGAGACCACTCCAGCGGCTTCTGAGTAGCCCAGCCAGTCCTATGCACGTGGAGTCGAGACGGAGCGGCGGGTGCGGCGCACGTCCTGCGGACCCGGCACCATGTGCGTCGGATCGAACGTCACGCCTTATTGACGCCCCGTCGGGCGTGTGCGATGATGCCCGTGGCAGGAGGCTCTACGATCCCCTGGGAGACCCGCTGGTCGCTCGCGGGTCACCGCAGCACATGTGGGGTGAGGCCCACTGGGGCGAGTTGGTGAACTTAGCCAGAAGGTCTCGTACGGTTCGGGTCGTCCTTTTCGCCGTCCTCAGCGCCCTCGTTGTCTTCACAGTCCTCCCATCCTCCCAGACCTTCCCTGAAAAGGGCACGGCTGGAGTCCGCGTCACCCGCGTCATCGACGGCGACACCGTCGAGATCTGCTGCCTTGAGGGCCGCCCAGAGAAGGTTCGCTACATCGGGGTGAACACTCCCGAGACGAACCATCCCAGCAAGGGTGTCGAGGAGTATGGGCACGAGGCCAAGGAGGCTAACCGCCGGCTGGTCGCCGGCAAGGCCGTTCGCCTCGAGCTCGACGTGGATCCCCGGGACCGGTACGGGCGCCTCCTCGCCTACGTCTACCTGGAGGACGGCACCTTCGTGAACGCCTGGCTCGTGGAGCAGGGGTTCGCCCAGGTCATGACGGTGCCGCCGAACGTGAAGTACCAGGAGCTGCTCCTGAAGCTTCAGCGGGGGGCTAGGGATAGAGGAAAGGGATTATGGGGCCAGCGGAATTGAAGCAGATGAAAATGGTGGGCTACTTTAGTGCCCAGAAGAACAACCTCCAGAGCGCGCTCCAATTCGAGCCCTTTGCCGTTCTCTTTTCCATCGTTCACGAATTATATTTGACTTCAATCCGGCTCCTGCCCAAGGACAAGTCGCCGGTCTTCGGGCAGTTCCTCCTCATTTGTCACAAATCGTTCTTGGCTGCTGCAAGCTTAATCGGCCAAGCACAACCCGACGATGCGGCGCCGATTACAAGGCGGGCGATTGAGGCGATCCGTTTAGCCGCCGCAGTAAAGGAGAATCCCGCCACGGCCAGGAAATGGGCGGCCTACGAGGAACGAACCAGACGGTGGAAGGAAAGGGGGGAGGACAAGAGACCTAAAGCGCTCCATATAAGCCTCGAGGAGAAACATCCCTTGGTCAGAGACCTGATGCAGACCTGGGGGATTTTGTCCGATGCAAGCGTCCATTTTACGCCGGAGTATTTCGGCTCGCTCAGCTGGAGGAAGGAGGACACGAACATCTTCCTAGACTATTTTACAGGCGACCAACGGATTATCGAGCGCGAGATTATTCTACTGGTCGGAACGCACGCAAGGATCCTTCGAGTCCTGGATTGGTGCCTCGACGGGGCCTTTAGCAGGGATGGGGAGTGGAATCGTCTCATGAGCCAGGCCTTTGAAAAGGCGAAGCCGTACACGGCTCAGTTCGAACACGCTGCATCCGAAGAGGGCGACAATGGGCCAGAAAGTTGATCAAAAGCATGTAGTAACCTTCGAAGAACTCCTTCGCGCCTGCCTTTACGAGCAGGAAGCCCTGCGGCGGGTGCTCGTGCGGAAGGGGCTGGTTACCAACAAGGAGGTGCTGGAGGAGGTCAAGGCGGTGCGGCGAGAGTTAGACCCCAGACGAGGAGAGCAGACTGGTTGCTTGGTTTCCGGGGCTTGACGCGTGGACCTGACTCGTGCAATTGGCTGGCTCTATGGTCTTTGGCCGACAATTCTTTCGGCCCTCTGGACCTTGGGTTCAGTGGTCCTTGCAGCCCTCCTCAGTGCCCTGTTCATGTCATGGTTCCAGGACCGGCGACGGGCAAGGCGTGAGCACCGCGACGCGATCAAGAATCAGGTCCTTGGGCCGCTGCGTGAACAGTTGGAAGAGTTTCACCTGCCACTTCTTCGAGGGGAGTTTGCGCCAGTGACCCTTGAGGACGTGACGATACCACTGGAGGGATCCGTCACCGAAAGAAGCACAGCCTGGGACTGCACATTGGCCCCTCGCCGTACACGTGTCCGTCATGCGCTCCCTTTTGATCCTTTACCGAAGCCAGGCTCGGAGTTGAATCCTGAGCTATACGATGATGCGAAGAGAAACCACTATGGAGACTTCATCCGCCGTCTGGAGGCATTCAAAGCTGTGGTCGAAAGCTATAGCGCTGGATGGCTCGGCCATGCCGAAGATCTGTATAAGGCGATCACGATTCGCACACAGCTGCCGTTGGTCAGGTGGGACTTGGTGAACACCGATCTTTCTTGGATCAATGCGAAGGGCCTAGCCGTCTTTGTCATAGAGAGACAGCTCGGAGTGACCACGCAAATCCCAAGTATTCAGTTCCACCCCCCCAACCGCTTCTCCGTTGAGATGAGCGGTCGAACGATGGCGCAGGCCGGGACCGAGGAGCAAATCCGACGCGTTATAGCGGCGTTGGATGAACTCTATTTCCAACGTGACAAGGTCGACAACCTTCTCCGCCCAGCGGAGTCCCTGGGTCTGGAGGCGCGGGCAATGTTAACAAAACTCAATCAGTTGCTCCTTTCGTCAAAGCTGCCAGGGAGATGCGCACTTGCTAACGTATGACGTGTGCCGAATCCCATGAGCCAGCGACTCGACGATAAGACCAAAGCCGCGCTGCTCAGTTACCTAAGAGACGTGCGGACCCTTCCCAACGAGGCGGCCAAGACCACTCGGTTCGCCGTGCTCATCGGTGAACTGTTCCCTGGCACCTCGGCCGTGAAGGACTTCGCCGCAGGCATCGAAAAGGTGATCCGCATTGATACCGCAACAGGGCCGAAGCGCGGGCGGATCGACTCTTACTACGGCAACGCGGTGATCGAATTCGAGAACTCCCTAAAAGCGACAGGGCTCCAGGCCGAGCAGCAACTCCGCGGGTACATCGCCGGTGTCTGGGCCAAAGAAGGCAGGGCGCCGCGTCCCCTGACCGCGATCGCGTCTGATGGGATCGTGTGGCGGACGTACCGACCTTCCCTGGCCCCGGACAGCAAGGGGAAGCCGCAGCCTGACGCCGTTACCCTGGAGCCGCTACGCGATTTGACCCTCGCGGAGAACACCCTCGCGGACTTCTGGCGGTGGCTCACGAGTCTGCTCTTCCGCCCCGAGCGCACAGAGCCCAGCGTCGAGCAGTTCCGCCTCGACTTCGGTGCAGAGAGTCCCGCGTTCCGCGATGGGATGGAGGCGCTCGGCAAGGCGTGGGCGGCGGTCCGCGGATCTCCGGAGCCGCGCCTGGCCTTCGAGACCTGGCAGAAGTACCTCATGGTGACGTACGGGCGGCTGACCGAGATGCCCAGCGAGGCCGAGGAAGAGGAAGGGGAGGCCACACCGGGGACCACCGCGACAGAGCTGGAGATCCTGTTCCTCAAGCACACCTACCTGGCGAGCGTTGCCCGCCTTCTGGTCTGGGCTTCGTTGTCCAAGGGGAAAACCACCCAACCGCTCCGGGATGTGGCGAGGGAGGTCCTGTCCGGCCAGTACTTCGAGGCGCGAAAGCTGGAGAACCTGGTCGAGGAGGACTTCTTCCAGTGGGTGCGCCGGCCCAAGGCGGAGGCGGTGCTCGCGCCGGTCTGGGAACGGATGCTTGACCAGATCCTGACGTACGACCTCGCGCACCTGGGCGAGGACGTGCTGAAGGGAGTCTATCAGGAACTCGTGGACCCGAAGGATCGGCACGACCTGGGGGAGTACTACACGCCCGACTGGTTGTGCGAGCGCATGGTGGCGGAACTCTTGCCGGCGAAGGGCTTCGTGTCGGTCCTGGATCCCGCTTGCGGGTCGGGGAGCTTCCTCCGCGCGGCCATTGCCCACCTCCTCCGGGTGAACCCCACGGGTTCCGACGCGGAACGCCTCCAGCGCGTCCTTGAGCATGTGGTCGGTATCGACATCCATCCGCTCGCGGTCACAATCGCCCGGACGACGTACGTGCTCGCCCTGGGTGATCTCGTGAAAGCGGCCAAGCGGCCGATCCAGATCTCCGTCTACCTTGCCGATTCGCTGTTCCTCCCCTCGGAGGTCAAGCAGCTGGTGCTCGGAGCAACCCCTGGCTACGAGATCCGGTTTGGGGGCGACCGGCGCGTGACCATTCCGGACGCCGTGGTCCGGTCACCCGACCTGTTCGATCCGGCGGTTGTCACGTGCACGAGGGTGGCTGTGGATCACTCTAAATTCGGGAAGGAAAGTGTCAGCACCCTCCGCGCGGTCCTGGACCGCACACTGCCGAAGCTGTCAGAGCGGGCCGACTACGACACGATTATCGCGGCGCTCTGGAAGTTCACCCAGGAACTCGCGGATCTCATCCGGCGCGGGAAGAACTCGATCTGGGCCTTCATCGTGCGGAACGCCTATCGCCCAGCCATGCTCCGGCACCGCTTTGACGTCGTGATTGGGAATCCCCCGTGGCTCTCCTACCGGTACATCGCCGACCCGGAGTACCAAGCCGAAGTCAAGGAGCGCGCGGTGGAGGAATACGCTGTCGCGCCGAAGTCGCAGAAGCTCTTCACCCAGATGGAGCTGGCGACGGTCTTCCTGGCGCACTGTCTGACGACGTTCGGCCGGGACGAGTCACGCCTCGGCTTCGTCATGCCCCGGAGTGTCCTCTCGGCCGACCAGCACACGCATCTCCGGACCCGCGACTACACCGCCCCCCTCCGACTGACAGGATACTGGGACCTGCGCGAAGTGCGCCCGCTCTTTAACGTACCGACGTGCGTCCTCTTCGCGAGGCACGACCCGTCCAAGGGCACGAAATCGGACGTCCTCCCAGTGCAGGAGTGGAAGGGGAAGCTCGAGGTCAAGGACGTGCCGTGGGCGATCGCGAAGGACCGTTTGGCCAGCACGACCGCTAGCGGGCGTGTGATCTATCTCGGTGATCGCACGGCCCTTTCTACGACCCCCGGTCGCACCATCCCGAATAAGCCGAGCCCGTATGCAGGCCGGTTCCGGCAGGGGGCCACGATCGTGCCTCGGAGCTTCTATTTCGTCCGGGTCAAAGATCTTCACGGCACCCCTGACCAGGATCGTCTCTACTGGGCGGAGACGGACGTGGAACAGGCGGAGGGCGCCAAGCCACCATACAAGGAGGTCCGGCTGCAGGGGCAAGTCGAGGGGCGATTCCTCTACTGCACGATGCTCTCGCGGCATGTCCTCCCCTTCGCGACCCTCGAGCCTGCGGTCATCGTGCTTCCGGTGGAGTGGGCTCACAACGAACTACGAATCCGGACCTCCGATGAACTCAGGAAGGAAGGATACCGGGATTTCGCTCGCTGGATGAAGCGGGCTGAAGAGATCTGGGAGGAGAAGCGGGGGGAGAAGGCCGAAAAGCAGACGCTCTACCAGTGGTTGGATTACCAGGGGAAGCTGACCGCACAGAATCTCCTGGATCGGCATCTCGTGCTCTACAATGCGGCGGGAACGGACGTGTGTGCTGCCTATCTTGACCGTGCGTCGCTTTGGCTCCCGTTTGTAGTAGAGCACAAGCTATATCTGGCAGCGTGCTCCAGTCAGGCCGAAGGGGACTACCTGGCGTCCGTCCTGAACTCAGAGGCCGTGAACGAAGCGATTAAACCCTTTCAGTCGATGGGACTGATGGGCGAGAGGGACATCGAAAAGAAGGTCTTAGACCTGCCATTCCCTGAATACAATTCGAAGCAAGCGAAGCACCGAGACCTCGCTGACCTTGGTGCTCAGGCCCGCGTCCAGGCAGCGAAGCAGGTGGCGAAGACCACGCTGCCACCCTCCCTCGCAAAGCGACGAGCCGTGATTCGTGAGTACCTCGGCGCCATCGCCAATGAGATCGATGCCATCGTGAAGACCTTAATATAGCTCCCCCGTATGATCGCCATGGAGCCGCTGGTGATTGGCGCACGTGGTGCTGAGCGGTAGCATGCGGCACTACGTGGCCGAGCAGAAGGTCCATAAAGTGGGCTCGCCAAGGATGCGTCCGTCCTAAAGGAGCTTCTATGCTTCCTGGAGAAGAGACTGCCTTGTCAGGAACAGAGTATCAGGTGAGACTTGAAATAGGAGACCGCCTTCTTGCCTTCGCGTTAGCTATGAGCGGCAAGGGGGAAGTTCGAATGAAGGGTGAGGAAATGGGCTTCGTCGCAGTTGTTCTGGGTCTGTACGCAAAGGCGGTGAAGACCTTTCGGGCAATCCACCTGCTCTGTGCCCACGGTCTATGTGAGGACGCCCAGGCCCTTCTGCGGACGCTCTCCGAGATCCTCGCGCATATCAAATACCTCGCGAAGGAGGATCGGGACGGCCGCGCACGACAGTACGTGGACTTTATTCTCATCCAACAGCAAAAGGTGATAAATGCGACGGAACAAAACCCTGGCCTGCGAGGCATATTTTCCGATACGGATAAGGCTGTCGTCCGAAAATGGATAGATGGGGCGAGAGCGCGAATGTCCGAACAAGAGTTTAACAGACGCTACGAGGCTGCCGCCTGGCACGGACGCAGGATTGAGGAAGTGATGCGTGAGGTTAACATGCAAACGGCCTACGATCTTACTTTTCGCCTCGGATCTCGGGCGGTCCATGCTACCGATTTATTCGACCACATGTTGTTGGATCCGGAGCGCGGATTCACCCTAAACCTCCTCCCTGGAGATAAGTGGGCGAAGCCAGTGTTAACCGCAAGCATCCTGTTTTTCCTGGAAATCCTGGAAAAGGTTAACGCGATTGGGCGCTTCGTAGCCCAAGAGGAGCATCAGGAGATCAAGGAAGATGTGGTGGCGAAGCTGAAAGAAACTAGTGGTTCGGGGCAATCCGAACCTTCGGGGTAGACTTTGACCATCTCGGCCCCCTCACCCTCGCCCGATCAGCGGGAGGTGTAAGCGACCAGCCTGCACCTCAGGTCCGTCGACACCTTTTGGCTCCATTTCGCTGGCACTAGTTTGTTGTGGTAGAGTTGAACGAGCCGGACGAAGGGGAAAGCAGTGGTTACTACCTGAGTTCCGTGACCCCGGAGGAGCTCGGCAAGAAGCTCAAGGGCCATCACGGAAGTGGGGAGTGATGGGACGAAAAGGAACACCAGTGAAGGTCCTCGACGATGACAACCTGCACGAGCTTTTCCTCCTGATCGCCCAGGGCCTAAATGTGTGGGAGGCCCTGGACGAATTCTTTGGGGAGCGCGCGCCTCTCAGCGACGAGGAGGCACTGGCGCTGGAGAGATTGTACGACCAGAGCCGTTACGGGATCGAGGCGCCGCGGAAGCAATGGGTGGAAGATGGGTAACAGTCCACCAGTGAAGGAGGCCCTATAGATCCCCAATCAACTCTGCACTAGCTGCGGCAACAGCCCCTGCTCTTCCTACCCGCATACCGGCCTCTGCGACCGATGCTATCGCCGGCTTTATCAGCGGCAGCGGAGGGCGCGGCGGCGGGTCACGGCCCCGATTCTTCTCTGCGTGGACTGTAAGGAACGGCCGCAAGCCCTGTACCAGCGTGGGCGGTGTCATCTATGCAGCAGGGCCCGCAGGCAGCGTATAACCATCCTGAGAGGGAACGGGGCCAATGGGTTCCTATCGAGCGCGTCAGAGGTCAGCCCCACACCAATCGGCGAGGTTCGGATAGGGGGGATCTACTGCGTTCGGTTCGTCGGAGACCTTCCCGTTCAGACCTGCATGAAGGAGCAGCGCGACGGGTGCGCCTGTGAGCGGGGTGAAGCCCTGCTGAAGATTCTCGGGACGCAGCGGTGGGGCGTGAGGGCCATTGGTGTGCCAAAGACGGATGCTGCATCGTCCACCAGCGGTGACAGGCAGGCATGGTCCCTGACGCCGGAATGGGTATAGGGTCGGGATGACCGATCTGGCCCTTGCCGCACGGACCCGGAGTCGATGGGGGCCACGGGTAAGGGGACAAGGGAAGGGGGCAGCTGGATGAAAAGGGTGGCTTGGGTCCTCATCGGCGTGGCGCTACTTTCAGCCTGCTCGGAGGGGGAGCGCCGGTATGAATTGCGTTTAGCCGACAGGCGCCCGTATCTGATTGACCGTGACAAGGGGTGCGTGTGGACGCTGGCGAGCCAAGAGGAGGGCTTCCGTCCGCTGCCGGTGATGGGCCTACACGATCGTGATCCCGAGAGGGTGCCAGAGGCGAAGGCCTTCCGAGAGAAACCGATTACGGAGCAGCCCCGCGGGAAGCCCCTCACCGAGGACCAACGAGAGGAGCTGAGAAGGTTGTATGCAGAACTGGCTACACCGCCGACAGAATTTTTCCCGGTCAAGGGCTGCCCCTAAGGCTGTCAACATTCGGTCTCGTTAAGGGCTGACGCCGAACCCGCTCCTGGCAAGGGTTTGCAGGCTCTTTTCCCACCCGACATTGACACAATGAAGGGACGGGCATATACTCCCGTAGACTAGCGTAATCCAATCGAGCAATCTGTCGGCCGACCCAGCAACGGGAGCCGACGTTGGAGGCTGCGGCCTCTGGCGTCGGCTTTTTTGTTGAGCACCAAAAGGAGGGGACATGCTGCTCAGTATCGCAAATGCCAGCGAGGAGTTGGACGTCCACCCGATCACGATCCGCCGCCTCATCTCCTCAGGACGAATTCCGGCACTCCGTATCGGGCGGAAGGTGCTCATTCGCCGGGACGCTCTGGAGCAGTTCGTCAAACGAGCGGAGAGCGAGGCGAAGAGGGGGCGCCCGCGGTGATCTCGTTCAAGATCGCCTGCTTGGAGCGGCAGGAGATTTTCCACAAGCGGCTCGCGGAGGAGCGCTTCCGTGCCCTCTTCGCGCCCCTTGCCGCCTATTCGGACCTGGCTCTCCAGCTCACGCCACCTGCGACGAGGGAAAGGGCGGTAGAGCTTGGTGAGGCCCTCCGGTCGGCTCTCAACGACCAAGACGACTCAACAATTCTCTTGGCCATTCTGCATGCGCTGGTCCTGGAGGCCGACTCCTGGTATCGCCGTCACCTGGGCCCGCTAGAGGCACCGAACCGTCAGGAGGCCACCTAATGGGCAGCATCTTCGGCGGCGGCCCGAGCATCAAGCTGGCGGCTCCGCCTCCCCCGCCGGCCATCCCGGAGAAGTCGGAGACCGCGAAGCGGCTGGAGGAGGTCCAGCTCTCCTATTTCGAGGAGAACCTGGCGCGGCAAAGGACCCAACAGGAAGAGGAGGCGGCCACCCGGACGGCCATCGAGGAATCGCTCGGGATGCCCTTCGAGGATATTATCGCGGGGCAGTCGATCAGCGAGTTCAGCCTGCTCAAAGATCTGCGGGAACAACAGACCCAATCGCTGGCCCGGCTCGATGAGCAACGAGAGGCGTTCATCCAGGCGACGGGGATCACGCCGGAGGCGTATGCCGCGGAGGAGAGCGCACGGCAACTGACCCTCGGACGCGGACTCCAGGACCGCTACGAGAAGGCCCTGCGTGGGGAGCTCGAGATTGACCCGGGCCTGGAGCGGACGATTCAACAGGAAGCGACGGACCTGGAGGAGTTCTATCGCCGCCAGCTCGGCTCGGGCTACCGGCTCTCGTCGCCCTACCTGGAAGAGCGGGACCGGATGCTCAATCGGCATACCGCGCTCCGGACCGCCGCCCAACGGGGCGAGATCACGCGCGCGGAACAGATCGGGTTCTCCCTGTCGCCCGCGCTGCAACGGGAGATCGGAACACAGCAGGGGCTCTTGGCCGGGATCCCCAATGCCTCGCCCTTCGACTTTTCGCGCAGCCTCTCGCAGCTCGATCGGGGATTTCTCGCCACGCCCCCGCAGGCGGGCCCGCTGACGGCATCGTTGTCAGCGGACCGGGCTCTGGCGGCCACCTATGGGCTCGCCGGCTACCAGGGGCAGCTCGACTTTAACAGGATGGTCAACCAGTCGCGGATTCAATCGGCCCAGCAGCAGGGCGGCGCCCAATCAGGGTTGCTTGCGGCGCTGATCCAGGGGGGCGCGACGTTGGGGTACGGGGCGATCAGGGGTCCTGCGAGCGCGCCGGCCGCACCGGTCTTCGCTGGTGGCGGCGGCACAGGGATCGGGTCCAGCTTTCCGAGGGTGGGGAGCTTCATCGGGTGAATCCGGAGGAGCGGCGAGGCATGGGACCCCTTTCACCGTCAACCGAGCAGCGCCCTCGAGGTCGGCCGCGCGTCCAGGCGGGCCGCGATGAGGTGGCGAGACTCCGGATCCAAGGCCTGAGCTTTCGGCGGATCGCCCGGGCCCTCGGGATCGCCATCGGTACGGCCCACGGCTTGGGGAGGGCCGGGCCTGCCCCGTGGATGCCCAGGAAACCCGTTCAAAAAATCCCACAGCACGCTTTCGGGCAGGACCTGACCCCCCGGTATGGGGTCCGACCGTCTGGGGGCCAAGCACGAAGGGGACCCCAGCGACCGGAAACGCCCACCGGCCCAGCCAATCACGCTTGGAGAGAGGGCTTCGCGTGAGCCCAACCAGGAAAAATATTTCCGAGCTGGAAGAGATTCGTGAGCTGCGGGCTTTGAATGTGGACTTCCGCAGCCTGCTCCTCCCACTTGTGGCGTTCTACATGAGCGTCCGAGAGAAGAACCCATCCGGTGGCCACGCGAAGGCAATCAAGAAATCCGCGAGCATCCTGCGAAAAGAGCTCGATGGCTGCGATGACGACTTCCGGCTCCTCGTTACGTTGGACCTATTCGTCGCAGAGGGTGTTAAGTACTACCGGAAGCACATTGGCCCTCTCCATCTTGCCAGCAACGGAGTGCAGGGCCGGGCCCTGGGAACGCAACGCAGGGCAAAGCGGCGAAACCGGGAAGGGCGGGGGTGACCTGTTGGGAATGGGTACGCCACTGAGCTACAAGGGCGAGGCGGTCTACATCAGCTCTCGGGGGTTCCCGTCCGTGAGCCGGAACGCATCGGCCCGCATCCTGGGAATCTGTCCAAGGGCAGTACTCAAGCGCATCCGGCGCAGGACTCTAGCCGCAGAGCACCGCGGGCACATGGGCACGGCGGTGTGGCTCATCCCGATATCGGCCCTCAAGGTCACCACCGTCGATCGAGAGGCTCAGCAGTACGGGCGGATCCGTAGGGACTGGCATGGTTCACGGATCTTGATCTGCCGTGGGTGCCGCCGAGAGCGGCGCCTCGGGATGAGCCAGCTCTGTCTGCAATGCGAGGGGGTAGTGTGACCAGGACCCGGAAAAAACGCCCTAAGCCGCCGACGAAGGAGCGCGGGTACAACCAGGTCTTCCCACTGGTGGAAGCATCTGTCAAGAAGCTCCTCGAAGAGGTGGTCACCGAGAATCCGGAGCGGATCAGGAAGACGGTACGGCGAGGCATCGATCGCGGTGGGTCCGTGGGCTTCCAGTACGTCCAGCTCTCGGCGCATTACCTCGACGGGAAGCCGCCGGTGAAGCTGCAACTGGAGCCGACGCAGCCGATCCACTTCCACTTCCACCAGCCGCCGAGCGAGGAAGAGGTCAAGGAGTGACGATCGCTCGTGGCGTGCGAAAACCATCTGCTTTTAAGACAGGCCGAATGGCCTAAGCAAGCCACGGAATCCGCTGGATGAGCGCAGGCCCTCCAGCAGAGGGTTTTTGGGACGACGGAAAAGCCGCGTCCCTGAGCTTCACTGCGGTAAGATAGCAGCAACGCCCCGGCCTACCGTTCGCGACGGGAAAAGGCCATCCCGAGGCCCTGGCCGGGCCTCCTTCGGGGGTTCGTGCGGGGCGAGCCGTGCCTAGCTATCGTGACTTTGAGGCCCTCCTGAGTGCAGACGACATTCAGGATATCTTCGCCCACTACCGAAAACGTGGTGGCAACCGAGACAATCTTCGCAGTGTGCTAGAGCTCCTGTGGCGGTCTACCCAAGAGAGAGACAGCGGGGGTGTTTCCCCGAGGGCACTTAATGCCCGCCTGGGAAAATGCGAAGAGGCGCTGGAGAAGCTCCTTGTGGTCGGCCTCCCCAGTTCCCTCCATCACGCTCTGAGCCACGCCTGGCGCGAGATCCGGCGGTTCCGGAAGTCCCATGAGACAGATCAGTCCGTACCAAAGCTGCCCACACGTCCAGGCCGCCCCTCTTTGAGCCTTCCAACGCTCGTGGTAGCCGTACTCGCCCGTGAGTTCCGGTCCCGCTTTGGGAGCCCCCGTTACGGTGACGTTCTCACCTTGGTGAAAGCGGTGGCTCCGAAAGATTTTCCACCTACGATCACCACAGAACATCTCTACCAACGAGTGAGGCACCTCAAAGCCGATCCCACTGTCAAAGACATGCACGCCTTGTTCTTCTCCTCTTCTCTCCTCTAGGGCGATCCCCCACCTAGAAAAAACCCATATTCCGACCTTCCGAGATTCGGGATTTACCTCGGTAGCGGAACGTTTTCAGGAGTCTTATGATTTCAAACGGAGAAAGGGATGAGAGACTGATGGGAAGGAAGGACGGAAAGGTCATCACCCCACCACCGGAGACGCGAATCTCCGATCTCGGGTTCGCCTCGTTCTTGCTCGCCCAAGACTACGACTTGGTCCGGATCGACGGTGCCTCTGGCCGTGTGGAATTCGTTTTCGCCAGCGTCCCAGAGAAGACGTTATTCGAGTTCTATAGCGGGGGAGCCCTGGTAAACGCCCGGAAGCTCCTCGCCGCACACCGCGACTTGAAGGGGCTCATTCATGAGCACGAACGGAGGCGGCGATGACGACCACTGGGCCCGCGACTGCTCTCCCCCGGAGCCTCAGGACGCTCATCGGCGCCGACCCCAACCTCCGCCAGCAGGCCTCTCGCTTCCTGGATTGGTTCTTGCGCCTCCCGTGCTCCGTCACCGTAACAGGAGCCTTCAAGGGGTGGGCTGAGAGTAAAGACTTCACCGGTACACAACGGGGGGAGATATGGGGCTATGTACTTGAGCTTCTGGACGAGGCAATCGACGGCCCGTTCGATCCAAAGGTGAGCGCCGCACTTGACCAGCTCCTCGATGGGGGGAAAGGATGACGGTCGAGGGCTGGATCAAGGTATATCGCCAGATCAGGGACCATTGGCTCTGGGAGCGGGATCGGTTTACGAGGGGCCAGGCATGGCTTGATCTTCTCCTCAGAGCGAGACATAAAGACCACGAGGCTCGGATTGGCAATCAGTTCGTGACGGAGAAGCGCGGCCAGGCTCTCGTCTTTCAGCGACAGCTTGCCAGCCAATGGGGCTGGAACCGGGAGACGGTGTCCAAGTTTCTTCGCCTTCTAAAAGCAGACCACATGGTAAGCCTCGAAACCAGCCACGGTCCAGAGGGCGGGTATACACTTATAACTATCATGAATTACGAGCGTTATCAGGGCAGCGACGAAAGCGAAAACGAGTACGAGTCCAGCCACGCTTCCGGCCACGCTACCAGCCACGATCCGGCCACGCTACCAGCCATATACAAGAATGTAAAGAATGAGAAGAAAGAAAGAACCCCCTTCGACGAGGGGGCCTTCTGGGAGAAGTTCTCTCCCCAAGACCAGGAAACTATCCGCCAGACCATCAGGGCTCTCCACTCCACCAGGAAGGGCGGCAAGGTTGCCGACTCGGTGATCCAGGCCGAGATGCGCTGGTGGGACCAGCGGGATCCTGTCCAGGTCGTCGAGGGTATGCGGACCTACCTCCAGAAGGACTACGCGGCCCAGGGGAAGCGCGAGCCGTACCTGCGGGGCATCATTCGCAACCTGGACGGACAACCCCCACCCTCCTCCCGCCAGGCTTCGCCAGAGATCGGGCCAAGGGGAGGCCATCCTGCCATCAGGCGGGCCGCTCTGAGCATGACTGAGGAGGACGTAAGTGGCTAGGCGGCGAGAAAACCCCCTCGGCTTCGTCCAGGACCAAGGCTGGAGCTACCAAGAGCGCGGGACGCAGATCATCGTGGAGGTCTGTCCCCTCTGCGGGAAGGACAAATGGCACTTTTACCTGAACGCCTTGGAGGGCCTCTGGGACTGCAAGGTCTGCGGGGAGCGTGGGAATCTGTACCAGCTCAAAGAGCGGCTTGGCCTCGTGGGGACAGCGGGGATTGCGTCGGTCGGACAGGCCCTCGGCGCGGCCCCGAAGAAGATCCCGATGGACAAGATCCGCCGCGGGCACGAGGCCCTGCTGAAGGATCCCGAGGCGATGCGATACCTCACCCAGGATCGGGGATGGTCGGAGGCCATCATTCGGCGCTGCCAGCTCGGACTGACGGAGCAGGAAGGGGTCAAATGGCTCGCCATTCCCCACTTCCGCCAAGGCAAGGTTCTCAACATCAAGTGGCGGTCGCTTCCGCCGGCGGAGAAGGAGTTTCGCCGTGAGCCCGGCTGTCCCAGCATCCTCTTCAACGAAGACTGCCTCGATCGCTCGGCCGAGGTGATCCTGTGCGAGGGAGAGCCGGACGCCATCACCCTGCTCGACCGCGGCTTCGAGAACGTCACGGCGACCACCACGGGAGCCTCCACTCTGGCGCCGGCGGGATTCGACAGGCTGGCGAAGGTCGAAAAGATTCTCTTGGCCTACGACTCGGACCCGTCAGGACAAAAGGGTGCCAGGGAGACAGCGAAGCGGCTGGGGATCGAGAAGTGCTACCGCGTCCAGCTTCCCGAGGGGATCCACGACGTGAACGATTTCTTCCTCAAGGGCGGGACCGCTGAGGACTTTCGCCGGCTCCTTGCTGAGGTTCGGCCATTTGACGTGGAGACCGTGGCCTCTTTCGTCCAGGCCCTCGATCGGCTTGCCGAGGATCAGATCACCCGCACGTGGGACCAGATTGACGAGACGGTCCCCTGGCCCAACGTCCAGAAGCTCGTGAAGCGGTGGAGGGCCGGAGATCTCATCGTGCTCTCTTCCCCACCGGATACCGGCAAGACCACCTTCGCCATCGGCGTCCTGCTCCATTGGGCGCTCAGGGGACATCCGGCGCTGCTTTACTCGCTCGAAATGAACCTGGAGCGGCTGGCCGAGCACATTATCAGCGCCCACTATCGCATCCCCATCCCGGATGACGGGTTTCCTGCGGAGGTCATCCAGAGGGCAAGGCTGGATTTCGCTGATGTGCCCTTGTACCTGGGCCATGATCCAAGGCATGTTGATCGCAAGGGGATCATCGACACGCTCCGGCAGGCAGCCAAGCGCTATGGGCTCCGGCTCATTGGCTTCGACCACCTGCACTTCCTCGCCCGGAGCATCGACCACCGGCAGGAAGAGGTCGGGATCATCACCAAGTCCTTCAAGCTTCTGGCCTCCGAAGTGGAGATCCCGATTCTACTCATCGCCCAACCCCGAAAGATACAGCCGAACCAGGTAATGACGGGGTACGACCTGAAGGACTCGATCGACATCTACTCCGACGCGGATCAGCTCATCATCCTGTTCCGGGAGCAGGTGGCCGAGTCCAAGGGCAGTGCGGCCGTCACAGAGGCCCAGGAAGGCGTGCACGAGGAAAACAAGAGCCCCATCACCCTCGTCCGGATCGGGAAGGGCCGGTACGTGGCCTCCCGGGACACGCTGCTGTGGCTAGAGGGGGAGCGGCATTATTTTCGGACCCTGACACCGCTGGAGTGGGAGCAGCGGAAGACCGGACGAGCGGTATGCGCTTCCTGACTGTCAAACAGACGAGCGAGATCTTGGCCGTGAGCGAGCCCACGGTTTATCGGTGGGCGAAATTGATGTATATTCCGCATCACCGGTTCGGGAGGATGATCCGGTTCGAGGAAGGCGAGATCCGGCGCTGGGCAGATGAGAGGAGACAGACCCATGAAGCCGCAGGTCGAATACCTCAAGGGGCGGTATCGGGGGGTGTTCCGGGTCACGGGCAAGCGGGGGGTCTCGTACGGGATCGACCTCACCGACGCCAAGGGCCGGCGCATAAGGCGCATCGTCGGCAAGGATCTCGACCTAGCGCTCAAGGAGCTCCAGGCGGTCCGGGGGAGGAAGGCCGAGGGGCGATCGACTACACTGTATACGGCCTCTAGCCGCGTCACCTTCGGCCAGTTCGTCCGGGACTTCTACGATCCCGAGGTCGTCCAGGCGGTCGAGAACAAGTGGACACACTCCGGCATAATCACCAGCCTACGGGCCGTCCTCGCCTTCTTTGCGCATATTCCCCTGAACAAGATCACGGCGGCCGAGGTCGAGCGCTACGTCCTCCTCCGGCGCCGCAATCAGATCGCCATCCCGGTCACTCGCTTCCTCTCGCGGATCCTCAAGGGCGGGAAGGAGTTCTGGCGAAAGACAACGCACTCACGGCGGCCTGAGATTGCGTTCAACACCATCAGGCGGGAGCTGTGGATCCTGAGGAGCGTGCTGTCCCTCGCGGGCAAGCGGGGCTATCTTGCCAAGGAGGCACTGCCGGAGATTCCCCGGGTGGGGGGCGATCGCCGAGAGCCCTACGTCGCGAAGGAACAACTCTGGAAGCTCTTGACGGTCGCGGATGAGCGACTCAGGGCGTTCATCGGCCTCGCCTTGGCGACGGGTCGGCGCCGCGGAGAGCTGCTCAGCCTCACCCCGGCTCAGGTGGACTGGCAGGACCGGATCATCAACTTCCCCCGGCTCAAGTCCCGGAGGAAGAACATCTTGGTCCCAATGAACCAAACCGCTCAGACGATCCTTTCCTCTCTCCCTCGCCCGCTGACCGATGACGCGCCCTACTTCACCATCCCGCACCGCGACCTGCAGCGCCTCTGGGAAAAGGCGCGCCGAGCCGCGGGAATCGCGGATCTCCACCTCCATGACCTTCGGCATGTGGTGGCCTCCCACCTGCTGAACAAGGGAGTGCCGGACCAGATGCGGGCCGAGGTACTCGGGCACTCGGCCGGCCGGCAGTTCACCATGACGGCGCGGTACTCCCATGCGACCATTGAGTACCTTAGGCAGGTGTACGAGCAACTGGACGACCTCGTGCCCGACCTATTTGATCTGCCGAGAAAGGTGGAGAGATTGGAGCGACCGTAACTGTTGGGGTTGCGGAAACTGGTGGCCGATTTCCCTTGACAGTGCCCTTACCATCGGGATACTGTAAGAACCATCCTACATGTTTAAGCGGCTCCAAGAGCTTTATTTAGCAATACTTGCGTCGCCATGACGCAGCCAAGCAAAACTTGGTATCAGACCTGCACACGAAAGCGGTAGAAAGCGCAGGTGGCCAAGGTATAGCCGGAGCCGTCAAATGACTCTGCGGACCCACGACCTACCAAGATATTGGCCTATCCTCTTCGTTCTCGACCAAGTAGGGACCCTTCGTAATAACTTCCACCTTCAGAAGATACTTTACTTGGCGCAAGTCGAACACCGCGTCTCGATACCGTATACGTTTGCTCTTGACGACTACGGACCCTACTCTAGAACTGTCAAGGCGGATTTTATGTCGCTCTCTTCCGCTGGCTTAATTGAACTCCAATATGGAGATGGATGGATATTCAGAATTACGAATGAAGGAAGGGCTGTGGCCCGAAGAATCTGTGCAATGGTAGACAAGGATCTTCTAGAGGAGTTTCGGCAGTGTGTCGACAAATGGAGCAGGAAGGGTTTCTATGAACTAAAACGATATGTATACGGCAAGCACATCCTGACGGATAAAGCATACGCGGAAGAAAAGTCAGATCTCTCGGTACTGGCTGAAACACTTATCAGCCAACTTGACACTTATCCAACAAGTTCTAACAAGCTGTTAATACACGGAGTCCTGGATTACGCTAAGACAGCGCTCGGCAAAGAGAAAATCAACGATCCTGTTCAGCGAAATCACTTCCTGCGTGCGGTAGCTCGATTGATTGAGGACGGCTCGGCCATCTGTACCGCAACGACCACGAATCCCACCGTTTTGCGTGAGTTGGGACTAGCGCAGCTTCGGGACGATTTCAATCAATTCCAGGACATCTGCGAACAGTATAGTGTTCTCCCATCCCTCTACGGCGAAAACACAGACCTCCTCGCCCTCCTTCGATAAGAACTGACTCTCCCAGCGAATGGAAAGCGAGCCGGCCTCGACTAAAATCAATCTACTCCTTGACGCCAATTGCATCATCTACTACTGCCAGCGATTCGATGAGACCTTTCGGGGAACCGCAGTCCAGCTTTACCATCCGCTTGGCGAACTGGTGATTCAGGTCATCGGGCCTCTCATTTCTGCTAAGAAGTCCGTTGGGTCAATATCAGCTGTTCTATCCGAGATTCCCGACAAAGGAGCAGAGGAACTCGTGGATGATTTTATCTGCAATCCTCAAATACAGCGCATCCTAAGTCGGGTCGGGGTTACTTCTGTCCCCCCACGTTTGCGAGAGCGATGGCAAAGTGGGTTCTTGAAGAAGGTTAAGAAGTTACGAAACAATGAATGGTGGCGAGAAATTGATTTTATCCCAACGAATGCGGAATTGCAGGAGACCAAGGACTTCTACAGAAGCATGGCTGGCGAGTCGAAGATGGCAGACCATATAGTGAAAAAGGGAAAAGATTGTCCGTCAAATGAAGACCTCGCCTTGGCTATTTGCGCCAAAAAGCTTCGAATTCCGATTCTCTCAAACGATGGGGATTTTAAGAAGTTCACGGCTGAATGGTCTGGCTTTGGTGTGGATGTCATCCCCTTGATCTGATCTCCTAACGAAGTGGATCTTACCTAAGACGGATACTGCCGCCGGCCGACCTCGTCCCACAAATGTGGGCGACGTCACAGCAAGCACGAGAAGGTTAATATCATTCTTTCTCCCAAGAGTCATGATCGGGAATTGCCCCCGTCTGTGAAAACTGCTCGTAGTCTGCTAGCTCTTTCAAGACCTCATCGGAGAGCAACGCGTGCTTCTCGAGCTCAGCTCTCGTTGTCTTTGGATTTGCGACACGCCAGGAATTCAAATCTGCGAGGTCTTTTTCAAACAGCTGGCGTACCTCAGGCAGGGAACGCTTGTCTTCTGGGAGAGCATTCCGAATACGCCGGTGAAATATTAAAGCCACACCCTTTCGCCAGTACTCATCGGTCGCCCTTATCTCTTCTTCACCAAGCCCAAGTTTCTTCAACGCCGCATCAATCGCATTTTTGAATTCCAATCTTTGCCTAAACGGTAACGACATGATCGGAAAGCTCTGGGCAATCAACTCTGCTTTGTTTACTCGAGCCGTCGCTTCGGCGATGCCCTTGAGTTGCTCAACAGTCGCACTTGCTTCTCTAATGATTTCACGCAAACGGGCCTTCAACGGCCCGAAGGTAATCTCTTGGAGATCTTCTAGGCGCGTAGCAATCGTTACGAATACACCGCAAAGGACCGCAATCCATGCTGCTTCGGTAAGGCCATAAGAGCCAAGCGTAATCGGAACGATAAGTGTATACAGCAGCGCGAGAATGGATATGGCCTTCATGTTGTAGTCGCTAGCGTTCCTATGAGTTATGCCTAACGGATCGGTCGGTCACGCGTTCCAGCGTTATGCTGTAGTTTTTTGCGGTCAATTCCCGGTGGGAGGCCGAGGGGTCAGTGGCCGGTTCACAGGACCGCGGACCGCATAAGACCTCGGAAGCCTTGCCGTATTGTCGCCTCGCCCGCCGCCGCGGTCAAGCCGCTTTTCTGCCTCATTTCGTTTAGACCGCAAACGCCCTGAGGCAGGAAGAGGGTAGCCGGGGAGGGCTGGCTAGCAAATTCCTTTTTGCATGCCCGAGGACTCGCTCCCTGACAGACCTGGGGGGCTGCCTATTCTCGGCGATAGTCTCCCGCCATCAGTCCTTCACACTCCGGCCTCTGGCAGAAATTATGGCAGAAATTCGATGATCCGCAGTGAAAATAGTTGAAAACATAGGATCTCATTGGGCAAGGCGAAGATCGCCGAGCTGCAAGCCGCCCTCGAGCTCGGCCGCCGCTGCCTCAGCGAGGCCAAGCAGATCAAAGGCAAAGTGGAATCGTCGCAAGACATCTTCGCCTTTCT
>Ga0214472_10001709_pt1 | contig 24083 bp, 15 predicted proteins | sample RVTome_6_FD_207662 | JGI IMG/M metagenome (GOLD analysis project Ga0214472, IMG submission 207662) | Soil microbial communities from uranium-contaminated site in the Upper Colorado River Basin, Wyoming, United States - RVT140D175 | ecosystem: Environmental > Terrestrial > Soil > Contaminated >...
CATGAGATGTCTCCCTGGGTGACTTGACGCGTCATGAATCTGTGTGGAGAGACATCGTAAAGCGAAAAGGTCATGAAGGGTAGACGTCAGGGATGACATCGCTGCCGCGTCAGCGGCTTACTTGAACTGCCTATTGGAGCGGGAGACATAAATCCACTTCTGGTACCAGAAATGAGTATGCGGTTGTGGTATGATGCGGCTGAACCGGAAGCGCGATTTTGAACCTGGGCTGCGTAGTATCGTTTCAAAATCTGAAAACCCAGGAATTGCTGCCTAGGAAATAGGCGGGAGATGTTGAAGCTCGAAGAAGGTATGGTCGGATTTCTGAACCTGTGTCGGCCACTTTGTTTCAGAGGATGTTGGCTCTAACAGTCATCAAATAGAGATCGACTATCAGATTGTGTTATAACAATGTTGTCCAAGGCATTCAGCTAGCACACTTTCTTCGAGATAAGGGTCACTAGAAGAATAGGTCAAGAGCAAGGTATCTTCCTGGCCCTTGCTCCAAAGCGAGAACAAGGAGGAGATGTCGTATGGGCAATACATGGATCGAGAAGCTCTCAATTCAAGAGCTGTGTTCCCGCTATGCGCATGCTATCGATAACCTTGATGCGGAGGCCTGGGTACAGTGTTTCACCCTGGACGGCGGATTTCAGGTTGCTGACTGGGTCATACGTGGGCATCCCGCATTACGGGAATACGCTGCCGTCCATGTCGGCGAAGTTCGCTGTCGGCACATGACGGGAAACTTACTCTATGAAGTGCACGGGAACGAAGCGACAGGGCAGGCCAGTGTTTTGGCCACACTCGCGACCCCAGCGGGGTATAAGATATTTGGCCAAGGCAGATATGTAGACCGGTTGGTTAAACAAAACGGGCAGTGGCGGTTTGCGCACCGGCGTGTCGATGTCGACACTCTGGCCTCGGATCCAACTAAGATCGTGATGCTTGCCGATTCGGACGTGGTCCCGTTTATCCAGCCTCTGATGGATGCGGCAAGACGCCTCGGAGAGCAGGTGCAGAGCTAGAACATTTTTCGAGTTGAGGTTTCAGCCGTCATCATCGTCACACCGTGCGCCGTATGACGATGAATCTTGTGTGTACCCTTCATTGGTCTTACTCATTAGCAAAGCGGAGGCCATGGCCTCCGTCAAAACTACTCGCCGCCTGGATGGGGAATGTGTGCTTCGGGACAGGGAGTCTTTATCTCGCGGTGCAAGCCCGCTGAGGGGGGTTGCATGGACCTTGAGAGCCCCCTAGCAGACTAGACCTCAGAGAGCGCCTAAGTGCGTGAGCACTCATGGGTAGATGGCTTTTTCGGTACGACAGCCCTGATCTTGGCGTGCAAAACTTGTTCCGCTATAGTATCCTTGAAGTCAAGTATTTTTGCAGTTGCGTAAAACTAACCCGATGATCAAAATAGTGCTCCATGTGAGACACATCGCCCGTCGCTGTCGTGTGGATACGAAAGGTTGGCTCTGGCTCGAGATGTCTCTACATAACTGCTCAGGTTCGTTGGGGGCTTGACGAGGGTGAGAAGCGGGCATGGAAGGAGAAACGGTGGTTGGTATAGGCCTGATTGGAGCAGGAAATTGGGGGCGCAACTTGGCACGGAATTTCGCTACGTTACCTCAGGCGGAACTCCACTACATTTGCGATTTGAGCCCGGTGACTCGCCAGACTATGGCGGGGTTGTATCCGCAGACCGTAGTGACGGATGACATGCAGGCGATCTTGTCGGATGCCAATGTAGAGGCGGTGGTGGTGGCGGTGGATGCGCATTTGCACCACTATGTGGCCATGGCGGCCCTCGAGGCTGGTAAACACGTGTATGTGGAGAAGCCGTTGACCTTGGCGAGTGCCGAGGCCCAGGACCTGATTGAGCTGGCCCAGGCGCGGGGCCTCAAACTCATGGTGGGGCATCTGTTAGAGTACCATCCTGCGGTGGATTATATGAAAGCGATGGTCGATCGGGGCACGATCGGCAAGACGCTGTATTTGTACTTCCAGAGGGTCAATCTGGGCATTGTACGCCAAAACGAGAACGTGTGGTGGTCGCTGGCCCCGCATGATATTTCCGTGGCGTGCTATCTGTTCGGGGCAGAACCTGTATCCATTTCGGCCTCGGGGCAAGCTTATTTGCAAGAGGATATCGAGGATGTGGTCTTTGCCAATCTGAAATTTGCCGATGGCCGCATGGCACATATTCACGTCTCATGGCTCGATCCGCATAAGATTCGCAAGGTGACGCTGGTCGGCGAGCACAAAATGGTGGTGTTTGACGACATGGAAGCGACGGAAAAAATCCGTATCTACGACAAAGGGGCGGAGGTCCGGCGCAGCGTCGAGAGCTATGTGGAGGCGATTACGCTTCGCAATGGCGATATCCTTATTCCACGCGTCGCGTCCGGTGAACCACTGCGTATTGAATGTCAGCATTTTGTGGACTGTATTTTGAACGATACCCCGCCGCGCAGCGATGGTGTCGACGGTCTGCGGGTGGTTCGGGTCCTGGAAGCCGGGAGTTTGTCGCTAGCGCAAGGCGGCGAACCCGTAAATTTGACCGCGGATTCGCTGGCCGTTGAGGTGGCATCTGGCTGACCGAAGGGAACGCTATGGCCGAAGACTCGCCGGACTATTTTGTCCATCCAAGCAGCTACGTCGATCTGGGCGCCCGCATCGGGCCAGGGACCAAAATATGGCACTTTTGCCACATCATGCCGGGCGCGGTTCTCGGCGGTGGTTGTTCACTTGGCCAAAATACCTTCGTAGGTTCTCATGTGGTGATTGGCAACAACGTCAAAATCCAAAATAATGTCTCGATCTATGACAATGTCACGTTGGAAGACGACGTGTTTTGTGGCCCCAGTATGGTGTTTACCAATGTGATCAACCCGCGCAGCCAGGTGTCGCGCAAGGATGAATACGCGGATACACTGGTGCAGCGGGGGGCGAGTATCGGGGCGAATGTCACGATCGTATGTGGCCATACGATTGGGGCCTATGCGTTTATCGGTGCCGGCTCTGTGGTGACGTCGGATGTGCCGCCGTATGCCTTGGTCTATGGCAATCCCGCCCGGCAACATGGTTATGTCTGTCAGTGCGGCATCAAGCTCGCCTTGGGTGGCGAGGCCGGCGGGTGTCATGCCTGCGGGCGGCGTTATCGGCTTGCTGGCGGGGCGTTGGCTCCGCTTGAATAACTCTAGGGATTGACAGGCGAGTTTGCTGATGAGCACCCTACATATGATGACGGTGGTCGGTGCACGACCGCAGTTTATTAAGGCGGCGGTGGTGAGCCGGTCGATTGCCAAGGCCAGCCGGCTGGCGCCGTCGGCGGTCATTCAGGAAGAGATTATTCATACCGGTCAACACTATGATTACGCCATGAGCCAGAGCTTTTTTGAAGAGATGGAGATTCCAAAACCCGCGGCGAATTTGCAGGTGGGATCGGGCCGCCATGGCGAAGTGACCGGGGCGATGCTGGCTGGCTTGGAACGGGAGATGGTGGAGCGGCGCCCCGATCTGGTACTGGTCTATGGCGATACGAATTCGACCCTGGCCGGGGCGTTGGCCGCGGTTAAACTCCACATTCCAGTCGCCCATGTGGAAGCCGGACTGCGCTCGTTCAATATGCGTGCGCCGGAGGAAATCAATCGCATTCTCACCGACCGTATTGCCACGTATTTATTCTGTCCGTCAGCGGTGTCACAAGCGCACCTGGCGTGTGAGGGACGTGTCGATGGCGTTCACGTGGTGGGTGATGTGATGTGCGATGCCGCGCGCCACTATGCCCATCAAGCCCGGCGGCCTCGGTATGAGGGACCCTTTGCCGTGGCGTCGTTGCACCGGGCGGAAAACACGGATGATCCGCAACGTCTCAGGCGTATTCTGTCGGCTTTGGAGCAAGCCCCGATGCCGGTGTGTCTGCCCCTGCATCCACGCACGCGCCAGGTGATGCAGAATGAGGGGATCAAGACCAATGGCACGATACGCGTTTACGAACCGTTTTCTTATTTTGACATGCTAGGTCACTTACAGCAGTGTCAGTTTGTCATCACCGACTCCGGCGGGGTGCAAAAAGAAGCCTATTACTTTGGGAAAAAATGCGTCACGGTGCGAGACGAGACAGAGTGGAGCGAACTCGTTGAGGCCGGTGCGAACCGGGTTGTTGGCACGGAAGAAGCGGCGATTCTTGCGGCTTTCCAGTGGGCCGTGGAACCGCTGTCGGCCCTGCCAGAGCTCTATGGCAACGGGGCTGCGGGAGAGGCGATTGTCGAGATTTTAGTGTCGTGTTGGCAATCTTCGGACCGCAACTCTCCAATCATACATAAGGCCTCATAAGCTCCATGTCTTCAACCCAAGCACCGATTTCTAAGGTTCTCGTGCTCTCCGCCCATGCCGGCGGCCTCGATCGGCGTATCGTGGCAGAGGCGAATACACTGGCCTCGGCCGGTCGGGACGTCACGTTGGTGAGTTTGCCCGTGGAGATTCCGGCTCAAGCCTTCGACCCTCGCGTGCACATTGTGATGCGGCCCATGGCACGGCTCAACCGGCAGGCGCGGCTGAAGCACCTCGTCCACCAGCTGCCCTTTCGATACCGCGAATACGCTAAGACCGCATGGCGGCTCGTGGGGCCCAAACCCATCGCGACGAATCGGCATTATTTTTCTCTGATGACGCCTAGGGATCGCTATGATGCGATTCACTGCCATGATCTTGATACCTTACCGATTGGTTCCGAGATTCGAGCTGCGATGTGTCCCCATGCAAAGTTAATCTATGACTCGCATGAGCTTTTTCCGCATCAATTCCCTACCGGGCGATATCAGCGTTATTGGTCCCGCGTCGAAACGGATTATGTAAGTGCCGCGGATCTGGTGATTACGGTGAATGAATCGATTGCGCGTGCGTTAACCCATTTTTACGGCATCGATCGGCCCGAAGTGATCTATAATAGCTATGGGGCGCCGCAACGAGATGAGCCGTTAGATGAGAAGACATTTCTGCGTCATTTCTGTGCTCGTGCCGATCGTTTTCGCGTCATCTTTCAGGGCAATCTGGTCGTTGAAAAAAATGTCGAGGCCCTGCTGCGGGCGTTTCAGATGCTGCCTGAGACCACACAGCTTTTTTTGCTAGGCGGGGGCCCGATGTGGGACCTGTTGCACATGCTGCGCGACCGTTTGGGGCTGAAAAACGTGTTCTTGGGTGCATGGGTCGAACAAGAAAAATTGTTGGGCTATGTCAAACAAGCTCATATGGGCGTTATTCCATACGTGGGTGATGAGTTGCTGAATAATCGCTATTGTACGCCCAATAAACTGTTTGAGTTTATCGAGGCGGAAATTCCGATTTGTGCCAGCGACTTACCGGAATTGCGGCGTATCGTGAAGGGTTATGGAGTGGGCGGGGTGTACGCGATGGATGATCCTGAGTCGATCGCCAAGGCGATTGCAGAGTGCCGTGATCGGTATGCGATGGGTGAATTTACGCGGGCGGCTCAGCGTGCTGCCCGAGAGGCGTTTTCGTGGTCGCGGCAGGGGGCCAAGCTCCTAGCGCTATACGATAGGCTTGGGGTGTAGAAGCATGTGTGGCATTGTGGGTATGTTGTCGGAAGCCCTGCCGGAGAACACCATTGCAGGGCTGACGCGGATGATGGCGAGCATGGCGCACCGCGGCCCGGATGGGGATGGGGTCTGGAGAGATCCTCAGGGACGCTGTGCCCTTGGCCACAAGCGGTTGGCGATCATCGACCCCAGTGGCGGTGCGCAACCGCTGGGCAACGCAGAAGGCACCGTTTGGATCACTTTTAATGGCTGTATTTATAACTACAAAGAGTTGGCGCAGACACTCCGGCGCAAGGGCTACACCTTTCAGACGCAGTCGGATACGGAGGTCATCGTCCGCGCCTATGAGGCGTGGGGGACGGATTGCGTCAAGCATTTCAATGGCATGTGGGCGTTCGCTATTTGGGACAGCCGGCGCCAAACCCTGTTTTGTTCGCGGGACCGAGTGGGCATCAAGCCCTTTTATTATCTAGAGCGCGATGGGCGCTTTGTGTTCGCCTCGGAGATCAAGGCGTTATTGGCAGATGGCACGCTCTCGGCGGAACCCGATCCGGATGGGTTGCGACAATATTTGAGTTTCCAGCTTTGCCTGGAGGATCGCACGCTGTTCCGTGGTGTACAGCGTTTGATGCCTGGACATAATCTGATGGTACGGCCGGGTGCAGCACCTGAGATCTGGTGTTATTGGGATATTGATTTTCACATTGATGAGACGTGTAGTGAGGCTGATTTCGTTGATCGGCTCACCTGGCTTTTGGAAGACGCCGTGCGGCTCAGACTGCGGGCCGATGTCCCCTTGGGGGCACATTTATCGGGCGGCCTCGATTCGACCACGGTGGTGGCGCTGATGCGGGAACTGCTTGGTGATGCGCCGATTGTGACTTTTACCGGGGGGTTCCGAGAAGGGGCTGCGTATGATGAAAGCTACTATGCCAAGCTGGCTTCCCATGCGGCCAACACGACCTATATTGAAACCTTTCTCGGGGCCGAGCAATTTGCCGATTCGATTCGGCAAATCATCTGGCATATGGACGAACCGGCCGCTGGGCCAGGCGTGTTTCCACAGTACTGGGTCTCGAAGTGTGCCAGTGAGCACGTCAAGGTGGTAATGGGTGGACAGGGCGGTGATGAACTGTTTATCGGCTATGCCCGCTACCTGGTCGCCTATCTGGAGGAGTGCATTAAAGGGGCGATCGAACAGTCGGCGCACCGGGCCCACTATGTGACGACGCTAGAGACCATTGTGCCGAGTTTGCCAAGTCTGGAACAATACCTCCCGATGTTGAAATCGTTTTGGCATGAGGGCCTCTTTGAAGAGCCGGCTCGACGCTATTTTCGTTTGATGGATCGATTTGCCGATAGTGGGGCACTCTTGGGCCAGGAGTTTTTGAGGCAGCTCGATACCAAGCGCACGTTTGATGAATTTCATGCCATTTTTGAGAGTCACGGTGCTGCGGCGATGGTCAACCGCATGCTTTGCTTTGACCTGAAGACCCACTTGCAGGCGCTGCTCCAAGTTGAAGATCGCACCAGCATGGCATGGGGGCTCGAGTCTCGTGTGCCGCTGCTCGACTACCGGCTGATTGAGCTACTCGCCTCGGTGCCGCCGGTGATTAAATTTAAAAACGGCCGACTCAAATATCTCTTTCGTCAGGCGGTTCGCAAACTTGTCCCGCAGGCCATTCTGAAACGCACGGATAAAATGGGATTCCCGGTGCCCTTAAATCAGTGGATGAAACACGAACTACACGATTTTGTCACCGACATCCTGTTGAGCCAGCGCTGCCGTCAACGAGGCATCTTTGCACCGGCGGCGATTGAAGACGCACTGTTGGCCGATCGGCCGTTTAGTCGCTCACTGTGGGGGGCGCTCTGTTTGGAACTCTGGTATGAACAATTCATCGATGCGTAAGTACCGATTTCATTCGATCTCTCTGGTGTCGCTCTGGTCTGGTCGGCGAGAGATATCGGCGACCGGGACGGGGAGCTGTGGGTGTCGAGGGTGCCATGTATTTTTGGCGTGACCCGTTTTTGGCTCTGTGGAAAAACCGTGGGTTGTTGTGGCAGACGACGCGTCATGATATTCGGGCGCGCTATGCCGGCTCGGTCCTGGGATTGGCCTGGCTCGCTATCTACCCGATGTTGTTTTTAGGGGCTTATGCGTTTATTTACCTGTTCGTCTTTAAAGTCCGTTTTGAGCTCTTTGACAGCAATGAATACGTGGTGTTGATCTTCTGTGGTTTGATCCCTTTTTTGGGGTTTGCCGATGCGCTTGGCTTCGGGGTCACGGCTGTCACCAGTAACGCCAATCTAATCAAAAATACCCTGTTTCCCATCGAGATGATGCCGGTGAAGGCAGTCCTCGTGAGCCAGTGTACGCAAGTGATGGGCACCGGTCTCTTACTCGTGGCGCTGGCGTTGGTGGGGCGGCTAACATATTGGGCACTCATGCTGCCTTTGATCTGGCTGTTGCAGTTGGGGTTTACGCTGGGATGTATCTGGGTGTTGTCCAGCGTGAACGTCTACGCTCGTGATTTGCAAAACGTTGTCGCCGTTTTGACCTTGATTTTGATGATGGTGAGTCCGATTGCCTACACCGTTGAGATGGTGCCGAAGGAGTTGCGTCCTCTTTTAGCCTTCAACCCGCTGTATTACATGATTGCCGCTTACCAAGACTGCTTGTTTCGGGGGCGCTTGCCCAATCGTGAGATCATGGCGGTACTGACAGGCATGAGCCTCCTGAGTTTCTGTGGTGGCTATTGGTTTTTTAGTCGCATGAAAAAGGTTTTTGCAGACAATGTCTGACGTTGCCCTACGCCTAGAAAATCTTGGCAAAATGTACAAGCTCTATCAACGCCCGCTGGACAAGGTCTTGGATGCGTTCGGTCTCGATCGATGGCTATTTTGGCGGCAACATGGGTGTCAGGAATTCTGGGCGCTTCGCGGGCTGGATCTCAAGATCGCCAGGGGTGAGCGCGTGGGCTTGATTGGCCGCAACGGGGCGGGAAAGAGCACTCTCTTGAAAATCGTGGCCGGCACAGTAAGTCCGACCGAAGGCCAGGTCGCGGTGCATGGACGCGTGCAAGCGCTGCTGGAGTTGGGAACCGGTTTTCATCCCGAGTTTACCGGTCGCCAAAACATTCGCGTCTCGCTCGCCTATCTTGGCTTCGGGCCCGCGGAGATTCGGGACAAAGAAGACGAAATTATCGATTTTGCCGAGTTGGATGAGTTTATTGATCAGCCCGTGAAAACGTATTCGGCAGGCATGTATGCGCGTCTGGCCTTCTCCACCGCGACCTCTATGGCACCGGATATGCTCATTATTGATGAAGTTTTGGGGGCGGGGGATGCGTATTTTGCCGGCAAGTGTGTGGAGCGCATGCAGCGCCTGACGCAAGAGACGGGCGCCACGGTGTTGTTTGTGAGTCACGATTTGGGTAGCGTGCAACGCCTGTGCGAGCGCGTGGTGTGGATTGAGCGCGGCCGCATTCGGCTGCAGGGCGATCCGTTGGAGACAATTAAGGCCTATATGGCGACGATACGCCAAGAGGAGGAAATTCGCCTTGTCGCCAGGGACTTGAAGGTCCTGAAAAAACATGCGGTTCTTCTCGACCGGCACGAAGATATCTACACGCGGTTTTTGTTTCATCTGGTCGCGGCGGACGGCAAGTCACCGGTATCGAAACACCGGATTTTTGGCTTGACGCTATGGGCTGGAGACGAACAAGTGGGGGTGATCGACGTCGGGGAAGCGATGGATAACGATCCCGAACATCTCCACTACATTATGGATGCACCGCGTTATATGGACTGGGGAAAGCCTCAGCGCCAGGATAAACTAACGTATCGCGAATACGGTGATTTCCAGGGTCTTTATGCCCATGCGCCCTTTGAATTCGCGGTGCCCAAGAGCTATGGATGGCAAGATTATAGCCGTGAATTGCGTCTAGAAGTCGAGGCGCAGTGCGGTGCAGAGGAGGTGGCGGTTGAGGTTCATACGCCTCGGGGTTATTTGCGTTTGGGATGTCTGCCACACCACGTTCGGCGTGTGACGGTTTTGCCCTTACCGATATCTCTGATGAGCGAAAAGGATGGCCACGCGTTACCGCTCGCCGGCGAGCGGTTGCAGCCATTGATCGACCACGCCTCGACTGCTGCTCACGGGGCAAGCACGGCGTCGACAGCGGAATATGGCTCGCGCTTGGCGACGATCACGTCGGTCACCATGCGGGATCACCAGGGGCGTGAGAGTCGGGTGTTTGATCTTGGAAAACCCTTCCGCGTGGTGTTGACATTCGAGGCGCATCAGCGGCTGCACGACCCGATTTTCGTGTTCTGCGTTTACTTATCGGATGGGCAGTGCTTTACACAGTGGATTGTCACTGCGCGAGAACTGGGATTCGACCATATTATCGGGCGGGGGCGCGTCACGTTCGAGGTGACGCCGGCGGTCATGGGAAAAGCGGCATACGTGGCCAGTGCCGCCATTTTTAAATACCTCAATGAACGAGGACATGGGACGGAGAGTTATCACATGCTCGATCGGTGTGTCCATTTCCAGATCGTTGGATCACTGCAAGAACCCGTCGAGCGCGGTTTGTGTCTGCAGCCGTTCAACGCTGTTTTTGAGCGCACTGACTAAGAGTTCAACCCCGCTATCAGGGAGCCATGGATGGGCGTAAAACAACAGCTGATGCGGCTGTTGAAGCCGCCACATCGGTTGCAACACGCGATGTTTGCGGCGCTCCGCGCACAGATTCCAACGTCGTCGTCGTTAACCGAAAAGTGGGATCAGGAATGGTTGAATTATTTTCAGACCGAAGATCCCAGGCCGTTTTTCTTTGGGCAACAGCAGCTCAAGCGCCTTGGAGAGGCGCACCAGCTGAGGCCGATTGACGTCTACCACACCTCGCTTTTTGAGGTGGAGGGGTTTGGGGCCTTGCCCCCACTATGCATTTGGGCGTCCAGTGATGAGTTGATGGCGAAACACGTCTTGGAACTCGGCTGTGGGCCCGGTTTGCTGGGTAAGCAATTGGGCCAGGTCGCGGCTTCGTATCTCGGTATCGATTATTCGCGCTTTGCCTTGCAGATGGCGCGCCTCACCTCACCCGATAATTGCACGTATTTGCATCTCTCCGAACTGCACGCGATGATGGCCCATGCCGGCACCGTGGATACCATGGTCGGCCGCTTTTTTTTTATTCACCAAAATTACCAGAATCTCATGTGGATCCTCCAGTTGGCGGCTATGCTGCTCAAGTCTGACGGGCGTATTTGTGCCGATTTTTACCTGGCGAATCCCAACATGCCCCAAGGCATCGTTTATCCGGCCCATGCAGAACTCGATGCGCGCTACCCCTCGTGTGCATTTGCATACACGGTTCCAGAAATCGAGCAGGCGGCTGCCGCGCGTGGATTTGCCGTCGACAGCATCACAGATCAAATCGATTTGCAGCGGCGCTTTGCCGTCTTTGTCAAGAAGGCAGTAGGATGATGCCTACGACACGCTTGGTGCAACACACAGGGGTTTGACTAGACGATGCAATCCGAGAGCACCTATTACGGTCAGGATACCTTGTGGGGCTGTGCGCCTGAACCTTATCAGCAGCAGGTCAAAGCCGATCTTCTGGACCTGCTGCCAACGGATATTACGACGGTGTTGGATGTGGGCTGTGGCGATGGCTATCTCACCAACGCCCTGCCGGCTCACCTCCACGTGGTGGGCATGGAACTGAGCGATACGGCTCTGGCCTACGTGCAGCGCGACCGCGTCTTGGGCTCCATAACGGATATCCCGTTTGCCGATGGTGCCTTTGATGTGGTGATGGCCAACGATACGCTCGAACACATTCCGGACGCGACGTATGCGACGGCGTTGCGCGAGTTAATGCGTGTGGCGGCGCGCTACATCCTGATTACCGTGCCGCATAATGAGCAGCTTGAAGCCAATCAAGCCCAGTGTGCCGATTGTGGTACCACCTACCATGTGAACTGGCATCAACGCCGCTATGATGCGGCCACCATGCGAGACCTTTTGCCTCTGCCGTTTCGGCCGGCTGAGATTCGCTGGTCCGGCGATGTGACCTTGCCACCCCATGATCCGACGCTGACCTATCGGCACCAACTGGGTCTCTACCGGACCTGGCATGGCGCTATATGTCCATATTGTAGCTCGTCTCGACAGGTGACAGCCGATGAGAACACCTTCGCCGCTCGCCTCATGGGGACCTGGCGAGCGTTGCACTGGATGGAGGTCTTTCAACAGACCTTACCTTATAATCATCGCACAGAAATTATGGCCCTCTACACGACGTCAGAAATCGTGCCGTCCCGTGTCACGCCGCCATTGGTGCTGTCGTCCCAGGAGTGGCTACGTATCGATTTCGCAAATTCATTGCAAGAAGCGATGCCAGATTTTGTACCGGGTATATCGTGGGCACGATATCACTTGCCGGCAGGGGGGGGTCGGGATGCCGCTGGCATCCGACGTGAGAAGGCGGCATCTGAAGGGCTAGTGATTCGGGTGCGTATCCCGGTGAAAGCGGAAATCGGCGATCGGATTCAACTGCACGCCTCTGGCGGTAGCGGGGAGGACCGGATTGAGGTTTATGTGATCGATGGTCTTTTGGGGCGGAATTACCCTCTCAGCACCCTTACCGTGCAGAAAGCTGCTCAGACCATGACTGTTGAAGTTTCGAGACCCTGGTTGCCGGATCAATTCGGTCTTGCCTTGGAATTGTATCTCTTTGGAGATACGCAGCTACATGCTTTGCGCTACCTGCCGATCGCTCATCAAAATCGCCAAAGCCCGTTTGTACGCTTAGAATCCGGAGACCAGGTGATGCGATGGCAACACGAGGGGCTTACCTATTCCTGGGGGTTGAGTGTCGGCGCGAATCAGCTCTATCCACAACCGCCTTTGGCATGGCACCCTGCTTTGCCAGACCCACAGGTGACGTCTCACAGGGTTGTATTTTGCTTGCTGCATCTGGTAGAAGCCATGAAGACGCTGCTCCAACAAGAGTGGGAGGACATGCGTGACATGCTGGAGCAGACGGAGCAGAATCGGCAGTCGGCTGAACATGCTTATAGCGTCCTCCAAGAGCAGTACCAAATGCTTCAAGATCATACCCAGGTGTCCTTGCTACAACTTGAAACACGACATCAGAACCTTGCGGTTAGACTTGAGGAAAAAGAACAACAACGCGCGTTTGCAGAGGATGCCTATGCGTCGCTTCAGCAAGAATATCAAGGGATAGCCTCTACTTTAGCGGAAGCCGAGCAGACGTCGCAGGTGCTGCGTGAGAGCTTGGCGCAGGCCGAAGTGCAGCGCAGTAAGGCCGAGTCGCAGCGCGTGGAAGCCGAGCAGACGTCGCAGGTGCTGCGTGAGAGCTTGGCGCAGGCCGAAGTGCAGCGCAGTAAGGCCGAGTCGCAGCGCGTGGAAGCGGAGGAGACGTCGCACATGTTGCGTGAGACCTTGTCGCAGGTACATGTTCAGCTTGCGGAAGCGGTTCAGACGTCGCACATGTTGCGTGAGACCTTAGTGCAGGTACACGTTCAGCTTGCGGAAGCGGTTCAGACGTCACACATGCTCCGAGAGATGATGGAGCGGACTGAAGAGCGGCGGGTGATGGCAGAGCAAAACTACGCGAAACTTCAGGATGAGTACCAAGCATTGGTGAAGCTGTTCTGGGACCGCAGTGGCATCCGGGGCGGGGCGAAAGAAATTTTACGCAGTATGAAACGGCGTGTACTGGGGCCGCCTAGGGGGGTGCCAAAGCCAAGCTTTGTCGCGCCTTGGGAAGTCTTAGCAGCGCCTTTACCACTGGTGACCGGTAGCCGTAAGGTGCTGATTTTATCCCATATGTACCCGCATCCGGATCAGCCGTCTTCAGGGCCGTTTATCCATGAGCAAGTGCGGGCACTGCGCACGATTGAGCATATTGACGCCCGCGTCCTGGTCGGACGTCCCTACTGGATGCGTCATCCCAACCCAGGGGTCATGTGGCGTGCGGAGCAACATTACCGCCGCTTTCATGAGGCTTGTGAATGGGTTTTGCTCGATGGCGTCCCCATTAAATACTTACCGTATCGCATCCTGGGGCCATTTTGGACCCACGCCTGGGCGTATCGTGCGTCACTCTGTCGGCGCATCGAGCAGATTTATGCCGAATTTCCATTCGAATTGATTCATGCCCATACCGGGTATTTGGATGGCTCGGCTGGCCTCGCCATGGCGCGGCGCTTACACGTCCCTCTGGTGATTACCGAACACACCGGGCCGTTTGCCGACACCTTAATGCAACATCCCATCATTAAACGTTTGACACTACGGGCACTCGAAGGTGCTGCACAGGTGATCGCGGTGTCGCGTAAACAGCAGCGCGATGTGGCCGCACCTATGGCGCCGCGCTACCGGTCGCGCGTGTGTGTGTTGCCAAATGGTGTTGACACCGAACGCTTTTATCCGCCAGTCAAAAGCGAGCCAAATTCCCAGAGCCCTCGCATTCTGTTTGTGGGTTACTTTGTCCCGGTGAAAAATGTCTCCTTGTTACTCCAGGCGTTTGCTCGAGTGTTATGCGATCTGCCCGGCGCGCAGTTGACCCTGGTAGGGACGGGGGAGACGCCTCAGCAAGAAAATGAGTTGCAACAGCTGGCCAGTGAATTGCAAATCCGCGATAAACTCCGGTTTATGGGATTTCAGCCGCGCGAGGCCGTGGCTCGTATTATGCGTGAGGAGGGCGATCTTCTCGTCTTGAGCAGTCATGCGGAGACATTCGGTTGTGTCTTGACGGAGAGCTTGGCGAGTGGCAAACCCGTGGTCAGTACGATGTGTGGCGGTCCTGAAGATATTATTTCGGCCGATTTCATGGGTGAACTCTGTGAAAATCACAATCCTGAGGCACTGGCTAAGGCGATTGTTAAGGTGGCGGCAAATCTTGACGTCTATTCCGCTTCTCGGATTCGAAAACATGTCGAGGAGCATTTGAGTTATGCTTTTTTGGCCGGTGCACTCCGCTCGCTTTATCAGAGCATTTGTACTCGATCATAGGGAATCAACGAGGAGTTTTAGATTGATGTCGAAACGGTTTTACGTGTATGACTTGAGTTGTCGAACGATCTGTACGGTTCTCGTCCTCATACTATTTTCTCTTGCTGCATCCTCCTATAAGGCGAATGGTGAAGAACTGCTTGGCATTCAGGCATTCTATGGTAAAGGCAATCCCTATTCTGCCATTTTAAAAGATGTCACCGCCAAACCTGTAGACAAAAAATATGAAACGGTTCAGCCTTATACTGGACCTTACTTCGGATGGAAGACCAATGGCCAGCCAGCCATGAGTCCAACTAAGGTGGCGGCTGACGGATTTACCTATATTTTGAATGGCCGTATTGAGGCTGCAAAAGCTCATGCAAATTGGTTGATTGAGCATGCCATCTATCAACATGATACCATGTTCTTTCCATTTGACTTTGATTATGCACCGCTTTGGCCATATGACCTCAAAGCCCCTTGGTATTCTGCGTTGACCCAGGGGGTTGCTTTGAGTCTATGTGTATATCTGTATCGAGAAACCCATGAGCAGCAGTACTTGGATTGGGCGCATACGATATACAAATCGTTGTTGGTTCCCATTGAGAAGGGTGGAGTGACAAGATTTGAAGATGATGGACCGTTCTTCGAGGAATACCCCACTCAGATTCCGTCTCGCGTTTTGAATGGTGCCGCAGTGGCCATGATTGCCGTGCATGATTATGCAAAAGTTGCTGGAAACACCGAGGCGATGGCGTTGTTTCGACAAAGCGTGAAGCGGTTAGAGACTCTCTTGCCAGAGTATGAAACGCAGGTTGAAGGAGGAATCGTTGGAAGTTACTATAGTTTAACCCCTTCCAGGACGGATATCCTCGGAAGATTTAAGGGAACAGCTCATCTATTTGTCACCGACATGAATGTGTATGGATACCGTGGTGATAACAAGACACTTTTGGTTTCAGTTGATGTGGGTAGCAAGAATGATCACGATGTGATGCGTGATTTCTATGTCTGGCCCGATCAGGCTTATATGAATTGGGGGCCCCCGCGGGTCGCGGTGGCGATCAGTGGTCGAGAAGTGAATGGCAGACGTGGAAAATATGATCATTCGCCGTTTAAATTCTTTGTCAGCACCCATGAACCATACGAGGCTTACTCGATTGAAGTCGCCTGGACTGGGTTGCCGGAGGCCAATCAAAAATTATCTGCGGGACGCGAGAACTCGGTATTGAATCTTGCGGATCAAAAGTTACAGGATTGGATTGACGTACAGTTCTACGATGGACAAGCCTATTGGAAAGTTGGCACGATTCATGCGCTAAAAGCTGGTGAGGAAAAGCGTGCGGAATTTTTATTTCCCAAAGATTTTTATGGTAAATGGCTTTTACAAAATGAATCTAAACCCAAGATCGATGAGCGCTACCTTGATGACAATCAGCTATTGGTTCAATTGATCGCCGACCTGGCCGACTCTCAAATCGCCCGCACTTATGCCAATAACTGGAAAGCTTCTCTCGATCTCGTCCCAGCCCAGTGGTTTAATGAATTTCCGCCAAGCCTATTCGCCTATACCCATCCCAAACCGGTGATCGCCATTGTAGAAAAGAGTGACGAGTCTGTTCACGCCGAATATCCTTCCGTGATCAAGATCAATGGAACATTTCATATGTACTATTGTGCATATGGAGACAGTCTCCGATGGAAGCTTTTTCACGCGACCAGCACGGATGGTCGAGAATGGCGTCGCCAAGATGAGGTTTTTGATAAGGATAGCTTACCACCAGATTTGCAGGGTAATATTGCATTCCCACATGTCATTAGAGACGCTGCTTCGCCGCAAGGATATTTATTGTATTTTTCGGCAGCTCCGGAACGGGGCAAACCTTATGAAAAAATACATTATGCTGATTCGAAAGATGGTGTGAAGTGGCGTTATCAGGGGGTCGCGGTAGATGGTAATGGTTTAGACCCACTGGTCGTGATTTCACCCGAGCGACAATATCAAATGTACTACACGAAAGTTCACAGCGGCAAGGTGTCGATCATGCATACCGTTTCTGTGGATGGTCGAGAGTTTTCGGCGCCGGTCGCTGCACTAACCTTCACATCAGGACGCCGGGGCCTGTATACGTTATCAGGTTTTTATGTCGACCAACGATTGTTGCTCTTTCTTGAAAGTTCAACGCCGATCGGGCGGCATGATACGTTATTGTGGATTCGAGAGGGTGAGCGCTTTGAGCCTTTTGACCGGAATCCTCTGATGATTGATCAAGATTGGATTTCGCGTTGGGATGCCAGACGGTATGGGTTTAATTTCGTTTCACATGGCGATAAGACGCTGCTTTATTACAACGGTATCCCGAGCCGTGGAGCGGAAAAAGGCGGACAAATTGGCATGGCAGAATTTAATCTTGCCATGTTGAAACGTATGATTGCACCGTGAGATCAATAAGCATCAATCTTCGAAGATGGGTGATTAGTCTGAGATGATCAATTATGCATGTGTGACATTAGGCGCTAGCTTCACGGCGCATTCACTTCAGTGCCCGCCCCCAGCGGATTTTGCGAGCGCCATCACGCCGGTATTGCATCCAACGCAAGTGGACGGCCATTATGCCGCTGCCGACCGGCCATTGCCCGAGGGTGAAAGCGAGGATTGGTTTGTCATCGACCTTGGGCGTGAGCGCACTATTCATGAGCTTGAGATCGAGTGGTATGCCGTGTGTGAGGTGGGGATTGACTTCACGCTTGAGTGGCAACAGCGCGCGGCGTGGTCGGTCTGCCTGCGCGAGACGGCTGGCGATATCGAGGCGCACGGCCGGCGTTATCGCAAAGCGCTGGAGCAACCCGTGGTCGGGCGTTATTTTAAATTTCGATTGCGTCAGGCCCAGGGGCAGAATCGGCTGTTAATCCGGCGTTTTGCACTTCTAGGCCCCGGCGTTTTGCCCAAGCGTATTCTCATGTTGGCGCCGGACAGCTATATGATCGACCGGCGCATTTTGCAAGAGGCTCGCTCTTTGATCGGCCGGGGGTACCGCGTCACCTTGTTGAGCGGTTTTGAATGTGCCGAGGAGCAACACTACGTGGCGGATGGGATCGAAATTCACCGCTATATCTACGACTGGGATGACGAGCGGCTAAAGAAGATTCGGTCGCATTTGCCTCAGAATGAACGCCTGATACGCTGGGTGAATCAGTTCTTTATGCGGGTGGCAAAACACTTGCTTCCAGTCTCTCCGTTCGATGTCTTTGTGACCGAGCGGGCGCGACAATTCCCAAGCGATGTGGTCCATGTGCATGATTTGCCCTGCCTGAAATATGGCGTCAGCCTGTCCCAAGAATGGGGCGTACCACTCGTGTTTGATACGCATGAAATCTATCCCGAACAGGACAGTTTGTCGCCTCGACAACAGCGGCAGTTGCGACGTCAAGAACGTCGTTTTCTGCCTCAGACGCAGCTGTTTGTCACGATTAACGAGGCGGTGGCGGACTGGTACCAAAATCAGTATGGCCGTCGTCCACTCGTCTTGATGAACTGTGCCGACTCGCTTGATGCCGAACGCATGGACGCAGGGCGGGAACGGTTGCGGAGGGCTGCGAATCTGCCGGCGTCATGTCGTGTGGTGCTCTATCAAGGCTGGATGAGCGCCGAGCGCAATCTCGATACCCTCGTGCAGGCTACTGCGCAGTTACCTGAAGACACCTATTTGGTCCTCATCGGGTATGGGGCTTATGAACCGGTATTGCAGGCGCTTTGTACCGGTCAACCTTGGCATGATCGCGTCCGTTTTCTCGGCCGAATCGAGCCGGATGACATTTTGATGTTTACGGCCGGTGCGGATGTGGGCATGATCCCGTACCTTCCCATTGATTTGAATCATCATTTGTGCTCTCCGAATAAGTTTTTTGAATACCTTCAAGTAGGTGTGCCTGTGGTGGCGCACGACTTGCCTTTTTTTCGTGAGATGGCTCAGACGTATGGCGTTGTCACCGTGGGTGATCTGTCGACCGTCGAGGGGATGGGCGAGGTCTTGAAGGCCCTTTTAGCCGATGGCGCACGCTTGCAGGAGATGCGTCGTGCGTGCCAGAAAGCCTCTCAGACCCTGACGTGGGAGGTCGAGGTGCAGAAGTTGTTGGACGCCTATATGCAGGTCGCAGCCCCCGATGCGTTGGTCAAACCGGGTGTGCCGGGGATGTCAGCAAACTGAAAGACTGGGTGGCAAGCGCGAATGTGTGGCATTGCCGGTGTGATCGGAGACAACCGAACGACGATTGACCCTGCTGTTTTGTCATGTCTGGATACCGCGCTACAGCACCGCGGTCCCGACGGACGCGGTTTTCTCTCCTACCGCAGTCCAACGCAGATCCATGTGGCCCAAGACCCTGGCGCGTTACCGCATGCCCACGTCGGATTGGTACATCGCCGCTTAGCCATTTTTGATGTCAGCCCCGCTGGCTGGCAGCCCATGGCAACGCCCGACGGCCGGGCTTACATCGTCTTTAATGGCGCCATTTATAATTATCGAGAATTGCGCCATGAACTCGCGTCCTGTGGCTATACGTTCCGCTCGCAAAGCGACACCGAAGTTCTCCTGCAAGCTTACATCCACTTTGGACCGCAAGTCCTGACCCGTCTCGTCGGAATGTTCGCCTTTGCCATTTTAGACACACATACCCAATCGTTATTCCTGGCGCGAGATGCGTTTGGCATTAAGCCGCTCTATTACACCTCATGGCGAGATGGCTTCGCCTTTGCCTCTGAGATCAAACCCCTGCTCAGTCTGCCCGGTGTGCGCCGTCAGGTGCACCCTCAACGCCTCTACCGGTATTTGCGCTTTGGGGTCACGGACGATGGCGATCAAACCCTGTTTGCGGGAATTTATCAACTGCCGGCGGCACACTATCTCCAACTCTCGCTCGATACTCCCACCCCCGCACAGCCGCAGCGCTACTGGTCGGTGCCGCTTGATCAGACGTCGGAGTTGTCGTTTGATCAGGCTGCCGAAACCCTGCGGGCCTTGTTTTTAGAGAATATCCGCTTGCACCTGCGCAGTGATGTACCGGTGGGCGCCGCTTTGTCCGGTGGTATTGATTCCTCGTCGATTGTGGCGGCCATGCGGCAGGTTGGGGGTGAGGATTTGACGCTGGAGACGTTTAGTTATGTGGCGGCTTCCACGGCCCTGAGTGAGGAACCCTGGGCCGATATGGCAGCCCAGCGCGCTAGCGCCATCATCCACAAGACACGGCCCACGCCGCAAGACCTGGTGGCCGATCTCCCACGCCTCATCGACGTACAGGGAGAGCCGTTTGGCAGCACCAGCATTTATGCCCAGATGTGCGTGTTTCGTTTAGCCCGCGAGGCGGGCATCAAAGTCATGTTGGACGGGCAAGGGGCAGATGAACTCCTGGGCGGCTACCGCCCGCACGTGGCGGCATGGCTGGCTTCCCTGCTGCGACAGTGCCGCTGGGGCGCCGCCCTGCGGCTGTTGCGCCGCGGCCGGCAATCTTCCGGCCTGTCGCCACGCATGCTGCTCGAACGCGCTGCCGGCTTGCTCGGCACCGCACCGGCGGTGCAGGGCCTGTCGCGCCGTCTCCTGCCGCGCTATCTCTTTCCGCCCTGGCTGCGAGCGTCTTGGTTTAAAGCGCACGAGGTCGTGGCCGCGCCACTGTGGCAAGCGCATGGCACGCAGTTGCTGCGGGATCACCTGCACCAGGCCCTGACGGACCAGAGTCTGCCGATGCTCCTGCGCTACGAAGATCGCAATAGCATGGCGTTCGGCATCGAAAGCCGGGTGCCGTTTTTGACCCCGCAACTGGTCTCGTTTATCTTCACCTTGCCCGAGGCCTATCTCATTTCTACAGACGGGACGAGCAAATGTGTCTTGCGCCATGCCATGCGCGGTTTGGCACCGGACGCGATTCTCGATCGCCGCGATAAAATTGGCTTTGCCACCCCGGAGCAAACGTGGTTAGATGCCCTGCGCCCGTGGGCTGAAGACGTCTTGGACAGCGAGGCGGCCAGGCGTATTCCCGCGTTAGATTTGCCCACCGTACAGCGTGAGTGGCGGCGGGTGATGGCTGGGCAAAAACCGTTTGACAACCGGTGTTGGCGCTGGCTCAATGTCATCTGTTGGGCGGCGCATTTTGAGGTTGACTGTGAACCCTAAACCCAAACGCGTGTTGCTCATCACCGGCCATTATTTTGACTCCAAGCGCAAGGCCGGCTTTCACTGGCTGGCGGAAGCCTATTGGCGTGCCGGCTGGGAAGTGATTTTTGTCACCACCGCGATTAGCTGGATGTCCTGGCTGCAGCGCAATTATAGGATGGCCTATCCTATCTTCCGCGAGGCGCATCGGTTGCGCTGGATGCGCGAGCGACTGGGCAGCTATATCTGGCTCACCCCCTGGCATCCGGTCGATCTCGGTCACCCTTGGCTGAATCGCCTGGGCCATGGCCTGTTTGCCCGCTATGGCCAGTTCTCCCTCGGCACCCTGGCGCCTCTGGCCCGCGAGGCCGATGTGTTCATCTTTGAAAGCAAGCCCGGGTTGATGCTCTTCGATCGCTTACAGCAGCTCAATCCCCACGCAAGATGGATCTACCGGGTCTCGGACGACCTGCGGTTGTTGCGTACCCACCGTGTGGTGTTGGACACGGAAAGCCGGATCGCGCCACACTTTGACCTCATCAGCGTGCCTAATGCTGTCTTGCTGCAGCGCTTTGAGCACTTGCCACAGGCTGCTTTACACCCTCACGGCATTTGTAAATCGCGCTTTAATCAAGAGGATCCCTGCCCGTATACGGATGCTTGGGAGACGCATTTGGTGTTTGTGGGGACTGCCTATCTGGATCGCGATTTCATAGAGCGAGCCAGCGCGCATTTCTCCACCTGGGCGTTTCATCTCATCGGACCCCTCGCAGGTACCCCTCGGCGCGCCAACGTTTTTGCCTATGGTGAAATGTCGTTTGACGCGACGATCCCGTACCTCAAACATGCCGATATCGGTCTGCACACGCTCATCTGCAAACCGGGGTCGGCGTCTTTTGCCGACAGCCTCAAGGTGATCCAGTATACCTACTGCCGTCTGCCGATTGTCGCCCCTGAGCCCATGCGTTCTACACGGGTCAACACGTTTTATTACCAGCCGGGTGATGCTGTGTCGATGGTACAGGCGCTCGAAGCCGCACGCGCCTTCGATCGCGCCAAGGTCGAGACCGAGGGCATGCACTCCTGGGCGTGGCTGGCGCGGGTGTTGGTAGAGGGGACTGACTGGCAGACGAAACAGTCGCGTGAATGATTTGCCGGAACATCGCTAAGGCTAAAGGATGACAACTGTGGAAAATGTCCGAGTGTGCCGGCTTTGTGGGCACATCGATGCGGTCGAAAATTCGGGGCGGTGCCCATCGTGCGACGCGTTTTCCGGCCTCGTCGCCCTGCCGCGTGGGGAGGCAGAGCGGATTGCCAGGCGCCATCGCCGCCGAGCCGTGAGCCGGCGCCTGGTCAGGGTGGCCGCTGTGGTGGTGGTGGTGATGGCCGTGGCCCTCTGGGTCGTTCAAGTGTTTTGGGATCGCGGCTTCCGCCCTCCGGAGGCCACCACCCAGGCGAGTGCCAGTGTGGCACCGAACGTTTGGGGGCAAGTCCGACGCACCCCGCAAAACACCGGTTTTACCCCGGAGCCCGCGCCTTATCCGCACCGGATTCAGTGGACTTTTGCAACGGCCGCGCCGCTCAGCGGCACCCCGGCAGTGGCGGATCAGCACCTCTATCTCATCACCGAAGACGGCCGTACCGTGGCGTTGGATCGACAGACCGGGCAGCTCGTTTGGGCGTACGATAATGGCGGGCCGTCCGGTTCTAGTCCCGCGGTGGTGGGCGATGATCTCATCGTGGCCACCCGTCCCGGCGTGATTGCGGCATTGCGCCGAGACCAGGGGACGCCCCGCTGGACGACCTCGCTAGGCCATGCCGTGCTCGCCTCGCCAATCGTGATGAACGGCACGGTTTTCATTGGGGCCGCTGATCAAAATCTATACGCCTTAGATGTGGCCACTGGCGAACAGCGTTGGGCCTTTGCCACCAAGAGCTGGGTGGTCTCCGCCGTGGCCTATGCCGGTGAACGGGTGATCACGACGTCACAGGACAACCGCATTCACATTGTCGGCGCCGAGACGGGCCGCGTGCGCCTCATCTATGAAACCGGCCCGGGCCGGCATGTGGGCACGAGTGCGGTGGTGCAGGGCAACCTCGCCTACTTCGGCTCGTTTCGCGGTCGGGTGTGGGCGGTGGATTGGCGTGGCACCACGTATCCGCTGGAGCGCTGGATGCTGTTTTGGCAAACCAATTTCTTCTTCTGGGGCTGGCGCGCCAAGCCACCGGTGCAAAAGGGCGCGGTCTGGTCGGCGCGCATTGACGGCGATGTGACCCAAACCCTGGCCATTGCCCATAACACCGTGTATGCGGGGACCCACACGGGACAAGTGGGCGCCTTCGATGCGGGTACCGGCGCGGCGCAGTGGAAGACCCACCTGGGCGTGCGCCTCACCTCCGCCCCGACCGTGGCCGGCAATACCGTTCTGATCGGCACCCAGGCGGGTGCGGTGGTGGCTCTGGACGCCCGCACCGGGAACCCACAATGGACGTTTCAAACCCAGGGCCGCATTACCGCCAGTCCGGTGGTGGCGGGTGGCGTCATGTACGTGGCATCCCACGACGGCACCCTCTACGCTGTCAAATAAGAAAGGGGTCAAGTCTTGCTATTTACATTATAATGCGCTATCCTAACTCCTATGGCACGACCCCTTCGCATTGAATTTCCCGGCGCCTGGTACCATGTGATGAATCGCGGGGCTGACCGCCAGGCCATCTATGGTGACGACGCCCAGCGCCTACTCTTTCTCGATCTCTTGGCTAATGTGACCGAGCGATTCCGCATCGAATGCCATGCCTATTGTCTCATGGACAACCATTACCACCTGCTCGTCCATACCCCAATCGGACAGTTGGGACGCGCCATGCGACATCTCAATGGACTCTATACGCAACGCTTTAACCGGTTTCAAGGACGTGACGGGCCTCTATTTCGTGGGCGCTATAAGGCGATCTTGATCGACGCCGATACCTATCTCTTGGCCGTCAGCCGCTATATTCATCTCAATCCGCTTATGGCCAGGATGGTCCAGGACGCGGAAGCCTATTCATGGTCGAGTTATCCGGCTTATACTGGCGCTGCCTCAGTCCCACCCTGGTTGACCACTGCGATGACGTTACAGATGGCCGGGACCCCACGGCCACAAGCCGCCTATCGGGCCTTTGTGGAACAGGGAGTGGATGACGAACTCGACCGATTTTACCACAAGGCCCATCATGCCCCTATTCTGGGGGATGCGGCATTTGAGGCATCAGTCGCTGGCCATCGCAGGATGGATGCCGAAATCCCGGATAGTGTTCGACGATCGCATGTCCCGAGTCTGGATGAGATTGTCGAGA
>Ga0214472_10001710_pt1 | contig 24082 bp, 23 predicted proteins | sample RVTome_6_FD_207662 | JGI IMG/M metagenome (GOLD analysis project Ga0214472, IMG submission 207662) | Soil microbial communities from uranium-contaminated site in the Upper Colorado River Basin, Wyoming, United States - RVT140D175 | ecosystem: Environmental > Terrestrial > Soil > Contaminated >...
AATAGAGGTGCAGTATCTAGGGGTGCCCGGCCCGGAAACTGGTACTAAGGGATATACGAGTAGAGCGGTGATCCACGACATTCTGCCTGCAAAGAACACTAGAACTTACAAGGGTATAAATGTTGGATTCAGACACCCTGATGCAAAAGAAGTACTAATAACGGTGATTGACGCCGATAAGATTTCAGTAAAAGAAGCAAAATACAGGCTAGCTAAGAAGGGGGAGTCCATAGATATTGAGGGTGATGAAACTGAGACAAGAACAAGAAAGAAATCCCTTGCCGAAAGATACAGGGAGGAACGTGGGCTGACCGAACCCTCAGAAGAAATCTCTGAAGAAGAAACTCAGATATCTCAGGTACCTGATTCAACCAAGGTCGATGAAGGACAAAAATTATCGCTTGCCGAGCGCTACAGAAAAGAGGTTCTCGATAAACCTGTAATAGAAGATGCTCCGCAAATCTCACTGGTTGATAGGTATAAGCAGAGAATCCTTAGCGAATCAAACGAAGAATTTATCTCGCCTACGTACAGCGGAATCACAAGAACGCCCCTCGGGACCGAATACTCTTTTCAAACCAGTCCCAAATCATCCTCAGGGGATGATCAAGATAGTTCCTCTGGTTCACAGACGACCTCGGAAAAAGAAGCAACCAAAGCGGCTAAGGTTGGTAAAAGTTCAGAAGGTCAAAATGATGAAGAAGAGGAATTCGTTCCCATACCTGAAAGGGATATTGTTGTAAAAGATTTCAAGTTGGGTGGAGGCGGAGTTCCACAAACTATGGGGAAACTCAGTACACTAACTCTAGAAAACATTAGCGGAATAACTTACTCAAGTATTCAACTTGAAGTTGCCTTCTACCTATATCAAGGTAAAACGCCAATGGGTTCGCACAAAATCACACTGTATGAAGCCTTGCCGCCTCATAGTGAACGAGAATTCAAGAACGTTGAAATAGGTATGTTGAGCGAAATCCCCCAAGTGGTAGAAGTAACTGTAGTAGATGCTACAGCCGTCGAGTAGGATTGAAATATGGTGGGCGGTACTGGATTTGAACCAGTGACTTCCACCGTGTGAGGATGGCACTCTTCCACTGAGTTAACCGCCCCTGAAATAAGAAATCAACAGAGTGTTAATACTAAGATAAAACCCCGGGCCACCGCTTTTCCCATTTCTGAGGTTGGATACTACTCTTCAATGTCAAGAAGCTTATCGGCTTCGTCTATTATTTCTACCAACCTTTCCCTAAAAAGCTTTATACCGCCAAGCGGTATCACTATACATGATCTACCACCACTCAGCTCAGTTATCCTTAAATACTTTCCTTTATGGTTTTCCTTTACGTCGAAGAAAAACCTCTTAGATTCGATATCAACATGCTTACTCACGTGTTCTTTTTCCATCTTTTCCATTTTGTGATCTACCTCCGCCTCTTTCCTTATCCATAGGAATTTTATTTTGAGTAGGAATAATAACTTAACATTCTGGAAAATCAAGCAAAAATATTTAATAAATAATAAATGAAATGTCGTATAATAAACCCTTTTAAAGGTAATCAACGGAGTATATAAAATATGTCAGAAAAGATAACCTTTGGAATCGCAAGCCCTGTGCCTGGGGAGTCGGTCGAAAATCTAATTAAAATAACGAATAACATTGAAAAAGCGGATTTTGACACCATCTGGTTCCCGGATCATGTTGTTTTCATGGCAAAGACATTAACTCCAGAGGTATGGTCTGTTATTACAGCCGCAAGTATGAAAACAAAAAGGATAATTATGGGTACGATCGGTGACGCCCACAGGATTCATCCGGCTATATTTGCGCATCGCCTTGCTACGGTGGATCACATTTCAGGAGGGAGAATATTTGTCTGTGTAGGATATGGAGAAAAGATGAATCTTGATCCATATGGTATTAAGTGGAACAAACCCCTAACTCGTGTAAAGGAATCAATAGAGATAATGCGTTCCCTATGGAAGGGAGAGCCAGTGGATTTTGATGGTGAAATTTACAAACTATCCAAAGCTGAATTACGAATAAGGCCATTTAAGGATAGGAGAATTCCAATATACGTCGCTGCTACTGCACCCAGGGCACTTAAGTTAGCGGGTGAATACGGTGACGGGTGGGTTACAAACGCCATGCCGCCAAATCTTTTTTCAGTCAAGCTAAATAAGGTAAAGGAAGGCATGAAATTAAGGGATAAAACGATAGGAGCGCTTGACAATTGCATATATATATTCCTGTCAATTGCCGATGATAAAGATAAAGCCTATAAAACCTTAGAACCTGTAAAGCATGCCCTTATCTGGCCTGAGTTGCTTAAGGAGGCGGGATATGATATCGAAATCTCCGACGAATATAAGGATCTGCAGTACACAAAGATAATGCCCAATGATACGGAAATGATTAGAAGATTTAGGGAAATGGGAGCGAAATATTACTCCAGGAATATAGTCGAGGATTTTGTTATATCTGGCTCGAAGATGGATGCAATCAAAAAAATCGAAAAGTATACAGAAGTAGGCGTGACACACTTTATTTTCAGAGACTTCAGTCCGGACCGAAAAGCTTCGCTTAAAACTTTGTCAAAAGAGATTCTCCCCTATTTTAGGGACAAGGGCTAATGTATTACTCAGCCATTTACAAGTACGATCAAATAAAATCATCCAGAATTATTTACATGGGACCTTAATGCTTGATATTAGAAATTTGAGTTGCGAAGGTCGAGAATGGATCGCTCGTTTTTCCCGACTTAAAGTATACCCTCCGCATGTAGTCTAGGGCACCAGAGTAAAATTCAAAATTCCTTGAAAGTTTGCTGAATACAATCGGATTGCCTCGACCCTTCTCAAGGTCAAATCTTGAGACAAAATGATAGGATTTGGCACCCTCATTCATGTAATAGTTAAGATAGGAGCCATTAGTCACATAATCTCTGAAGATGCCTGATATAAAAAGGGTAAAATCTCCAATGTGTTTTCTGATTTCCCTTTCCCATTCAGGTCTTTCCTGTGATTCACTTTGATCTTTAATTAGCATCTCCACTACAGTTTGAATTTTTCTTCCCTCAGAATCCCTAAATTTATACAGCCTCTCTGTTCTCGCAAAATCTGAAAGTAAATCGGTTAAATATGAAGCGATGTTTGCTTCATTTTCAATTCCGAGATCGAAGAAACTAATTCTTACAAGTTTTCCGAAAAAAGCCTTCAGGGAGGAGAGGCTCTTTCCTTCCTTATTCATAATTAACCCTCCTTATAAATATTAATTATTTTAGTATCAAATATAAAATAAAAAAACCCTTTTTTTAACAATAAAACAAATAATGATTCATTTACATTTTAAATCAGGATAATTCATGTATGATAATCCGCGACTAACAAATTAAAGTAAAAACATGCCAAGGGTTCAATTGGATCTACCGAAGAAGTTTGTCTTTTCCACGGAAATTCCGTTACGCGTAAGTGATATAAACTATGGCGGGCATCTTGGTCATGATTCCGTCCTCACTTTAACCCATGAAGCAAGGGTAAGGTTTCTAGCCAAGCACGGATTTACGGAAATGGATGTTTATGGCGCCGGCCTCATTATTTCCGACGCCATAATAGTATATAAGTCAGAAGCATTCTGGGGAGAAGTTATGAAAATTGAAATAGCGATAGGTGTATTTAATAAATACGGTTTCGATTTAGTCTACAAAATTACAGAGAAGAAGACAAAAAGAGAGATTGCCAGGGTCAAAACCGGCATGGTGTTTTTCGATTACAAGAAAAGAAAGGTAACCCGAGTACCGCGCAAATTTAAAAAGCTTTTCCAAATAAAATGAATATTTTGGATATCCTATCAAAATCTTGTTCTTGAATCTTTCGATCGGGCATCGCAGAATATTTGTAGAGACATGCCATGGCATGTCTCTACTCTATATATGAAAAGAAATTTTACGATACAGGGCCCCAATGGAGGTCAGGATCGATTCGGGATCATCAACACAGCAATTCCCAACAGAAGTGAAGATCGCTTCGTTAAACTCGTGATGACATGTAATGGATTATTGATTAGAAATTAAATATCCAGATTGGTGACGTTCAGGGCATTCTTCTCGATGAATTCCTTTCTAGGTTCTACCTGATCGCCCATCAAAATTGTAAAAATCTGATCGGCCTGAAATGTGTCTTCTATATTAACCTTCTTCAGGATGCGCGTTTCAGGATTCATGGTCGTTTCCCAGAGCTGCTCCGGATTCATTTCTCCAAGACCTTTGTATCTTTGTATGAACATCCCCTTCTTACCCAAAGAGAGGATATAGTCGGTAAGTTCCCTCAGGTTTTCGACCTTGGTTTCTTTTTCATCTTGGAGTATTGTAAAGGGCGGGTTACCAAGTTGGTGTATACCATCAGCAATATTTTTAAGTTCATTAAAGTCTGGAGAGTTTACAAAGTCAAAATCAATTACAGTTTTTCCTCTTCTGCCGTTGTCTTTGAAACTATAAATAATCCTTGACGCATTATGCTCTTCATCTTCTGATAGTTCCCAATCGAGTGAATGAATCTCCGGATAACGCTTTTCAATCCATTCCTTTATATCCTTCAAATGAAGATCGAGTTCAGACTCATTACCGACCTTCAAATTTGTCTTTCTAAATCCCTTTCTACGGGAGAATGCGTCAACAATTCTTCTATCCCTTCCCCACTTACCAAGCCTCTCAAGAATTTTTCCATAAGAAATGGATTTCTTTATTATTTCAAGTAGACGGTTACCCTTTATCTCCTTGACATGACCGTTCTCATCGACCCTTAGCGACACACCCTCTGTTCCAATCTGAAGCAAGTAATCTTCAAATTCAATATCGTCGGTAAGGTATCTCTCTTCTTTTCCATGTTTTACTCGATAAAGTGGAGGTTGCGCAACGAAGAGATACCCCTTTTCTATAATCTCCGGAACCTGTCTGTAGAAAAAGGTGAGTATAAGTGTTGTGATATGCGAACCATCAACATCCGCATCACTCATGAGTATGATCTTGTGATAGCGCAACTTAGATATATCAAAGTCCTCACTTCCTATACCTGTTCCCAGGACAGTAATCATGGTTCTTATTTCCTCATTGCTGAGCATCTTGTCGAATCTTGCCTTTTCAACATTCAATATCTTTCCACGGAGCGGAAGGACAGCCTGATTATATCTCGCCCTAGCCTGCTTGGCAGAACCACCGGCAGACTCTCCCTCAACTATGAATAATTCGCAAAGCTGAGGGTCACGCTCCTGACAGTCGGCAAGCTTTCCCGGAAGTGAACCAGACTCCAAAGCGCTTTTCCTCCTTGTAAGCTCCCGAGCTTTCCTGGCCGCTTCTCTTGCCCTCGCAGCGTCTACTGTCTTTTCAATGATTTTCCTTGCGACAGAAGGATTTTCTTCAAAAAAGGACCCCAGTTTGTCGTTAAGCAGCGTTTCTACAATGCCTTTAACGTCTGTATTTCCAAGCTTTGTCTTTGTCTGTCCCTCGAATTTAGGGTCACGGAGCTTCACGCTTATAACCGCTATCAATCCCTCCCTCGTATCTTCACCACTGAGTGAAACCTTTGCGTTCTTAAGAAGTCCTTTGTCTTCAGCGTATTTATTTATGGTCCTCGTGAGAGCTCCTCTAAATCCCGTTAAATGGGTGCCTCCCTCGATATTGTTGATGTTGTTTGCATAACATAAGACAGTTTCGGTGTAGCCATCGTTGTAGTGGAGTGCCACCTCCACTATAGTGTCATCCTTTTCTCCAGAAACGTATATAGGATCGGGGTGAAGTGTCTTCTTATTCCTGTTTAGCTCTTCTACAAATGCACGGATACCACCCTCATAGTAAAACTCTTGCTCCCTACCATCGCGCTCATCGATCAACTTAATCCTTAAGCCACTGTTTAAAAACGCTAGCTCTCTTATTCTATGGCCAAGTGTATCATAATTAAATTCGCTAATCTCAAAAATCTGAGGATCTGGCTTGAACCTTATCTTTGTACCACTTCTGCTGGTCTTTCCTGATTCTTTAAGATCCCCTTGAGATTCTCCACGCTCATATTTTTGATACCAGACATGACCATCTCTTCTTATTTCAAGAATCAAATACTCGGATAGGGCATTCACTACTGTGACTCCTACGCCGTGGAGACCACCAGCGATCCGGTAAACCTTTCCCTCAAATTTCCCACCCGCATGCAGCCTGGTCATTACCACTTCAGCTGCCGCCTTTCCGGTTTCCGCATGTATATCGACAGGGATTCCCCTTCCGTTGTCCTCAACTGTAATACTCCCATCGACATGGATTGTAACATTGATTTCATCGCAGTAACCTGCGAGTGCCTCGTCAACGCTGTTATCAAGAACCTCAAATACGAGATGATGGAACCCTCTCGTGCTGGTATCACCTATGTACATATCCGGGCGTTTTCTAACAGCCTGTAGGCCGGGAAGTACCTTTATTGACTCTGCAGTATAAGAGTTATCTTCCTCTATATATATCTTGTCTTGGGATTCTTTTTTAACTTCCAATCAGGCAAACTCCATAAGTAGGACAAAACCTTATTAAGTATACCATGAAGGGTTATATAAGTACATAAAATAAGGGAGTTTAATGATAAAAATAGAAGTGAATTCTAATTCAAATAATTGATATACAAAACAAAACTCATCGAAAAAAAACTTGTAACTAAATGGCACTATAGCTTTGGGGGGGTTATGCCTATTTGCTTTTGATATTTACCCTTTTTATCCGCATAGGAAACTTCACATACCTCATCAGCCTCAAAGAACAGGACCTGAGCTATCCCTTCATTTGCATAGATTTTTGCGGGAAGCGGAGTCGTATTTGATATCTCCAATGTTACAAATCCCTCCCATTCGGGCTCAAATGGTGTGACGTTCACAATAATCCCGCAACGTGCATATGTGGACTTTCCCAAACAAATAGTTATCGTGCTTCTGGGTATCCTGAAATATTCGACCGTCCGCGCCAATGCAAAAGAATTTGGAGGGATCATGCATACATCTGATTTTATAGATACGAATGACTTTTCATCAAAACCCTTTGGATCAACAACCGAGTTATAAACATTCGTAAAAACCTTGAATTCATCACTAACCCTGATGTCATAACCATAGGCTGACAAGCCATAAGATATGACACCCTTTGACACCTGTGCCTCGATAAATGGTTCAATCATCCTGTGCTCTAGGGCCATTTTTCTGATCCAGTGATCGGGCTTGACTCCCATATGAGGCTCCTCTCTTTATTCTTTCGAAAGATATTAGGCAATAAAAATAGAGGCATACTACCATAGTTAAAGATGTTACTCAATTTCCCCTTTAAATGTCCCAACTGTTAAGATGCATATTTCTAAAATTACAAATGGTAATATCCACACATATGTACATAGTTTATTATAACCGTAGCGCCCGTTTCCCAAACGGGCATTAAAATAATATTCGGACTGATGAGAGCATCAGTTCCTACATTTATCAATAATAACAAAAAAGAGTACGCAATCCTACTTTCAACAATGGAGGACTAAAGTCCTCCGCAACAAAACTTAAAATTATAGTCATCGGTGATGATATTAAATAAAATCGATAGAGGGACTTTCCAATCCCGATTAAATCGCGGATTAATCTCGATTACAATATTAAAGATGTGATTAATTATTTAGATTTGATTTTATTGTCACAACTCTGTTGCAATAAATTCCCCGACAACCTTTCTTTTATCGAGTTTTTTATTCACGTGTGGACGCCTTTCCAATAGAAAATCCATTGCTTCATGTGGTTTAATTTTCTTGGCCTTAATCAACCAGCACAATATTATTGTTGCGCTCCTACCGCGTCCAGCCTTACAGTGAACATATACTAGATCACCCCTTGAAACACACTTTTCAATAAAACAAACTCCCTGACGAACCGCTGACAAGCAAGGAGAAGTATAATCAATCGTCGGTAATCTCAGCTGTTCTATGCCCGTCGCTGCATATGCCTCTTCAGGGCCTGAATACTCCTCGCAAACGTTCAGGACCGCCCTAACCCCCATCCTCTTGAGCCTGGGCACATCGTCTTTACATGGAAGCGCACCAAGAATTACATATTCGTCAATCCGATCATACCAATTTCTGAGCCCAAGGACCTTACACAGAAGTACATTTAAGATAAGCGTTGGATAGAAAAGCAATCGTGCATAGACCCAACAGATGACTCTTAACATGCTACATTACGACTTAAATTAAATGCCAAAAACGAAGATTGTTATGCATGTTTGGCTGATTCTAATCGTAGTTACCGACCCCGCATTTCCAGCATTCCATAAATTGCGCCTCAATCTCCTCCCCACACCTTTTGCATGCCCAAACATCCTTAGTACTCTCGCGTGGTTTCTCCATGCATTTTTCGACTATATATTGAGCTTTTTCAAATTGATAGTCCTCAATAACCCAAAGCTCCGCCCAGCACTCCACTGGGGGAAGCCCGCCAATCGTCCCTAAGAGATGATCCCTAAGAATTTCACACGGAATTCCTTCATTCTCAAGGATATTACGTAAGTGACCGAGGAACATTGTATCCGTCGAGCTATAAACCTTTTTCATATTACGACTTTATCCTGAACAATCTATATTTCTATTAAGCATTAAATCGAATGAACATATGCTCTATAACACAACGATTCCTTTATCTCTCATCCAGCACCCATTTTTCTTGCCCGTCAGAAGGTCCTAGCTTTAATCATTGTGCTACAGATAACTAAAGCATTTATAATACGATATCAAGTAAATTGCCTGAGAAACCTGATATCATTCTCAAAAAACAACCTTATATCGTTTATTCCAAACTTTAGCATTGCGATCCTTTCTATTCCGAGACCAAATGCAAAACCGCTACATTTACTAGGGTCATAATTTACACTCTTAAAAACCTCAGGATCAACCATACCACAACCTAGAATTTCAAGCCAGCCAGTATCCTTACATACCCTGCATCCCTTACCCCCACAAATTACACATTCTATATCCAATTCAGCACTAGGTTCAGTAAAAGGGAAAAAGCTTGGTCTGAACCTGACGTTTAGATCTTCACCGAACACAATTCTTGCAAATTCGGTCAGAACTCCCTTTAAATCTCCAAACGTCACCTGTTCATCAACCAGAAGTCCTTCTACCTGATGAAACATCGGAGTATGCGATACATCGCTATCGCATCTATAAACCTTTCCCGGTGCAATTATCTTCACAGGAGGTTTTTGCCTTTCCATCACCCTTATCTGTACAGGTGAGGTATGGGTCCGCAGTACTATTCCTTCGGAGATGTAAAATGTATCCTGCATATCCCGCGCTGGATGATCGCGGGGTATATTCAGTGCTTCAAAATTATAATAATCTAATTCGACTTCAGGACCCTCCTCCACCTGAAACCCCATTCTTTCAAAGATGCCAATGATCTCCTCCATTACCTGTGTTACTGGATGCTTAGCACCTATATGAAATCCTCTACCTGGTAGTGTCGCATCCAATCGTTCCTTGAAGAGAGCCTTATTCCATTTGTCTTCCTTTATCGATCTTAGCTTTTTCTCAAATCCATTCTCTATATCTAGCTTCAGCTCGTTTAAAAGCTTACCCATTTCAGGCCTGTCGGATTGCGGAACAGTTCGCAACCCCTTCAGAAGCTCTGTAATAGTCCCTGATCTACCAAGATATTTGGCTTTTAAATTCTGAAGATTTACTTCATCACTTACCGTTTCAAGGTCCTTTTCCGCTTGTTGTTTTATTTCTTCTAATTTTTCTCTCACGCTTTACACCTTATAAAGTGGGCATCCAGAAGTACGCAGCCAGAAATTGGTTCCACAGTCCATTCGTTTATTTTTTCTCCCGGATCCTGACTTCTGACATCTAAATTCGTCTTTTAATCTCCAATCACTGAGAAAACCGCTATTGAAATCATCGTGATTCCGATTATCCCTTTTGTGATCGTTCCACCCACTCGTCCTAGAAATGCTCCCCAACCAGATTGCACGGCCTGATCGAATCCCTTACTGCTCACTAATTCAACGATAAATGCACCGATGAATGCTCCTATAAATGCGCCTAATATCGCTCCTGCTCCAAATAAAATAGGTGCACCAAATATAGCACCTATTATTCCACCCATAATTGAACCAATTATCGCCCTATTACTGGACCTATGTTTTCTTGAACCGGCTATCCCTATGATAAACTCCAAAACCTCCGCCGAGATCGCTAATATAAGAAGTAACAAGAGAACTTCTAATGTAATTCCCTTGAAATCGCAATACCATCCATAAAATAACGAACCTGCGAAGATAATGAAATTTCCCGGAAAACCCAAAACAATCGAAAAAAGCCCAGCAAATGCCACAATTATAAAAAGAAAAAAGACTACATAATCCATTTCCTTAAAAGACTAGTAATATTAGCACAACCTGAAATATATCAAAATTAATTAAAGGTTACTGGATTAATATGCTACTTAATCCAGCAATAGGAATTTTTGAATTAGCATTTTTTTATTTTCTTTTAACTAAACTGTGTCTGGTACCATAAAAGAAGTAAATAATCAGCCCTAAAACCATCCATACAATTAGACGTATCCAGGTATTAGATGGCAGTGAAAACATCTGCAATAAGCTTACTAAAGCGCCCAATATTGGGACGATAGGCACCAGAGGAGTCTTAAAGGGACGAGGCAATTCCGGATTGGTGTAACGAAGAACCAAAACACCAACGCTTACAATAGCGAACGCAAGCAATGTTCCGATGGATACTAGTTCACCTAACACACCTATGGGGAATAGACCTGCAAAGAATGCGGCAACAATTCCCGTAGTAATAGTCGTAACATAAGGAGTCCTAAATTTGGGATGTACGCTAGCGAAAACCTTCGGGATTAAACCATCTCTAGCCATAGAATAAAATATTCGAGGCTGTCCCATGAGCAAGACAAGAATCACTGAACTAAGCCCAGCAATCGCCCCGATTTTAATAAAGGGTCTCAACCAGAAAAGCTGTGAACCAATAGAATCTACAGCAACTGCAATAGGGTCAGGCACGAGCAACTTGTCGAATTTCACAACACCCGTTAACACCAACGCCACAACGATATACAAAATTGTTGAAATCCCCAAGGATCCCAGGATCCCAATAGGCATATTACGCTGTGGGTTATGAGTCTCCTGCGCCGCAGTTGAAACGGCATCAAATCCGATATAGGCAAAAAATATAACCCCGGCGCCCCTTAAAATACCACTCCAACCAAAGTGACCAAAAGTTCCCACATTTGGCGGTATGAAGGGTTTCCAGTTCTCACCATTAATGAAAAAAAGACCCGCACCGATGAAAAGAAGCAAAACAAAGATCTTAATTAATACAGCCAAATTGTTTGATGCAGCGGATTCCCTAATACCGATCACTAAGAGAATCGTAACTACAGCGATTATGAATACAGCTGGTAGATTTATGAATGCACCAGTGGAAATCCAACCCAAATGTGGATCATAAGCAAAGGGGGATTTTGAAAGTTGTTCAGGGATCAAGACGCCAAAGTCTCTTAAAAAACTCCCGACATATCCAGACCAACCTACAGCCACAGTGGATGCACCGAACAGATATTCCAGAATAAGGTCCCATCCGATGATCCAAGCAATGAACTCACCCAGAGTTGCATAGGCATAGGTATAGGCGCTGCCAGCAACTGGGATCATCGAAGCCATCTCTGCATAGCAGAGACCCGCGAACACACATCCAAATCCTGAAAGCACAAAGGAAAGCGTAATTGCGGGACCTGCATACTGGGCTGCCGCCTGGCCTGTCAACACGAAAATACCGGCGCCTATGATAGCTCCAAGACCGAGACTAACTAAATTCCAAGGACCCAGAGCACGCTTCAAACTATGCGCTCCGTCATCTATTCCATTTACTAGCTCACCGATAGATTTCTTGACAAAAATTCCCTTAGACATAAATTTATTACTTCCCTGATCTTAAGAAGTGTCAGTCAACTATTCATAATAAAAAATACATTTTATATGAGCGTAACAATATAATGAAAGATTATAATTAATACAATTACTAAGAGTGGTGGTGAGTTCAAAAATTTAGCTAGTCTCAATATTTTTATATAATATATTCTGGGTTTAATACTGCTTCACTTATTTACAAATAGGAAAAATATGAAGAATTTCTATATCCTGAAAATTATGTAAAGATTAAATTACTTAGTGGTATATTTATAAAGATTACTCTTAAGGAGAATTAACCTCTGTGACCATAAATGCTATGCCTCTCGTTGTTGGCGCAATATGTATAATGGTTATTTTCTACAGATACTATCATGGATTTATCGCCGCAAAGGTTGCTGCACTCGATGACTCGAGAAAAACCCCCGCGCATACAATGTACGATGGCCAGAATTACTATCCAACAAACAGATGGGTTCTGTTCGGCCACCACTTTGCGGCTATAACTGGCGCAGGACCATTAATTGGTCCGGTACTAGCCGCACAGTTCGGAGTCCTTCCTGGTTATCTTTGGATATTGATCGGTGTTGTACTTGCCGGAGCGGTTCACGATTTTATTATATTCTTTGCCTCTGTAAGGCATGGAGGAAAATCACTGGCAGAGATTGCTAGGATTCAAATAAGTCCACTCTCTGGAATCATAGCCTCAATCGCAGTTCTTTTCATTTTGGTGATTGCTCTTGCAGGCTTAGGCCTTGCAGTTGTCAATGCCCTTGCTGAAAGCTCATGGGGCGTATTCACAATAGGATGTACTATACCTATCGCCCTTTTCATGGGACTTTACATGTACAGATTCAGGAAGGGAAGAATCGCGGAAGGAACTATAACAGGGGTTTTATTCCTCATCCTCGCAGTCGTATTTGGAAAAGACATAGCGACCTCCTCTCTTGCAACCTATTTCACTTTTTCCAAGCCGAAGATAACCCTTTTTTTACTCATATACGGATTTATAGCTTCCGTGCTCCCCGTTTGGATGCTACTTTGTCCCAGGGATTATCTTAGTTCATTTATGAAGATTGGAACGATCCTATTCCTTGCAGTAGGTATTATCATAGTTCAACCAGAGTTAAAGATGCCTCTACTAACCGGCTATATTCATGGTGGTGGTCCCATAATTCCAGGAACCCTATTCCCATTTGCCTTCATTACAATCGCCTGTGGTGCGATATCTGGCTTTCACGCTCTTGTGGCATCAGGAACATCTCCAAAGATGGTATCAAAAGAATCTGACATCAAAGTTATAGCATTCGGCTCAATGTTGATCGAGGGATTTATAGCAATTCTTGCCCTGATTGCCGCAAGCGCACTTTTCCCCGGTGACTATTTCGCCATTAACGTTCCACCGGGGGTGTTTGAAAAACTGGGACTTAGTGTTGTAAATCTAAATCAGCTATCAAATCAAGTCGGAGAAAGCTTGGCTGGTAGAACGGGGGGAGCAGTGTCTCTAGCTCTGGGTATGGCACAGATTTTTACATCAATCCCCGGAATGAAGCATCTAATGGATTACTGGTATCACTTTGCTATTATGTTTGAGGCTCTATTCATACTTACTACAATCGATACCGGTACGAGGGTTGCAAGGTTTATGATCCAGGAGTTTGGTGGGAAATTCTATAAGCCCTTTGAAAGGGTTAATCACCTTCCATCGACCATAATCTCCAGCCTCCTTATTTCCTGCGCATGGGGATATTTCGTCTTCACAGGAACTATTAGCACTCTCTGGCCAATGTTCGGGACCGCTAATCAACTTCTCGCAGGTATTGCGCTTTGTGTTGGTACAACATTTATTATCAATCTAGGAAAAGTGAGATACGCATGGGTTACGATGGCTCCAATGGCTTTTGTAATGGCAACTACGCTTACTGCAGGATGGATGAGCATTAAAGATAATTTTCTTCCACTATCCAAACAGGAGGGTTTCGCTATTCAGGGATATGTGAATTCAATACTTACATCAACTATAATGATTTGTGCAATTATAATTCTTCTAGACTCGTTTAGAAGCTGGTATAAAGCATTGTTTCTCGGGAAAAAAGTGGTTCGCGTTTCAACTGAGGAGGTGGTATCAAATTAGAAAATCATCTGTGATAATCGTTAGAGAAAGTGATGTTTTTGTGGGCTGTATATGTTGTTCAGGTGGGATGTCTGCGTTTGGGGCAAAAGACCGGTCCTATGAAAGCATTCGGAAAACAGCAGAAGAATGCGGAAGGCTTCATAGAGAAATAAGGGAGAGATATGGAGAGGATGAGGTTGAGATTATTCAGATCGAACCTAAAGCATATTTTTTCTTGATGCCAAGGGTGTTAGCAGATGTTTTAAAATACAACCCGTCCTTTTCCCCCGCCATTCGAACTATTCTGTTCCTATATGCCGTGCCCCTTGTAATAGCAAATGGTAAACCAGTCGGCGTGGGTAGGGTGCCTTCGATCGAAGAGATATCTAACGAATTAGGACGCCATTAGGTAAGTGTACCCTTCCTATACCGCCAGAATATGACGAACGCGCTGGCCATAAATATGGAAGAGTATGTTCCAACTACGACACCGACAATCAACGTAAATGCAAAGTCATGGATTACAGATCCCCCGAGGAAATACAGTGGAACTAATACGAGAAAAACCGTTACCCCAGTTAATATCGTTCTAGAAAGAGTTTGGTTAAGGCTTTCATTTGCGATGTTAATAAAACTCTTTTCCTTAGTTCTCTTTAAGTTCTCCCTTATCCTGTCAAAAATAATAATTGTATCATTTACAGAATATCCAATAATAGTAAGGAGTGCAGCTACTATAGTAAGTGTAAACTCTTTCTCTGTGATAGAAACTGCTCCCAAAGTGATCACAGTGTCATGTATAAGCGCGATTACGGCTCCCAAAGCAAACGCGAATTCAAACCTAAAAATCAAATAAATAAGTATGCCAACACAGCCCAATAAAATTGAGAATATTGCCTTCTCTATTAGCTCCTTTCCGACCTTAGGACCTATAAAATCTAATCTAAGTACCGACGCTCCATCAAAGATGGGAAGATTTTTGGACATATCACTGAGCTTGGTTTGAAATTCCTGAATTTTTTGGAAATCGACAACATCGGGTAAAAACCTAATTAAGTACTCATTATCTCCAGATAGCCCCACGCCCTGAATAGATTCAGCTGGATATCCGGCATCCTTTAAGGTGGACTTTAGCCCATCAGAATGAATTTTTTTCGGAAACTTAATTTGTAGCTCTGTTCCGCCAATAAATTCAACACCCCAATTCGGCCCCTTATGATATATGAGTGATAAGAGTGATATTATGATTAAACACAGGGAGACGACTAGCCCCTTTTTCATCTTCACAACAAAATCTACATGTGTATCAGATAGTATCTCCAAACGATGTGAACCTCCGATGTTTATCTAAATGCTCAAAGAGGCAGCCCTCTTCTCGGCATAGAAAAAATTAGTTATCATTCGAGCAACAATAACATTACTGAATACGGTAGATACAATTCCTATCGACAGGGTAGCAGCAAAACCCTTAATCGGACCTGTCCCGAACCAGAATAGAATAAGGCTGGTAAGAAGAGTGGTAATATTAGCATCCAACAAAGTCCATAGAGACCTGCTGTATCCAGCATCTATTGCAGCTAGAGGAGATTTCCCAACTCTAATCTCCTCTTTCATCCGTTCAAAAATAATTATATTCCCGTCCACCGCCATTCCCAGGGTGAGGACAAGCCCAGCTATACCCGGCAGCGTTAATGTAACCCCAAATGCCGAGAGAAATCCCATGATAAAGAGCATATTAAGCGCAAGTGAAATATTTGCGATTACACCCTGAAACTTGTAAATGACAACCATGAATATTACAACTAGGGCCGCACCAACGATCATGGAAAGTGTCCCTTTATCGATTGAATCTCTACCAAGTGAAGGTCCAACCGTGCGCTCCTGCTCCACATTTACAGGAACAGGAAGTGCTCCCGAACGAAGAACCAGCGCCAGATCCTTTGCTTCATCGAGCGTAAAACTCCCCCTGATTATTCCTTGAGATGTAATTCTTTCCTCTATCACGGGAGCTGATTTAACAACACCATCAAGTACAATAGCAAGTCTTCGATTTTTATTTTTTTCAGTTAGGATCCCAAACTTACTCGCACCCTCTCCCCTAAAATTGAATCCTACCGCTGGTCTGCCAAACTCATCAAATGTCAACCTTGCATCTGCAAGATATTGTCCAGTGACCTGAGCCTCATTTTCGGTGACAAAGAATTTCTCGTTTTCATTTCCCGTCTCGCCCGAATGTAGCTTAAGCTCCCTCTCAATTAACCCCTCAGGTGTCGATACTTCATACTTAGCCAGCAACGTTTCCTTTGAAGGACCGGCATCCTCAACTATCTTAAACTCCAACACAGCTTCTCGCTTAATGATATTGATTATCCGTTCCCTATCAGACGCAGATGCACCAGGTACTTGAATAATGATTCTGTCGGTGCCAGCCCGTTGTATAGATGGTTCAACCAGGCCAAACTCTGTAACTCGATTTTCAATGACCTCCCTAACTTGATCTATTGCCCTCCTCTGCAACTCTGTAATATAACCATCTCTGAGTGTGAGTTTCAGTGATAAACCATCTTCATCCACGTTTGCTATATCTTTATAGTCATCCTCTATTTTTTTCGCCCTATCAAGATCACCTTTTGTGAAAAAATCTATTACGAGGGTTTTATCGTTTTTATCATAACCCTTTACAAGAATCTTATCTTTATTCAAGGCTTCACTTATCAGATCCTTCATGTTAGTGAGTTCGTGCTCAACAGCTTCATCTGCTCTAACACCTAGGAGCAAGAAAACTCCTCCCTTCAGATCAAGCCCAAGCCTGATACCTTTATCTGGGAATACCTTCCCCCACCAACTCGGAAGATTATCACCCAAGAACGTTGGTGTTAAAAGTATTATTGAAAGCGCTGTTATCATTAAGATTATGGCAATCCACGTTCTTGATACCCTATTCATTATTGAGATTTCTCCTCTTTTGTCTTTCCATCTCCACCGTTAGTTCCTGCTAACCCTGAGATTCCAGCCCTCGAAACACGAACACTTACACCCTTTGCTATCTCAAGTGTTATTACATCATCAACTATATTCAACACCTTGCCATACAGTCCACCGGACGTAATAACGTCATCCCCCCTCTTTATACTCTTAAGCAGCTCCTGTCTTTGTTTACCCTGCTTCTGCTGAGGTCTAAGAATCAAGAAATAAAAAATTACGAATATGAGAATGAAGGGGAGAAACGCCGTGATTTGAGAACCACTGCCCCCCTCAGTACCTGGCTGCATTGGACACCCAAGAAGAAAAACGACTATCGATGTAATCAGGATAAAATTTATCAATCTACTTGATCCCCCCTACATTTAAATTTAGATTTAAAACTATGGAATTCACCTTTGATTAATGATCCCCTGATCTCTTGCATCAAAGTGGAATAATAATAAAGATTATGAAAAGTGAGGAGTCTCATCGCTAGTATCTCTCCGGTCATATATAAATGCCTTAGATAGGCTCTTGAAAATGTTTTGCAAGTGTAACAATCACATTCTTCATCAATTGGGGATTCGTCTTCCACGTATCGGGAATTCTTTATAACCAGTTTTCCCTGATTTGTAAAGACAGTACCATTCCTAGCGTTTCTTGTAGGCACAACGCAATCAAACAAATCAATACCCATAGAAACCGCTTCAACCATATCCTCTGGTGACCCTAATCCCATGAGATACCTTGGTTTCTCAAACGGTATGTTTGTAACAGATATTTCAGCCATTTCAAACGTCTTATGCGTTGATTCACCTATACCTAACCCTCCGATTGCATAACCGTCAAAATCAATTTCGAGGAGATCAGCCGCCGATCTCTGCCTAAGCTCAGGAAAAACACCACCCTGGACTATTCCAAAAAGTGCGTCATCACGGTCATTACTTGCCTCTTTACACATCCTAGCCCAACTTGTTGTCAACTTAACTGAATTGCGGATATATTCGTAATTGGAATCGTATGGAGGACATTCATCAAGGCACATCATTATATCCGCATTCAGCGCCTCTTGAATCTCTATTGATTTTGCGGGTGTTAAAAAATGTTTGCTCCCATCTATATGTGATTGAAAAATTATTCCATCATCTGTAATCTTTCTGACCTTTGAGAGACTCAACGCCTGAAAACCGCCGCTATCTGTTAAAATTGGATGTTTCCAGGACATGAATTCATGCATTCCTCCTATTTTTTTGATCATGGAGTGTCCTGGTCTTAAATATATGTGGTAAGCGTTTACAACCAATATATCAAATCCAATAGACTCAATCTCATTGGATGTCATAGCTTTTACAGCTCCGTGAGTTGCCACCGGCATAAATGCTGGCGTTGCCACAGTTCCGTGATTAGTATAAAACATACCATTCCTGGCTTCGGTGCATCTGTCCTTATTATGGATTTCAAATCTGAACATTTGAATAGAATGGAAGTTCGAATAAGTTATGTGAAAGGAATCATTTAAAACCCGCTCACACTCTCCCCTGTATTATATCCCCAATACATCTCTCATTGTGTAAATTCCGGGAGGTTTTCCTATTATCCATCTCAAGGCTCGGATAGCACCCCTTGCAAAATTATCACGATTAGTTGCTCTGTGAGTTAGTTCAACCCTTTCTCCATTGCCACAGAATAAAACACAATGTTCACCAATTATGTCTCCTCCGCGTATAGCCTGGATCCCGATTTCATTCAGTCCCCTTTCCCCAACATGGCCATGTCTTTCAAATCTAGCCACATCACTAAAATCCCTACCCGTAGCCTCTGCAACAATTTCTCCCAGTCTAATCGCTGTACCGCTCGGGGAATCCTTTTTCTGCCTGTGATGAGCTTCTATAATCTCGACATCGAATTCATTGCCCAATAACTCAGCCAGCTTCTTTGTGATTTCAAACATTACGTTCACTCCAATGCTCATGTTGGGGGAAACTACGCAGGGGAACTTCCCAGCAAGTTCCTCGAGCCTTACTTTCTCGTCAGAACTAAAACCTGTAGTCCCTATAACCATTGGCTTTCCCTTCAATGAGGCATAACTTGCAGCATCAAGAGTAGCTCGGGGATTAGTAAAATCCACTACCACATCAGCCTCGGAAGCCGCTTTATCAAGATTATCCGAGACAAGGACATCGATTTTCCCCATCCCTATGATTTTCCCAACATCTTTACCAATGGAAGGATGACCCTCCACTTCCGTGGCACCCACGACTTCAATATCATCTTCTTGAAGCAACAATGAAACTATTTGTCTACCCATCCTCCCTGCAGCACCCGTTACCAAAACCTTGATCATTTCTGAAATCTAAAGTGAATTGTTGACATTCGGTGTCCCCGTATCTTTACCAACTAAACCATCAGAATTAATTTTCCATTTATTGTCTATATAAGAAAGCACATATTGAACTTCTATTGTTTTCTTTACCTGTTCCTCATTTTTAGGGAGCTGATAATTTACATCTAATTCCGCGACAACATAGGCTTGTTCGCCAAATATCTGAACGCTTTCTATCTTATAATTCAACAAATTCCAATTCGACTCATCAACCAATGTCTTTTTCATATTTAACACATAGCTCTCCTCATCAAGGTTTCCCGCATATAAGATCGTTATGTAAGAATAGGCCTTATTAAAATTTTTACCTTTCAAAGCATCCAGGTATCCACTGACCGTATGAATAGGTGAAGCTCTTCGAATCTTTGGACCGGAATTAGGCTTCGTACTGCTAAAGCATGCCAATAGTCCTGAAATTATAAAAATGAAAAAAAGGAAATTTTTCATTATAAATTGAATTATTGATATACAAACACCAATTAGGGAAATAGAATATTTACAAAAAGGTAAAATATCAAGGAATTCTCTTAGAAAATCCCCTAGATTATATTCCCAACAGCTTTAAATCTTGCTTTCCTTATTACTTAAATCAATATTTAAGCAAGTGTTAATACTATACACAATTTACTTGACAAATCCCTCTTCTCGATAATTCTTGTTACGGTGAGCAAACTCGAAGAAGCGGTTCCAGTAAAGCTTTTTACTGGAATTATTTATAGCAAAAATGCTCGAGTTGATAAATGTATAAAAAGATTAGAGAAAAGATTAGGCAATGCTGATTACGTAAGTGAAAAATTCCCTTTTCACTATACAACATATTATGAGAATGAAATGGGCACAGAACTATCAAGGATTATAATCACTTTCAAGCCGCTAATAAAAAGAGACGAATTAGTAAAAATCAAGCATTTTACCAACGATCTCGAACAGTCATTTTCGTCAAATGAGAGGAGACAAATAAATATAGATCCCGGTTACATCGCTCCTGAGCACTTGATTCTTGCTACAGGAAAAGGATATTATCATCGCCCATATTTAGGTAAAGGTGTATATGCTGATCTAACCCTTGTGTACATGAAGAAAGATTTCAGACCACTAAGGTGGACGTATCCTGATTATAGGACAAAAAAGCTGCGGAGACTCTTCAAAAATTTAAGAGAAAGGTACATGGTGGAACTAACGGAGGTAAAATTCGCATGAAGAGTATGACAGGGTATGGAAACAGTGAAATAGAAACAAACTTGGGGAAAATGATAGTAGAAGCAAAGTCCGAAAATTATAGATTCTTAGACATCACTATGCAACTCCCTGAATCTGTTCTATCTATCGAGCCCGATTTAATCGAAATAATAAAGCAACATGTAATCCGTGGTAAGGTGAGAATTTTATTGATATCGGAAGAACTCAAAAGGAAAACTCCCGTGATGAACATCGAACTTGCCAAGGATTCATTTCGGAAGCTAGAAAAATTAAAGAAGGAACTGTTGATAAGAGATAAAACCAGGCTTGAACATGTTTTACTCATAAAAGAATTCTTCTCCCATGAATCAAAACCGACACTGAGCAAGGTCTACTTAAACAAGATAAAGACTGCCCTGAGTAATGCGATGCGAAATCTAGATGAGGCACGGATTTCCGAAGGGAAGAAGATCGAGAGGGATCTGAAAAGTCGAATACAAAAGTTAGAAAAAATCATGAAGCGGGTTAACACGAAAAGAGGCAACTTTAAAAAAACATTTTCAGAGAACATTAAAAGCAGGATAAGCAAGCTATTAGATGATAAACAACTCGATGAAAGCAGACTTAACCAAGAAATTGCAATAATGGCCGAACGAACCGATATTACAGAAGAAATCATCAGGCTTAAAGCTCACATAAGTAAATTGAATGAAACAATCAAGAAAAATCATTCCATCGGTAGAGAGTGCGATTTTCTCTTACAGGAGATGAATCGAGAGGCAGGCACTATCTCTGCTAAATCAAAGGATGCATCCATTTCGCATTTAATAATCGATTTTCGTTCAGAAATCGAAAAAATGCGGGAACAAGTCCAAAACATAGAGTAGATGCAGCTTACGCTTCATGGATTGTTTTAAAATTGTAGATACTATTATCATCCATTCTGTTGAATGTACACATGTCGCATGTTAACATTCGTGACCATTTCGTTACTAACTCTGTTAATCCATAAAAAGTAAACAGGAGTCTAAGTATGAGCATACTTGTCAACAAGAACACAAGGGTAATAGTTCAAGGTATAACTGGTAGTGCTGGTATCTTTCATGCCACTCAATGCCGTGATTATGGTACCAAGGTAGTCGGCGGGGTTACTCCGGGAAAGGGAGGAACCGAAATAGAGGGTTTCCCTGTATTTAATACCGTCTCAGAAGCCATAGAACAAACAAAGGCAAATGCATCTCTAATATTTGTCCCTGCACCTTTTGCAATGGATTCTATCATAGAGGCAGTCGATGCGGGCGTGAAGCTCGTGGTATGTATTACCGAAGGCATTCCGACCCTCGACATGATTAAGGTAAAGAACTACATAAAAGGGAAAAATGTGAGATTAATCGGCCCTAATTGCCCTGGTGTTATTACCCCGGGTGAGGCTAAAGTGGGAATCATGCCCGGATACATTCATACCCCTGGTAGAGTCGGAATTATATCACGGAGCGGAACACTGACTTACGAAGCGGTCTGGCAGTTAACGGACATTGGCATAGGTCAATCCACATGTGTGGGAATCGGTGGAGACCCAATTATTGGATCAACTTTTATTGATATATTAAGACTTTTTGAAAAGGACAAGAATACAGATGGAGTGATTCTAATCGGTGAGATTGGAGGAAGCGCTGAAGAAGAAGCTGCGGAATTCATAAAAGAAAAATTTAGCAAACCCGTAGTTGCATTCATTGCAGGAGCAACGGCGCCAAAAGGTAAGAGAATGGGACATGCTGGAGCCATCATCTCAGGCAGTTCTGGCACCGCTAAAGAAAAACAAGAAGCTTTAGAACGCGCTGGCGTTACTGTTTGCCCGAGCCCGGCAGAAATGGGTAAAACCCTAAAAGAGGCCCTCAGATTGAATTGATGGATTATTGCAATACCATAGCATTCCTAAACAATTTGTACAGGAAGCCTTTAGGTTTCCATTAGACCACAAGAAGCCGTTCGCGCTGAGCCTTGTCGAAGGGTGCGCTTGGGGGAGCCAACGAGTCTTCCTCGTTGGTTATTATATTTTTTAGAAACAGACTTTTGGAGGGCTAAAGCCCTCCGCTACATCTATTATTCTCCCACCAGCAAGCCTGTCCTGAGTTTGTCGAAGGGACTGGCGGGCTACCCGGTTTTTATTTTATGCCTCCATCTACTTTGGGTAGGTCACGAGTCTTGCTCGTGACACCGTGACCATCTGCCGGACCGGTGAGCAACCCCGGTCAATTTAGTCTCTACTTTCTCCCCTAGCCTCCTCAAGGCTTTTTGCTTCCTCAATTAGCATTATGGGAATGTCATCCTTGATGGGATACAAAAGTTTACATTGCTCGCAAATAAACCCCGACTCATCTTCTTTGAGCTTTAAATCACCTTTACACTTCGGACATGCAAGAATTTCCAATAACTTTTTATCAATCGGCATTCTAACCTCCCCTCTTAGCCACAGAGTTCACAGAGTACATCAAGAAAATTTATAGCGTTTCTTATTTGCTCTGTGGCCAAATTTTGTTGAATTAATCTATCTTTTTTCAAGCTTACAAGTTCAAAAAGTTTGGTACAAGACTCATAAATAAATATCCAAATTCTCCTTTAGCCAATCGTAATGTCTCTTTAAACCCTCTTTAATATCAACCCTGGGGGAATACCCGAGATCCCTCTTCGCATTTGATACATCCGCAAATGTATGCTTTGCATCTCCTCTTTGAGCCTCTATGAATTTTGAGTCCGCCTTTTTCCCTGATATCTCTTCAATAATATTTAAAGATTCGATAAGCTTAACTCTGCTTCCGCCTCCTATATTGTAAGTCCCTCCTTCTTTCCCATTGAGAAAGGCGTGAAGATTCGCCTCAACCACATCATCTATGTATGTAAAATCCCTTGTCTGCTCCCCATTACCAAAGATTTCTATTTTTCTTTCATGAAGAATAGCAGATATGAATCTATGACAAGCCATATCGGGTCGTTGCCTTGGTCCATAAACCGTAAAGTATCTCAGAGAAACGGTTGGAACTCCATAACACTTAAAGTAAAGTGATGCCAAGTTCTCTCCGGCAAGCTTAGTAACCCCATAAGGCGAAATCGGCGATTTGGGACTTGATTCTTTTACAGGAAGCTCCATAGCATCTCCATAGACTGATGAGGAAGAGGCATAAATAAATTTCTTAATCCTTTTATCCTTGCATGCTTCAAGCAAGATTTGAGTTACGTTTATATTGTTCAAGGTATATTGATCGAAATTCTTTCCCCAACTTGATCGTACTCCTGGAATCGCAGCTTGATGATAGACCACATCAACCTGTTCGACTATTTCGCTAACATTTATGTTGACTATACTTCCTTCGATAAATTTAAACTTAGAACTCGCCAGTAAGCCCTTTATATTATTTTCTTTGATAGGCTTTGGATAGTTATCGACAAATGAATCAA
>Ga0214472_10001711_pt1 | contig 24079 bp, 22 predicted proteins | sample RVTome_6_FD_207662 | JGI IMG/M metagenome (GOLD analysis project Ga0214472, IMG submission 207662) | Soil microbial communities from uranium-contaminated site in the Upper Colorado River Basin, Wyoming, United States - RVT140D175 | ecosystem: Environmental > Terrestrial > Soil > Contaminated >...
TGCGCGAGGCGCGATGGGAATTGTGATGGATGCCGCCGGCAATCAATTCCTTGCCGGTGCCCGTCTCGCCGCGCACCAGCACAGTGGTGTTGCTCTTGGCCACCTTGCGGACGACGCCCAGCACCTTTTCCAGGGCGCCGCTCGACCCGATGATGCGGTCGAAGTCGTAGATGTCGCCCTGCGCGTGGCGGAGGTAGTCGATCTGGTGCTGCATGCGGCGCACGTCCAGCGCTTTCTCGATCTTGACTTCCATCTCCTCGACTTCGAACGGCTTCTGCACGTAGTCGAACGCGCCCGACTTCATCGCCTCGACCGCCGTGGAGACGGATCCGAACGCCGTCATCAGGATGACCGCGCACGACGGGTGCAGCTGCTTGGCGGTCTTCAGCACGTCCAGGCCGCTGCTGCCGCCCATCTTCAGATCGCTCACCACCACGTCGAAGAAGCCCTCGTGGAGCTTTTCGATCGCGGCGTTGCCGTTGGGCGCTTCCTCGACGTCGTGCGACGCCTCGGACAGCGCCTGGGCCAGGCCCCGGCGGAGCGAATCATGGTCGTCGGCAATCAGAATGCGGCCCATCACACACCTTCCTCGCTGCCGCTGATCGGCAGCGTCACTCGTATCACCGTCCCGCGCCCCGGCGCGGTCTCCAGGTCGATGCTCCCATCGTGCGCGTCCACGATCTTGCGGACGATGGCGAGGCCCAGCCCCGAGCCCTGGGGCTTGGTCGTGAAGAACGGGTTGAAGACGCGGTCCGCCACGTCCTGCGGCATCCCGGGTCCCTGGTCCGCCAGCTCCACCACCACCGACTCGCGTCCGTTCAGCCCGTCGTCCACGTGGATCGTCCGGGCCGCGAACGTGACGCGCCCCTGCCCGTTCATCGCCTCGTAGGCGTTCATCAGCAGGTTCGTGAACAGCTGCGTCAACTGGTGCTGGTCGCCATGGATCAACGGCAACCCCTGCGGCACGTTGATCTCGACACGAATGTCGCCGCGCCGCGCCTTTGTTTCCGCCAGCTGCACCGCCGCCTGCACCGCCTCGGCCACCGCCGTGTGCTCCACCTGCAGCCGGATGGGCCGCACGAACTCGAGCACTTCCTGCACGATGGCGTTGGCCATCTTCGCTTCGTTGATGATGTCGGTCAGCACCGCCTGCGCTTCCGGCGCGTCGGTCGTCTTCCGGCGCAGCAGGCCCGCCATCACCTCGATCCCCGCGAGCGGGTTCTTCACCTCGTGCGCGATCGCCGCTGCCATCTCCCCGACCGCCGCCAGGCGGTCGCGCAGCCGCTCGCGCTCTTCCAGCTGTTCAACGCGCGTGAGGTCCTTGAAGAACATCGACGCGCCAATCACGTAGCCCGAGTCGTCGCGCACGAGCGCCAGCGTATAGCCGATCACCTTGCCCGACGGCCGCAGCCGCATCTCCGCGCGGTTCGGCAGCAGGTGGAGCTCGAACACGCTGCTCAGCAGGCGCACCACCTCGGGGTGCGCCCGCAGTACCTCTCCGATCGGCCGGCCCAGATCCGCCCGCCGAGGCGTGATGCCGAAAATGCGGTACGCCTCGTCATTGATCAGCGCCAGCGTGCCCTCAGCTGTCAGCGCCAGCACGCCGTTCCGCATACCGGTCACGATGTGCCGGAAAAACACGTCATCCACGCCGGCGCCGGGCGTCACGGTCGCTGGTGGGATGGACCGTCGCTCAGCAGCGGGGCGCGCCGGCCTTCGACTTCGTTCAGGCCGGATCGGCCGGTGGCGCGACTTGGTCATCGAGAGGTGCTCCACGGAGCCTCAGACCCCCGTCCAGGAGCAGCCCTCGGGCGCACTGCGCGTGGGTGGTGGCCCCCGGCCGTTAATGGCCGAGTTGGCAAACGACGTACCCGCTCAGTTTGCGTGCAAATGTCTCCAAACACCTGACAACCCAGCTGTTACACGTGCGGGATCTGCACACCACACTTACACTTCTGTAACTGTAACGCGGTTTTGGCGGGTCTGAAAGGGCGCGGCTTACGATTCGGACGCGTGTTCCTGGAGAGCTTCCCACTGCGCCATGAGGTCGCCGACCTCCCACATCAGCGCCTTGTGGCGGTCGATGGCGGCCGTCGCCGCGGCGGGGTCGTCGTAGAAGCCCGCGGCGCCAATGGCGGCCTCGAGCTCCTTGACCTCGGCCTCGCGCTCGGCGATCCGCCCCTCGAGATCAGCGATGCGCTTGTGCAGCGATTCGGTGGCGCGCTGCTTCTTCCGGCGCTCCGTCTCTTCGCGTTTGCGGGCTTCACGGTTGGCCGGCGGACCTGCCGCCTTCGCCGAGGCTTCGGCGGCCGAGGAAGGTCCGCCGCTACGTACGGGTGGGGAGGCCTTTGAGGTTTGGGTTCTGGGTTTTGGGATTGATTGTGCCTTGTGACCTGGGCCTTGAGCCTTGGGCCCTGCCAGGTGCTCGTCCGGATGCTCCTTATGCCACAGAAACTCAGAGTAGGTTCCTGGATAGACCAGCGCCTCGCTGTGGCCGATCTCGATGATCCTGGTCGCCAGCTTCTCCACGAAGTACCGGTCGTGCGACACGATGATCAGCGTGCCGCCATAGTCCTCGAGCGCTTCGCAGAGGACGTCCTTCGAGTCGAGGTCGAGGTGGTTGGTCGGCTCGTCCAGCAGCAGCGTGTTCGAGGGGCGCAGCAGCATGCGCGCCACGGCGAGCCGCGTGCGTTCCCCGCCCGACAGGACGCCGGCCTTCTTGTAGACGTCGTCGCCTGAGAAGAGAAACCCGCCCAGGATATTGCGGATCGCCGGGACCACGTCGCTTGCACCCCACCGCGCAGGCGTGCGCGGCGGGGACCCCGCGTTCGGCGAGCCGGCTTCGAGCGTCTCGTACACCGTGAGCGCCGGCTCGAGGCGGGTCGCCTCGTCCTGCGCGAAATACTCCACGACGACCTGGTGGCCGGCCGTGCGCGTTCCGCTGTCCGGGGCCTCCTCGCCCGACAGCATCCGCATCAGCGTCGACTTGCCGGATCCGTTCGGGCCGACCAGCGCGATGCGGTCGCCGCGCTCGATGTGCAGGTTCAGGTCCCGGAACACGACGAGGGTGCCATAGGCCTTGCGCACGTGCTTCAGCTCGAGGACCGTGCGGCCGCTCTTCGCGCAGGGCGGGAACTTGAAGTGAATGCGCTTGCGCTCGGGCGGCACCTCGATCGGCACCACCTTTTCGAGCATCTTGATCCGGCTCTGGACCTGCGCCGCCTTCGTCGCCTGGTAGCGGAACCGGTCGACGAACATCTTCACCCGCGCCACTTCCTCGTCCTGGTCGCGCTTGGCCTGCCGCAGCCGCTCGAGCATCGCGTCGCGCTGCTCGACGTACTTGCTGTAGTTGCCCGCGTAGTCGGTCAGCTTCCGCAGGTTGAGGTCGGTGATTCGCGTGACGACGGCGTCGAGGAAATAGCGATCGTGCGAGACCAGGATCACGGCGTAGGGATACGCCGCCAGGTACTCTTCGAGCCAGTTGCGCGCCTCGAGATCCAGGTGGTTCGTCGGCTCGTCCAGCAGCAGCAGGTTCGGGCGGCCGAGCAGCAGCTTCGCCAGCGCGATCCGCATCTGCCAGCCGCCCGAGAACGTATCCGCGGGCCGCTGCGCGTCGTCCTGGTTGAAACCCAGGCCGCGCAGCACGGTCGCGATCCGCAGGTCCATGTTGTAGCCGTCCGAGAGCCTGAACCGATCCTGCAGGTCGCTGTAGCGCGCGAGCATCGCGTTGTGCTCCTCCTCGGGGACAGCCGCGTCTCCAAGGCGATGCTCGATCTCGTGCATCTCGTGCTTCAGGTCGAGGAGCGGCTGGAACGCGCTGCTGGCTTCCTCGAAGACTGTGCGGCCCGCGTGGGTGAGGCCGTCCTGCGGCAGGTACCCGATGGTCAGGTTCGCGGGGGTGACGATGGCGCCGGCGTCGGGTTCATCGTCGCGGGCCAGCATCCTGAGGAGCGTGGTTTTTCCGGCGCCGTTGGGCCCGCACAGGCCGACACGTTCTCCGTCGTCGATCTGCCAGGTGACGCGGTCGAGCAGCACCCGGTCTCCGTACGCCTTTGTGAGCTCGGAAAGCTGGATCAACTAAGCGCAGGGGTACGGAGCGCTTTCTTGGCTGCCTCGAGTACTTCGGGAACACGGAACGGCTTGCGCAGGTAGCCGGCGACCCCGAGGTTCACCGCCTCGATCGCGCTCGATTCGGTCGAGAAGCCCGTGATGATGATGACCGGCAGCTCGGCGCGAATGCGCTTCACCTGGCGGATCAACGTCAGCCCGTCCATCCCGGGCATCCGCAGGTCGGCGATGAGCAGGTCGTATTCAGACGCGCGGACGCGCCCGAGGGCTGTGCTGGCGTCTGCGGCCGTATCGACGTCGTACTCCGCCAGCGCCAGGGTTTTGGAGAGCAAGTCCCGGATGCTGGCCTCGTCGTCGACCACCAGGACGCGGACGCGCCCCTGCCGCGCCGCCGGGGCCGCTGCCGTGACCGTGGCGCTTCCGCCCGACTGGGTCCGCTGGCTGTCGAGCCACGCATCGATGTCGCGCTTCCGGAACCGCCATTGCCGGCCGACCCGGACCGCGGGAATCTTCCCGGCTTTGATGAGGCGATAGACCGTGCGGAGGTTGACCTGGAGATATTCGAGGACCTCTTCGGTCGTCAGGAAGACTTCGTCGGTCGGGAGATTGAGAGCCAAGGCGTGTGACATTCTAGCGCGTTCGCCGGTCCCGCCGTAAACTTTTAGTGGGTAAGTAGTTACGGCGTAAGATCGGGGGAAAGCCGCCAGGCGGTCGCCGCCGTCTTATCAAGTGACCGGACCGGACCGGAATACGCCGTTCATGAACTGGACCGACGAGGACCTCGTCGCCCGCTCGAGGGGTGGCGATCTCGACAGTTTCAACCAGCTCATCCTCCGATGGGAGCGGCCGATCTACGCGCTCGCGTATCGCGTCATTGGCCGCGAGGAGGACGCGCGGGACGTGTGCCAGGAAACGTTCCTGCGCGCCTTTCGCGCCCTGCCGGGCTTCAAGGGGCAGGCAAAGTTTTCGTCCTGGCTCTACCGGATTGCGCTGAATCTGTGCCGCGACTGGATCCGGAAGCAGCGCCGGGCGCCCACCGTGCAGCTGGCCGAGGGCGTCGAGCCGGCGGAACTGGCCTCCGAACAGGGGCCGGTCGAATCGATTGAAGACCTGGTCGCGCGGCGCGAGTTGAGCGCAGTCGTCGAAGAGGCGATGGCGCTCCTGCCCGAGGAGCAACGGACGGCGATTGTCCTGAAGGAGTACCACGGCATGACGTTCCAGGAGATTGCCGACCTGCAGGGCTGTCCCCTCAGCACGGTGAAGACGCGGCTCTATCAGGGCCTCAGCGTCCTGCGCCGCCATCTGGAGAAGAACGGCCGCGTGCCGCAACTGGTGAAACGCACATGAGTGACACATTTCAGTGTGGAGACAATGCCGCGCTCGTCAGCTACCTGTACGACGAGTGCGACCCGGCGGAGCGCGCGGCGATCGACGCGCACATCCAGTTGTGCGCCGCGTGCGCGGCGGAGATTGCCGCGCTCGGATCCGCGCGCCTCCAGCTCGCATCCTGGACGCCGCCGGACGCGGACCTTGGCTTCGCCATCGTCAGGCCTCAGGCCTCAGCGCCCAGGCCTCAGACCGTCTCCAGCGGGGCCTGGGGCCTGAGGCCCGGGCCCTGGCTGCGGCCGATGCCGGTCTGGGCGCAGGCCGTGGCCGCGTGCCTGATCTTCGGCGTCGGTCTGTCGCTCGGCGTGCTTCGCGGCACGACATCGACCCAGTCGTCTCCGGCGCGCACCTTCGCCGCCGCGACGGTCGACGCTCCGGCGGGGGTCACGACGGCCGACCTGGCGGCGCTCGAGCGCCGGCTGCGCGACGAGATGGCGGCGCTCCGCGCGACGCCGGTGCGCACGACCGCCGCCGTACCGCAGTCGGCGAGTAACGCCCAACTACTGGCGCAGGTGCGCGCGCTCATCGACGAAAGCGAGGAGCGTCAGCAGCGTGAGCTCGCGCTGCGCACGGCGCAGGTCGTCAGGGATTTCGATTCGCAGCGGCGGGTGGACCTGGCCGCGATCGAGCGCAACTTCGGCCAGATCGAAGGGCTCACGGGCGCCGAGGTCCGCGAGCAGCGGCAGATGCTGAACTATCTGCTGCGGGTTTCTGAGCAGCGTTAGGTAGTAGCCGGTAGGTGGTAGGAGAAATGGTCTTGAGAACGTGGGTTATCGGTCTCGTCATCAGCAGCGCCATCGGCTTCGGCATCGCCCGCGGCGGGTCGGCGCAGACGCCGTCGCCGCAGGCCGCCGAGTCCGATCAGATCAGGGCGCGGCAGCGGATCTTCATCATGGAAGGCGTGCTCGAGAGCGCCGTGCAGGTGGGCGTCGAAAACCTGCGCCGCCGCGTGCGCGCGGTGATGCCGGACGACGCGCTGCTGCAGGGAGGCGCGCCGCAGGTGCGCGGCTTCCGTCTTGACGGCTACGGCGTCTTCTTCGACGTCGAAGTGCCGGCGCTGCGCCAGAGCCTCGCCTGGTCGATTCGCACGATGAACGAAACCAGCGCCGCGCTCGCCCGTGATCTCGCGGCGATGCGCGCCTATGTCCAGGCCATTCCCGACCCGCGCGTCCGAGCCGAGTTCGCGCGCACGCTTCGCCGCGTGCAGCAGCTGGTCAGTCCGACGCCGCAGGCGCCGCTGTTGGCGGCGGGGGGCGGCGGGCCGACGGTCAGCGCCCAGTCTGTCGGCGCACAGCCGGTGGGCGCGCGCGAGACGGCCACTGCGCAGTCGCGGGCGATCGCGCCGCAGGCGGTGGAGACCGCTCCGGCGCCGGCGGTCGATCCGGCGGTCGATCCGGCGGTGCTGAACGACCCGAGCGACGCGTATACCGAGGAGGTCAAGGTGGCCGTCATCGACGCGATGATCGAGCACAGCGGATCGCTGGTCCTCGGCGACGACGAATGGCTGACCGTCGCCGCGCGCGACAACGCTCCCACCGGGCCATTCATCTCGGGCGGCCCCGATGTCGTGACGCTCGTGCTCCGCGTCAAGGGGAGCGATCTGAGCGCGTTCCGGGCAGGGCGCCTCACGCTCGAGCAGATGCGCTCGCAGGTGCAGATCGGCGAGTTCTAACCCGGCCGGTCCGCTTCCCGCCTTCGCCGCTTTCGGCTTCGGCGGGCAAGCTGCGGAACCCTCCCTACGAGTTCCGGTGTCTAACCGGACGTGTACAATCGCGATATGGCCCGACGCCTGGCTCTGCCGCTCCTGGCTGCGTTCCTGCTGACCGCCTGCGAGTCGCGGGAGGTCGAGAAGGACCTCAGGGTTGTCGACGTCCACACCGGCTGGTACGACGTCGGGGTGCAGCAGAACGGGGAGAACAAGCTCGTGCCGAGCATTTCGCTCGGACTCGAGAACATCTCCGACCGCGAGATTGCCAGCGTCCAGTTGAACGCCGTCTTCAAGCGTCTCGGGGAAGAGCAGTCCTGGGGCGAACACTTCATTCGCGCCATCGATACCAGCGGCCTGGCCACTGGAGCGACCGTCAGGAACATCGTCCTGCGGTCCAATCTGGGATATACGGGCAGCGAGCCGCGACTCCAGATGCTGCAGAACAAAGAGTTCGTGGACGCCCGAGTCGAGATCTTCGGCAAGCACGGGTCGCGGAACTGGGTGAAGATGGGCGAATACCCGATCGACCGCCAGCTGCTCACCGAGTAACCCGAAAACCAAAGCACGAAGGGCGCGAAGAGCGCGAAGGGCACGAGAACTCCAAAATTTCGTGCCTTCGCCGTCCTTCGCGATCTTCGTGCGGTTAGAATGCCCGCGTGACCACCACAGCCACATCCCGGACTGGCCAGTCGCTCGAACGCCGCCTCGGTCCGCTCGACGCCGCGGCGCTCATCGTTTCCAACGTCATCGGCGCCGGCATCCTGTTTACGCCGCCGCAGATTGCCGCCGCTGTGCCGTCCGCGCTGGCATTCCTGTCGATCTGGCTCGCGGGCGGGCTCTTGGCGTTTGCCGGCGCTATGGCCTACGCGGAACTGGCGGCGGAGCGTCCGCGCGCGGGCGGTGAATACGTCTACCTGCGCGACGCCTTCGGGCCGCTCGCGGCGTTCCTGACGGGCTGGACGTCGTTCGTCGCCGGATTCTCGGGAGCCATCGCGGCAAGTGCCGTCGTGTTCCCGTTTTACCTCGCGCGTTTCGTGCCCGCTGCTGCCGATTCGACCCCGTTCTTCACCATTCCCCTTCTTCCCGGCACGCTGGAACTGTCGCTCTCGACACAAACGGCGTGCGCGCTGGCACTGATCTGGGGATTGGCCTTCATTCATCTGCGGGGTGTCGGTCCGGGCCGGCTGGTCGGGAATCTGCTCGCCGCGCTGAAGGTCACGGCGTTTGTTACCTTCATCGCCTTTGGCTTCGCGATCGGGACCGGCGACCCGGCGCGTCTGACGGAGACCGTCGCGCCGGTAACAGCGACCGGCTGGGTGCTGGCGCTCCTCGCAGTTGGCTTCACGTATTCCGGGTGGAACGCCGCCGCATACGTCGCCGAAGAGATCCGCGATCCGGGGCGCAACGTGCCGCGGGCATTTGCGCTCGGCACGGCGGCCGTAATCGCGATCTACCTCGGGATGAATGCGCTGTACTTATACGTGGTGCCGATCGGCGAGCTCGCCGGGTTGCAGGGCAGTGTGCTCGACTTCGTGGCCGATCGGCTGATAGGTCCGACCGCCGGGAACATCATGGGCATCGTTGGTCTGATCAGTCTTGCGGCGACCGTGAGTGCGATGACGTTCGCGGGACCGCGCGTGTATTTCGCAATGGCACGCGATGGATCCTTCTTCCAGCGCGCGGCGACCATCCATCCGCGATATCGCACGCCTGCCGCGGCAATCCTGGCGCAGTCGTTGTGGGCGTCGGCGCTCGTGCTGACGGCGAAAGCTGACGCGCTCATCAATTACACGGGGTTTGCGATCTGGTTGTTCTCGGGGATTGCAGTGACCGCGCTGTTCGTGCTCCGCAGGCGCGAGCCGAACGCCGAGCGCCCATTCCGGACGTGGGGCTATCCTGTGTTGCCGGCGCTCTATGTGATGGTGGCGTTCGTGGTGGTCATCAACGCGCTGTACACGGCGCCGGGTCCGACCGGCACCGGTGCGCTCGTGATACTGGCGGGGATACCGGTCTACTACCTGTTCCGGCGGCGGGCGTCCGCGTAACCACGAAGGTCACGACGAACCCGAACCCGAATTCCGTATTTCGTGTCCTTCGTGCGCTTCGTGGTTCAACTTCAGGGGCGCCGGCGCAGGTCGCCCCGGTAATTGATCTTCTGGCCCGGGTTGATTCGGACGTCGAACATCAGATCCTCGAAGCCGGGCGCTGAGATCCGGATCTGATAGGCGCCTGACTCCAGCTTGAGCGCCTGGAACACGCCGTCGTAGTCGTCCACCGTGCCGGCGTAGTAGCCGTCCACGAAGACCTGCGCGTTACGCGGGAACACCTGCAGACGCAGCTCGCCGACGTCGAAGCCGAAACCGCCCACGCGAGGGTAGTACCCTGCCCCGCCGTAGGGGTAGTAGTAGCCGCCCGGATTCCACCGGTACGGGTCGTAATAGAAGTAGCCCAGCCCGAACGCGCCATAGCCATACGGGTACGACCGGCGCGGATAGTAGTAGTAGTTGCGGTAGACGGGCGGCGGATTCACGATGACCGTGTTCCCACGGTTGACCGATCCGCTGCGTGCGCGTGCCTGGGCGCGGTTGCGAACGGCCGGGGCTGCGGTGGGCGGTGCCTGCGCCGGCCGAGGGGTCTCGCGCCGGGGGACCGCCGTGCCGGTGCGCGGGTTGTCGCCTTGCGGGCGGGTGCCCCGTGGCACGGCCTGGCGCTGCCCTTCGCCCGCCTCCTGCGCGAACGCCGGGAGAGCCATCGCCAGAGCCGCGGCGAGCATCAGGCTACGAACTGCTCCCGCGCCGATTCTGGATTGCACGCACATTGGGGGTCTCCTCACGAGGACCTGATAGTCCATTACAGTAGACCTCAGCAACACTACTGCCACGCAGAATCTGCGAATTTCCTCAGGAAACGACCGCTTCGCGCCGTTGCGCTCCGGCAGTGTCCTCCTCCTCCTGTCCCCCTCCCCGTTGCCCCCTACAGCCCGTCCGCCTCCCCCTTGCCCCCTGCAACCCGTCCGCTAATACTGGCACAGTGATCCAATCCACGACGATCCTGGCGGTGCGCCACCAGGACAACACGTGCCTGGCCGGCGACGGGCAGGTGACGTTCGGCAACACCGTGCTCAAGCAGGGCGCGCGCAAGATCCGCCGGTTGTATAACGGATCGATCCTCGCCGGCTTTGCCGGCTCGGCCGCCGATTCCTTCGCGCTCTTCTCGCGGTTCGAATCGAAGCTCGAACAGTACCGCGGCAACCTCGAGCGATCGGCCGTGGAGCTGGCGCGCGACTGGCGCACCGATCGGCTGCTGCGCCGGCTGGAGGCGATGATGATCGTTGCCGACCGCAAGACCACGTTCCTGCTCTCCGGCACCGGCGACCTGATCGAGCCGGACGACGGTATCGTGGCGGTCGGATCGGGTGGGCCGTTCGCCATGGCCGCGGCCCGGGCGCTCGCGCGACACAGCCAGCTGAACGCGCGGCAGATCGCCCAGGAGGCGATGGCGATCGCTGCCGACATCTGCATCTACACGAACCCGAACCTCACGATCGAAGAGCTCTAGGGGACTGTTCGGACAGGTGGGAGTATGAGTGATAACAAGCCTTTGAGCGCGATCGTTCCGGCCGCGACAACGGAGCGGCCGGCCTAACCGCAGGAAGGGCCGCACCCGTTACCATGGCTATTTTTCTTCCCGAACGCACCGCAACCGCCGTCAACGCGCTCACGCCGCGCGAAGTTGTCGCCGAGCTCGACAAGTACGTGATCGGACAGGCCAAGGCGAAGCGCGCCGTGGCGATCGCGCTGCGCAACCGCATCCGCCGCCAGCGGCTGCCGCAGGAGATGGCCGAAGAGGTCACGCCGAAGAACATCCTGATGATCGGACCGACGGGCGTCGGCAAGACCGAGATCGCCCGCCGGCTCGCGCGGCTGGCGCAGTCGCCGTTCATCAAGGTCGAGGCGTCGAAGTTCACCGAGGTCGGCTACGTCGGCCGCGACGTCGAATCGATGGTGCGCGACCTCGTCGAGCTCGCAGTCGACATGGTGCGCGCCGAGCGGGCGGAGGAGGTGCAGGACAAGGCGAAGACCGCCGGCGAGGAACGGCTGCTCGACCTGCTGCTGCCGCCGACGCGCTCGCCGATGGCGGGGGAGGATCCGGCAGCGCTCAGGGATCAGGCCACCCGCACCCGCGAGCGCTTCCGCGAGCAGCTCCGCGAGGGCCGCCTCGACGACCGCATCGTCGAGCTCGACGTCCGCGACACGGCGATGCCGTCGTTCGAGGTGATTGCCGGTACCTCGGTGGAGGAGATCGGCGTCAACCTGAAGGACATGATGGGCAACATGTTCCAGGGGCGCACGAAGACCCGGCGGATGAAGGTGCCGGAGGCGCTCGAGCACCTGGTGGCCGAGGAGCAAGCCAAGCTGGTCGACATGGAGTCGGTCGGGCGCGACGCCGTGCGCCGCGTGGAGCAGGCGGGCATCATTTTCATCGACGAGATCGACAAGATCGCCAGCCGGGACGCGATGGGCAGCGGCCATGGCGGTCCCGACGTCAGCCGCGAGGGCGTGCAGCGCGACATCCTGCCGATCGTCGAGGGGACGACGGTCAACACCAAGCACGGCATGGTGAAGACCGACCACATCCTCTTTATCGCGGCCGGCGCCTTCCACGTGTCGAAGCCGTCGGACCTGATCCCGGAGCTGCAGGGGCGGTTCCCGATTCGGGTGGAGCTCGAGCCGTTGACGCGCGACGACTTCGTTCGGATCCTCACCGAGCCGCGAAACGCCCTCGTGAAGCAGTACATGGCGCTCATCGGGACCGAGGACGTGACGCTGTCGTTTTCGCCCGGCGCGGTCGATCGGATCGCCGACTTTGCCGCGCGGGTGAACGAGGTGACCGAAAACATCGGCGCGCGCCGGCTGCACACGGTGATGGAGCGGCTCCTCGACGAGCTGTCCTTCGAGGCTCCCGATCTCGGCGGGAAGTCCATCGCCATCGACGAGGCCTACGTCGATCGCATGCTCGCCGACATCGTCAAGAACGAAGATCTGTCGCGCTATATCCTTTAGCCGGGTCCGCTTCGCGGAACCCGGCCTACCAGCCGGGTCTGCTGCGCGGAACCCTGCCCACGCACATTTTCAGTACGTAGGGCGGGTTCCGCGAAGCGGACCCGCCTTTAATCCCCCTTTAATCCCCGTTGGCGCGGTCTGCCAGCTCGCGCGAAATCGTCACACCTGTGTCGATGGCGGCCGCCGTATCGAAATCCACCCGGTCGAATCCCCGATTCCTCGTGAATCCAAAGCGTTCATAAGCCAGCGCCATCGTCCCGGCGCTGACGATGTCGGGGTTCCGGGCCACCTCCAGCGCATGCTGCAGCTCGTGTCCCAGGACGGCGATCTTTCTCTCCAGCGGAAGGTCCCAGCCGATTCGCACCAGGACGTACCGCAGTCCGCCGGCGGCGGCGAGAAACGTGAGCTCGCCGTCGAGCCGGGAACGCAGGCGCGCGCACTGCACGTACACAACCACATCCGTGGTTTCCAGCCGTTCGATCAGCGCCCGAAACGACGGAGATCCGTCGCGGCCGGCCTGCACGACTGGCAGCAGGCGCCGATCGGGAAGTCGCAGGCGCGGATGTGCCGGCACGGAATCCGCGCCGATGGGCACTGATGTCACAGCAGCGATCACGATGAGGATGGACACGACGGCTGCGATGCGGACGGTCACGATGCGGCTGTGCATGGCAAGCGGCGCGCCAGGAAGTTTGCGCGCGGCCCCGCGGATCCCGCTCGCATTTCCGCCGCAATTCGGTAGAATGCGGTATGCGAGACGAGCGAGATTTCACACAAATATGTCGTGTGAATTTGGTGTTACTACAAAAACGTGTCAGAGGCTCCGTTGACTCATCAGGGGGCCGCGCGGCCGATCCGCACCCCGCCCCCGCGCGGTACGCCCGCCGCCGCGCCCCGCGAACATCGTTGTGGATTTATCGATTCGAGCCCTCGGAAATGTAGGAGCCTGAAATGCCTGCCCTGAAGCCTGCAGCCGACCCGAACACCGCCTCGCGTGACGCGCGGCGACTGTCGACCCTGCTCGAGGTCAGCCAGGCCCTCTCGGGCACGCTCAACCTCAAGGCGTCGCTGCAGCGGGTCCTCGGCATCCTGGCGCGGCATCACGGGGCGATCCGGGGGATGGTCACGGTGCTTCGCGACGGCGAGCTGCAGGTGGAGGCCGCGGAGGGGTACGAGGATCGGGCCCGGTCGCTGCACTACCGGGTGGGCGAAGGCATCACCGGCAAGGTGGTCGAAAGCGGCAAGCACATCGTCGTGCCGCGCGTCAGCCGCGAGCCGGCGCTCCTCAACCGCGCGGCGAAACGGGGCGACGCCTCCCGCCAGGAGCTCAGCTTCATCTGCGTGCCGATCATCCTGCAGCGCGCCGCGGTCGGCGCGCTCGCCGTCGATCTCCGCTTCAAGCCCGAGCGCGACTTCGACAGCAGCGTCAAGTTCTTCGGCATCGTCAGTTCCATGATCGCGCAGGCGCTCGCCGTGCAGCGCCAGGTGGAGGAAGAGCGGCGGCGCCTGCTCGACGAGAACACCCACCTCCGGCAGGAGCTGCGCGAGCGCTACGACTTCTCCAACATCATCGGGACGAGCGGGCCGACCCGCCAGATGTACGAGCAGGTGGCGCAGGTGGCGCAGACGAACACCACGGTCCTGATCCGGGGCGAGTCAGGCACCGGCAAGGAGCTCATCGCCCACGCCATCCACTACAACTCGCTGCGCGCCAAGAAGCCGTTCGTCAAGGTGAGCTGCGCCGCACTGCCTGATACGCTCATCGAATCGGAGCTGTTCGGCTACGAGAAGGGCGCGTTTACCGGCGCGGCCACCAGGAAGAAGGGCCGCTTCGAGATGGCCGAAGGGGGCACCCTCTTCCTCGACGAGATTGGCGACATCAACCTCAGCACCCAGGTGAAGCTGCTGCGCGTGCTGCAGGAGCGCGAGTTCGAACGGCTCGGCGGCACCGACACCGTCCGGGTGAACGTCCGCATGATCGCGGCGACGAACAAGGACATGGAGAAGGCGATTGCCGACGGGACCTTCCGCGAGGACTTGTACTACCGGCTCAACGTCTTCACGATCTTCGTGCCGCCGCTGCGCGACCGGAAAGCGGACATGCTGCTGCTGGCGGATCACTTCCTGGAGAAGTTCTCGCGCGAGCACGGCAAGGTGATCAAACGGATCTCCACGCCCGCCATCGACATGCTCATGAGCTACCACTGGCCGGGCAACGTCCGCGAGCTCGAGAACGCGCTGGAGCGCTCGGTGCTGGTGTGCGACGGGGCCGTCATTCACGGCCATCACCTGCCACCCTCGCTGCAGACCGCGGACGCTTCAGGCACAGTCACCCGTGTCACCCTCAAAGATGCGGTCGCGGCCTTCGAGCGCGACCTGATCCAGGACGCGCTGAAGACCACGCGCGGGAACCGCGCCAAGGCCGCGCGGCTGCTCGACACGACCGAGCGGATCCTCAACTACAAGGTGCGGGGCCACTCGATCGATGCACGCCGCTTCAAGTCGCACGAAGCGGCCAAGCGCGTCGCCGCGCCGCGGGAAGAATGACGGGGAGCGCCCGAAGGCTCGCGGCCATCGGCCTGCTCGCGGCGGCGGCCGCGTGGGGGTGCGGCAAAAAGGGCGCGCCGCTGCCCCCGTTCGTGCGCATTCCCGCAGGGATTGAGACGATCACCGCGTCGCGCCTGGGAAACGACGTCTACGTCACGGTCACGGTCCCGACGACCAACATCGACAAGTCGCTGCCGATCGACATTACGCGCATCGATGTCTATGGCTACACCGGGCGCGTGGCACCGAGCGCCGCGCGCTGGGCGGAGCTGGGCAGCGTCGTCGCCTCGATTCCGGTGGTGCCGCCGCCGGTCGATGCCGACAACCGTCCACTGCCTCAGGTCCCGTCGGATAAGGGCGCAATCGCCGGGTCGCCGGTCACGATCGTCGACACGTTGACTGCTGACGACTTCGTGCAGGGGCCCGTGTTTGTCGATCCGCGGCTCGCCGGCCTGGCGCCGCTGCCGGCCGCCACGACGCCGGCAGTCATGCGCCGCTTCTATCTTGCCATCGGGTTCAGTCAGCGCGGCCGCCCGGGCCCCCCGGGCGCGCAGGCGGAGCTGCTGCTCACGAGCCTGCCCGATGCTCCCACCGGCCTGAGTGCCACGTACGTGCCCACATCGCTCTCACTCACGTGGGAGCCATCGGGTGGACTGATGGGATTCCTTCTGGATCGGGCGTTGCCGCCCGAGCCGCTGCCGTACGACACGCTGCTACTCCCGACGCTACTCCCGACGCAACCCGCGGCGGCGGCTGCGCCGGTGGCCGATGCGTCGGTGCCGGCGGGACCGACGACCTACAACGTCTATCGCGAGATTGCACCGGATCCGTTCCTGCTGCCGCCGGCCGCGCGGCCGGCCTGGAGCGTGCCGGCGCCCGCCGCGCTCAATCCGGCGCCGCTCGCCACGACCTCCATCACCGACACGCTGGACGGCGGCCGCACGCGCTGCTACACGGTGCGCGCGCAGCGCGGAACGGTGATGAGCGACGCGTCGCCGCCGTTCTGCGTGACGCCGGTCGACGTGTTTCCGCCCGCCGCGCCGGCCGGCCTTGCGGCTGTGCCGTCGGAAGGCGGCATCAGCCTCATCTGGGAACCGTCTGCCGAGCTCGATCTCGGCGGCTACCTGGTCTTGCGCCGCGAGGCCGGCGATGCCACACTGCGGCAGCTTACAGAGAGGCCGATCGCCGGAGCCCGGTATCGCGACACTGAGGTAAAGGCGGGGACGCGCTATATCTATTCAGTCGCGGCGGTCGACTCGCAGGTGCCGCTGCCCAATGTGAGCGCGCTGTCGCAGCCCGTGGAAGAAACCGCCCGCTAGCCCGGCGGTGGCAGCGCGGTAATGTAGGGGCCGACCTTGGTCGGCCCGTGGAGATCCGTATGAAATTGTTCGTCGATACCGGGAACGTCAAGGAGATCGAGGCGCTGGCCGCGATCGGCATCCTCGACGGCGTCACGACCAACCCATCGCTTCTCGCCAAGGAATCGGGCGACTCCCGGCAGATCCTCAAGCAGATCTGCCAGATCGTCCAAGGCCCGGTCAGCGGGGAAGTGGTGGCGACCGATTTTGCCGGCATGGTGCGCGAAGGGCGCGACCTCGCGTCCATCGACGAGCACATCGTGATCAAGGTGCCGTTCACCAAGGACGGCGTCCGCGCGTGCAAGACGCTGGCGTCGGAAGGACAGCGCGTCAACGTGACCCTGATCTTCTCCGCCACGCAGGCCTGGATGGCGTCGAAGGTCGGCGCCGCCTACGTCAGTCCCTTCGTCGGCCGCCTGGATGACGTGGGGACGACGGGGATGAACCTGGTCCGGGAGATCGTGGACATCTTCGACAATTACGAGTTCCCCACGGAAGTGCTCGTCGCGAGCGTCCGCAATCCGATCCATGTCATCGAGGCGGCGCGCATGGGCGCCGGCGTGGTGACGGCGCCGCCGGCCGTGATCGAGCAGTGCTTCAAGCACCCGCTCACCGACATCGGCCTCGAGCGGTTCCTGAAGGACTGGGAGAAGGCGCAAGGGGCCAAAGTCTGACGATGCCTCTACGCATTGACGAATTGACGGATTGACGGATTCACATGCGTCCATTCGTCAATGCGTCAATCCGTCAATAACGTGGATTCGAAGGATTTTCTCGACGACCTCGAGCGGCGCGCAGAACTGGGCGGCGGCGAGGATCGTCTCCGGCGCCAGCGTGAAGCCGGCAAGCTGACGGCGCGCGAGCGCATCGACCTCCTGTTCGACTCCGGCACCTTCGAGGAAATCGACAGGTTCGTGACCCACCGCTGCAGCGACTTCGGCATGGCCGACCAGGTCGTGCCGGGCGACGGCGTGGTGTGCGGCTACGGCCGCATCAACGGCCGCCTGGCGTACGCGTTCGCGCAGGACTTCACCGTCTTCGGCGGATCGCTCTCGGAAACCAACGCGGCGAAGATCGTCAAGATCATGGACCTGGCCGTGAAGATGGGCGCGCCCGTCATCGGCCTGAACGACTCGGGCGGCGCGCGCATCCAGGAAGGCGTGCTCTCGCTCGGCGGCTACGCCGACATCTTTCTCCGCAACACGCTCGCCTCCGGGGTGGTCCCGCAGATCTCCGCGATCATGGGACCGTGCGCCGGCGGCGCCGTCTATTCCCCTGCCATCACCGACTTCACGGTCATGGTGAAGAACACGAGCTACATGTTCGTGACCGGACCCGACGTGATCCGGACCGTCACGCACGAGCAGGTGACGAAGGAGGAGCTCGGCGGCGCGATGACGCACAACGAGCGCAGCGGCGTCGCGCACTTCGCGGTCGAGAACGACCAGGAGTGCCTGCTGCTCATCCGCGAGCTGCTGTCGTTCATGCCGGGCAACAACGTCGACGATCCGCCCCGGGTCGAGAGCGCCGATCCGCCGGACCGCGCGGCCGACGCGCTCGACACCGTCGTGCCGGCGGCGCCGAACCAGGCGTACGACATGCTCGACGTGATCCGCGCGATCGTGGATGAGGGCTACCTCCTCGAGGTGCACGAGCACTTCGCGCGCAACATCCTGGTCGGGTTCGCGCGGCTGGCGGGGCGGCCGGTCGGCATCGTGGCCAACCAGCCCGCGCACCTCGCCGGCACCCTCGACATCGACGCGTCGGTCAAGGGCGCCCGCTTCGTGCGGTTCTGCGACGCCTTCAACATTCCGCTCGTCACCTTCGAGGACGTGCCCGGGTTCCTGCCGGGCACGGTGCAGGAGTACGGCGGCATCATCCGCCACGGCGCCAAGCTCCTGTTCGCCTTTGCCGAGGCCACGGTGCCGAAGCTGACGGTGATCACGCGCAAGGCGTACGGCGGCGCGTACTGCGTGATGTCGAGCAAGCACATTCGCACCGACGCCAACTTCGCGTGGCCGACCGCCGAGATTGCCGTGATGGGCGCTGAAGGCGCGGTCAACATCCTCTACAAGCGCGAGCTCGAATCGGCCGCCGATCCGGCGGCGGCGCGCGCCGCCCGCATCGCCGAGTACCGCGAGAAGTTCGCGAACCCCTACGTCGCCGCGCAGCGGGGCTTCGTCGACGAAGTGATCCTCCCGCGGCAGACGCGCGCCAGGCTGATCGCGGCGCTCTCGGCGCTCGACACCAAGCGCGATCGCAATCCGCCGAAGAAGCACGGAAACATTCCGCTCTAACCATGGGCCTGCTCGCGGCCACGTTGCTGTACGCGGGCATCACCGCGCTGCTCGTCCGCGCGCTGCTGCCGGATCTCGGAACGCATCTCTTTTCGGATCCCGGCGATCCGCTGCTGAATGCCGCCATCCTCGGCTGGAATGCCTCGCACGTCCCGCTGACCGAGGCGTGGTGGAACTTCCCGTCGTTCGCGCCCGTGGAGGGCGTGACCTCGTTCACCGAGCACCTGCTGCTCACGTATCCGATCGCCTCGCCCATCGTGTGGGCGACCGGCAATCCCATCCTCGCCTACAACGTCGTCTTTCTGCTCGCGAAGCCGTTGAATGGCGTGGCGGCGTTCGTCCTCGGGCGCGAGCTGACGGGATCGTGGGCGGCGGGATGGATTGCGGGTCTCGCCTTTGCGTTTGCGCCGTACCAGGCGATTCACCTCGGACACGTGCAGTTGATGCTGTCGTTCGGCATGCCGCTCAGCCTGCTCGGACTGCACCGGTATCTACACGGCGGCGGCACGCGGCCGCTGGTATGGTTTGCCGTGGGATGGCTGATCACTGCCCTCTCGAGCGCCTATCTGCTCGTGTTCTTCCCGCTCGTTGTCGTCATGTATTGCGCCTGGTTCGTGAGGCCGCGCGAGTGGAGGCGGCTGATAGCACCCGTGGCGGCCGGCGCGCTCGCGACGCTGCCGCTCGTCCCGCTGCTCTGGGGCTACCGCGTCCGGCTCGCGGCGTACGGCCTGGAGCGCCAGATGGAAGAGATGCGCGTCTTCAGCGCCGATATCGTCGGCCTCGCCGGCATGTTTCACCTGAACACGGCGTGGCGCAGCGTGCTCCCGCACGACTTCGAAGAGCGCGCGCTGTTTCCGGGATTCACGATCCTCGCGCTGGCGCTCCTGGCGCTGTGTACGCGCGGCGCGGCCCCGCTTCAAGCTGCACGCGGCGCGGATCGTTACGGTCCGCGAGCAACTGTCTGGACTCGCCGGCTGTTCTCCGCATCTGCCGTGGTGACGGTGGTCGTGCTGGCGCGCATCTGGACAGGCCCATGGGGGTGGCATTTCGGACCGATCCCGCTGCCGCCGTTCGACCCGCATCGCGTCTTCTCGCTCGCATCCGTGCTGTTGCTCGCCGCCGTGGTCTCGAGCCGCTGGTTCAGACAGGCATGGTACCGGCGCGATCCCGTGGTGTTCTTCGGCGTCGCCCTCGCACTGTTATGGCTGCTCGCGCTCGGCCCGCAGCCGGAATGGTCGACGTCCTGGCGTGCGATCACGTACGGACCGTACCGGCTGCTGATGTTTCTGCCCGGCGTGGACGCGCTCCGTGTCCCGGCGCGCATCTGGTTGGCGGGGGTGCTATGCCTGGCGATGCTGGCAGGATACGGGGCCGCCGTGCTGCTGCGTCGGTACGTACGACGGCCGGGCCTGGCAGCGGCGGCGCTCACGTTATTGATCGTGGTTGAAGGTTGGTTTGGCGGCGGCACCGTCGAGGTTCCGCCGCCGATGCCCGCCGGTCTCATCCCCGAAGGCGCCGTCGTCCTCGACCTGCCTATCGTGCCGGGCTACGAGAACGCGCTGCCGCAGTATCGCGCCGTCGTCGGTGGATATCGCACGATCAACGGCTACAGCGGTTACGAGCCGCCCTTCTTCGTTCCCTTCGCCGACGCGCTTGCGGAACGGCGCGCCGGCACGCTCGACCGCTACCTGAGCGCCGGCGACCTCTATGTGATCATCAGGCCAGGCGTTGAACCTGCTCTGTCGGCGTGGCTTGCATCACTCCCCGGCGCCACCCGGCTGTCCGTTGCCGGGGATGCCGATATCTATCGCCTGCCTCGCCGGCGCAGCGCGGGGAATCGTTAGGTAGACGCCCGAGTCTTCCAGCCACGTTTCGATCGCCGCCTCTTCCGGCGCGCGCTCGAGATCGTTTCTGTCCGGCCATGTGTGTTCCGCCATCGCGCCCTCCTGCTGTGAAGCCTAGAGAAGCGGCGGCGCCGGCGGAATCGTGTGAGGCGGGTATTCCGCCGCATTTCGCAGGGGACGCTCGCCATCCCCTGTCGACCCGATACCGGCGTTCTGCGCCCGACGCTACAGTGACCTCCATGGAGTCACTCGTCATCTTCACGGCGGTTGACGGCCTGGTCACCGCACCCGATGGCGCGGCGCCTGTCGATGCCGCGAAGCACGTGGTGGAGCTGCTGCGCACATTCGCGGTGCCTGTCGTCTTCATCACCGATCAGGCACCTGCGGAGATGATGCGGCTGCAGCAGGAGCTCGGCGTGCGGCATCCGTTCATCGCCGGCGGCGGCGCGGAGTTGCATGTGCCGAAGGGGTATTTCCCCGACGTGCTCGATACGGAGCCCGATGGAGAATCCGACTGGCAGGTGCTGCACCTGCAGGCGCGGGGCGGCGACCCAGGCGACGCCGTGCGGCTGCTGATGGCGCTCTATCGCTTCGGCGACGACCCGGTGCTGTTCGTCGGGCTGGGCGAGAACTGGAAGCACCGCGCGTTGCTGCGCGCCGTGGACGTGCCCGTGATCGTTCGCAACGACGGCGTCGATCAACTGCGGCTGCTTCGCAGCATTCCCGATGCGTACCTGACCATGGCTGCCGGCACTGCCGGGTGGACCGAGGCGATCCTCGGCGCGGCCACCGACTGAAGCCGGGTATGGAGGAGCTGACGCGCTGGACCGCGCCGCCCGGCGCCGGCTACGATGCGGAGAAGGAACCTGTCGTGGCCTCATCGCGTACCGGCCCCGCGTCGACGATTCGAGGAGCCCTGATTGCGGGCTTCGCGGTGGTCTTTGGGCTGTGGGTGGCGTCCGGGTACGAGCTCGTGCGGAGCCTTCGCGACGTCGACCGCCGCCTGGAGGCCAGCCGCGGCGACTTTCAACGCGGCCAGGACGTGCTCACCGCGGTCCGCACCAACGTCCTGCTCGGATCCATTTACCTGCGCGATGCGCTCATCGATCGGACACCCGAGAGCCAGGAGGACTACCGGAACGCGCTTCGGCAGATCCGTGACGAGGTGGACCGGGTGCTGCCGGGGTACCTGCCGCTCATCGGCTCGCCGCTCGAGCGGCAGCACTGGGACACCCTCCAGGTGGAACTGGAGAACTACTGGGAGTCGCGCGATATCGTCTTTACCTACGACGCGCCGCTGAGCACGGCGAACGCGGCGGCGGTGCTGCGGCAGCGGATCGTTCCCGCGCGACAATCGATCCTCGAGATCGTGGATTCGCTGTCAGCGCTCCAGCGTGCCTCGCGCGAGCGTCATGAGGCGGAAGTGGCCTTGCTGTACAGCGGGGCGCAGACGCGCGTCATGTGGTTGGCCTCGCTGGCCATCCTCGTCGGCTTGATTGTGGCGGTCGTGGCCACGCGGCACGTGGCGCGTCTCGAGCACGAGATCGAGCGGAGGCAGGCCGTCGAACGCCAGACCCGGCGCGACCTCGAGCGGCTGTCGGCCCGGCTCGTGACCGCGCAGGAAGAGGAGCGCCGCAGCCTCGCGCGCGAGCTGCACGACGCCGTGGGGCAGGCGCTCACCGCCATCAAGATGGAGATGGGGGTCGCCATGCGCGGGGTCGAGACGGACTCGCGGGCGCGCCGCGCGCTCGACGAGGGGCGCGCGATCGCCGAGTCGACGCTCCAGAACGTGCGCGACCTGTCGCAGCTGCTGCATCCGTCGATGCTCGACGACTTCGGTCTGCCGGAGGCCGTCAGCGCCCACCTCCGCAGCTTCTCGAAGCGCACCGGCATCCGCACGCAGCTCACCCACGAGCGAATGGACGATCGGCTGTCGCCGGAGATCGAGGTCTGCGTCTACCGGATCGTCCAGGAAGCGCTCACCAACGTCGCCCGCCACAGCGGCGCCTCGTCGTGCACGGTCTCGCTCGTTCGCCGCGAGGGCATGCTCCACCTCACGATCGAAGACGACGGGCGCGGCATCGATGCGGCGGCGGCGCGGGCATCCGACGCGCGCCGGCGGCTTGGCCTGATCGGGATGCGCGAGCGCGCGCAGGCGCTCGCCGGAAGTTTCGTCATCGAAAACCGCCACGAGGGCGGCACCCGCGTGACGGTCAGGCTGCCGGCCGCGTCTGCAGCCGAGGCCGCGGCAGCGCAATCCCTCGCGGGCTGACATGGGACAGCTTCGCATCCTCCTCGCCGACGATCACACCGTCGTCCGCCAGGGCCTTCGCAAGGTGCTCGAGGAGCGGCCCGACTGGGTCGTCGTCGCCGAAGCGGGCAACGGCCGCGACGCCGTGAAGCAGGCGGAGGAGCTGAAGCCCGACGTCGCGATCCTCGACGTGGCGATGCCGCTGCTCAACGGCATCGAGGCGACGCGGCAGATCGTCAAGCGCTCGCCCGGGACGCGCGTCCTCGTCCTGACGATGCACGCGGACGAGGCCTACGTGAACCAGATCCTCAAGGCCGGCGCAACAGGATACCTGCTGAAGGACTCCGCCGACGTCGATCTGATCCAGGCCGTCGCCGCGGTATCGCAGGGGAAGTCGTTCTTCAGCCCGGGCGTGGCGCGGCTCATGCTGGACGACTACGTCCGCCAGCTCGCGGACAAGGGCATCACCGACCGGTACGAGTCGCTCTCGGAGCGCGAGCGCGAGATCTTCCAGCTCATTGCCGAGGGGAAAGCCAACAAGGAAATCGCCATCATCCTTTCGATCAGCCCCAGCACCGTCGAAACCCACCGCGCGCGCATCATGGAGAAGCTCGACCTGCACAGCGCCGCCGAGATCGTCCTGTACGCCGTCCGCAGAGGGGTCATTCGATAGGCGATCAGTACATCAGCGAAGCCACTCGAGTCTCCAGGCTACCAGCGTCGAGGGGGCGAACATCTCGACCATCCCGCCAGTGCCACTGCTCATAAGGTGAACACCCTGATAGTGAGGGACGCCATTCGCGCACGTGCCGAGGGTGATGTTCAGGACGTTCGCACCTGCGAAACGGACAGTGAGAGTGTCACATTTTCCTTGCGTCCCCTGGAATTCTCCGTCAACACGCACGCGTGCGACCCACGCGGGCACCTCGAATACATCGCTCCCGTTGCCTTTTGCCGTCCATGGCGGAGGCTCGAGCTGGAAGTCGAGCGTGCTTCCGGGGTTGATGTGGACGCCGGCAGTCGCCTCTGGGAACTGAGGGGCAGAAGCCGAGACGTTGGCATTTCCGGCCGCGAGGTTGTCGAACTTGTATGCGCCCTTGACGTCGGTCGTCATCACGAGGCCTTTGTTGGCGCCGTCAAGAATTTGAACTAAAGCGCCCTTGACCGGAGCTGACGTCCCGGTCGCCCGGACTACGCCTGAGAGCGAGACGGTCGCCGGCGTCGGCGTCTCGTCAGGACCCGTCTGTGTGTCCAAGAAATTGCACCCCGTTACGAGCACACCGATAACGAGGACGAGAACAGCGCGTTGGATCATCAGACTCAGACTCCTTGCAACCGCGATCGGGATTAGTCACCCGCGCGCAAGAAGCGGACCAGCCCAGCCTTGACCGCCGCGTCCGGAATATCAGTCAAAGTGGCTGGAGCTGAGGTCGCCCCCTCGACTAATGTCGCCGTCACGAGTGACTTCTAGTCATGGATTCGAAGGACTTCCGGTCAAAAATACGTCGGCCTGGTTGACTCGGCTCTGTGGCCGGGCCTGCGCCAGCCGACCCAACC
>Ga0214472_10001712_pt1 | contig 24070 bp, 29 predicted proteins | sample RVTome_6_FD_207662 | JGI IMG/M metagenome (GOLD analysis project Ga0214472, IMG submission 207662) | Soil microbial communities from uranium-contaminated site in the Upper Colorado River Basin, Wyoming, United States - RVT140D175 | ecosystem: Environmental > Terrestrial > Soil > Contaminated >...
CGACCTGGATCACGTAGCCCACCGGGTTGCCGGCGCTGATGGTGGACGGCTTGCCGGGCTCGACCGCCACCATCGGCGGCGTGAACTCCGAGCCGTGCACCGCGTTCACCACCGTCACCTTGGCGCCTGCCTTGTCCAGGTTGAAGGTGCCGCCGACGTTGCCGCCGGTCGCGAGCGTGGCCTGCTTCTCCGGATAGCCGTGCACCGACTTCATGTTGAACTGCAGGCCGTAGGGTGCGACCAGGATGGCGCCGGTCTTCTTGCCGATCTCGGCTGCGTCCTTGATATGGTCCCAGTGACCATGCGTAAGCAGGACGTAATCCACGCGCCCGAGCTTGGCGAGCGAATCCTTGTCCGGATTGCTCGGCGCGCCCAGCCAGGGATCGACGAGGATCACCCCGCCGGTGGGCGTCTCGATCTTGATCGCGGCGTGCCCGTACCAGTGAACCTTGGTCTGCGCCCAGGCGGCCGGGCTGGCGAGCAGCGCGAGCGCGAGCAGCGCGTGTGCAAACGGCCTGGAAATCCTCATGACGTGCCTCCTCCTTTACCGTGTTTCGGCGATGCGCCGGACCGATTGCGGATACTCCGAGTTTTGCCTTGACTTTGCAATATCGCGCGCGCCTAGCCGTACGGCGTCGCCTTGCCCTTGCGCCTGAACGGATAGAGCAGCTGCCCGGCGTAGTCTTCCGGCGGCTGGAACTTCACCGTGCCGTAGTTCTTCGGCCAGTGATCCGGCAGATGCAGCGTGCCGAAGAGGAAATCCCACAGCGGCAGGAAGCTGGCGAAATTCTTGTCGATGCCCTCCTCGTCCGAGGAGTGGTGCCAGTGGTGGTACTCGGGCGTGGACAGGACCCGGCGCACGTAAGGGAAGCGCCAGCGCACGTTGGCGTGGATGAACACCGCGTGAAACGATACGAACACCAGGTAGGCGTAGAGCGCGGGCGCGGCGAAGCCGAGCAGGAACACCGGCAGGTAGGCGGCCGCGCGCGTCGCGATCACGTCCACCGGGTGCATGCGCGAGCCCGCGAGCCAGTCCATCTTCAGGCTCGAGTGGTGGATGGCGTGGAAGCTCCACAGCCACGGGACCTGGTGGAATGCGCGATGGATCCAGTAGGTGGCGAGATCGACGAGGAAGATGATCTCGACGAACTGCAGCCACAGCGGCTGCGCGGCGACCGTGCGCTGGAAATCGAGCCGCACCATCCAGGAAAAGAGCATGTGCGCCGGCACCAGCGCCGCGAACGACAGCAGCTGCACGCCCGCGTGGCTGACGAAGAAGTGCTTCAGGTCCGTCTGCCAGCCTTCGCGGAACACCTTCTGCGGGCGCAATGGCCACAGTCCCTCCATCGGCACGAAGATGAGCGCGAGGACCAGAAGCTCCAGCACGAAGTAGTCGAGCCCGAGCGAGAAGGTGCTCGGCAGGTCGACCTGGAGCGGCTGCACCTCGGCGCCGCCCATCAGGAGCGCCACGGCGCCGAGCGCGATGCCGAGCAGCCCCCGGCGGTTGGGGCGCGAGAGCGCGACGCCGAGGAGCCCGAGCGCGATCGTCGCCGCGATGCTCGCGCCGAGGATGGCGCGGAACACGCCGAGGTTCGCCACGTACATCGGCAGCGCGTCCTTCGTCACGAAGAGCTCGGGCAGCAGAAAGCACAGCTCGGCGAGCACGCACAGCATGCCGAGCACGCCCGAGGTGAGACCGGCGCGCTTGCCGATGGCGGCCTTCAGCGTCACGTCCTCGAAAGCACCTGGCCCGGCCGCGCGCCGGTGCTCTTGCCCTCCCGCCAGACGATCGCGCCGTTCACGATCACCGCCTCGATCCCCTTCGCCGGCTGGATCGGCCGCGCGAAGGTGGCGGCCTCGTCCACCGTGCCCGCGTCGAAGACGGTGACGTCGGCAGCGTAGCCTTCCTTGAGAACGCCGCGATCCTTCAATCCGAAGGTGCGCGCCGTGAGGCCGGTCATCTTGTGCACCGCCGTCTCGAGGGGAAACAGGTTCAGCCCTCTCGAGTAGTGCCCGAGCACGCGCGGAAATGTCCCCCACAGGCGCGGGTGCGGCGCGGCGTCGTGCGGCAGGCCGTCGGAGCCGACCATGGTCGAGGCGAAGGCGAGGATGCGCTGGACGTCCGTTTCGTCCATCGCGAAATACACCGCGCCCGCGGGCAGCAGCTTCGCGATCGCCTGTTCCGCGGACAGCCCCAGTTTCTTTTCGATGTCGGAGAGGTCCATTCCTGCGAGCTCGGGGTGCGGCTTCGACCAGGTGACGAGCACGCGCGTGGCGATGCGCGCGCGGCTGATCGAAAGGATGGTGGACGCGGCGCAGTACGGGTAGCAGTCGAGGCCGATCGCCTGCTCGCGCATGCGCGCCTCGATCAGGGGCAGGGTCTCGCTCGAGCGGCCGTGGTTCGATCTTCCCATCACCTTGTGGTGCGAGACCACCACTGGCACGCCGAGCTCGCGGCCGATGCGAAACGTCTCTTCCAGTGATTCCATCACCCGGTCGCCCTCGTCGCGCATGTGCGTGCAGTAAAGGCCGTTGCGTTTCGAAAGCGGCCTGCACACCTCGATCACCTCTTCCGTCGTCGCGGCGGCCGCGGGCTCGTACCACAGGCCCGTCGATACGCCGATCGCGCCCGCGGCGAGCGCAGCGTCGGTGAGCTCGCGCATGCGGCCGATCTCCTTCGCGTTCGCCGGCCGTTCCAGCTTGTCCATCGTCTGCACGCGCAGCGTGGAATGGCCCACGAGGAGCGCGCAGTTGGTGGCGGCAGGCTTGGCTCGCAGCTCTTCCACGTACGCGGCGAAGGTGGGAAATCGGAACCAGCCGCCATCGGCGTCGAGCAGGTCGAGCGGCGGCACGGGCCGCATGCCTTGCGGCGCCGGCGCGAGCGAGATGCCGCAGTTGCCGGCGACCACCGTCGTCACGCCCTGGCTCGCCTTCGGCGCCATGTCGGGGCCGGACAGGAGCAGACGGTCGTCGTGCGTGTGCGCGTCGATGAAGCCGGGGGCGACGATTTTTCCCGAGGCGTCGATCTCGGCGTCGGCGCGAGCGTTCTTCAGGTCGCCGATGGCGGCGATGCGTCCGTCCTCGATCGCGACGTCGGCGGCGTAGCGCGGCGCGCGCGTGCCGTCGATGACGGTGCCGCCGCGGATCAGCAGGTCGTAGCGCCCGGGCATCACTGCATCCGATACGGCTCGAGCCGCAGGTCCTCGAGCCGCGCGCCGAGCATGACGATGGCGCCGTGGCGCCGGTTGTCGCCGGTTTCGGAGAATTCGAACACGTAGGTGCGACGCAGGCGCAGCCGCCCCTCGTCGTCGCGCGCCAGGCGCAGCCGAGCGAAGGACACCGTCTCGTCGAGCAGCTGCACGCCGTAGCGCGCGCAGGCCGCGCGCCCGGCGGCCACCGCGTGCTCGCGCGCGCGCAGGCTGTCCCGCCACAGCCAGGCGGCGGCGAGCACGAGGGCAAGGGCGAGGAGTTCCCAGGTCATGGTGAGCTAGCATCCGCGATCCGCGCCTCGCCGGCAAGCCTATGCTTCCCCGTGAGCGGTTTACCACCAGCTCCAGTTCGCCCGGTGCAGATGCCGCACTTGCGTGACCGGGTCGTAGCCGGGATCGGCGAGCCAGCGGCGCAGCTCGCGGTCGTTCCGGGTTCGCAGCTGATGATCGAACTCGCTGCGAAACCAGCGCGGGGCCGGACTGCGCACGGAGAAGTACGCGTCCGAGTGAAATCGCGCTATGGCGCGGCGGCCTTCGCGGGAGTTTTTGTCAAGGAGCTTGCGGCTCCAAAACAGACCCGGCGATCCGAGGTCGAGCAGCGCCCACCGGTAGTCGTAGCGGTGCCGGCGGCGGCGGAAAGTACGTGACATGACGAGCCTCCTGGTCAAGGACAGCTACGTCATGGGTCGCTCCTTTCCTCGCTGTGGAATTAAAGTGCTACTTCGAAAGCCCGTACTTCGCCAACACCTTCTCGAGCGGCAGGGCCTTGATCTCGCCACGCTCAAAGAGACGCTCAATGCTTCGGTTCCCCTCCAGGATCTGGTACCCGCTTACGTAGCGACCGCCTTGGGGAAGCGCGGTCCACAGCCATTGCACGTCCTCGCCGGGCTTCAACCTCACGGACAGCACTCGATTGGGCGCGAGCTGTCCTGCCATCACCTCCGGCTCGGGAGCCAGCACTACTCTGCTCTTGCCGCGCGCGCGCTTCGCCATGCCGACCTCCTAGAAACTAAGCTCGAAATCGACGCCATCCGCGAGCACCACGGGCTTCACCGGCGCCCTGCCACCTTTGCCTTCGACCGGCGTGGACTGCAATTCCACCAACCCGTAGCGCTCGAGCGTGTGTAGCGTGCGCGTCAGGTTGCTCGCCGCCCGGCCGGTGAGCTTCTGCAGCTCCGCGATCGATTCCGGATTGTGCTCGCGAATCGCCTGCAGCAGCGCCTGGTTGTCCTCCGACAGCACGCTGGCGAGGGACTTGAGGGACGAGAACCAGATCTTGGGTTCATCCGGGGCAGGTTTGTGCTTGCCGCGGGCGATCGCGATGGTGCGCGCCCTCATCTCCTTGAAGGGCATGATTCCGACCTTGATCGACTTCCTCGCCATCGTCCTACCCCTCGTCCCGTCCCAGCAATCGAACCACTCCCGCCCAGAAATCTTCGACCAGCCTGTCCGCGTCGATAAACTGGTACGGCCTGCCTTCATCGCCCAGCCCGCGATGCACATGGTCATAGACTCGCGGCTGCTCCACGAACCTGCCGCCCGGCCGGCGGACCGAATGGGCATTGTCGAATCCCAGCAGCCTGCGGCCGCTCCTGTCGTGCAGGGTCAGCGAATACGATATGCCGTGCGGCCTGACCTCGGTCGGTTCCGTCCTGCGCACGACGAACCTCGCCACGTGGCCCTCTTCATCGACCACCAGGACCAGCCCATGCAGATCCAGAAGCGCTTCGAGTGCGCGGTCGCGGTTGGGCATTCGAGTATATCAGCTACTGATAAGTTCCAGGCAAACCCCTTCCGGAAAATAACGCGCCAATCGCGGGCGGGATGACTCCGGGGGCGCGCCGGGGCTATGCTGCCCGGAATGCCATGAAATCCCTCACCGACCCCGAAGGCAGGCGCCTCCCCGTCAAGCTCGATACGACTTGCAACGGGGAGTTCGTGCCGGTGCCCCTTTCCCCCGCCAACCGGGAAGCGAACCGCCTGGCGCACGCAGCCGCCGAGCGCAACGCGAAGCGCCTTGATATCTCGAAAAGAGATTTCCTGGTCTCCGCCTGCGGCGCGGCCTCGACGCTCCTTTCGTTCAACGCGGCGAACGCCGCTGCCGGCATCACCGGGGGCTTTTTCGACCTGCCGCGCGAGGCCGCCCTCGAGCCCGAGCTCGCGCAAGCCGCGCTGGGCGGCAAGGGCGAGTTCATCTTCGACGTCCAGGGCCACTTCGTAGGCACGCCCGAGGGCAATGCGCGCGGGCCGGACGTCTTCATCAAGGACGTGTTCCTCGACTCCGACACCGACATGATGGTGCTCTCCTTCGTGCCCTCCGCGCCCGACGCCGAGCCCGTCACCATCCAGGCGGCGGACGCGGTGCGGCGCATCGTCGAGCGCCTGCAAGGCACGCACCGGCTGCTCCTGCACGGGCGCGTGAACCCCAACCAGGCGGGCGACCTGGAGGGCATGGACGAGCTGGCGCAGAAGTGGGGCGTGTCGGCGTGGAAGACCTATACGCAGTACGGTCCCAGCGGCAAGGGCTATTTCTTGACCGACGATATCGGCATTCGCTTCGTGGAGAAGGCGCGCGCGCTCGGGGTGAAGGTGATCTGCATCCACAAGGGACTGCCCTTCGGGCCGCGCTCCTACGAGCACAGCCAGTGCTCGGACATCGGCCCGATCGCGAAGCGCTTTCCCGACGTCAAGTTCCTCATCTACCACTCGGGCTTCGTGTCTTCCGTGCGCGAGCAGCCGTTCGCTCCCGGCGCAAAGCGCGACGGCATCGACACGCTGATCCGCTCGCTCGTGGAGAACGGCGTGCAGCCGGGGTCGAACGTCCATGCCGAGCTGGGGAGCACGTGGCGCTTCCTGATGCGCGACCCGGAGCAGGCGGCCCATGCCTTGGGCAAGCTCATCAAGTACTGCGGCGAAGACAACGTGCTGTGGGGGACGGACTCCATCTGGTACGGCTCGCCGCAGGACCAGATCCAGGCGTTCAGGACTTTCCAGATCTCGGCCGGGCTGCGCTCGAAGTACGGCTATGCGCAGATCACGCCGGCGCTGCGCTCGAAGATCTTCGGGCTGAACGGGGCGAAGGTTTACGGGTTGAGCGCGGGGGAGGTGAAGAAGTATCTCGCGCGCGACCCGATGGCGCGCGAGAGAACGGCGTACCTCGAGCGGCCGCAGCCGCACTTCCGCACTTACGGGCCGCGCACGCGGCGGGAATTCCTGCGCTTGCGCTCGCTCGAGCAGCCATGAGCGTCAAGCTCAACCACACGATCGTGCATGCGCGCGACCAGCGCGCCGCGGCGCAGTTCTACTCCGAGGTGTTCGGCTTCGGCAAGGCGAAGCCCTTCGGCCCCTTCCTCGACGTGGAGACCGCGAACGAGGTGACGCTCGCGATCCTCGAGACGGACGAGGCGTTCGAAGCCCAGCACTACGCCTTTCTCGTGAGCGAGGCCGAGTTCGACCGGATCTTCGGCCGCGTCAAGGCGCGCGGCCTTGCCTACTGGGCCGACCCGGGCAAGACCCAGCAGGGGGCGATCAACGCCCACTTCGGCGGCCGCGGCGTGTACTTCGAGGACCCGGGCGGCAATCTGCTCGAGATCATCACCCGGCCCTACGGAAGCTGGCCAGCCGGCTAGTAGATCGCCACCGGGTTGATGATCATCTGCACCGTGCCGCGGATGCGCGCCTGGCCGAGCACGAACATGAACTCGCGCACGCCCTCCTTGGCGAGCTGCCCGGTGTTCATGGTCTCCAGGATGTAGATGCCATTCTCCTTGAGCAGGATGACGTGGCCGAAAAAGGGCCGCCCCTCCTTCTCCGGCGGGATCGGCTCGAGGCCCCAGGTGTCCGACCCGACCGCAACCACGTTCTTCGAGCCAAGCCACGTTGCCCCGTCCTCCGAGAGGCCGGGCTCGCCGCTCACCCAGGCCTTCGGGTCGGCGGCGAGCTTGGCGTCTGTCCACCCGGTGTGGAACAGCACTACGTCGCCTTCGCGGATCTCGACCTTCTGCGCCTTCGCCGCCGCCTGGATGTCGGCCGCGGTGAAGTACTTGCCGGCCTCGAGGAAGGGCTTGCCGAAGTGCCTCGCCATGTCGATCAGCACGCCACGGGCGACGATCGGCGGGATCTTCTCGGTCCCCAGCTTCTTCAGCCCGGTGATGGCGGCGAAGTCCTTTTCGTGGTTGCAGTTGTAGTACATGCCGTCCTGGCCGAGGTGCCCCAGGCCGTCGATCTGCGGCCCGATGCCGAGCCAGGTCTGCACCAGGTCGTCGTTGTAGGAGCCCTTGTAGGCGAACAGGCGTTGCCCGCCCTGCTGGTTGGGCTGCACCACCTCGAGCGACAGCGAGCGCGGCGGGAAGGCCGGCGTGCTCGAGTCGATGATGATGCCGAGCGGGTGCGTCTTGCCCTGCTTCACGAGGCCGAGCGCGGCCTTGATTCGCGCCGGCGTCACCAGGTTGGCGTTGCCGATCTCGTCCTTGGCGCCCCATTTCGAGGGCTTGCAGTCCTGCGCGACTGCGCTTCCTGCGACGACCGACATGGCCGCGGCTGCGGCCGCCACAGCGGTTGCGAGCTTCATGAGTCCCCTCCCGGAACGTGAGATGAACGCCGCGCCATGCGGCAATCGATCTTCGGCCGAATTCGGGGCCGGCGCAACATTGCGCCGCGGCACTTGTCCGGCGCGAGATCCAGGGGCGCTCGGTAATCCGATTGGCTCAAGCACGGCCATCACGTCCTGCCACGTTGCTCCCGTACTCTGGAACCAACTGAAGAGGATCGAGCATGGACATGCGGCGCGCCAGGATGGGCGACGGCGTCGGCCTGGCGCCGGACCCGGCGCGCTACCCGCAGGCGATCGTGCAGGTGTACGCCGCCCGCTGCGCGCGGTGGCTGGGCTGGTTCGGCGTCCACACCTGGGTCGCGGTGAAGCCCGCCGGCGCGAACGCGTACACGGTCTACGAGGTAATCGACTGGCGCCTGCGCCTGCGCGGCTCGGCCGCCGCGATCCGCCGGCGGGCGCCGGATGCGCGCTGGGCCGGCCACGCGCCGCGGCTCCTCGCGGAGCGGCGCGGCGACGGCGTGGACGCGCTGATCGGGCGCATCGACAGGGCCGCGCGCGCGTATCCCTGGGCGGGGACCTACCGGGTCTGGCCCGGTCCCAACTCCAACACCTTCATCGCGCACCTCGCCCGCGCGGTCCCTGAGCTCGAGGTGGATCTCCCGCCCACCGCCATCGGCAAGGATTTCCTCGGTCGCCGGCTGGTGGCGACGGCGCCGAGCGGCGCCGGATTCCAGGTGTCGCTGTTCGGGCTGCTCGGCGTGCTGGCGAGCGGCGTCGAGGGGTTCGAGGTGAATGTGCTCGGCCTGAGCTTCGGCGTCGGTCCGCGCTCCGCGAGCCTAAGGCTGCCGCTCGCAGGCCGGCTCGGCGGGGCGCGCCGGAAGCGCGCCGGCGCCGGATTCGCGAAAAGCGATCCCCTGGGCACCGCTCCCTGAACTGGGGAATGCCCCGCCCGCGGGCCTTGTTCGCCGCCCGAGGATGTGTCACCGTCTCCGGTGTTCGCATCCGTGGGGGACAACGGGCGACATGCTGCGGGATACGGCTTCCTCGACCCACCTGGCGCAGGCCCCGCCGCGCGAGGTGTTCGCCGCCATCGCCGCGGCGCTCGATGCGCGCGTCATCGGCCAGCAGGCGCTGACGCAGCGCCTGCTGATCGCGCTGCTCTGCGACGGCCACGTCCTGGTCGAGGGCGTGCCCGGCCTCGCCAAGACCACCGCGGTGAAGACGCTCGCCGAGCTGCTGGAAGCGGACTTCCACCGCATCCAGTTCACGCCGGACCTGCTGCCGGCCGATCTCACCGGCACCGAAGTGTTCCGCGCCGAGACCGGCACCTTCGAATTCCGCCCCGGCCCGGTGTTTCGCAGCCTGGTGCTCGCCGACGAGATCAACCGCGCGCCCGCCAAGGTGCAGTCCGCCCTTCTCGAAGCGATGGAGGAGCGCCAGGTGAGCGTCGGGCGCGCGAGCTTTCCGCTGCCCGAGCTGTTCATGGTGATGGCGACGCAGAACCCGATCGAGCAGGACGGCACCTACCCGCTGCCCGAGGCGCAGCTCGACCGCTTCCTGCTGCACGTGAAAGTCGGCTATCCCGCGCCCGAGGCCGAGTTCGCGATCATGCAGCTCGCGCGCGGCGGCCCGGGCCGGGCTCCGGTGCAGGCCATCGCCTCCGCGGCGCAGGTGTTCGCCGCGCGCCGCGAGGCGCTCTCGCTGCACATGGCGCCGGCGCTCGAGCGCTACATCGTCGAGCTGGTGCTGGCGACGCGCGCGCCCGGCGCCTACGACCCGGAGCTCGCTGCGCTCCTGCGGCTCGGCGCCAGCCCGCGCGCGTCCATCGGCCTGGATCGCGCCGCGCGCGCGCACGCCTGGCTCGCCGGGCGCGACTACGTCTCGCCCGCGGATCTGCAGGCGATCGCGCCCGACGTGCTGCGCCACCGGCTGCTCCTCTCGTACCAGTCGCGCGCCGACGGCGTCGGCGCCGACGAGATCGTCGCGCGCCTCATCGCGCGCGTGCCGGTGCCGTGATGCGCGCGGGGGCGCCGCGGCACGTGCCGCGCGGCGTGCGCCCCGCGCTCGAGCAGCTCGTCGGCCTGCGCCGCTACGGCGCCGAGATGCGGCGCCTGCTCGCCATCGACGCCGAGCGCCGCGACGGGCCGCGCGCGCCCGCGGCGCGCTCACCGGGCATGGACTACGCCGAGTCGCGGCCCTACACCGCGGGCGACGACGTGCGGCGCATCGACTGGCGCGTCACCGCGCGCACCGGGCGCGCGCACACCAAGCTGTTCCAGCACGAGCGCGGCCACGACCTGTACTGCCTCGTAGACCAGCGCGCGCCGATGCGCTTCGGCACGCGCGCCGCGTTCAAGTCGGTGCTCGCCGCCGAGATCGCCGCGCTCGCCGGCTGGGCGGCGGCCGAAGGCGCGAACCGCTTCGGCGCGCTCGTCGCCGGCGGGCGCGGCGCACACATCCGCGCCGGCGCCGCCGAGGGCGCGGCGCCCGCGCTGTGCGCGGCGCTCGCCGCGCTCGAGCCCGGAGACGACGCGCCGCTCGATCAGCTCGCCGCGCGCGCGGCGACCGAGGCCGCCGTGGGCACGCGCTTCATCGTGGTCTCCGATTTCACTGACGGCGACGCGGCGCTCGAGAACGCGGTGCGGCGGCTGCGCGCGCGCGGCGACGTGGTGCTGATCTGGGTGTTCGACGCCCTGGAAGTGCGCCTGCCGCCGCCGGCGCGCTATCCGCTCACCGACGGCCGCGAGCACCTGGTGCTCGACACCGCGTCCGCCGGCGTGCGCGCGGCGCACGCGCGCGCGGTGGCGGCGCGGCGCGAGCGCCTTGCGCGCTTCGCCGCGCAGCCCGGCACGCGCTGCCATGCGGTGAGAACGGGCGAGGAGCTCTTCAGCGCGCTCGAGCGCCCGTTCGCCGAGCGCGCGCTCGCATGATCCCCGAGCTCGAGCTGCTCGCGCGCCTGCGCGACGCGCATCCGCCGGCCGCGCCGTCGTGGTGGCCGCCGGCGCCGGGCTGGTGGATTGCGCTCCTGCTCGCCGTGGCGCTCGCCGTGATCGCGATCCGCTACGCGCCCGGCTGGTGGCGGCGCCTGCGCCTTCGCCGGCGGCTGCTGGCGGCGCTGGAAGCCGCCGCCACCGCAGCCGAGGTGTCGCAGCTCCTGCGGCTCGCGGCGCTCGAGCGCTTTCCGCAGCGCAACAGCGCCGGCCTGCACGGCGCCGACTGGATCGCTTTTCTGGACGCCTGCGAGCGCGCGCCGGGGCGCTTCGCGGCGCTTTCCGCGGCGCTCACCGAGGCGCCCTATCGCGCGCGCGGCGCGCACGAGGATGTCGCGCGGCTGCGCGCGGCGGCGCGCGGCTGGCTGCGCGCGGTGCTCTGATGCTCGAGTTCGCCTGGCCCTACGCCGCCCTCGCCCTCGGCTTGCCGTGGCTCGTCATGCGCTTCCTGCCGCGCGCGGCGCCGCTCGCGACGCCGCTCATCGTGCCGTTCCTGAAGCAAGCGCGCTCGTGGTCGCAGGCCGGCGCCCGCGCGCGGCCGCGACTGCGCCTCGTGCTCGCGCTGTGCGCGTGGGCACTGCTCGCCGCGGCGGCCAGCCGGCCGCAGTGGCTCGGCGAGCCGGTAGGCGTGCCTTCAAGCGGCCGCAGCATGCTGCTCGCGCTCGACGTCTCGGCGAGCATGCGCATGGCCGCGCTCGGCCCCGAGCTCGGGCTGGAAGTCATGCGCCGCACCGCGCGCTCGTTCGTGGCGGCGCGCGCGGGCGATCGCATCGGCCTCATCGTCTTCGGCTCCAAGGCCTACGTGCAGGCGCCGCTGACGTTCGACCTGCGCGCGGTGGCCGAGATGGTGGACGAGACCTTCATCGGGCTCGCGGGCGAAGGCACCGCGCTCGGCGACGCCATCGCGCTCGGCGTGGCGCGGCTGCGCGCCATGCAGCGCGACGAGCGCGTCATGATCCTGCTCACCGACGGCTCGAGCACCGACGGCATCGTCACGGTGCCCGACGCCGCTCGACTCGCCCGCCAGCACGGCGTGCGCGTGCACGCCATCGGCATCGGCGCGCCGCGCATCGGCGTCGACCTGCGCCCGGGCGAAGGGCTGGACGAGGACGCGCTCAAGCTCGTCGCCGCCGCATCGGGCGGGCGCTACTTCCGCGCCGACGACCGCGCGGCGCTGGAGCGCATCTACGAGGCGCTCGAAGCGATCGAGCCCCTGGCGCTCGACGAGCGCCACTACCGCCCGACAAGCGAGCTCTACGCCTGGCCCCTCGGCCTGGCGCTCGCGCTGGCGCTGGCGGCGCTCGCCGCGGGGATGCGCGAGGTGCGCCGATGATCGAGTGGCTGCGGCCCGGCTGGCTCCTCGCGTTGCCGATCGGGCTCGCGCTGTCGTGGGGGTGGTGGCGCGTGCGCGCCGGGGCGGGCCTGTGGCGGCGGCACGTGGATCCGGAGCTGCTTTCGCACCTCGCCGCCCGCGCGCCGGCCTGGAGCGCGCGGCTCGCGCTCGGCGCCGCCCTCATGACCCTGGTCCTTGTCTGCGTGGCGCTCGCCGGGCCGAGCTGGCGCGCGCAGCCGGCACCGCTGTACCGGGATCTCGGCGCGCGCATCGTGGTGCTCGATCTCTCGCCCTCGATGGACGCGGTGGACGTGGTGCCGAGCCGCCTCGAGCGTGCGCGCGCGGCGATCGTCACGCTGCTACGCGAATCCGGGGACGCGCAGCTCGGGCTGGTGGTGTTCGGCGCCGACGCCTTCACCGTGGCGCCGCTGATGAACGATCCGTCGGCGCTCGTGCACCTCGCCGCGAGCCTCGGCACGGGCACCGTGCCGCGCCCCGGCAGCCGGCCGGACCTCGGGCTGGAGATGGCGCGCACGCTGCTCGAGCGCGCCGGGGTGGCGGCGGGCGACGTGATCCTGGTGGGCGACAGCGCGGGCGACGAGCGCGCGCTCGAGGCGGCGCGCCGGCTGCTCGGCGCGGGCTTTCCGCTCTCGGTGCTCGGGGTGGGCACGCTGCACGGCGGGCCGGTGCGCCTCGCGGGCGGCGCGTTCGCGAAGACCGAGGGCGGCGACATCCTGGTCGCGCAACCCGAGCTCGAGGCGCTCGAGCGCGTGGCGCTCGCGGGCGGCGGGCGCTTTCATCTGCTCGGCGGCGAGACGCCGCGTTTCGCGCGCGCCGCTCAGGCCTGGGCCGCCTCGCCTTCGGCGCCCGCGGGAGATTCGAGCGTGCGCCAGGACGACGGCATCTGGTTCGCGCTCCTGGCGCTGCCGTTCGCGGCCTTGCTGTTTCGCCGCGGCTGGCTGGCGGGGATCGCCGCGCTGGCGATCTCCTTGCCGCCCGAGCCGGCGCAGGCGTTCGAGTGGCAGGACTTGTGGCGGCGCGCAGACCAGCAGGCGGCGGCGGAATTCGCCAAGGGCGAATTCGGGAAGCACGACGCGCTTCTTGCCCGGCTCGATCCGGATTCGCCGTGGCGCGCGCTGCTGCTCTACCGCAGCGCCCGCTTCGCGCAAGCCGCGCTGCTGTTTGCCGCGAGCGACACGGCCGATGCGCACTACAACCGCGGCAACGCGCTCGCGCTCGAAGGCCGGCTGGAGGCGGCGCTCGCCGCCTACGGCGCCGCGCTCGAGCGCAGTCCCTCGATGCGCGACGCGCTCTTCAACCGCGCGCTGGTGCGCGAGGCCCTGGCCAGGCGCCGCGCCGAGGCGCAGCGCGGCGGCGAGGCGCAGCGGCGCTCGACGGCGCCCGCGGCGAGCGTGCGCCGCGAAAGCGGGCTGATCCGGCGCGGCGAGCAACCGCAGCCGGCGCCGGCGGATGGGCAATCCGGCATGGGATCCGCCTCAGGACGAGCCGAGGCCCGTACCGACCTGGCTGAAAATCAGCGGCAGCACGAGAACGCGGCGAAGCCGGAACAAGCGCCCGACGCGGCGGAGTTGAAGCGCCTCGAGGGCCTGCTCGCCGGCGTTCCGGACGATCCGGGGTCTTTGCTCGCCAACCGCTTCGCGCAGCAGCTGCGCATGCGCGGCTCGTGGCACCACGATACCGGGGGGCGCTGGTGAGGGCGGCGCTGTTCATTTCGCTGTTTCTGCTGTCGATTTGCGCGCGGGCCGCGCCGGCGGAGCTCGTCGTCGAGGCCGAGCTCCTGCCCGCTCGGGTCTACGTGGGCGCCGAGGCGCGGCTGCGGCTGCGGGCGCTGCGCGCGCCGGGCATTCCGCACGGCGTGCTGCGCCCGCCCGAGCTCGGCGACGCGGCCGATATTTCCCTGGTCGGGACCATCGATACGTACCAGGCCGAGCGCGCGGGCGTGCTCTACGACGTCCTCGAGCGCACGCACGCCATCGTGCCGCGGCGCGCGGGGCGGCTCGTCGTGCCGGGGGCCGAGTTCGAGAGCGTGCTGCGCTACGCGGAGACGTTCCAGCGCGATCCGCGCGCTTCCCTCGGGCCTTTGACCGTGCGCGGGCCGCAGCGGGTGCTCGAGGTTCTGGCGGCACCCGCCGGGGCCGGCGAGCCGTGGCTGCCGGCGCGCTCGGTGACGCTGGAGGAGTCGTGGTCGCGCGACCTGGATGCGCTGTCCGCGGGCACGCCGGTGACGCGGACTTTGGTGCTGCGGGCCGAAGGACTGGCGGCGGGCAGGCTGCCGCGGCTGGAGATGGGCGCGCATCCCGCGCTGGTCGTGCACCACGACCAGCCTGCGCTATCCACCGAGTATCTTGCGACGGGGACCATCGGGCGGCGCGTGCAGCGCATCGTGCTGATGCCGATCGGGGTTGGCGAGGTGGCCGTGCCTGAAGTGAGCGTGCGCTGGTGGGATGTAGAGGCGGACGCGCCGCGCGTTGCTTCGTTGGCTGGGCGCACGCTGTTGTTGCAGGCAGCTATTGCGCCTGCGGCGGTGGTGCCGGAAGCGCAGGCGAGCGTTTCCTGGCGGGTGGTGTTGCGCTGGAGCCTGCTGGCGATCCTCGTGATCGGTGCGCTGGGGTTCTGGTGGCACGAGCGCGCGCGGCCGCGGCGCGAGGCGCGAAACAAGTTGCGCGCGGCGTGCCGGCGCGGCGATGCGCGCGGCGCGCGGGATGCACTCATCGAATGGGGCAAGGCCGCGGGCGCGCCGGCGGTGCTCGACCGCGTACAGGCTTCAGCGCTGGACGCCGCCCTCTATGCGGGGCGCGCGTGGGATGGAAAGGCGTTCTGGCGTGCCGCGCGGCCGTGCCTCGCGAAGCGTGCAGCGCGGCGCGCGGCGCCGAAGGCGCCGCTGCCGCCGTTCTACAGATTGCAGGCGCATCCTAGGACCTCTCGCGCCGGTAAGGCGGCAGCGTCGTGAGCCGCGGATCGTCGACGTAGCCGCCGACGGTGAAGTGGTAAAGCGACTGGAACTCAAGGCTCCGCAAGCCGAACACCTGGTGCACCGGGTCGTCGAAGAAGCAGCCGATGCCGGTCGCGCGCACGCCGGCCGCTTCCGCCTCGAGATACAGCACCTGCCCGATCGCGCCGGCCTCCCGGAACAGGCGCCGGTAGAACCACGGCCCGTGCGCGAGGAGGTTCGCCCGGTACTCGGCGATCATGCCGAGCGAGAACGCGCCCTCGCCCGCGATGTCCTGGCGGCAGCTCACCTGCGTCGCGAGCTGCCTCGCGTCGCCGCGCTCGAGGAGGTGGAGCGTCAGCTCCCCGGGACAGCCCGGCGGCGCTTGCCAGGCGAAGTGCGCGTGCATGCATGCCTTGAGCTTCTCCAGCTTGCCGGGATCGCGCGCCAGCGCGTAAAGGCCGGGCTCGATGCCCTCCACGCGATGCACGAACAGGCCGAAGTGGATCGCCGGTGCCCAGGGGATCGCGTCCCAGGGCATGGGACGGCGCGCAATGTCCAGCTCCACGCGCGGCATGACGCGCGCGAGCATGCGGTAGAAGCGCTCGGCCGGGATCGAGGTCCTGCCGTCACAGGCGAGAAGGCTGCGCCGCTGGCGGATGATCCGTCCAGCAGAATTCACGCCTTGCGCGAGGCCGCGGCCACGCGGTCGATCGCCTCCCAGGACACCGGATCGGCGGCGCTGAGGCGGTTCGCCTTGCCGTACCAGCGCTGTCTCTCGAGCTCGCGCACGGCCTCTGCATCAAGACACGAAGTCTTTGCTGCCACGTCTCCCGGCCATAGCGCCATCACGAGCTCGGCGCTTTCCCGCTCGGCGCCTTCGAAGTCCGCGCCGCGGTCGAGGCCGAGGAGCGCCTCGAGCGTCTCGTCCGCCACGCCGTCCAGCACCAGCGCCGACCAGCCGAGCGCCGCCGCCGCGATCCGCACCGTGCCGATCGCGTGGCCCACGTCGTGCTGGCAGTAGCGGAAGGCGCGCTCGCCGTATTTCCAGGCCTCGCGCCAGTGGACCGACGAGAGGCCCACGAGAAACGCCTGCGGCGGGAAGCCGCGCAGCAGCCGCGCGTGCAGCTGCGGCGGGCAGTCGGCGCGCCGCTCGAGGCCGTGCTCGCGGGGCGCGTAATGGAACAGCCCCGGCGCTGCGCCGAGCCCGGCGATGCCGCCGATGAGCACATAGCCTTCCGTGGGATGCAGATTGCCGCTCGAGGGGTTCGCGCGCAGCGCCCAGCGCGTGCCGCCCGCCTGCTTCCACGCCGAGAGCGCGAGCGCGTATTCGAGCAGGCGCGAAAGCGTCCGCATCGTCACTGGCGCGCCCGGCACGGCGCCGCGCACATACAGGCTCTCGTACGCGGGCGAGAGCGGCTCCTCTTCGGGCCCGAGGACCGGCAGCCGCGTGAGCGCCGCGCCCGCGTAGCGCCGGAACGGATCGGGCTGGTTCGCCCAGTCGAGCTGCCCGGGCCCGGCGGCGAAGCGGTTGAAGCGGTGCTTGCTGCGCTCGTGGTAGCGCATCACCGCTTCGAGGTCGGAGGCGTCCGGCACCATTGCCGGAATTGTAGGCCGGTATCCCGGCTAAGCGGCCGCCAACTCCGGGGTCTGGCTCTCGAGGTAGTCCTCGTAGCTGCCGCGGAAGTCGATCGCCTCGCCGCCGGGCTTGAGCTCGATGATGCGCGTGGCGAGCGAGGACACGAACTCGCGGTCGTGCGAGACGAAGACGAGCGTCCCGGGGTACCGGTCGAGCGCGCCGTTCAGCGACTCGATCGATTCCATGTCGAGGTGGTTGGTCGGCTCATCGAGCAGCATCACGTTCGGCATCGCGAGCACCAGTCTGCCGATGATCATGCGCTGCGCCTCGCCGCCGGAGATCACTTTCAGCGATTTCTTCTGCTCGTCGCCCGAGAAGAGGAGCTGCCCGAGCGTCGCGCGCACGATCTGCTCGTCCTGCTCCTTGTCCTCGCGGCGCCAGCGGCCCATCCAGTCGGCGAGCGTCTCCTCGTGCCTGAATTCGTCCGCCGGGTCCTGCGGCCAGTAGCCGGGGCGCGCTTTTTCGGCCCACTTCACGCTGCCGGCGTCCGGTTTCACCTCCCCCGCGAGGCAGCGCAGCAGCGTCGTCTTGCCCACGCCGTTGGGGCCGATGATCGCCACCTTCTCGCCGGCCTCGATGGCAAGGTCCAGCCTGCCGTAGTAGAGGCCTTTCGCTTCCACCGCGAGGCGGTGCAGCTTCTCCTTCGGGTCGACGAGGAAGCGGATGAACGGGTACTGGCGGCTCGAGGGCTTCACGTCCTCGACCTTCAGCTTCTCGATCTGCTTCTGGCGCGACGTCGCCTGCCTGGCCTTCGCCTTGTGGGCGCGGAAGCGCCGCACGAAGTCTTCCAGGTCGGCGATGCGGTCCCTGGCCTTGGCGTTGTCCTTCTCCAGCTGCTGCTTCGCCAGGGTCGAAGCTTCCATGTAGTCGTCGTAATTGCCCGCGTACACGCGGATCTGGCCGTAGTCGACGTCCGCCATGTGCGTGCACACGCTGGACAGGAAGTGCCGGTCGTGCGAGATGATGACCATGGTGCTCGAGCGGCGATTCAGCACGTCTTCCAGCCAGCGGATGCTGTGGATGTCGAGGTTGTTGGTCGGCTCGTCGAGCAGCAGGATGTCCGGGTCGCCGAAGAGCGCCTGCGCGAGGAGCACGCGCAGCTTCCAGCCCGGCGCCACGGCGCTCATCGGGCCGTGGTGCTGTTGCTTCGGGACTCCCAGGCCGAGCAGCAATTCGCCCGCGCGCGCCTGCGCCGTGTAGCCGCCGTATTCCGCGTACTTCGCCTCCAGGTCGGCGGCACGCAGGTAGTCCGCCTCTCCCGCGTCCGGGTTGGCGTAGATCGCGTCGCGCTCCTGCATCGCGTTCCACATTTCGGCGTGGCCCATCAGCACCACGTCCAGTACGCGCTCGGTTTCGTAGGCGAACTGGTCCTGGCGCAGCCTTCCCACCCGCTCGTTGGCGTCGATGGCGATGGTGCCGGCGCTAGGCTCGAGCTCGCCGCCGAGGATCTTCATGAACGTGGATTTTCCGCAGCCGTTCGCGCCGATCAGGCCGTAGCGGTTGCCGCCGCCGAATTTGACGGCGACGTTGGAAAACAGGGGCTTGGCCCCGAACTGCATGGCGATGCCGGAGGCGACGATCACTGGTGGAATCCAGAAATAAAAAAGCCGGCCGCGGCCAGCTTCGAATGGGTCTAACTGCGAGGCGCGCATTGTAGCAGCCCCGCGCCGTGGCGGCGGCCAGGCTGCCTGGCGCCTCGATCTACCACCAAAAAAACGGCCCCGGTTGGGAGCGCGGGGCCGGATGTCCGTACATGCCTTAGGGGGAAGGTGAAACGCGTACGTACGGGACAGAATACTGTCCTGCAATCGGCCCTGCCGTTCTGTGCGGTAGCGCACTGATAGCCTATAATTCACGCTGCAACCCTGGTCATCCGGGTCTCTGGGGAGGTCCCGCGCCAGGCAAACGGAGGTGCTCCATGACCGCGACCGTTGCCGCAACCGCGCCGCATCCCGCCACGCAGAATTTCCTGCTCGGCTCGCTGCCCGACGAAGACTATCGGCGGCTGCAGCCGCACCTCGAGCCCGTCGCCCTGCCGCTCGGCCTGGCGCTCTACGAATCCGGCGACCGCCAGGCGCACGTGTTCTTCCCGACCGAGGGCATCGTGTCCCTGCTCTACGTGATGGAGAACGGCGCCTCCGCGGAGATCGCGGTCACCGGCAACGAGGGCCTGATCGGGATCTCCCTGTTCATGGGCGGGGGAAGCACGCCGAGCCGCGCGATCGTGCAGAGCGCCGGCCATGCCTACCGGCTGGGGGCGCACATCCTCAAGCGCGAATTCGAGCGCGGCGGGCATCTGCAGCACCTGCTGCTGCGCTACACCCAGGTGCTGATCACGCAGATGACGCAGACCGCGGTGTGCAACCGCCACCATACGCTCGAGCAGCAACTGTGCCGCTGGCTGCTGCTGAGCCTGGACCGGCTTTCCTCCAACGAGATCCACATGACCCAGGAGTTGATCGCCAACATGCTGGGGGTGCGCCGCGAGGGCGTCACCGAGGCGGCCAGACGACTGCAGGACGCCGGACTGATCCACTACCACCGCGGCCTGATCACCGTGATGGATCGGCCGGGAATGGAGCAGCGGGTGTGCGAGTGCTACGCCGTGGTCAAGCGGGAGTCCGACCGGCTGCTGAAGTACGATGACGGGCTGGCGAAGGCGTAGCGGCACTCGAGCGCCTTCATCTGACGGCGAATACCTCGGTCACCATGCCGGTGGGCGTGCGCCGGCCGACGCCGACCGCGAGAATGCGATTGAGCCATCGATACGCCTGCGCCCCGGTCTCGAAGCGCAGCGCGGTACGAAAGTAGTATTCGGCGGGGTCGACCGGCTCCGCCTTCATGATGCGCTCCCGGACCTCGGGTGCGATGTCGAAGATGCCGTCGCAGGCGACGTAGATCAGCGCGCCGTCCTCGGTGCGCAGCGCAAGCCGGATGTCGAGCTCGGACACGCCGTCGCGGCGCAGCAGCACCCAGTCGCCGCCGCCGGCCAGCACCTGCCCTCGCAGCCTTGGGCCGGAGAACGCGCCGCCCCTGAAGTACAGGATGCGCCGCGTGCCGTGCGGCGCCTCGGCGAGGACCAGGGGATCCTCCAGTTCCGCGCTCAGCTGCAGCAGGTGTTCCGAGCGCAGCCCGGGCACGCTCGCTCAGCCGCGGCTGACGTTGGCGCAGACGCAGAGCCAGCAGCCCTGCCGCAGCTGCCAGACGTCCGTGTAGCGTCCCGCAGCCAGCCGGCCGTCGGGCCGGCCGTAGGTCGTGCGCGCGTGGATGATCGCCACGTCGCCCAGCAGCCGGATGCGCACATCCTCGGCCTGGAGATTCGACACCGGGCAGGGCGGCGCGATCTGCCGCAGGAACCCGGCGCGATCCACGAGCGTTCCGTCCGGATTGCTGTTCAGGAAATCCTCCGCGAGGCTCGCCTCGAACCAGCGCACGTCCGACTCCCGCACCGAACGGATGTAGTTGCGGTTGAGTGCTTGCAGGGTTTCGAGCGGGTTCATGTCAGCAGCGGACGAAGTGCGCGGCGACGCAGAGCCAGCGCCCCTGGCGGCGCGCCCAGATGTCGGTGTAGCGGCCGTTGCCGATCGCGCCGTCGGGCCTGCGGTCGCGGAACCCGGCGTGGATCAGCGCGACGTCGCCGAGGATGCGGATGCGCACGTCGAGCGCCTCGAGATCCCGGTTCGGATAGGGCTGCGCCATGCGCGCGAGAAACCCGGCGCGGTCGACGAACGAGCCATCCGGATTAGTGCTCATGTAGTCCTCCGCCAGGTTGTCGGCGTACCAGCGCACGTCCGACTCCCCGGCGGCGCGGACGTAGTTGCGGTTCAGCTCCTGCAGGCTCCGGAGGTCTTCGGCGTGCGACATGGGCGCATCCTAGCCCCGCCGCTGGCCTGCCAAAAGAGCCAGATTATGTGTATTCTTTGGTGCCAGATGCTGCTGCTCAACCTGCATGGCGCGCGCGGCCCGCTCTACCGGCGCGTCTATCTCGCGCTCAAGTCCTCGATCCGCGGCGGCCGCCTCGGCCCCGCCGCGCGCCTGCCCTCGACGCGCGCGCTGGCGGCGGACCTGGGCGTGTCCCGCAACACGGTGATGCTCGCCTACGAGCAGCTCGCCGCCGAGGGCTACCTCGCCAGCCGCGGCCGCTCCTCCACCTTCGTGGCGGGGAAGCTGCCGGCGGCGGCCGCCGCGGTGGTGCTGGCCCCAGCGGAAAAAGCCGCGCCGCGGCTCTCCGCCTACGCGCAGCGCCTCGCCGGCAATCCCGCCCTGCCGGCCTCCTTCGCCGCGCGCAGCGCTCTGCGCTACGACTTTCGCTACGGCCGGCCCGCGCTGGACGAGTTCCCGCGCGAGATCTGGCGCCGGCTGCTCGCGGCGCGCGCGCGGCGCGCGAGCCGCGACGCCCTCGGCTACGCCTCGCCCGCGGGCTACGCGCCGCTGCGCGAGCGGCTCGCCGAGTACCTGCGCCGCTCGCGCGGCCTCGCCTGCGACGCGGAGCAGATCGTCGTCGTCAACGGCTCGCAGCAGGGCATCGACCTCGTCGCGCGCCTGCTGCTCGATGCCGGCGACGTCGCGGTGGTCGAGGAGCCGCACTATCCCGGCGCCACGGTCGCGCTCGAAGCGGCCGGCGCGAAGCTCGTCCGCGTGCCGGTCGACGGCCGGGGACTGGACCCGTCGCGGCTGCCGCCTGCCGCCCGGCTCGCCTACGTCACGCCCTGCCACCAGTTCCCGAGCGGCGTCATCATGCCGCTCGAGCGGCGCCTCGCGCTGCTCGAGTGGGCGGCGCGCGCCGGCGCCTGGGTCGTCGAGGACGACTACGTGAGCGAGTTCCGCTACGAGGGCAGCCCGCTGGAAGCGTTGCAGGCGCTGGACCGCGGCGGCCGCGTGATCTACCTCGGCACGTTCTCCAAGACGCTGTTCCCGGCGCTGCGCCTGGCGTACCTCGTGCTGCCGCGCGCGCTGCTGCGGCCCTTCCACGCGGCGAAGTGGGCCGCCGACCGGTTCTCGCCGATGCTCGCGCAGGAAGCGCTCGCCGATTTCATCGCCGGCGGCCAGTTCGAGCGCTACCTGCGCCGCGCCGGCGCCCGCAACGGCGCGCGCCGGCGCGCCCTGATCGCGGCGCTGCGCCAGCATTTCGGCGAGCGCGTCGAGATCGCCGGAGAGAACACCGGCGTGCACCTCGTGGTCTGGCTGAACGGCGTACGGCCGGCGGCAACCGGGGCGCTGATCGAGCGCGCGGCGCGCGCCGGCGTCGGCCTGTACTCCATCGCCCCGTACTACGCGCACCCTCAGCGCCGCGCGGGGCTGCTCTTCGGCTACGCCTCGCTTGCCGAAGCCGAGATCCGCGCCGGCATCCGCCTGCTGGCGGAAATCGGGCTCTGATTGGGGGATGCCGGAAACAAAAAAGCCGGCCTTGGCCGGCTTTGGGTGCCTGGAAAGCGCCGCGATTACACCGCCTTGACGTTGGCGGCGGCCGGGCCCTTTTGTCCCTCGGTCACGTCGAAGGAGACCTTCTGGCCCTCTTTGAGCGACTTGTAGCCGTCCATCTGGATCGAGCTGTGATGGGCGAACAGATCCTTGCCGCCGTCATCCGGCGTGATGAATCCGAAGCCCTTGGCGTCGTTGAACCACTTCACGGTACCTGTAGCCATGTCATTTCCATCTCTTGAAATTGCAGCGTTGACGAGGCTGTCCGAGCCCCGCTTCGGGCACGATGATCAAGGAAGGGATTCGACTGCCACTGGGAAGGAACGGTCCATCCATTGCGCATCCACTGCTTGAGATCCTGCGGCACGTACCCTAACACAATGCCAGGACCTGTCGCGCCTGCAAGCCACGGTTCGGCGCGGCGCTCGCCGCCGCGCAATTACAGCGGCTTGACGCTGGCCGCCGCCGGACCCTTCTGTCCCTGCGTCACTTCGAAAGAGACCTTCTGGCCTTCTTTCAGCGACTTGAAGCCCGAGGCCTGGATCGCGCTGTGATGGACGAACAGATCCTTGCCGCCGTCGTCCGGCGTGATGAACCCGAAGCCCTTGGCGTCGTTGAACCACTTCACGGTACCGGTAGCCATGTCAGTCCATTTCGTGAGATTGCAGCGCTGGGGTCGCGCCGTCACCAATGTAGCACGGGAGTTCTGGCGGGGGCGCCAGGATTCCCGGGCTTGCCTTACAGCCGCCGGGGTGCCAGATATTCGATTCCCGAGCGCTCGATCTTCAGGAGCGCGGGCAGCACCTCATTGCGCACCACGCTGAGCGGCGCCAGGATCGCCCCATCGATGCCCTGCACTTCGGCCGCGCCGCCGCGAAATCTGTGCCGCGCGAGGCTTATGGCCGCGCGCCCCTCCTGCGTGTAGATGCAAACGAGGCAGGACAGCGCGGCCGCGGCGATGTCGAGCGCGTTGGCGTACTCGATCCGCGACAGCCGCTCTTCGCGGTCGCGGCGCGTCTGGTGATACGTGAACGCCGCCGCCACGGACAGCGGCACGCGGGACGCCTGGCTCCCGTTCCACAGTTGCGCGACCCGCGCGCCGTCTGCGCGAAGATCTACCATCGAAAAAAAAGACCCCGCCGGGGAGGGCGGGGCCAGGTGCCCGTATACGCGAAAGGGGAAAGGAAGGAGCGCGTAGGCACGGGACGAAAAGAGAGGCGCTGTGAATTCTGTATGCCGATCCTGCGGCCACTGTCCCGTGATCGGCCTTGCCGTTCTGTGCGGTAACGAACATAGTGCGCGCAAGCTGCGCCATGTCCACGCGCGCCTTCTCCGGCGCCCTAGCGTCCAATGAACCGTACGGTAGGCCCATGGCCCACCGTCCTCCTACAATGGCGATTGCTGGGAGGGGTGGCATGGCGGATTCGGTGGGCGAGCTGATCGACCGGTACTGCGCGGTGTGGAGCGATCCCGACCCCGGCAGGCGGGCCGCGCTGCTCGCCGAGGTCTGGGCCGGGGGCGCCACCTACACCGACCCTACCGTCCACGCGCGCACCGCCGACGAGCTCCTCGCCCACATCGCCCGGGTGGTGGCGCGACGGCCCGGGTCGAAGGTCGTGCGCACGAGCGCGGTCGAGGTGCATCACGGCTTCGCGCGCTTCGCCTGGCACGTGGTGCAGGCGGACGGGACTTCGCTGCCCGAGGGATTGGACATCGCCGAGCTCACGCCGGATGGCAAGCGCATCGCGCGCATGGTGGGGTTCTTCGGGCCGCTCGACGGGCTTTGAGCAGGCGGGCGTTCCCGGGCCTACGCGCGCTCGAGAAGGCGCGTGGCGCTGAAGATGGAAAGGCCGATGAGGCCGCCCACCAGCGTGCCGTTCACGCGGATGTATTGAAGGTCCTTGCCGATCGCGAGCTCGATCGCGTTCACCGCCTGGCGCGCGTCCCAGGATTTCACCTGCGCGGCCACGAACGCG
>Ga0214472_10001713_pt1 | contig 24058 bp, 20 predicted proteins | sample RVTome_6_FD_207662 | JGI IMG/M metagenome (GOLD analysis project Ga0214472, IMG submission 207662) | Soil microbial communities from uranium-contaminated site in the Upper Colorado River Basin, Wyoming, United States - RVT140D175 | ecosystem: Environmental > Terrestrial > Soil > Contaminated >...
TCAAGAGCTCGATTGGAGATCCCTTGCCGACAACAAGCTCGAAGTGACCCTATCCGCCAACGTCCCCACATTCTTCCTGAAGGTGCTCGGCATCAACGACTTCGACATCAGCCGAGTGGCCACGGCCGAATACGTCAAGCCAGTTCCGATCGGCAGCCCCGATCCTTGTTTTGGTGTCGGCCTCACCAGCATCGAGATCGGCGACTGCAACCCGGCCACAGCACAGAATTTCTGGTCGGCCATCTCCGGGCCGTACACCAACAAGTGGAACGGTGACGCCCACGCCACCCTGTTCTGGGACGACGACAGCACCTGGAATCAGGAGTTTGGCAATACCGAGTACCGGTCCAATGGCTACTACCTAGCCGTCGATGTGCCTGAACCAGGAGTCGACACCCTCACCGTGCTGGTCTACGACGCAGGGTTCTACGATCGGGGAAGCTTCAGCACCGAGACCGGTGACCTGGGGCAGAACACCGGTGGTGGCGCCGACACCCACTTCCAGTTCTACCGCTTCGACTCCACACCCCTCGACCCGACCGACAACGTGGCAATCCCTGCAGCTTCGTGCGCCAGCTCGACGGGCCGTTTCGACATCACCTCCGAGGCCAGCGCCGCCACCTACAAGAACCAATGGCGTCGTCTCTGCCGACTGAGCGGTTTTGTTGAGCCCGGGATCTACGTGATCAGGATCTGGACCGACGGTAACGACGGCGGCACCAACCAGTACGCGGTCCGGGCCCAAACCGTTGGGTCCCCCAATGCCCGGGTCTACGGGATCAACGACATCTCGGTCTTCACCAACCAATCCGGAATCTCGACGCTTCACGTAGCCGAGGTAGCCGAGGCGCACGCGGGCAAGACCCTCGAACTGCAATTCTACGACCCGGGCGAGGACGACGCCAATGCCTACATGACGGTGAAGAACCCCGGTGGCACCACCGCCACCTGTGACTGGGTGGCCAAGAACGAGGCAGGCACCATCGTGCGGTCCGGTTCAGGCAACTGTCGCATCCAGACCTCCGACGGCAACTCCTTCTTCAACGGACTGTGGGTGACCGCCCAGGTTGTGATACCCGACGCCTACACCTGCACCACCAATTGCTGGTGGAAGATGGAGATCGAGAACTCTCAGCCCCATGACCGCACCACCTGGGCAGCGAAGATCATCGGCAACCCGGTGCGATTGGTGCCAAACGCATGAGTCGGCTTCGTGTGACCGAGCGCGACTCTTCGGACAAGGGCGCCACGATGGTCGAGTTCGCCCTGGTCTTCGGCTTCCTCATGATGCTCGCCCTCGGGGCGTTCGAGTACGGCATGGTCTTTCGCGACTGGCTTTCGGTCACGGTGTCGGCACGCGAGGGTGGAAGAGTTGCCGCCTCGGCGGCCAACTACGGCGATGCCGATTGTGTGATCCTGGAAGCGGCCACCGGTGCCCTTCAGTCTCTCCAGTCGGGCGAGGTAGCAGAGGTTCACATCTACCGATCCGATGCGTCAGGCAGTTATCCGGGACCCAACTCCTCGGACACCCGACGTTATTCACCCTTCAATACTGGAGACCCGAGCCTTGTCGTGTGCACGGGTGGCTCCCAATGGAACGCTGAGCAGCTTGGCTCGAACTGGGACCCTGCGGATCGTGTTTCTGCAGCGGGGGTCGCCTGGGGCGGAGTCAGGGTCGAGTTCGTGCACGAGTGGCACACCGACTTCCTCTGGTGGACCGGGACGATCAATTTCTCCGACGACGCTGTGTTCCGGATGGAGCCACCCGCGCCTTGAGTGGGCGGGATCCATCGATCCCAAGTGCATCTGAATCACTTCTAGGCTTGTTGCATGCTGCCACCGCCTGAGTTCATGCCCGCTCTGATCACCCCTTTCACCAAGAGCGGGGAGATCGACACCAAAGCCCACACCTCCAACCTCAAAGTCCTCGCCGACCAGGGGATCAAGGGCTTCGTCATCGGGGGATCCAATGGCGAAGGCCCCTATTTGGAGCCAGGTGAGCGTCTTCATCTGGTCAAGACCGGTCGGCGGCGGAAGACACACTTCATGGTTGGCATCGCTGCCGAAACCACCAGGGTGGCCCTGGCCCAGGTCCAGGAGGCGGTCGACGCCGGCGCCGACAGTGTGTTGGTTATGACCCCCACCACGCTCACCCGCGGTCGTGACGCGGCGGTGCTCTTCTACTACCGAGGCATCGCCGACGCCTCACCTCTCCCTGTCTTCCTCTACTCGGTCCCCAACGTGACTGCGGTCAACCTCCCCATCACGTTGGTGGAGAAGTTGTCCCGGCACAAGAACATCGTCGGCATGAAAGACTCGAGTGGCGACGTGGTCCGTCTTCAATCGATCATCGACGCCACACCGGCCGAATTCATCCTCTACTCCGGCTCGTCGAAAGCACTCACCGCAGCGATTGCAATTGGTTGTCATGGCGCAATCACCGGTTCGGGCAACTACCTTCCCAAACTGGTGCTCGAAACCCTCGCCACCGCCAAGGAGAGCCCGGCCCGGGCGCGCACCCTCCAGAAACGACTGAGTGCGATCAGCGGAAAGGTCGAAGCCCATGGGGTGCCCGGAGTCAAAGCAGCCGCCAAGGCAGCCGGACTGACCCCCGGGCACCCCAGAGAGCCATTGACCCGACTCACCAAGACCGCATCGAGCGATATTGCCAAGCTGATCTGAGCTACCCCGGTTTGACCGTTTACTCAAAGTTGGGTGGACGATTACGATTCCGGCCCAACCGATCATCAAGGAGTAGCGCGTGTCCAAGTTTCTCAGCGAAGAGTGGGCCTCAGAAGTCACCGCGGCCCTCAACGCTCATGAAGGCTTCAGGAACGCCATCGGTGCGGCCGACCTGACGATTCAGTTCAACACCTCCGACGCCCCCAACGGCGACGTCGACTACTACCTCCAGTCGACCGGAGGGACCACCGCGTTACTGGTCGGCTCGATCGAAACCCCCGACGTCACGGTCAAGCAGTCGTACGAGACGGCAACCGCCATCTCCCAGGGTGAGTTGAACACACAAACCGCCTTCATGACCGGCAAGCTCAAGGTGTCGGGAAACCTGGCCAAGCTGATGATGCACCAGGGAGCGATTCAGCAGTGGGGAGCCGCGGTCTCGGACCTTCACGTCGAGTACTGACACTCGCGAGAAATCTGTCGAAATGATGTCGCGGTCTTCGACATGATGTCGTAAGGCGTCCCACGAGAGAAGGGAACAACGGATGCCAAAGTACGCAGCACTCATCTACGGGTCCGCCGAGGACCAGGGTCAAAGCACACCAGAGATGCTCGAACAGGTCATGGCCGACTACACCGAGTTTGGTGAGAACGCCGGTGCGGCCGGTGTCATTGCCGGCGGCGAGGCATTACACGACACCGACACCGCAACGACGATCAAGGTCAACGGTGGCAAGGGCGGGGACGCGGTGTTCACCGACGGGCCTTTCGCCGAGACCAAAGAGGTCCTGGGTGGCTTCTACATTCTCGACGTAGCCGATCTCGACGAGGCGCTGAAATGGGCGCAACAGATCCCCGGCGCCTGGTACGGACGGGTCGAAGTCCGGCCCATCATGGAATTCGATACCGACTCGCCAGACGTCTGATCGGACTTACCTGAGGTAGGTGGCGCCAGGAGTTCCCCCCTCCCCGGCTCCGCCGGTACTCCCCCCTTCGGGGGGAGAAATGGCGCCACCTCAACAGAGAAGACCCCCTCCCGGCTCCGCCGGACTCCCCCCAAGACCCCCCACCCCCCTTCGGGGTACTCCCCCCAACGCTCACTTCGTTCGCTGGGGAGAAACGGCTCACTTCGTTCGCTGGGGGGAGAAACGGCCACTCCGTTCGCTGGGGGGAGAAACAGACCATGGGCCTTCCCCGGGAGCCGGCTAGATCAGACCCAGTTCTCTGACCGCATCACGCTCGTCGACCAGCTCGGCGACAGACGCATCGATCTTGGAGCGCGAGTAGTCCTCGATCTCCAGGCCCTGAACGACCTGCCAGCGACCGTTACGGGCTATACACGGATACGAGGACATCAACCCCTCGGGAACCCCGTAGGAGCCGTCTGAAGCGAGCCCGACCGACACCCAGTCGCCCTCGGGTGTGCCTCCAACCCAGTCCCGCATGTGGCTGATGGCGGCATTGGCCGCCGACGCCGCCGATGAGGCACCGCGAGCTTCGATGATCGCCGCCCCTCGTTTGGCGACGGTGGGGATGAACACCCCCTCGATCCAGTCCTGATCGACCAACGCGTGTGCCGGTTGTCCGTCGACCTCACAGTGGAACAGGTCGGGATATTGGGTGGTGGAGTGGTTGCCCCAAATGGTCATCCTCTTGATGGACGTCACGGGACGGGCGATACGCGCCGCCAACTGGCTGATGGCCCGGTTGTGATCGAGCCGGGTCATTGCAGTGAAGTTGGCCGGATCCATCCCTGAGGCGTTGCTCATGGCGATCAATGCGTTGGTATTTGCCGGGTTTCCGACCACGAGCACCTTGACCTCGGGACTCGCCGCCGCAGCCAGCGCCCGACCTTGCGTGGTGAATATGGCCCCATTGGCGGCGAGCAGATCGGAACGTTCCATTCCCGCCTTCCGGGGCATGGCGCCAACCAGCAGGGCGACCTCGGCCCCCTCGAATGCGACTTCTGGGTCGTCGGTCTTGACCATCCCGGCCAGGAGTGGGAAAGCGCAGTCCTCGAGCTCCATGGCAACACCCTCGAGCGCGCCCAATGCCGGTGGTATCTCGAGCATCTGTAGGATCACGGGCCGGTCGTCGCCCAACATCGCTCCCGACGCGACGCGAAACAGCAGGCTGTAGCCGATCTGACCGGCCGCTCCGGTCACTGCCACTCTGATTGGTTGGTCTTGCATGCCTCCGAACCTATTCTCCCGGCGTTAGGACACGAAATCCAAGGCGATGTCCAGCTGAGGTGCGGAGTGGGTGATCCATCCCACCGAGATGATGTCGACTCCGGTCTCGGCGAGCTCACGCACATTCTCCAAGGTGACTCCACCAGACGCCTCGGTGGTGATCCGGTCTCCGGCCAGGGCCACCGCTTGGCGCAACAACTCGGGTCCCATGTTGTCGAGAAGCACCCGATCGGCGTCAGTCTCCAGGGTCTCGGACAACTGCTCCAGGCTCTCCACCTCGACCTCGATCATCACCCCTGGATTGACCCTCTTTCTGACCGCGGCCACCGCCTGGGTGATGCTCCCGACCGCCACCAGGTGGTTGTCTTTGATCAGCGCCGCGTCGTAAAGACCAAACCGATGGTTCATCCCACCACCCACCCGGACCGCGTATTTGTCCAGGGCCCGCAACCCGGGGACGGTCTTGCGAGTATCAGAGATCTTGGCCCCGGTTCCCGAGACCGCCTCGACGAGCTCAGCGGTGGCGGTGGCGACACCCGACATGCGACCCAGCAGGTTGAGGGCGGTCCTCTCCCCGGTGAGGATGGTCCGGGAATGACCGGCTACGCGAGCGATCTCGGCGCCGACGTCGACCCGATCGCCGTCAGAGACCAGGGGCTCGAAGGTCACCGACGGATCCAGAGCCTCGAACACGTAGGCGACTACATCGAGCCCGGCAATGACTCCTGGGGCCCTGGCCACGAACCGGGCCTCGCTCTGGGAGGTCTGGGGCACGCAAGCATCTGAGGTTATGTCTCCCAGTGCACCGAGATCCTCAGAGAGGGCCCGACCCACCACTTCGACGTAGTCGGCGCGAAGCATCAGGCGACCGCAACCATCTCCGCCCGGGTGGCATCGGTAAGGCTTCGATGCTCCTGTAATGGGTCGGGCTCGGGGTAGTCGGCGCGATAGTGCCCGCCTCGCGACTCCGATCGCCGCAGGGCGGCCAGAATGACCATTAGCGACAGCTCGGCGGCGATCCGGCCTGAGATCGTGCGCCGGAGGACCCCGGCCAGGTCGAAGACGTGGTTCCTCGCCTCCCACAGCCCACTTCCGCTCCGAACCAGCCCGACCCGATCCCACATGATCTGCCGCAGGTCATCCAGGGCTGGTCCGGCGATCAGAGGCAGGTCGAAGGCATCTTGCGGTGCACGCGGCTCTCCGACCGGTTCGACGAGACCATTGGCGACATCCGAGGACACCCTGGTCCCAAACACCAGGCCCTCGAGCAGCGAGTTCGACGCGAGACGGTTGGCGCCATGAACGCCGCTCGAGCTGCATTCGCCGACGGCCCACAGACCCGGTACCGAAGTCCGTCCGTTGCCGTCGGTGTCGATTCCGCCCATGTAGTAATGGGCCGCGGGCGAGACAGGAAGCAAATCCGAGGAAGGGTCGAGGCCAACAGAGTTGGCATGAGCGGTGACCGTGGGATACCGGTCGGAGAAATTGATTATGGAGCGGGCATCGAGATAGGCGCCGAGGCCCTTGTCGTGTTGCCAGAAGATCGCCCGAGCAACTATGTCCCGCGGGGCGAGCTCGGCCATCGGGTGGTACTGATCCATGAAACGTCGTCCGTGGGCATCGACCAGGAGGGCGCCGTCGCCCCGGAGAGCCTCGGTCAACAACGGCATGGGGTCCTTGCCCGCGAGCAGGGCCGTGGGATGGAACTGAACGAACTCGAGATCGGCAAGACGAGCTCCCGCCCTCCCCGCCATCACTATCCCATCGCCGTTCACGCCGGCCGGGTTGGTGGTACGCGAGAAGAGCCGTCCCGCTCCCCCCGTCGCCAGCACCACAGCCGGAGCCAGGAAGACCCTCCGGTCCTTCCCGGCGATGGCGACCACGCCCGCTACCCGGTTGTCGATGGTGACCAGGTCAACCACACGACCCTGGATCGTCACGATCCGGTCTGTAGCGTCGACCGCCGCGGTCAACGCCCGCATCACCTCGGCCCCGGTGGCATCGCCGTCGGCATGGATCACCCGTCTGATCTGATGCCCCCCCTCGCGGCCCAGCAGGAGTTGACCCGATTCATCACGGTCGAACTCGGCGCCGAGTGCGATGAGGTTCTCGACAGCTGCGGGACCTTCGCTGGTGAGCAGGTCGACCATCTGCCTCACTCCGAGACCACCACCGACGCTCAGGGTGTCGTCGGCATGCCGACCCGGTGAGTCGTCGCCGGAGAGCGCTACGGCTATCCCCCCTTGCGCCCACCAGGTGGAGCCCATGTCGGGTGTGCTGACCACGTAGGCGCGCGGCAATCCCAACGCGACGGTCAGCCCGGCTACCCCCGCCCCCACCACGAGCGGGGCGTCCAATCTGGTGATGTCCGCCATCTAGGGGTCCGTCGGTGAAATAGGGCGAGGGTGTCTCCGAGTCATCGGCGTCATCTGGCCACGAGAAAAGCGCAGTCGCAGCCGGAAGCTGCGGCGAGCACTTTGGACGCAGCCAGGGGAGTCGAGGGCCGGAGAGACACCGCCACTATTTCTGCGACGGGCCACTAGTCCTGACGCCCGACGTCGAGCATGCGGAACACGGCTTTCCGGGCCGGTTCGGCGATTTCCGGCGCGACCTCGACCCTGTGGGTCATGGTGGCAAGAGAGGTACGTATGTTCTCGAGGGTGATTCGCTTCATGTGGGGGCACAAGTTGCACGGCCGGACGTACTCGGTGTCAGGCGTCGAAGAAGCAACGTTGTCGGCCATCGAGCACTCGGTGATCATCATCACCCGATTTGGCTGATTCGTGGTTACCCAGTTGATCATCCCGTGGGTGGATCCGACATAGTCGGCCTCGGCGAGCACGTCCGGAGGGCACTCGGGGTGGGCGATGACCCTGATTGGGCCCATATCCCTGCGGTAGTCGGCGATCTCGGCGCCGGTGAACCGTTCGTGGACCATGCATGAGCCTTCCCAAAGGATGATGTCAACATCGGTCTGGGTCGCCACCCAACGACCCAGATACTGATCCGGGGTGAAAATCACTCGCTCCGCTCCAAGCGACTCGACGACCGCTACTGCGTTGCTCGAGGTGCAGGTGACGTCTGACTCCGCTTTCACCTCAGCCGAGGTGTTCACGTAGGTGACAACGGGAACCCCTGGGTACTGCTCCTTGAGCCGGCGGACATCGGCTCCCGTGATCCCGTCGGCCAGCGAGCACCCGGCTCTGAGGTCGGGGATGAGGACTGTCTTATCCGGATTGATGATCTTGGCGGTCTCCGCCATGAAGTGCACCCCGGCGAGGACGATTACCTCGGCCGCGGTGTCCAATGCCGACTGTGCCAATGCCAATGAGTCGCCGGTGATATCCGCCACCAGGTGATAGATGTCTGGGGTCATGTAATTGTGGGCGGCGACGATCGCGTTGCGTTCGAGCTTCAGCCGATTGATGTCGTCCACGAGGGGCTGCAGCGCCGTGACTTCTGCCTCTGGCAGAACATCAGAGGCACGGGTCGTCTGCAATGTCGTCATGGGCTCCCGGGGCTGCTGACAATGAGTGTACGGCTGGCCCGGGGTCACCGATCCGGTGAGGATGGCGGGGCGGGTCGATCTCGGGACCCCCCGGCCTCGGGGCTCAACTCACATATGTCCGATGATGGCGTCGCCGAACTCGGAGGTCTTGACCTCGGTGGCGTCGTCTGTGAGCCGGGCGAAGTCGTAGGTCACCGTCCTGGCCTTGATCGCTCCCTCGAGCCCCGTGATGACGAGGTCGGCTGCCTCCGACCATCCCAGGTAGCGGAACATCATCTCGCCCGAGAGGATCAACGAACCCGGATTCACCTTGTCCTGACCGGCGTATTTTGGCGCCGTGCCGTGCGTCGCCTCGAAGACGGCGACACCGGTGTCGTAATTGATGTTGCCACCGGGGGCAATCCCGATCCCACCCACTTGGGCGGCCAGGGCGTCCGAGATGTAATCACCGTTCAGGTTGGTGGTCGCTATGACGTCATAGTTGGCCGGCCTGGTAAGGACCTGCTGCAACATGGCATCAGCGATGACATCTTGAACCAGGATCTTCTCGCCCGGCTCACCACCGCAGTCCTCCCAGGAGACGGCAACGTCGGAGAACTCTTCCTTGACCAGCTCGTAGCCCCAGCTTCGGAATGCTCCCTCGGTGAACTTCATGATGTTTCCCTTGTGGACCAGGGTCACCGACTTGCGCCCGTTGGCTATGGCATACCTGAGCGCAGCCCGGATCAGTCGTTTGGACCCGGTGATCGAGATCGGCTTGAGGCCGACTCCTGAATCACCTCGTATCTCCCACCCGTATTCATCCTTGACGAAACTGATCAGTTTGATGACGTCTTCGGTGTTTGCCTCGAGCTCGAGACCGGCATAGACGTCTTCGGTGTTCTCGCGGAAGATCACCATGTCGACCTTTCCCGGGTCTTTCACCGGAGAGGGAACGCCGTCGAACCAGCGCACCGGGCGGACACAGGCGTAGAGATCCAACTCGAGACGAAGCGCAACGTTGAGAGAGCGGAATCCGCCGCCAATCGGCGTGGTCAGAGGCCCCTTGATGCCGACTAGATAGCTGCTGAAGGCGTCGACAGTCTCTTGTGGCAGCCAGGACCCCACCTGGTTGTGCGCCTTCTCACCGGCCAAGACCTCCTGCCAGGCGACAGCTCTCGCATCGCCGTAGGCCTTCTTGACGGCGGCGTCGAACACTCGAACCGCGGCAGCCCAGATGTCCGGCCCGATTCCGTCGCCTTCGATGAAGGGGATGATCGGATCGTTGGGCACCACCAGTCCGTCGGTGCCGGCAGTTATCGATGTTGCCATTTCAGGGGACTCCTGGAGTCGTTCGGGGAGGCACTGACATTAGCCGGGACCATTGGACCGACTCTCCAGGCCGCCTGGTTGCCCGGATGTTCAGCCTTGGGCCGCCAAAGTGGCCGGCTAGAGGAAACCGACGTGAATCGGACCGTTCACTAAAACCCCGAACTTCGTTGTCTATGGTCAGGAACGCCAGGGAATTCGGAGAAGTCGTGGAAAAAGCCCTTAGTCCAACGCGAGGTGATCGAATGATGCGCCTCTTCCAGCAACATGCCGCCCGAGCGCGCGACCTCGGCATTTCACGCCAATTGATCGAAGACGACCTGTTCAGCGGCGATTCCATCGTGCTGGACGGAAAGCGATTGGCCAACTTCGGGCTGTGCTCCTATCTCGGCCTGGGTGACGACGAACGGCTCAAGGCAGCCGCCCACCGCGCCATCGACAAGTACGGCACTTCGTACTCGTCATCGATCGCGTATACCGCCCTACCGCTGTACCGAGAGCTCGAGGAGCTCATGGAGATGATCTTCGGGGCCAATGTGGTGCTGGCCCCGACGACGAGCCTGGCCCATCTCGCCGCCCTCCCGGTCCTGGTGCGATCCGGGGATCAGGTACTGGTCGACTCGGTTGCTCACGCCTCGGTCCAGACCGCCACCCAGCTTCTGCAAGCCAACGGAATCCCGGTGAAGAAGGTGCCCCATAACGACCTCGACGCCGTTGAGATGTCGATCTCCGAGTACACCGGGTCGGGACGGGTCTGGCTGCTGATCGATGGTGTCTATTCGATGAATGGCGACCTGGCCCCCGCCGCTGGAGTGACTGACCTCCTCAATCGTCACCCCGAGCTCTACGTCTATTGCGATGACGCCCACGGTTTCGGCTGGGATGGCGAGCACGGGCGTGGCGCTTATCTGGCACGAACGCCATGGCACGAACGTCTGGTGATGGTGGCCGGTCTCGCCAAGGCATTCGGGGCTACGGGAGGTGTCATCGCACTGCCCGACTCCGAGGTGGCCGACCTTGTCGAGCTGGTCGGACCCCCGCTCACCTTCGGGGGGCCGATCCCACCGGCCGTATTGGGCGCTGCAGTGGCCTCTGCGAAAATCCATCTATCCGACGAGTTGGCCGAGCGTCAAGCCGAGTTCAAGAGTCGGATCGACTCTGTCAACCGACTCGCCGTCGAATTGGGGATCCCGCTCGCCGATCTCAGCCCAACACCGATCTGGTACCTCGATGTGGGAAGCTTCGAAGCGATGGCGGAAGTGTTCGTCGGAATGAGGGACGCCGGCTTCTACCTGAACGGATCCGCATTCCCCGTTGTCCCCCACGGTCATGCCGGTCTCAGGTTCACGATCACCCTTCACAACTCGCTGCGCCAGATCGAGGACATGCTGACTTGTCTCAGCGAGCAGGCCCTGGTGACGAGAACCGAGATCGAGATCGATCTAACCGCCGAGCTGCCGGTTCCAGGAAAACCGTCGGCTTCCTGACTCCCGGTTATCTGCGTACCAGACTCAATTCCGGGGTAATTCGTGCCGAAACTAAAGGCATGGATGCCCCTGGCCATACTTTGCCCTCTCTGCGCCGCTGGGCCATCCCCGGTCCCATGATCCTCGCCCTCCTCGTGGCTGCAGTATTCGCTTGGGTCAGACCGGAAAGCGGGGAGACCGTTGGTTTCGTCGGAATGGTCGTGGGCCTCCTGGCGGCCGCGATCCTCACCCTGCGACGCTCCCGTGGCCTCGATCAAAGGGAACGGGTCGCCTGGCGTTTTCTGGCTTTCGGGCTGTTCCTGGTCGCTTCCGGGGTCCTAGCGGTCGGCATCTTGACCGAGCTCGGCTACCCGGTACCGGCGTTCGGCCCCCTCGACCTGTTCTTCCTCGCCGGGTACAGCATGCTGTTGGTCATGTTCTACCGGCTGGCCCGAAGCGACAGGGGGGGTCGGGATTGGGTCCTCACCATCCTCGACGCCCTGGTCGGCGCCATCGCTCTCACCGCCCTCGTCTGGACGGCCTTCTACAGCGATCTCGTCACCAGCTTCGCCGCGGCGTTACCGTGGGAGAGGGTGGTGGCCAGCACCTATCCGGTCCTTGACATCGCCGCGGTCATCGGTCTGATGATCCTGGTGATTCGACGCAGTCACTTCCACTGGGATTCGAGACTCCTCTTCCTGGCGATCGGGATCTCATTCCAGGTGGCGGCAGATTTCACCTTCCTCTACCGCGGTGTCGGCCGTTCCTTCGCCGAAGCCGAGCCGCTGTACGGGTTCTTCCTTCTGGCCACCGCCTGCTACCTGACCGCGGCGGCCCTCGTCGATCGCACACCGACGAAGCGTGAGTTTCCGGAGAGGGACGCCCCGATTCTTGCTCTTATAACGCCCTATCTGCTGGCCGGGGTATTGCTTGGAACACACGTGGTTCGCTACCACTCGGTGAACCCGGACAGCGACAGCGTGTTGATGCTCGATGCCCTGATCATCATCGGTGGCGTCGTGTTCCTGCGTCAAATGCTGATGATCCATCGCAATCGGATTCGAGTGGAGAATCAACGCTCCGAGCTCGTCGCCTCGGTGAGTCACGAACTGCGAACGCCCCTCACCGCGATGGTCGGCTATCTCAGCCTCCTGGACGAGAGCGGGGATGAGTTCCCTGCAGAAGCGCGTAAAGAAATGGTGTCGGAGGCATCTCGGCAGGCCAAGCACATGGCCCGGCTGGTAACCGACCTGGTGATGCTGGCCAGGAGGAGTCACCAGGGCCTTTCCCTCGAGATCAGTGAGAGGTCGGTGTCTTCGATCATCACCGGCGCTCTACGCGGTTTGGATCCGGGTAAGGCCCGGATCGAAGAGGTCTTCGAGGAAGACGCCATGGTCATGGTCGACGCCGACCGACTCCGCCAGGGCCTGGCCAACTTGCTTCAAAACGCGGTGCGCTACGGCAATGACAGGGTGCTACTGAGCGGACGAGTAAATGGGCGTGACCTGGTGTTCGAGGTCCACGACAACGGGGATGGAGTTCCCACCCGGTATCAGACCATGGTGTGGGAACGATTTGAGCGTGGGGCGCACCGTCTGAACGCCGTGAACCCCGGCATGGGCATCGGTCTTGCCATCGTTCAAGCTGTCGCGGATGCCCATGGGGGAACGGCCGAATACCATCGGTCGAAGGAATTGGGCGGGGCCTGCTTCACGATCACGATCCCGGGATGTGTAGTCGACACCGAGGTGAACGTCCTCACCGGCTGAGGCGGGCCGGTATAGGTTCCCCGTTCGGCGACCCGGGCAGCCCTCAGTCGGTGAGACCGGCCCTCACCAGGAAGGCGGCCATCTGACCACGGGTCACGAAGCTGTTGGGACAGAATCTGTTGTTGGTCGGGGGGTTGCACCCGACGGTGATTCCGGCATAGGCAAGACGGGAGATGGCCCCCTCGAACAGGTGGCCCCTGGCGTCGGTGAAGAGGATCGGGCTCGGTGGGGACTGGAGCTTGAGAGCCCGCCCCAAGAAGGCCGCCATCTGACCACGAGTGACCCGGTCGTCAGGACAGAATCGGCGAGGGGCGCAGCCCTCGGTTATGCCGGTGGCGCTGAGCCAACGAATCGAATCGGCGAACACCGAAGCAGTCGAGTCGTCGAAGGGGTTGGCCGCGTTACGAGCCGTCGACCATGAGGCCACGTCCGCCGAGAAGAGCCAATCCACCCCGCCGTCACGAGCTCCTTGAGAAGCCGTGGAGAATCCAGCTTGAAGACCGGAGCTGCTGCTGACCCGTAGGTCCAGGTTTCCCTTCAGAAGGTCGTCCCATTGCACGCCAACGACCTGGCCATGGGATCCGGCCAGGTCGACCAGAGCCTGCACGTATGCGATCTGCGCCGCCTCGTTGGGAGCGCTATGGGCCCCCCCGGCGGCGATGATGATCGGGATTCCCGGCCCGGCCGCATTCGACATCTCACCGATGGCGGTCTCGAAAAAGCTGGGATTCGACCCACCAGAGGTGGCGTATCCGTTGATGCCTGCCAGGTCGACATGACTGGCGCCCGGCCAGTAGAGACGGTGCCCACCCGTGCCCCATTGCCCGGGAGAGAAACGATCGGAGGTCATCGCCTGTGAGGCGGTGAAAGCGATGCGCACGTTGCCGCCGAGCGCCGCTCGCGCCTTGGCGGCAATGTCCCGGAACGCCGTCTTGAATCGATCCGGGTCGTCGCCGTAGGGCGAGCTCTTCACATTCGCATCGGGGAGGATGTCGAGGATCACCCGACGGCCGCCGCCCAGGTCGGTGAACTTCTTGAACGTCGCCAGCATGTTATTGAGCCGTTTGTTGTGAGTCCCTGCGGCAAGGCCCCTGATGTCATGCGCCACGATTCGGATGTACGGGGTGGCCCCGGCGTCCCATATGTTGCCTAGTTGAATCGGCACCCACTCGTTGGGATTCCCGGTGTTGTTGCCGCCTGTCGCCAGCCAGTCGCGGTCGCCGGTCGTGTCATCGACCCAATAGCTGACCCCATGGGTGTCGAAAGGTGCCCCACCGCTCGCGTAAATGGACAAGGCTGTCTTGTAATCCAAGTGTGAGCGCCCTCCGAAGAAGTCGGGAGGCGAGGGCGGCGGTGCCGGAACGGTCACCTGGAACCGATCGCCGAGTGCCCGCTTCAGGAACGCCGCCATCTGGCCGCGGGTCACCGAGTCGTCGGGACAGAACCGATCGTTGACCGGAGGATTGCAGCCGACCGTGATCCCCGAGGCGGCGATCTGCTCGATCGCATTCTCGAACACCGATCCGTCATCGTCCCAGAAGGTGCCCGAGGACCCTGGCTGATCGTTGCAACCGATCCTCTCGGGGCCCGCCGCCAAGGAGTCGAAGAAGATCGTGTTGTTCTTGGGCGAGGTCCCGGATCCTCCGTAGTAGACGTCGAACCAGAGCGATTTGACCCTGAGCTGTGACTCGTTGGATCTGCGGAAGGTGAGGTTTGTCGCGTTGAAAGCTTGCTTCCCGTCGACATAACCTTCCAGGATCCCGTTCCGCTGGCCGAGGGCATTCACCTTCACCCGGCCCTCGATGCAGTACCACTTTCCATGCTGGAGGGTGGAGAGATTGGGGTCCCAGTTGAGGATGGCGCCGTCCTGACCGGCTCCGCTCGAGCTGAGGAGATAGGCATACCAGGCGACGCGAGTCACCTTGGCCGGGTCGTAGGGAATAGTTGGCAGCCCGTCCCCGGTGTAGATGGGTGAGAACGACATGCGAGCCGACCAACACGGTGAACCCGACGTCGAGGGACGGCCGCCACGGCAGTTGCCGGAGTAAAGGCCGGCAAACCCGGGAAGCTTGCCCCGGTAGGGGGAGTCCACCCGGAATCCGGTGGGAAACTTGAGCCAGTACCGCATCCACATCTCATCGGGGTCGGACCCGACAGCGGAACTGGTGTTCCAGTGACCGGTAGAGCCCCAGTGCTGGCCGGTCGGGATGCTGGAGTAGATTCCTTTGCCCTGATGACCGTCGGAAGTCGGATTGACGCTCCAGCCCGAACCGACGCCAGCGCCACCCTCGAAGTCTTCGTCGAGCCAGGGATCGGCCGCCGCCTGAGCGGTTTGCTGAGGCAGGACAGGAAGCAGTGAGAGTGCCAGCGAGGCCGCCAGCAGCGAGAGAATGCGGGAAGGAGCTTTCATAAAGTTGGGAGATGCCGCGCTGTCGCTGACCGAAGTCCGGGACCGTGGCACTTTCAGTGTTATCGGTCGCTGGGCCTACCCACTCAAGCCGGGTGCCAAACTTATACCAACATCTCCCGCCGCACGTTCATCCACGCCGGGCTCGGGCTGCACTCAGGGTATTGACGAGAAGCATCGCTCTCGTCATCGGACCGACCCCACCAGGAACGGGGGTCAACCAACCAGCGACATCCCGAACTGCCTCGAAGTCCACGTCACCGACCAAACCCTGATCGGTGCGACTGATCCCGACATCGACGACGGTCGCACCCGGGCTCACGAAGTCCGCTGTCACCAGGCCGGGGACACCGGCGGCAGCCACCAAGAGGTCGGCCCGACGTGCGACCGCGGCAAGCTCGGCCGTTCTTGAGTGGGCCAAAGTGACCGTCGCGTCGACGCCTTTGCTGGCCAGCATCAGTGCCAGCGGTCGCCCCACCAGAAAGGATCTCCCGATGATCACTGCGGTCTTGCCGGCCACATCCACCCCGTGATCGTCGAGGATCCTCATGATCCCGCTCGGGGTGCAGGGCCTCAAACCCGGCCTGTCGAGCACGAGCAAACCGAGATTGTGCGGGTGGAGGCCGTCGACATCTTTGCCCGGGTCGATCGCCGTGACGACCGTCTCGGAATCGAGCCCACCCGGTAGCGGTAGCTGAACCAGGATCCCATCGACGGCATCGTCCTCATTGAGGCCCCCGATCAACTCCCCCAACTCTTCCTGCGACACGTCGGCCGGAAGCTCGTGGTGCATCGAGACGATGCCGACCTCCTCGGCGTCCCTTCGCTTTCCCCGGACATAGGCATGCGACGCCGGGTCATCGCCGACCAACACCGTGGCCAGACCCGGCACGTATCCCAGCGAGGACACTGCGGTTGATACCTCCGCCTTGACTTTCTCGGCTGACCTTTTCCCGTCGAGGATCTGCGCGGTCATCAGTGCTTGAAGTGCCGCCGACCCGTGAAGACCAGGGCGATTTCGTGTTCGTTGGCCGCATCGATCAGCTCCTGGTCATTACGGGATCCGCCCGGCTCGACCACTGCGGTGACTCCCGCCTTCGTCAGCACATCGAGACCGTCTCGAAACGGGAAGAACGCATCAGAGGCGGAGACGGCGCCTATCGACCTCTCGCCCGCCCGAGCCACGGCCCTCTCCGCCGCCCCAACCCTGGACTGATCGCCTGCCCCCACCCCAACCGCGGCGCCGTTCTTGGCTATGACAATGGCATTGGACTTGGTGTGCATTGCCACCTTCCAGGCGAAGTCGAGGTCCTTCATCTCCTGCTCGGATGGTTGGCGCTCGGACACCACTTCCCATGACTCCCCCTCGGCGGAGTCTCTCCCCTGCAACAGAACGCCCTGTTCGACCCGACGCAGATCGAGGTCGAGAGACCGAGGAGGCGAGGCTTCGAGAACCCGCAGGTTGGTCCTGGTGGCCAGGATCGCCCCTGCCCGTCCCGAGATCGCCGAGCACACCACGACCTCGACGAATTTGTCGGCGATGGACTCGGCCGTCGCCTCGTCCAGCATGCCGTTGATCGCGACGACCCCTCCAAAAGCTGACATCGGATCACAGGCCCACGCCCGTTCGAAGGTCTCGGCGACCGTCGGCCCGTGGGCGGCGCCACAGGCATTGGTGTGTTTCACGATGGCCACGCAACCCGGATACTCATTGGCCAGTCGCCACGCAGCCTCGCAATCGGCATAGTTGTTGAACGACATCTCCTTCCCCTGGACCTGGATCGCCTCGAGCCACCATGGGGACGCACCATCCTCGGCGAATATCGAAGCCGGCTGGTGCGGATTCTCCCCGTAACGCAACTCGGACACTCGCCGCAGCGGGATCACCAGATCGTCCCCCATCCAGCCGACGATGGCGGCGTCGTATGAGGCGGTGTGGAAGAAAGCCTCGACGGCGAGGGACCTACGCAGCTCCTCCTCGAGGCCACCGGATTCGACCGACTTGGCCACCGTTTCGTATTGATCGGCGGAAGTCACCACCCCGACGTGAGCATGATTCTTGGCGGCTGCCCGGACCATGGTCGGCCCCCCGACATCGATCTGCTCGATGATCTCCTCCTCGGACGCGCCGGGGGCGTTCGCCGTCTCGCGAAACGGGTACAAGCTGACCACAACCAGTTGGATCGGAACGATGCCATTGGCGGCCAGGTCGATCAGATCCTGGTCGTTGTCAGGTCGAGCCAGGATTGCCCCATGGATCTTGGGGTGGAGGGTCTTGACCCGACCGCCGAGTATCTCGGGCGAGCCCGTCACCTCCGACACCGTGGTGACCGGTATCCCGGCGACGGTCAAGGCAACAGCTGTTCCTCCAGACGACACGATCTCGACACCAGCGGCGACCAGCCGCTCGGCGAACGAGACCACACCGGTCTTGTCATAGACACTGATGAGTGCCCGCTTCACCGGTACCTGGCTCAAGCCCACCTCACGGTTCGCCCCTCGACCATGATCTCGCCTCGGGCGAAAGCTCTGACCACCTTTGGGTAGAGATCGTGCTCTTCGATCTGGATCCGGGCATGCAGGCTCTCCAGATCGTCGTCGGGAAGGATCGGAACCGCCCTTTGGGCGATGATCGGACCGTGATCCACATGCTCGTCCACGAAATGGACGGTAACCCCGGTCACCTTGGCCCCGTGCTGAAGAGCCTGGGCAACCGCGTTCGAGCCCGGGAAGGCCGGAAGCAGCGAGGGGTGAATATTGAGGATCCGGTTCTGAAGACGGCCGACCAATTCGGGAGCGAGCACTCGCATGAAGCCGGCCAGCACCACGCCCTCTGCACCGGCTATGTCGAGCTCACGACCGATCGCCGCCGAGAAGTCCGCCCTGGTGTCAAAATTTTCCCAGCCGACCACCCTGGTCGGTATCCCAGCGCCCCGAGCGCGGCCCAAGGCTGTCGCTTGGGGCCGGTCCGAGATCACCACGGAGATCTCGGCTCCGAGGTCAGGAGCGTCGACCAGAGCTTGCAGGTTGGTTCCGGATCCCGAGGCCAGGACTGCGATGTTGATTTCTGACCTCCACTCGACCGTGCCAACGGCGCGGCAGTGTATTCCCGGTCATCGCGGCCATCGGCTTGAATCTGAGACGCTAACCACTGAGCGAGGAGCGATGATCGAGAACGTGCCGGCGGAGGACTGGGAGAGCTGGGTCGAGGAGACCGGAGGACTGGTCCTCGACGTCAGGGAGCCGTTTGAGTGGGAGCAAGGAACCCTTCCCGGGGCGCTTCTGATCTCGATGGGTGAGATACCGGTCCGCATCTCCGAGATGGACGCCGATCGGGCGCTCCTCGTCGTATGCCGCTCCGGTGGCCGCAGCCACCAGGTGGCGGCATTCCTCGCCGCCAATGGTTTCTCCAACGCGGCCAACATGGCCGGTGGAATGAAGGCGCTCGGTCTCCAGGACTGACGTCACCCTCCGCTCCGAAACCGAGTCGCGCTCTGCGACAATGCTCAACGTGAGTGAGCGGCAGAGACTTTCGGCCTGGGCGGGCCCCGTGGCGGGGGTGGTGGCTGTTGTGGCTCTGGTGATCGTGGGCCTCGCTCGAGGCCCCGCGGAATTCGACCCAGGATCCCCGGAAGGCACGATCCAGCTCTACATCACGGCACTGGTCGATGGAGACTTCGACACGGCTGCCTCACTCTGGGATGAGAGCGGCTGTATTCCGATCTCGTCGATCCCGAGCGGAGGTTCGCCCGATGCTTCTGCCTCATTGGTGCGAGTCGAGGGCAATGACATCGAGGCGACCGTCGTCGTCAGGCTCACCGAGAGCTCCCGGGATCCACTCGGAGGCCTCTACGACTACGAAGAGTGGTTCACCTTGATCAGACGTGGCGATTCGTGGCGGATTCGCCAGTTGTCCTGGCCCTATTACGACCTGCCGTGCGAGGAGTCTCCATGACTGCTGTTCTCTCCATTGTTCTGCTTCTTCTGGTCGTCGGCGGCCTGATCGCTCTCGGGGCCAAGCTGTTGCGCAACCGGGACGAACAGGAGGAGAGCGGAGGACTCGATCTCATCCCTTATTTCTTGCTGGCCCTGGCAGTGGGCGTCGCCGGGTTCTCCTTTGCCGGCCTCGCCCGGGCCAGCCTCACTCCTGGTCGTTTCGCAGGGCAACCGACCGGTCAGATAGCCTCCGCGCTGGCCGGCCTGGTGGTAGCGACGCCGGTGGGCTTCTTCCTCTGGCGACGTCAGGCGCGACGAAGGAAGACCTATCCGGACGACCCGGGATGGCCGTTATACCTGGGTGCGGTCGAGCTGGTGTTCCTGACCACCTTCTTCATCTCGGTCGCCCAGTTCGCAGACGCCGTCACCAGCAGTGCAATCACAGCCGAATGGCCGAATCTCGTCGTCTACGGCGGGATCGTGGCCTTCCATTGGTGGGCCGAACGACGAGAGCCCCCAATTGGTCAAGTCGGCGAGGTGCCCCGGCTCGTCGGGTCGGGGGTGTCGGTGGTGGCCCTCACCGTAGGGGCCATCTGGACTCTGTCCTGGCTGTTCTCGGAGGCGTACCTTGGTCTCGGTGGCTCGATCAGCGTGTCCGATCCGGAGATCCCCCTCGCTTTGATCTTGGTGGCCGGTCCGATCTGGGCCCTGCGCTGGCTTCCGGCCTGGAGCACCGAAGCCAACGTGCTCCGCGACCTCTACGTCTCGTCGGTCACCGCGCTCTACCTGATCATGACCGTCGGTGCCGCGGTCTCCATAGCCGCGGTCCTGCTCACCTATCTGCTCGACCCAGCCCAGTCCGCGAGTCAGCATTTCGCCTCGTACCCCACGAGCCTCGCCTTCCTGGCCGCAGGTGGGGCTCTATGGCGCCACCACCACCGCCGGATTAGCCCAGGAAGGACGGGTGCGCTCCGCGGATATCAATATGCGATGGCCGCCGCAGGTTTGGGCGCCCTGATTGGTGCCGCGGTCGCTCTGATCAACGCCGTCTTCGAGCCCAGGCTCGCGGGGCGAAACGGCGGAGAGATGTTGATCACTCCGGCCACCCTGGCGCTCGCCTCGGGCTGGGTGTGGACCTGGTTCTGGCGCAAAGCCCAGACAGCACCGCGTGAAGGGGAAATCCGGGCTCTCCAACGCAGGGTCTACCTGATCGGCATGACGGTGATAACCGGGCTCACCGCCGCAGGGGCGCTGATCGCTGTCCTTGTCGTCGTGTTTCGGGCAGCCCTCGGTGACGTTGATGTGGTGACCAGCTCGCTCCAACCGCCGTTGAGCCTGACCTTGGTGTCGGGAGCTGCAGGCTGGCATCTCTTCAACCAGATCCGGGCCGATAGCGTCGGGCGCGAGCGAATGCAGCTCAAGCCGTTCACAGTGACGGTCATTTGCTCCCACCCCGGGCCACTGGCCACGTTGTTCCCGCGCGAGGCCAATGTCAGGGTTCTGTATCGGGCCGATGCATCGGCCATCGTCGACGATGAGATGGCCGCCACGATCGTCGCCGATGTCGACAACCAGCCATCCCTGGTCTGGGTCGACGAGAGCGGGTACCGGATAGCTCGGGCAAGGGAGTCCTGATCAGGGCCGATCAAGACCCGTTCTCCCGTGGTGGGCAGTTGTGACCTGGCTCGCCGAGAGGTGGCTCAAACTGCGTGGTTGGCGGTTCGTCGGAGCCATGCCGGAGCTGGAAAAGATGATCCTGGTCGGGGCGCCGCACACCTCGAACTGGGACTTCATCGTCTATCTGGGCGCGATCAGGCATTGGCGCATCTCGCCGCGATACATCGCCAAGCACACCCTGTTCCGCTGGCCATTTGGGCCCTTCTTCAGGCGTTTCGGAGGAATCCCGGTCGATCGAGCCAAGGCCGGCGGCTTGGTGGGCCAGGTGACGGCAGAGTTCGATAGATCCGAGCGGATGATCCTGGTGATGGCGCCGGAAGGAACCCGGAGCGCGGCTCCATACTGGAAGTCAGGTTTCGTCAAGATCGCCGCTGACTCCGGAGCTCCCATCGTCCCGGTTTACATCAACTTCGAGAGCCTCGAGGTGGTCCTGGGCCCCCCGATCACATTCGACGGCAACAAGGAGGCACTGATGGATCAGCTCCGTGACTTCTTCTCGTCCGGTAGAGGCAAAAAGAGGGAGGGTGAGGGACCGGTACGTCTCAGAGAAGAGAGATCAGTCTGAGTGCTCAGCCAGCTGGCGGAACTCCTCGGAGGTCACTCCCCGTTCCGGGGCCGCACCCAACCGCAGCAGCTGCCTGCCGAATCTCTCCCTGATCTCGTCCACCGATGCGTCCAGGGCGCGGTGCTTGAGGTCTTCCCCGCTCCCGGAGCGCAGCACACTGCCGGCATCGACGTCGAGCTCGAGCTGGAGGAAGTCGTCGGTGGTCAAATTGGACACCGACAACCCAACCAGGGTCACCGGCTCGTCCTGGCCCTCGAGAGCTCGAGCCAAGAGAACTCCGCCCAGTTCGGCAAGGGCAGCGGTCGAAGATGTCGGGGTGGGCAGTGTGTGGCTCCTCGAGACCAGCCGTGGGCCCGGATACCGCACTCTGAGCGACAGGGTCGATCCCGATCGCTTCTTCTTGCGAAGGCGTCGTCCGACGCGATCGGCCAATCCCAGGACCACGACGGCCAGCTCCTCGGGGTCGGAGAGACCTCGACCCAACGCCTGTTGACTGCCGACACTGCCCGCCCGTCGCCCACCGCGCACCTGGCGAGGATCCCGGTTCCATGCCAGGGCGTGCAATGCCCCGGAGGAGCCCGAGCCCAAAGATGCGGCGAGGGCGCGGTTGGGCACCGCGGCGAGATCGCCGATGGTGCAGATCCCAAGCCGATGGAGATTGGCCGCGGTGACCCGGCCCACACCCCACATCGCCTCCACCGGGAGCTTATGCAAGAAGTCGAGCTCGGTGCCCCGTTCGACCACCACCATGCCGTCGGGCTTGGCGCGGGCCGAAGCCACCTTGGCCAGGAATTTGGTGGAGGCCACACCGATCGAAATGGGAAGGCCGACCTCGGTCTTGACTCTCTGTCGGATCTGGCGAGCGATACTCGATGGCGTCCCGAGGATGTGCGTGGATCCGCTCACATCGAGGAATGCTTCGTCGATCGAAATCTGCTCGATCACCGGTGTCGAGTCTTCCAGGATCGTCATGACCTGCGCCGAGAAGTCGAGATAGCGATCGAAGTGACCGTCTACAACCACCGCCTCCGGGCAAAGCCGAAGCGCCTCCCGGGCCGGCATCGGCGCCCGAATCCCATGTGCCCGCGCCTCGTAGGAAGCAGCGAGCACCACCCCGCCACCGACGAGAACCGGTCTTCCCCGCAGTTGTGGCTCGAGCAGTTGTTCTACCGAGGCGTAGAAGGCGTCGAGGTCGCCATGGAGAATGGTCGGTTCCATCCCCTGAGTGTCGCGCAAGGTTGTGACTGAAATCCCCCTTACCTCCCGGCTTCGCCGGCAGGAGGGACCTTTCCCCCGCTTCGCGGGGGAACAGTCAGTTCGCTATCCCCGGCTTCGCCGTCAGGGACCTTTCCCCCGCTTCGCGGGGGAACAGTCAGTTCGCTATCCCTCGCTTCGCCGTCAGGGACTGTTCCCCCGCTTCGCGGGGGAACAGTCAGTTCGCACCCACCCCCTCCCCTTCGACGAAGGGGCGATCAGCCATCCGCTTCAAAGCTCCCCGGTCGACCTTGCCCAGGTGGGTTTGGGGCAAGGTGTCGACAAGATAGACCCGGCGCGGGTGTTTGTAGGCCTCGAGGCGGTCCAGGACCCAGTCGATCAACTGCTGCTCCGTGGCATCCGGCGCCACGACGAACGCAATCGGTCTGGCCAGACCCGCCGGGTCGGACACCGCCACCACGGCGCACTCCTTCACCGCCGGGTGGTCGAGCAACGTCGACTCGACTTCCTGAGGGCGGAACCACTTGCCCTTGACCTTCAGGGCATCGTCGGCCCGGCCCCGGTGGGTCACATAGCCTTCGTCGTCGATCGAGATCAGGTCGCTACCGGCGAACCAGTCGCCCTTGAACGCCTCGGCGGTGGCCTCGGGGGCATCCCAGTACCCCAGGCCCAAGGAGTCCCCCCGCACCCAGAGCCGACCTACCTCACCGGATGGCACCTCTTCCCCATCGTCGTCGCGAGCCTTGATCTCGTACCCGGGCACCACCTTGCCCACGGTCCCCGGACGCACATCTCCAATTCGGTTGGAGATGAAGATGTGCCACATTTCGGCAGTCCCCAGACCGTCAAGCAGTTCGATCCCGAATCGGTCCATCCACTGGTGGTAGAGGGTGTCGGGAAGGGGTTCGCCCGCCGAGGTAGCCAGCCGGAGCGAGGAGAGGGACTCCCCCGACGTTTCGGGATGGGACAGCATTTGATTGATCGCGGAAGGGACGTTCACCAGCACCGTCGCCCGATGCCGGACGATCCGCTCCAGGAGGGCGGTGGGAGTCGGATGTTCCTCGAACAGCACAGCCGAGCCTCCCACCGAGAATGGGAAGAAGAGATTCGACCCCAGGGCGTAGCCGAAGTACAGCTTGGGCACCGCGATGGTCACGTCTTCGGCAGTCAGCCCGAGGATCCCGTTGCCGTAGAGCTGGGTCGAGTTGGCGAAGGAGCGGTGAGTCTGAACCACCGCTTTGGGCAGACCGGTGGTGCCACCGGAGAAGACCCAGATGGCCGGGTCAGAAGCGGCGGTGTCGGCGGTGGGGATGCTGACGTCGGGCGGCTCGAA
>Ga0214472_10001714_pt1 | contig 24051 bp, 21 predicted proteins | sample RVTome_6_FD_207662 | JGI IMG/M metagenome (GOLD analysis project Ga0214472, IMG submission 207662) | Soil microbial communities from uranium-contaminated site in the Upper Colorado River Basin, Wyoming, United States - RVT140D175 | ecosystem: Environmental > Terrestrial > Soil > Contaminated >...
ATTTTTGCAAGGTAATAAGCGCCAACCAGTGCCGCCATGTTGCCGGCAATGGCACTCATGGGAGCAAGTAGCGGGAACTGGCCATCCTGGTCCTCTACCGTTTCATAGGCAATGGCGGTGGTTTTTGCCTTGACCAGGTTATCAGTCAAGGCAGGGGCCACGCCGGCCAGATGGAGATAGGTGAACAGGATATTATTTTTGAGACAGGGGTGCTCTTGCTGTTGCGGTTCCTTCACTTTCAGGATCAGGTCCGTGTCCCAGGCGGCGGCCGTATTCACAATTTCCGCACCTGCATTGATATAGTCCTTGTCCGTAAACCCTGCACCAGTTCCCGCGCTGGATTCTATCCTGACCTTGTGGCCGGATTGTGCCAGTGATTTTGCACCTGCCGGGGTGAGTGCCACCCGGTTTTCCTTGTCTTTAATTTCTTTTACTACGCTGATAATCATGAGGTGTCCGTGTAACTATTCAGTAAAATCTGGCAGGGGTTCAAATTGACCTTGCTGAACAGGATCAGGAAAATAATTTCTGGTTTCAGCCCTTGTCAATGTATAGGCAGATAGGGCAGGGGCTGAACCGGTTTTTGATTGTTGCCCTGTATGGCAGGTCATGCAGCGTTGCTCTATCGTGAATGCCTTGATATATCTGAACTCGCTCCGGTTTCCCACTTCATTTAATTTATACCAGGATAATGTATCGGCGGCCTTTCCTTCTGATTGCCGGGCAATGAAATTATTTAATACTCTTAACTCTGTGTGGTCCGGCGCATTATTTTTATTTAAAACAGCAAGCCCGGTACGCCGGATTCCCCACCCGTCATTAGCCAGTTCGTCCGCAATATCTATTGCAACATTTCTGCATATCGCCTGAACAGCATCAGTAGAATTTAAATTGTAAGCATTGTCATAAGCTGTTTGCAGTTGAGAGGTGTATGACTGGATCAGGTTTTTGCTTTCTGCAACAAGATCCTCTATTTCATCTGCCATTGAATGGGCAGGGTACAAACAACAGGTAGCTGCGAATAATAGCGGATAAAACCGGTTAATCCGGGGCACGGCGGATTAATGTTTATTGTGAATAACTGGATGATGAATTACCCGGCAGACAACCGAGGCAACGATCAAATGTGGCGCTTGCAGGTTCCAGTACCAGCCGTTCTCCCGCTTGTCCGGCATTGCCCCCGATCAGGCTGAAGGGCAATGTCACGATAAACAGGCCTGTACCCACCAGTGTTCCCGCCAGAGATAAAGGCCGGTAGACCAGGCCGTCTATGATCATTTGTTCTGCGGTGGGTTGATATTTGCTTTTTGGTGCGGCAGGCGCACCTGTCATGTCATCTGCATTTACGCCGAAAGTAATCAACAGGGCCAGGATCAGGGTAATGTAACTGTTTTGTTTCATGATATAACTATTAGTCACACGGCATGTAATGTCAAATGCTAATCTGATGTACTCAATCCCAGTCTGACAATGCATCTTCGGCAGGTCTGTTGTCAGGTCTGGCGATCAATCCATACTGATTGATCGACACTACAAACCGGGCACCATCCCGCATGGGCAGATAGGTCGCGTTACCGTAATAGGCATCCAGCCATTTCATCCAATCTTGATATTCACGCGCCAGAGACCAGAGATCCAGTCCCTGTTCTTCAGTCAGTGAATAAACCGTCCTCGGCTGGCTCAATTCCTGGTCTATCTTGCTATAACGGCCATTCAATCGCTCCAGCCGGTAAATTGTGTTGAACCCGAGGATCTGCATTACCGGCTCCCAGCGCAGTATCCGTGCATCCAGTTGCCATTCGTTCCCATTCAGGATGAAATCGTTATGCTGATTACTATCCATCTGTTCCAGGGTAACCCTGTATTGTTGTGGGCCCAGTTGTTTGAAGGCCAGGGAAACTATCGGTTTTTCATATGTAAGCCTCTGATAAGTATGAATATTTAACGCGAGCAACATAAATGTTGTTGCGAGTGAAATCAGGCACAGGCCACCAGTACCGGCCAGGGTGCCGCTAGCAATACGCCGATGCCAGATCCGCCGGATGCCAGTAAACACCAATAGCAGGCCAGCCAGCGCCGCGAACAGTGCCGGGAAACTGATGCCCAGATTCAGTTGTGATAATGTTTCGATCAGCGCGGTCATGTGATGATTCAGGACAACTTCAGTGCTCTTGCTGGTATGCTATCAGGCGCCAAGGTTATATAATTCCAAGAAAAACTACCTGATGACTATTGATTGCATTTTATCATTATTCTCCCGCCACACAGGGATAAAATAATATGGCAGCCAAAGAAATAGATGACAAGGAACAATATATTGATTTAATCAAGATGTTGGTCCCTGTTAATGAGCTTTCCCCGCAATCCCAGAATGAAGTGATTAATATTGCGAAGCTCTTTTATTACAAGAAGAAGGAGATTGTTTTCAAACAGGGCGACAAGGACAGCTATTCTTATTATCTCCTGGATGGTGAAATAGAACTGTTATTGGATAAATCGGTACAAAGCACACTGGTAAGTGGCACTGAAAGCGCCATGTACGCGATGGCCAGATTGCAACCCCGCCAGTATTCAGCAAAGGCAAAAACTGACATTGTAGTAATGCGCCTGAACCGCACGTCACTGGACAGGCTAATAGTGGCTGATCATGAACAGAAATCCGATGTCTTTTCCGGTGAGAGCAACCAGGTTGAAGTTTCAGATCTCGACACAGAAGATTCCGGCGACTGGATGACAAAGATGCTGCAATCGGAATTATTCAGCAGACTACCAACCGCAAATATACAACAATTATTTGTCTTGCTTGAACCGGTGGAATTCAAGAAGGGGGATGTTGTTATCACGCAAGGTGATATCGGTGATAATTATTACATTATTCAGGATGGACGTTGTGAAGTTGCCCGCGCACCTTCTCCCGGCACAAAACCTATCAAACTTGCTGAACTGCGGGCCGGCGACAGTTTTGGCGAAGAAGCATTATTGACCAATGCAAAACGCAATGCATCCATCACCATGGTGACTGATGGTGTGTTAATGCAACTCAGCAAGGATAATTTCATCAATCTGATAAAGAAACCCTCTCTGGAGGAAGTCACCTATGAAGAAGGGAAAAAACTGGTAGAGCAGGGCGGGCGCTGGCTGGATGTACGTTTCCCGAATGAATACCAGGAATCCAGTATTGAAGGCAGTATTAATATTCCACTCAATATTCTGCGTATGCAGACTGAAAAATTACAGCATGACAGAAAATATATTATTTATTGTGATACCGGAGGCCGCAGTTCTGCCGCAGCTTTTTTATTGACCGATCGTGGTTTTAACGTCTGTTTCCTCAAGAATGGACTTACCTCGGTACCGCATGCCAGCCTCATCAGCAAGTCTCCTGTACCAGATGCCGAACAGGAAGGGGCCCCCGGGGAAACACCGGCAAAAAAACCGGCAGAAAAAGCAAAGGAAATAAAACAAGAGACCAGTGCAGCAGAGGCAGCCGAGAATGATGTGCTTGAGAAAGAAATTCGTGCCTCAGTGCTGGAGGTTGACCTCGAAAGAACCAATATGGATCTCAAGGAAGCCATTGAGAAGGCACTGGACGAAAATGACGGTAGTGCAAAAGAGACCATGAAAGTACGGGAAAAACTTGAAGCGGAAAAAAAGAAACTAGAAACTGAAAAAGTGGCTCTTGAAAAAGAGGCCGCCAGATTTCGTGAGAAGGAAACAGAAAAAATCAGGAAGATGAAGGAAGATGCTGAAAAAAGACTGGCGGAAGAAAAGGAAAAACTTGAAAAAATCTATGATCGCAATGCCAAGGAAATGGAAAAATTGCAGCGTCTGAAACAGGAGGCGGAAGATCACATCAGGAAAGAAAGGGAAAAACTAGAAAGAGAGGCAACAGAGGCTAAAAAGAAAAATCTGGAAGCAGACAAGCTTAAGCAACAACTGGAAGAATCGCGGCGTGCATTGGAACAGGAAGCAGAAAAGAAACGTGTTGAACAGGACAAGATGGAACAGGCCATACAGGCCAAGGCAAAATCCAAGCTGGATGTAGAAAGGCGCAAACTGGCGGAGGAATTTGAACGCGCCAGTGAAGAACTGGAAAAGGCACAGCGTGCAAAAGCAATGGCAGACGCAGCTCGGGCCGCAGCGGAAAAAGAAGCAAAAAATATCATTCAGGAATACAAGAAGCAGTTTGATAAAGAACGCGACCAGGAACAAGCACGTTTACAGGAAGAACGCAAAAAACTGGAAGAGCAGTCGAGACAGATACAGGAAACCCTGAAAGAAATACAAAAAAGCAAACTGCAGGCAGAGGCGACGCGCAAATCAGCAGAGGAAGAAACGAGGAAATTGCGCGATAAACAAAAACAGGAAGATACGACGCAGGACCGTGCTATTCGGAAGAAGGTTGAAGATGAAATCAAGGCGGTTGAAGCAAGGTTACAACAGGCCCAGAAGAACCTGGAAACCGTACAGGAAGCTGAAGTTACAATAGCTGCCGCAAAAGAAGTAAACGAGCAGGAATTATTACGGCAAAAGGAACAGGAAGCAATGTTGCGTAAACAGGTGGAATCGGACCTGGCCGATTTCGAACAGGATGAGGCACAACGCGTGGTTGAGCCTGACCGGGTTATTGCCCAATCGGACCATATCAAGCGTATCAGGGAAAGTGCCGCGGCTGCCAAGAAAGCAGCAGAAAAAGCCACAAAGAATTTGTTTGATGATGTTGCTTCCCAACTGAACAAGGAAGAATGATTCAGCTTGTCTGGATTAACCTGCCGTTGTCTAACTAGTCCCTGAAGTTCACGTACTGCAAAGGCAATTCAATATTACTTTTTTTCAGCAACGAGATAGCTTCCTGCAGATCATCGCGTTTTTTACCGGTAATACGTACCTGGTCTCCCTGAATGGCTGACTGTACTTTCAGTCTGGAATCCTTGATAGCCCGGGTAATCTTTTTTGCCAGTTCCTTGTCTATTCCCTGGCGTATGGTTACCGGCTGCCTTGCCTCATTGATATTTTCTGAAACTTTTCCATGCTCCAGGCATTTTATGTCTATCCCCCGCTTCGATAGTCTGGTTTGCAGGATATCGTCAATCTGCTTAACCTGGAATTCTGTAGGGGCTATTAACATAATTACACTTTCAGATAATTCCACCCGTGAATTGGTGCCCTTGAAATCAAACCGGGTACCGACTTCGCGATTGGTCTGATCAATTGCATTGTTCAGTTCATGCATGTCAATTTCTGAAACGACATCGAATGAAGGCATTTTAAACTCCTGATTTACATCGATATGAGCAAAAACGAATTTAAAATATTATATCATCGATTAATGATATGTAAGCAGGTCCTTCTTTTGTAATATTACCGGGCCATCCGGCAGATCAAATTCTGTATGAATAATATTGAAACCTAGCAGGATGATATAACCCCTGCATCGATTGGCCCCATCCATGCTGATTTCGAAGTTATATTTGCGCAAGATTTTAATATTTTTGTTCTGGTCTCTTCTAAGTTTCAGTGATGTCAGCGCGACGGTCTGATCCAGTAACTGCAAATTCATTTCCTGGCATATTCTCTTGCATTGCCGGACAGCAAATTCCCGATATCGGAGATTCTCCTGCCAGAACCAGACTATGATTGCCAGCAGCATCAAAAAAAGCAGTGAATTCATGATCGCATTACTCTGTGCGGTGAATATATTGTTTGAAACCGGTACTCATTATTTCACTGTATCCTTCCTGTTTCTTCACGATAAAAAAAACAGACAGGCCAAGTCTGTTTGCCAGTTCCATCCCATGTTCCGGGCCCAACACCTCCAGGGCGGTAGCCCATGCATCTGCAATCATGGACTCAGCATGTAATACCGTCACCGAGACCAGTTGATGCTTAACCGGTCTTCCAGTTCGTGGATCAATAATATGTGAGTAGTGCATGCCATTTTTCTCGAAATAATTTCTGTAGTCACCGGATGTGGCCATGCCAGTATTTACAAGCCTGATAATACGCTCAACTGCCCTTTGGTTACTGACAGGTTTTTCGATGCCGATACGCCAGGCCTGGTTATCCGGGTTTACTCCTTTAGCCTGGATTTCGCCGCCTATTTCAACCAGAAAATTATCAATTGCAAACTGCTCCCGTAGTAATTGAGCGATCCGGTCTGCGGCATAACCTTTTGCAATACCAGAGAGATCGAGATAGATATTTGCATTGTCTTTTTTTATTGACCTATTGGTGTCGATTAAATGTATCTTGCCAATACCTGTATCGAGTAATGCAGCCCCGATCAAACCGTCATCAGGAATAATTTCCTGCTTCTCGACCGGCCCAAAACCCCATAAATTCACCAGTGGCCCTATTGTAATATCAAACGCGCCATCGCTCAGGTTACTGATATTTATTGCTGCTTCAATAACAGTATATAAATCGTCAGAAATGTTAATCCAGTCTGTTGTACTGGACTGGTTAATCCGGGACAGTTCCGAATCAGGCAGATATGTGGACATTTTTGCATTCAGATCTTCCAGTAGCATATCTATTGATTTATTGATCTGTACAAAATCTTGATTTCTGCGTGTATCGTTGATTTTAACAGTATAGGTTGTCCCCATCGTTAAGCCATTCAGGATAACGGCACTGGTTCGGGCAGTATTGTTATCACAGGCAACAACAAAAAAGATACTGGTGATAATCACCAGCCATGCAACGGGTTTTCCTGGGATATTACGGGGCAGACAGTTTGTCAGCCAGGGTGGGATCATCGATATAGGGATTTCTGTTACCCTGCATTTTTTCAATCTTGTCATTACGCACGACTTCCTGCTGGCTGGGAGGATCTACTTTATTCCATTTCTTCAGGATCTCCAGAGTATCTCTTTTGATCGGTAATTTATAGCGGGTATGCATATAGAATATAGCGCGGGCAATATTGCCACGTGCCAGCGGTCTTGGTTGCACGACGCCATTCTTGCGCTCGAAGTCACAGCCCTCAATGCGCCAGTCATCTCCTTCTATGTCGCCAAATTCGGAATCATATAATGCATTGCTCAAATCAAGTCGCACCGGATAAAGATTGTGCAGGTCGGCTTCCATGATTGAAAATTTTTTATTCTGTTCATAACACTGGAGCCGGCTTTTACAATCCAGGGCACGTATCATCCTGCTTGTAGTATAGACATGTTCGATAGCTAGCGCCTGCATGTCTTCTGAAATATTGGGGCGGTTAAACTTGAGACCACAATATAAAGTCCAGCCACCTTCACCATACAGTTGATGCCAGAAAATACCCGCGGCCACCTCGTCATACGTGTACTGAATGGGTTGTTCGGCATAAGATGTATAAGCAAATAGCAAGGGGAGTAATAACAAAAGATTTTTCATTATATTTATTCTGGTTTTAAAAAATTAATAATAATTTTAAAGTTTTTGTATTGGCGGAGAGGGAGGGATTGGCTACGGTATATCCATATACCTTGCCCCGCTTTGCGGGGTTGCCGTGCGCACCAAATCCGCTGTCCTGCGGATTTGTCGAACCAAAGGGTTCTCATCAAACTTCCCATACCGCATATTTCATTAAATACCAAAAGGTGTTTAATGAAATATGGCGGAGAGGGAGGGATTCGAACCCTCGGTACGCGTAAACGTACAACGGTTTTCGAGACCGTCCCGTTCGACCACTCTGGCACCTCTCCATAATTTAATAATAAAATTGTTTTTCATATTTGTAACCGTTGTATATTTTTGTATACGTACAACGGTTTTCACTCGGCATATCCTTATGCCTCGCCCTGCGGGCGCACTTCGTGCGTGCAAATCGGCAATCCTCGGCTCAGGCATCCTCGACTCTATCTCCTGATTCGTTCTACCTCCTAAATCCCTTTAGTCGTGCTTCGCTCTATCTTCTACGTCCATGTAGTCGTGCCGGTTTGTCGAGACCGCCCCATTCGACCACTCTGGCACCTCTCCATATCATGATTCTACACAATTAATGCATAAAGCAGAATCCTGTACCATTGAAAATCAATGAGATAGGTAATTATACATACGTCAGTGAAGATAAAAATTATTTTTACATGAAACTGTCCGACGATCACAATATCCAATGTCCGGGTTCGAACAGGATTTAATATGAAATTTCAGAAGCTTTATGGTATCAGGGGTACAGGCCTGATATTGATTTTTTTAAGCATGGCCGGATGTGCTGATACCAGGCTGGACTGGGACCATATACTTGCATCAAAGGAATTGCGATACGCCACTTTGGAGAGTCCTGCCACATATTACGAAAGCCCCACTGGCCCTGCCGGGTTTGAGTATGAACTGGCAAAACGATTCGCTGAAAGCATTAATGTTAATTTGAAACTCATTACAGTAAATCGTTCTCATGAAGTAATCGATATGGTGATGAATAACAAGGCATCTATTGGCGGGGCCGCGCTGATGAACGTGAAACCAACGGGCAACCTGAAATTCGGACCTGCCTATTACAGTTCTCCACAGCAACTCATTTACAGGAAAGGGGATGAGAGACCAGCCAACATTTCAGATGTGAATAATCAGAGTCCATCGATAAGTTTGACACAAATGGAAATATTGAAGGGCCAGTATCCACAAGTGAACTGGAATACATATTATGACAGGGATATCGATGCCCTGTTACGTATGGTGCAATATCGTGAGATAAAATCTGCTGTGGCTGATGCTCGGCAGGTCAATATCTACAAACATCTTTATCCGGACATTCGTGTTGCTTTTGATATTACAAAGCCACAACCGGTAGCCTGGTTGTATCGTGATGATGAAAATCTGCATATGGCCATCACTGAATTTTTCAAAGAACTGGAAGAAACCGGAGAATTGAACAGGCTGGTTGAACGGTATTTTGGGCATGTCATTGCATTCGACTATGTAGACACCAGTGCCTTCCTGGCCCGTATCGATGAACGTCTTCCGGAGTTCGAAGAATTGTTCAAAACAATTGCTGCTGGTTATGATCTTGACTGGACCCTGCTCGCGGCCATGAGTTATCAGGAATCACATTGGCAACCTTCGGCACGCTCGCCTACCGGTGTACGCGGACTCATGATGCTTACACAGGATACTGCGCAGTATCTTGGTGTTGCTGATCGTGTTGATCCAGGGCAGAGCATAGATGGAGGAGCCCGTTATTTTAAATACTTGTTGAACAAGATACCGGAAAGGATCCCCTATCCTGATAACATATGGTTTGCGCTTGCAGCTTATAATCTTGGTTTGCAACATCTGGAACATGTGCGTGTTATTACTCAGAAGAATGGCGCCAACCCTGATAGCTGGAATGATGTCATGAAATCATTAATAAAATTGAGCAATGAAAACTGGCAGCCATCACTGCAGAATGAACCGGTGCGCTGGAATGAGCCGGTACGTTATGTGGGGAATATCAGAAAATACCGCGATATCCTGAGATGGTTGACGTTTGAAAAGAACAGACATGCAAGGAAAAATGAACGTATGCATGCTCTCACTATTGATTCACCCGTACTTTAAGGTTAATGCCATATTCTTCCTGAATATTGTGAGCGAGTTTTTTCGCTTCTTGAATCTGCTCATCATCCATTCTTGAAGTAACCTTCTGCAGTATTTCACGATACAGGGGATCATTTGCTTCCTGGGACAGCAATAACCAGGCATAGGACTTGATGAAATTATTTTCTACTCCCTGGCCTCGCGCATAATGCACACCCAGTACATATTGTGCCCTGGTATTACCCTGCCGCGCTGCCTTTTTATACCACTCCGCAGCCCGGGCATGATCACATTCAACACCCTGGCCCTTGTCATACAGACGCCCTAACCGGTACTGGGCCTTTGCATAACCTGATTCAGCCGCCATCTGAATATATTTTGCAGCTTCGATTTCATTGGCATCTGTTCCCAGTCCTGCGGCGTGCATTTTACCCAATTGATAATATGCCTTGCCGTAATTCTGTTTTGCTGCCCGCTTGAACCATTTAAGTGCTTCTGAGTAGTCCTGTTCCACGCCAAGCCCATGCATATATGACAGGCCCAGGTTGAATTGTGCCCGGTAGTAACCTTGATTCGCAGCTTCAGTCTGCCAGTGGAAAGCTTCTTCATCATTTTGCTGTACACCATGGCCGCCGGCATACATCAAGGCAAGATTATATTGTGCCTTGGCATAATCCTGTTTTGCCGCCTCAAGGTACAATCTGGCACCTTTCTCAAGATTTTTTTCTGTACCTGTTCCCTGTACATACATCAATCCTGCATTCAGTTGCGCCTTGGGATGACCTTGCTCTGCCGCCTTCGTATACCATTCGATGGCTTTACGATCGTCACGGTCAACACCATAACCATTGGCGTACATGTAACCCAGGTTATAGCGGGCACCTGCATGACCAAATTTGGCTGCACTGCTATACCATTTAAACGCGGTTTTGATATTTTTTTCTGTCCCTATGCCTTTCTGGTAACACCAGGCAAGGCTGGCCTGGGCAGAAGGTTCATCCTGATCTGCAGCCAGCAGCAACCAGCGCATTGCTTCAGGATAATTTTCGGGGACACCCTCGCCTTTAATGAACAGCTGGCCAAGGTGTGCCTGGGCCTTGGCGGAACCAAGTTCTGCCGCCTTACGATACCAGTACGCAGCCTGGCCGCGGTCCATGGGGACACCGAATCCAGTCTCGTACAGTTCGGCCATCTGAATTTGTGCTTCTGTATCTCCGCTGGCGGCATCCGCATTGAGGCTGGATAGATCCACAGACATTGTGATTTCACCGGTTAATCAGGGTAATAACATCTTATTGAATCTGTTTAATAATGACCACAGGCTTTCTCCGGTTTTGAGCGGTGGTTGGAAATAATAAATCCTGATTACTGAAATAAATATTTTCTGGAAACATGAATTAACCAGAGACCTCATTCCTGTCCTGATACAATGCCGGAATGGCAACAGACGAAATACTTGATTCCTATGTTAACCTCGGGCCGGATCAGATACTGAACGCTATTGAAAGTGCTGGTTATGACTGTGATGGACGGATCTTTGCATTGAACAGTTATGAGAACCGGGTCTATCAGATAGGCATACATGATGCGGCTCCAGTGGTGGCAAAGTTCTACCGGCCCGCAAGATGGACAGATAATCAGATTCTGGAAGAACATCAATTCACGCAGGAACTTGCCCAACACGAAATACCGGTGATCGCACCTATAGCAAATCCGGCGGGAGACACATTGCATCATTATGATCAATACAGGTTTGCCCTTTATCCGCGTAGCGGGGGCAGACCACCTGAACTGGACAACCCTGAGCAGTTGTTGCAACTGGGGCGTTTTATAGGACGCATACACAGCATCGGCGCCAGCAAATCATTTGTATACCGATCAGAGTTAAGTATCCGGGCCATGGGGATCAATTCCTGTCATTTTTTACTGGCGAACAAGTTTATCCCGCTTGAACTGGAACAGTCCTATCAGTCATTATGTGAAGACATCATTATTAGGATAAAAAATTGTTTTGAACGTGCGGGAAACATCAGGAAAATCCGTTTACATGGTGATTGCCATCATGGCAACATTCTCTGGCGTGATGACACACCTTTCATCCTGGATTTTGATGATGCCTGTACCGGTCCGGCCATCCAGGATCTGTGGATGTTTTTGTCCGGTGACCGGACATACATGACCGCGCGCCTTGCTGATCTTCTGGAAGGTTATACCGGGTTTTATGATTTTGATGCGCGTGAATTACACCTGGTTGAAGCATTAAGAACATTGCGAATTATGCACTACGCAGCATGGATTGCGAGGCGCTGGAATGACCAGGCCTTTCCCCGGGCATTCCCCTATTTTAATACAACACATTACTGGCAGGACCACATACTGACATTAAGAGAACAGGCGGCGATGATGGATGAACCGCCACTGGATTGGTTCAAATAATTTAACAAATGAATGACCCTGACAAAAAAAGCCAGTTGGAGATATTTACCGGACGCCAGGATATAACGCCGGTTTATGACTGGCAATATATCTTCAATGTGACCATGGAGCATAAACGGGAAATCATATTCGCCAATGTGATTGCTATACTTGCGACCATTGCCAGTGTGCCGGTGCCATTATTGTTACCCTTGCTGGTGGATGAAGTGTTGCTGGACCAGCCTGGCTATGTAGTCAACACGATCAATTCCATCACTCCGGCGGCATGGCATACACCCATGTTGTATATCATCACCATCCTGTTTCTGACTGTTATATTAAGATTGATGGCATTGTTACTGAATGTCTGGCAGGCCAGGCAGTTCACGTTTATCTCAAAAGATATTATTTTCCGGATCAGGCAGTCATTACTTGGCCGGCTGAAAAAAGTATCCATGGCCGAATACGAAACATTGGGCAGCGGTACAGTAGCTTCCTATCTGGTGACTGATCTGAATACAGTCGACCAGTTTTCCAGCACTACGATCAGCCGTCTGCTCGTTGCTGTACTGACCATCATCGGCGTGGCGATTGTTTTATTATGGATACACTGGCCACTGGCATTATTTATCCTGTTTGGCAATCCACTTGTAATCTTTTTCACCACGGTCATGGGCAAACATGTGAAGGAACTCAAAAGCCTTGAGAATGCTGCATTTGCCGTTTTTCAACAATCATTGACTGAAACACTGGAAGCAATACATCAGGTCCGCGCCAGTAACCGTGAACGTCATTACATTATGCAGATCATCGATCAGGCCAGAGAGGTGAAGGACCATGGTATTGCGTTTGCCTGGAAAAGTGATGCGGCGAACCGTTTGAGTTTTCTGATCTTCCTGATCGGGTTTGATATCTTCCGTGCCGTTTCCATGCTCATGGTGCTTACGTCCGGTCTGTCTATTGGCCTGATGTTTGCTGTGTTCGGCTATCTCTGGTTCATGATGGCGCCGGTACAGGAAATACTTAATATCCAGTATGCCTGGTACAGTGCCAAGGCTGCATTGAACCGGATCAACCGTTTGCTGGATCTGCATCAGGAACCTGATTATCCGCATATCATCGATCCGTTTGAAGGCAAAAATACTGTTTCCATAAAGATTGAGAATGTCTGTTTTGCCTATGGCAATGGCCCGGATGTCCTAAACGGGATCAACCTTATGATCAATCCCGGCGCCAAGGTTGCCCTGGTGGGTGCCAGCGGTGGCGGCAAATCTACTCTGGTGCAGGTGTTGATTGGTCTTTATACAGCGCGGGGGGGAATGATTTATTACGATGGTGTGCCGGTAACACAGATAGGACTGGATGTGGTACGTGAAAATGTAGCCACTGTACTGCAACATCCTGCTCTGTTTAATGATACGGTGCGCCAGAACCTGACACTCGGCAGGCCGCTACCGGATGTCGATCTCTGGCAGGCCCTGGAGATTGCACAATTGAAAGAGACGGTTTCCGCCATGAAAAATGGTCTGGATACAATGGTTGGCCGCCAGGGAGTGAGGTTGTCAGGCGGACAGCGGCAGAGGATCGCCATAGCCCGCATGATATTGAGCGAACCGAAAGTAGTCATACTTGATGAAGCCACTTCTGCACTGGATGCGGAAACTGAATACCAGTTGCACATGGCGTTGAATGATTTCCTGAAAGACCGTACCACATTGATCGTTGCGCACCGTTTAAGCGCCATCAAACAGGCGAATCATGTTTATGTGTTTGAAGCCGGTACCATCAGCGAACAGGGAAGCCACCGGGAATTGCTGTCACAAAATGGACTTTATGCAAAACTCTACGGTGTACGCCAGTCGATGTAATGCAAACTCAAGTTAATGAGTCTGAAGTATCCCCTATAAGTGTGTCTTTCTGGACAGCGTTTTTATACTGGTTGAAACTTGGATTTATCAGTTTCGGTGGTCCGGCCGGACAAATCAGCATGATGCACCAGGAACTGGTTGAGAGGCGGCGCTGGATCTCCGAACATCGTTTTCTGCATGCATTGAATTTCACCATGCTGCTGCCGGGCCCTGAAGCACAGCAACTGGCCACCTATATCGGCTGGCTCATGCATGGTGTGCTGGGCGGGATCGTCGCGGGGACATTATTTATATTGCCATCCCTGGTGATCCTGATCGCATTAAGCTGGATATACCTTGCCCATCATGATGTCACCGCGGTTGCCGGGATCCTCTACGGAATTAAACCAGCTGTTACTGCGATCGTGGTCTTTGCCGCATACCGTATTGGTAGCAGGGTATTGAAAAATGTATGGCTCATGTCTATTGCAGCAGCCTCATTTATTGCCATCGCCATACTACACATTCCGTTTCCATTCATCATATTTACTGCGGGCGTTCTTGGATACATCGGTTCCAGGATAAAACCGGAAAAATTTGCCATGGCAACAGCGCATGGTGCAAAAAAGGAAATATTTGGATCGGCCCTCATCGATGATCATACGCCGATACCGGAACATGCAAAATTTAACCGGAAGCGCCTGTTCATTTATTGTCTGTGTGGAATTATTTTGTGGCTGTTGCCCATGCTGTTTTTATATATCGAGTATGGATGGTCTGGCACATTAACCCAGATGGGGTGGTTCTTTACCAAAGCTGCCTTGCTCACTTTTGGTGGTGCCTATGCTGTTTTGCCTTATGTGTATCAGGGTGGTGTCGAATACTACGGCTGGTTGACGGCAGGACAGATGATCGACGGCCTGGCGCTGGGTGAGACTACACCAGGCCCTTTGATTATAGTGGTTACCTTTGTCGGATTTCTGGGTGGCTGGAAAGCACAACTGTTCGGTCCAGACTTGCTGGCGTACGCGGGCATAGTGGCAGCATGTCTTGTCACTTTCTTTACCTTTCTGCCATCATTCCTTTTTATACTTATTGGCGGTCCTGCAGTAGAAGCCACCCGGCATGAACTGGGTTTCACAGCGCCGTTAACCGGTATTACCGCTGCTGTAGTCGGTGTCGTTCTTAACCTGGCAGTGGTGTTTGCATATCATGTGTTGTGGCCGGAGGGATATACGGGACAATTTATATGGCCCGCACTGGTAATAGGTACAGTTGCCTTTATTGCGTTGTTTTATTACCGGGCCGGTATAGTCAGTGTAATCGGTGGAAGTGCAGCTATTGGACTGGTGTATTCGATGTTGCAATGAAATTGCAGATCCTGAAATATACAATATCTTTCAGGTAGACCAGCAGGTCGATTTCAAACCCGTGACTGTAGCGGTCCGGTTCACGCGAACCCAGCACCAGCAACCCTTGCCAGCAGGCATGATCCATAGGTAACAGCACTGTGGATTTAATCAAGTCCGTATCGCCGTCAAATAACTCAAACAGATGTTCCTCCTGCAAACTGCCGCACAACGGTTTATTACGATGAAATAACCCGGCGAACATGAACCTTAATTTTGAACTGGGATCCATGAAATGTATGCCTGAACAATTATCCGGTGCAACAGATTTCGGAAACAGCAGGAGCAGTACCCTGTTTGCCGAGTAATATGTTTTCAGGCCGGATTGCAGACATATATAAAGTTTTTCAGGTGATGCACTGGCAAGCAGATCCAGTGACAATGCATGTATGTTTGAAGTGCCGGATTCCATAGCCTTAACATTACGTTGCAGATCGGTAAACTGCCGGCGTAATCTTGAAATCTGATACTCTATCAGTGAGACAACGTTTTCTTCTGTTGTGTGGGGGATTACAAGGTCAGGGATCAATTCCGGATGCTGCACAAAAAAATCAGGGTGATTGCGAATGTATTCTACAATCGCCTCGGTTGTACCGGAATGATTTTTTACAAGGCTCATTACAATATCTTTATATACATTCCTAGTATAGTCTATCGCGATTGAGTTTGTAATATTCCAGTGATTTCCGTACGGCATTGATTACACCACGTGATGTAATAGTTGCACCGCTTAATTGATCGAAATTACCGCCGTCACTTTTCACTGACCAGTTTTCAAGCGGTGTATTGTCCAGTGACAGCCCGGTAAACCGGTTTATCCAGTCCGACTTGTTGTGATTAACCTGGTCACCCAGGCCCTCTGTTTCATTGTGTTTTATGGTACGTACTGCAAGCAAGGTCCCATCGAATGCGACCCCGATGAGCAAATGTATATTGCTGTTATAACCTTTCGCGATAACAGGCATGAATGCCACCCCTACCGGCTGATCTTCCATACGTGCCCTGAATACCAGAACGGATCCAGCGTTTCTAAAATAAGCAGGGTCAAAGACTTCAATAAAGTCATCATATAATTGATTATTATGGGGCAGGGGCATGACAGAATTGATAATGCCAAGTTGTAATGCCCTGGCGTTGGCGGTAATTTTTTCCTGGGTAAGTTTGTTCGAGATGTACAATAAAACAGCACATGCCAAAGCCAGCAATACCAATGGTGTAATAATCTCTTTGGCCGATCGCGGTCGGGTCTTATCCATGTTTCATTTCACCGAAAACCCTGGGTCGGGTGTAATTATCAATCAGCGGGACGGCCGCATTCATCAGCAATACTGCGAATGCAACCCCGTCCGGATAGGCACTCCACGTTCTTATTACATATACGAGCAATCCAATTCCTGTTACGTAAATAATCCTGCCGCGTGGCGTGGTAGAAGCAGTTACCGGATCGGTGATAATAAAAAATGCAGCCAGCATGATGCCGCCGGTAAACAGGGTTGCTACCGGGGCCAGGTAGATATCACTGTCATACCAGTAGAACAACAGGCTGAATAGAAATATTGTCCCGATAAAATATACCGGCATTTGCCATTTGATAATACGTTGTGCAAGTAACCAGATCCCGCCAAACAGCCAGGCTACTGCAATCCATTCGGTACCTTTGCCAGCAAATGAACCAAACAACGGAGAATTACGAATTTCGGTTATCATAAACATGCCACTTAACTGTGACTTGGTCCAGGCCAGTGTTGTAGCCCCGCTTAAAATGTCAAAGTTTTCTATAGATGATGGTCCGGTAAAGATGATTGATAATGTTTGCAGCAGGGTGGCCTGAAGTTCATCAGCCCCGGATGGCAGTGACCACGATGTCTGGTAGACCGGGAAACACAATAAAATGAAAACATATCCCGCCATGGCCGGGTTGAACATATTGTGTCCAATACCGCCGTAGAGATGTTTGGCAACAATGATGGCAAAACAGATTCCGGTAAAATTGACCCAGACTGGTGTGTATGGCGAAAGGCACAACGCAAACAACAATGCGGTGACCACAGCACTGCCGTCAAATAAAAATAACCGCAAAGGTTTTTCCCTGAGATATAACATCAGGGCCTCGACGCCGAGCACGAAGAACACTGCCAGCAGACATTGAATCAGGACACCCGCTCCGAAGAACCAGGCTGAAAGAAGAATGCCCGGAATCAGTGCATAGACTACCTGGGTCATGACGCGATTTATGGAGGTTGCCGCGTGCATATGGGGGGAACTGATGATTACTGTTTCATTTCTCATCATCATTAGCATTTTCATGATTACTCAACTGCGCACGTTTTGTCCGGGTTCGTTCCACTGCAGCCTGAATAAAGGCCTGTTTATCCTTTTCGTCAATATCACTTTCTGCCAGCAAGTCATTATGGTGTGACTGTTCTTCCCGGGCCAGGCGTTGGTTGCGCGACATAAACCGTTCGCGCGCATGGTCGGCACTCAATCGTGTCCGTTCATCCTGCGTAATCTGCCGTTTGGCCTTGCGGTAATACTGTACGAGTTGAATGTTGCTAGGACAGACATAGGAACAACAACCGCATTCAATACAATCAAACAAATGATATTTACGTAGCCGATCATAATTCTTTGCATGTGCATGCCAGTATAATTGCTGTGGCAATAATTCCGCAGGACACACATCCACACACTGGCCGCAGCGTATGCAGGGCATTTCAGGACTTTGATTATAGGTGGAGGTGACCAGCACACAGTTGGTTGTCTTGATCACGGGCATGTGCATGTTGTTCACAAACATCCCCATCATCGGCCCGCCGAGGATGATTACCTGTCCCTCTTTTTCTTCATAACCGCATTGATCGGCACAATGTTTGACCGGCGTCCCAAGCAATACCTGCAGATTTCTCGGGTCATTTACTTCACCTGACACGGTGATATAACGTGATATCAATGGTTCACCACGGGTCACTGCCCGGAAGGCAGCGGCGGCAGTTGCTGCATTATGCATCACAATACCCATATGAATAGGCAAACCCCCGCTGGGGACCTCCTTGCCGGTGAGTGCCAGAATAAGTTGCCGTTCACCACCCTGAGGATATTTCGCCGGCAACTGGATGAGTTCAATATCATCATCAATCAATTCCTTGAGTGCAGCATAGGCTTCCGGCATGTCAGCTTCGAGGGCAATGACACAATGTTTGGCCTGGATTGCATGCCGGATCATGCGTGCACCATTAATGACGTAGCCCGGTTTTTCCCGGATGAGGCGGTCATCACAACTGATAAAAGGTTCACATTCGACAGCATTGATTATCAATGTATCAACAGCTGATTCTGTGCCTTCTCTGAGTTTGACATGGGCCGGAAACCCGGCACCACCGAGACCAGCGATCCCTGCTTCCCTGATAACGTCTTGCAGGGCTTGTGGTTCTATTGAGGTGTAATCATGTGTCGGTTTGATTTCAAACCACACATCATCGCCATCCGGCTCAATTACGATACACGGCGCCTTGAGGCCAAGCGGATCTGGCACTGTATAATTTCCAATATCAATAATCTTGCCTGAGGTACTGGCATGCAAGGGGACACTGACATAACCATTGGCCCGTGCAATGAGTTGTCCCTTGAGCACCTTGTCGCCGGACTTCACCAGGGGGACAGCTGGTGTCCCGATATGTTGTTGCAAGGGCAGGATGATGCTGTCCGGTAATGGTGTGATTAAAGATTTCTTGGCATTTGATAATTCCTTGTGAGGCGGGATCTGCAATCCGCCTGGAAACGGGTGCAGTTCCCTGGTCATGGTGATGTTCTCATTACCGGGTCCAGTTTAACGCGCCGCCCGCCCTGAACAAATACCAGCATGCTGATACAATCCACAGGACACGGCGCGACACAGAGTTCACAACCGGTACATGCCTGTGTGATCACGGTATGCATCTGTTTGGGCGCACCGACGATCGCATCTACCGGACACGCCTGGATACATTTAACACAGCCGATGCAGATGTCTTCATCAATAAAAGCGATCATCTTGGGCCCGGCCTTGCCATGTGCCGGATTCAAATCTTTGATCTCACGACCCAGAAGGTTAGCAAGTTGCCGTATGGTATTTCTGCCGCCCGGCGGGCACTGATTAATGTCAGCGCGGTTGCTGACGATGGCTTCGGCATAGGGTTTGCAGCCAGGATAGCCGCACTTTCCACATTGGGTTTGTGGTAACAGGGCATCAACAGTATCAACCAGTTTTTCCTGTTCAGGCGTTGCACTCCTGCTGTTATACAGCATCACGGAAATCACGACTGTGAGGGCCAGGAGGATCAGGATACCAGTCATATTATTGGTTTATTAAACCACTGAAGCCCATGAATGCCATGGATATCAGGGCCAGGGTGATCAGTACGATCGGCAGACCCCTGAATGGTACCGGTACATCAGCTACTTCCAGGCGTTCAAAGGCTGCGGTCATGAGTAAAAGCACAAAAGAAAATCCCAATGCTGAACCCATGCCGAAGACCAGCGATTTTAAAAATGTATTTGAAAGTTCCTGGTTCAGTAGCATCGTACCCAGTACCGTGGTATTTATCCCGGCAAGTGGCAGAAATACATTGATTCGCGCATCAAGTTTCTTGTTGATGCGATGGCCATGATGTTTCAGTAACAGTGCTATGAGAATAACAGTGGAGACGAATACGAGGAGTTGAAAATATTCGAGTTGCAAGGGGACCAATAACCAGTAATCAAGCAGACAACCTGAAACTGACACCAGTGGCAGTAACACCAGCATGGTCAGACAGAGTCCCGTTGCAACATCCATCCTGCGCATAAAAGCCAGCGCGGGATCAGTGCCAATGATTCCCAGGACAATTATATTATTGACCAGTGCGGCACTGAAAATGATGAGTATGAACTCAGACATGTATCATCAATTTACCTCATTTGATACTCATTCCTGGTTCAGCACCGGCATCGGGGCGAGAAGAAACCGTTTGTCCGGGGGACAAACGCAGTTCTGCGAGCGACCGGCAGGGAGGCCGGGCTGGACGGCAGCTACAGGGATGTAAATTAGCATATTCATTTAATCTTCATTCCCGGTTCAGCACCGGCATCGGGGCGAGAAGAAACCGTTTGTCCGGGGGACAAACGCAGTTCTGCGAGCGACCGGCAGGGAGGCCGGGCAGGACGGCAGCTACAGGGATGTAAATTACCAAATTCATTTAATCTTCATTCCCGGTTCAGCTCCGGCATCGGGGCTTAGTATAAATATTCCCGGCCCGTCACCGGAAGCGGCCAGTACCATGCCTTCGGACACTCCGAATTTCATCTTGCGCGGGGCAAGATTGGCGATCATTACCGTCAATCGGCCTTCCAGCTTTTCCGGGGCATACGCAGATTTTATTCCGGCAAATACATTACGTGTTTCACCGCCGATATCAAGTGTGAGTTGCAGTAATTTATCTGCCCCTTCAACATGCGCGGCCTTGACGATGCGTGCCACACGCAGGTCAATTTTTGAAAAATCATCGATAGTAATAATACCCTCTCCTTCCGGGAGCGGAGTCCGGGATGAGGATTTCAGATCCTCTTTACTTGCCTCGATCATACGATCTATCTTCTCCTTTTCAACGCGTGTCATTAATGGTTTGTATTCATTAATTGTGTGATTTAGTAATGGTGTCTCACAGTCCTGCCATAACAGAGCATCAACATTCAGGAATTGTTCCGCCTGTTCAGCCATGACAGGCAAAACCGGTTTGAGGTAAATCATCAATAGACGAAAGCAGTTCAGGCCCAGGGTGCAAACGGATTGCAGCAGGTCATCCGCGCCTTGTTCTTTGGCAATCACCCAGGGTTTATATTCGTCGATGTACTGGTTGGCCCTGTCTGCCAGCAGCATGATCTCACGCATGGCGCGGGAATATTCCCGCTGTTCATAAGCCGTTGCAATACTGGAACTGGCTGTTGTAAATTCATCCAGCAAGTCCGGTAAATGCACACTGCCCGAGAGTTTTCCGTCAAAGCGCCTGGTAATGAAACCGGCACAACGGCTGGCGATATTTACTACCTTGCCAACCAGATCAGAGTTGACACGGAAAGTAAAATCATCAAAATTCAGATCGATATCATCCACCCCGCTGCCAAGTTTGGCAGCGAAATAATAACGCAGGTATTGCGGATCAAGATTGTCCAGGTAAGTCCATCCTGTAATAAACGTTCCGCGTGACTTGGACATTTTCTGTCCGTTTACTGTCAGGAAACCGTGCGCAAAGATTGCCGTGGGTGTGCGCAGTTGACTGCCATGCAGCATGGCCGGCCAGAACAGGGCATGGAAATAAATAATATCTTTCCCGATGAAATGATACATCTCTGCCTGGCTGTCTTTGGCACAATAATCATCAAAATCGGGTCCGTCACGATCACACAGATTTTTAAAACTGGCGAGATAACCGATGGGTGCATCCAGCCACACATAAAAATACTTTTCATCAGCGCCTGGAATCTCGAAACCGAAATAGGGCTTGTCACGCGAGATGTCCCATTCCTGCAGGCCGGCCTTGAACCATTCATCCAGTTTGTTTGTGACCTCGCTTTGCAGATGACCGGCTTTGGTCCAGTCACGCAGCATGACCTCAAAATCACCGAGCTTGAAAAAATAGTGTTCCGATTCTTTTTCTACGGGTGTGGCGCCGGAAATGGCAGATACTGCATTTTTCAGATCAGTCGGGTTGTAGGTTGCACCGCATTCCTCGCAGCTGTCACCATATTGATCGGCGGCCCCGCACTTCGGACACTCGCCGCGGATAAACCGGTCCGGCAGAAACATCTCCTGAACCGGATCATAGGCCTGTTTAATAGTGCGCCTGTTAATGTGTCCACCCGCTGCCAGTCGTTCATAGATTAAGTTGGCCAGAACCTGGTTTTCGGTGGAATGGGTGGTGTGATAATTATCGAAAGTAATTGCAAATCCCGCAAAATCACGTTGATGTTCTTCTTTTACCCGTGCTATCAAGGTTTCTGCTGAAATGCCTTCCTGCTGGGCACGCAACATGATTGGTGTTCCATGTGCGTCATCGGCACACACATAATATATCTGGTGTCCTGCGCTGGCCGGGTAGCGCATTTTCTGGAAGCGCACCCAGATATCCGTCTGGATATATTCCACCAGGTGGCCGATATGGATCGGCCCGTTGGCATAGGGAAGGGCGCTGGTTACCAGCATTTTGCGGATGTTTTCGGTCATATTTTCTGCACACCTCAAAAAGCGCATTAAGGTAACACGCCCAGCGGGCTGTTCACAAAAAAGAGGAATAATTACTCACTATTATGATTAAAAGCACAGGCCACTACTATATCGCGCCTTGTGGTAAGATACCCGTTTTACTGGCTCTGTGAGACTGAATTGACCGATGTCTGAATTAGACCGCAAAAGAGTTGAGGCCATCCTGGCAGAAATTACCGATCCGTACCTCAGGCAGGACCTGTGCGCTGCCAATGCCATCAAGTCTGTAAAAATTGATAAAGACAAGGTGGAAATAGACCTCGTTCTCGGTTATCCGGCAGAGGGTTACCATGGTGAATTGATAACCGTTATCCAGGACAAGCTGCGTACTGATGCCGGTGTAGAGGCGGCAATTATACATATCAAGACCAATATTACCCCGCACTCTGTACAAAAAGGTGTGCACTTGCTGCCTAATATAAAAAATACGATCGCCATTGCTTCCGGCAAGGGCGGTGTCGGCAAATCCACCACCGCCATCAATCTGGCGTTGGCGTTGAAGGCTGAAGGCGCCAATGTGGGCATCCTGGATGCGGATATTTATGGCCCCAGCCAGCCGCGGATGCTGGGCTGCCACAGTAAACCGGACACCAGGGACGGCAAGACGGTTGAACCGAACATCAGTTACGGACTGCAAACCATGTCCATCGGTTATCTGATCGAAGAGGACACGCCCATGATCTGGCGCGGGCCGATGGTAACTTCTGCACTGGAACAGTTACTGCACGATACCAACTGGGTGGATCTGGATTATCTGGTGATTGATCTACCGCCGGGCACGGGCGATATTCAATTGACGTTGTGCCAGAAGATCCCGGTCAGCGGTGCGATTATTGTGACCACACCGCAGGACATTGCGCTGCTGGATGCGAAAAAAGGATTAAAAATGTTTGAAAAAGTGGCTGTACCGGTGTTGGGTATTATCGAAAATATGAGCACCCACATATGCAGTCAATGCGGGCATGAAGAGCATATTTTCGGTGCAGGCGGTGGTGAACGCATGGCCAGGCAATACAATGTCGAATTGCTGGGCGCGTTGCCACTTGATATTACCATCCGCGAAGGCGTGGATGAAGGCAAACCGACCGTTGCCATGCTGCCGGATTCACCCATCTCGAAAATATACCGCGAAATTGCGCGCCGCGCCGCCGCCAAACTGGCATTACAGGCAAAGGATTATACGAGTAAATTTCCGAAAATTGTCATTCAGAATAACTGATGTGTATCGTGAAGCGTATCTCGTGAAGCGGGAAATGTAACAAGAAAAATCCTCAAGGAGGAGCAGTATATGAAAATAAGGAATTTCAGAGATTTGGATGTTTGGCAACCAGGCAGGAAAGTGGTTCTTGAAGTATATAAAACTACCAAAATATTTCCTAAGGACGAGGTCTACGGATTAGTTTCGCAGATGCGGCGGTCTGCTGTTTCAATACCATCTAATGTTGCAGAAGGATTTAACAGGTATCACAATAAGGAATATCGTAATTATTTATTTATGAAGGCGGCCGCGAAGCGGCAGAACACCACGGGTTTACCCGTGGATGAATGAGCCCGACGTCTGTACGATGAAAAGATGGAAGTCCGCAAGGGTGCACACGGG
>Ga0214472_10001715_pt1 | contig 24049 bp, 17 predicted proteins | sample RVTome_6_FD_207662 | JGI IMG/M metagenome (GOLD analysis project Ga0214472, IMG submission 207662) | Soil microbial communities from uranium-contaminated site in the Upper Colorado River Basin, Wyoming, United States - RVT140D175 | ecosystem: Environmental > Terrestrial > Soil > Contaminated >...
GCTCATGCTCACCGTGCTCACCGCGGGGGTCGCGGGTGGCTCAGGGGCCGGCGTGATGTTCGAGCTCGACTCGGTGAATGCCACGGGTGAGCTCCTGCGCGCGGGCGGCTGGACGCTCCTCACGGCCGTGAACCTGATGCTCTTCAGCCTGCTCCATAACCCTTGCTCGACGACGATCTACACGATCTATAAGGAGACGAGGAGCGCGAAGTGGACGACCGTCGCGACCGTCCTCCCGCTCGTCATGGGCTTCACGGTCTGCTTCCTCGTGGCACAGATCTGGAGGCTCTTCGGGACGTAGGCCACATGGAGGCTTCGAATCGAACCGCCGCGCGTCAGACGGCTGCCGCCTTCCAGCGCCCGCGGTTGAAGAGCACGCCGCCCAGCACGGCGACCATCGAGAACGCCACCATCATCGCGATGAAGATGCCGTTCGGCCCCATGCCGAACGGGTAGGCGAGCGCCCAGCCGAGTGGAAGCTCCAGGAGCCAGAAGCAGAAGAAGTTGATGATCGTGGGCGTCCACACCGCTCCCGCGCCGTTGAAGGCGGCCGTGAGCACCATGCCATACGCGTAGAAGACGAACCCGACCGAGACGATGCGAAGGCACGCTACCGCGTAGGCGCTCGCCTCAGCGGTCCCGCCGAACGCGCTCACGATGAGCGGTGCGAACAACAGGAAGGCGAGGCCCACGGGACCGAGGAAGGCGAGGTTCATCTTGGCTGCGATCCACACGGACTGCTCCGCCCGGTCTGGATCCCCGGCACCGAGCCCCTGGCCGACCATCGTGGCCGCGGCGTTGGAGAGACCCCAGGCCGGGAGGATCGCGAAGAGGATGACACGGATGGCGATCGCGTATCCGGCCAGCGCCTCCGGTCCGAACTCGGCCATCAATCTCACGAGGCCGATCCAGCTGGCCATGCCGATGAACGTCTGCAGCGTGCCTGTTGCCGAGAGCCGAATGATGCGTGCCATCACCGCGAGCTGGACCCGCAGATGCCTGACTCGCACCTGCAGGTGTCCGCCGAGGCGGAGGAGCGTGTAGAGCTGGAGAAGGACCGCCGTGCCGCGGCCGATCGATGTCGCGACCGCGGCGCCCTGGACGCCGAGCTCGGGGAAAGGGCCCAGGCCGAAGATGAAGCAGGGGTCCAGCACGATGTTGATGCCGTTCGCCAGCCAGAGCACGCGCATGGCGACGGCGGCGTCCCCCGCACCGCGGAACGCGGCGTTCTGGAGGAAGAGCAGCACGATCACGATGTTTGTGCCGAGCATCACCTGCGTGTAAGGCAGCGAGATCCGGACCGTGGCCTCGTCGGCGCCCATGAGCCTCAGGAGGTCCTCGGCCCAGACGAGGCCGACGATCGCGACCGCGGCCGCGACGAGCACGCCGAGGGTGACGGCCTGCACGGTCGCGCGGGCGGCACCGTCGTGATCGTCTTCACCGGTCCGGCGGGCCACGACCGCAGTGACTCCGATGCTCAAACCCATCGCCGCCGTGTAGATGAGCGTGAGCAGCGATTCCGTCAGAGCGACGCCGGCCATGGCCTCGTCGCCGAGCCTCGACACGAAGAAGATGTCGACGATGGCGAAGATGGACTCCATGACCATCTCGAGGACCATCGGGATGGCCAGGAGCGTGATGGCGCGCACGAGCGGACCCCGGGTGGGATCGCCGCCCGTGCCCCTCAGGGCGTGCACGAACAGCTGCCACCAGGACTCGCGGACAACCCCCTGGGCCACGTGGCTGCCCGCGTCCGGGGGCGCTTGCGTGGGTGGCTCGGCGCGCGCCCCGGAAGGCGCATCGGTCGTCGGACGGGTCATGCGGGCGCTGGCGGAAGGGCCGCGGAAGTTACGGGCGAGGGCGGAAGACGCAAAGCCCCGGAGACACGTCGCTCTTCTCGTGGGCCCCCTCCCGTCTATCTTAAGCGTTTGGAAGCCTCCCCCGGTGTCGAGCTCGAGGTCCCCCATGAGTATGCGTCCGTTCGTCCTCCTGGTTGCTGCGTGCGCTGCGGTGCCGACGTCGGTCGCCGCTCAGAGCGTGGGCATCGGCGGCCGCGTGGGCACGCTCGGGCTGGGAGGCGAGGCCGCCGTGGGCCTGACCGAACGGTTCGTGATCCGCGGCGGCGTGGGGCTCACACCTTTCGAGCCGAGCGCGACGTTCGACGACTTGGACGTGACGCTCACGCTCCCGACCTGGTACAACGTCGGTGTCGACCTCTACCTGAACGGCGCGATTCGGCTCGGGGGAGGGGTGCTGTTCAAGTCGGAAGACCCGACGCTCGTCGGTGAGTTCAACGCTCCGCAGGACATCGGCGGGACGACGTTCACGCCGGATGAGATCGGGATGCTCACGGGCGTCATCGACTCCTCCGACCGGGTGCCCTACGCGCTGCTCGGGTTCGGCAAGCACACCGCTCCGGGTATCGGGCTCTTCCTGGACCTGGGGGTGGCGTTCCTGGGCGAGCCGCAGGTCCGGCTCGACGCGAGTGGCGGCACGCTGTCGAATGATCCGTCGACGCAGGACGCGCTCGACCGGGAGGCGGAGCGCTTCGAAGCGGACATGCGAACGTACCTCCGGTTCTGGCCGATCCTGAGCCTGGGGCTGCGCATCGGTCTCGGCTGATCTCGAGCCCGGGGTCGGAGGAGGAGTGCGGGTGGGTCCCGCCGTCGAGCACCGATTCATCGCCACGGAGTCGTCCGGAGCAGTGTCCGCGCTGCTCCTCATGCCGCCCTCTGCGAAGGCGCTCTACGTGTTCGCCCATGGTGCAGGGGCGGGTATGCGTCATGCCTTCATGGAAGCGGTCGCCGCGCGCCTCGCGGATCGGGACGTGGCAACGTTCCGGTTCAACTTCCCATACATGGAGGCTGGCCGCGGCGGCCCCAACCCGGCGCCCGTGCTCGTGAAGACCGTGCGCTCGGCCGTGGCGGAGGCTTCGCGGCTCGCGCCCGCGCTGGCCCTCGTCGCGGGTGGAAAGTCCATGGGCGGGCGCATGACGTCGACTGCCGCGTCGGGGGAGGCGCTTCCCGGAGTGCTGGGACTGGCCTTCTTCGGGTTCCCTCTGCACGCGCCGGGCAAGAGGTCGGCGGATCGCGGCGCCCATCTCGCCGAAGTCGGTCTGCCCATGCTGTTCCTGCAAGGGACTCGCGACAAGCTCGCCGACCTCACGCTGCTCGAGCCCCTGATCGACGGGCTGCGCCCGCGCCCCGAGCTCCATGTCGTGGACGGCGCGGACCACGGCTTCCACGTGCCGAAGCGCTCAGGGCGCAGCGACGACGAAGTCCTCGACGAACTGTGCGACGTGTTCGCCGCCTGGCTCGAGCGACTGTCGCCCGCATGAGCGACCAGCTGTGAGAGTCGTCCTCTTCGGAGCCACGGGAATGCTCGGCTCTGGCACCTTGATCGAGTGCCTGGCTCATCCCGATGTAGTCGACGTTCTGTCCGTGGTCCGGCGGCCTTCGGGCGTACAGCACGCCAAGCTGGCCGAGATCGTGCACGACGACTTCCTCGACTTCTCCCGGCTCGCGGATCGGCTCTCGGGCTACGACGCCTGCCTCTTTTGCCTGGGCGTGTCCTCCGCCGGGATGACCGAGGAGGCGTACCGGAACGTGACGCTCGACGTGACCCTCGCGGCAGCCCAAACGCTCCTGGCGGCGAGCCCCGGGCTGGCGTTTTGCTTCGTATCCGGAGCGGGGACCGACAGCTCCGCGACGGGACGCGTGATGTGGGCGCGCGTGAAGGGTGAGACCGAGAACAGGCTGCTCGAGCTTCCGTTCGGACGCGTGTGGCTCTTCCGTCCCGGCTACGTGCAGCCGATGAAAGGCGTCCGGTCGCGCACCCGCATCTACAACCTTGCCTACACGGTGCTCGGCCCGCTGTACCCACTCCTGAAGCGGCTCGGGCCCGGTGTCGTGACGACGACGGAGAAGCTCGGCCTCGCGATGATCAGGGTCGTGCGTGACGGCGCCTCCCATGAGGTGCTCGAGAACCGCGACATCAACGAGCTGGCCGCGGCGGAGCAACGACTGCTCGCGTGATGCGTCCCCCGTCAGCTGCGTCGTTTCCTCGCTACGAGCGCTCGGGCAGCACGAGCAGCCAGACCGTGTCGACGACGAACGACGCTTCCATGCCGTAATGCTCGAGGAGCTCCGCGAGCAGGGACTCCTCGCCCGAGTGGACGCCGACCGCTCCGACGGCGCGTGGGACGGGTAGCATGCGGGGCCCGGCCGTTTCCTGCGGCGCATCGCCGGGCGCGGCTGGCGGTCCCGGGTCTGGCGGCGCCTCGACCGAGTCGATGACGTCCCAGGTCGTCCACGCGAGGGTGCGGCCGGGGCGTGCGAACGGCCCCTCCGGTCCGGCGAGGCCGGAGAGCTCGGGGGGTGCCACGCCGGGCGCGGCCGCGGTCGGCCACCGGCCTCGCAGGGTGCGGCTGGCCCGGGCGGCCGAGCCGATCGCGTCCACGTCGGCGATCGCGCTCGCGACGCGCTCGCGAAACGCGCGCGCTCTCCACGTCGGGTAGAGGAACGCGGCGAGCAGCGCGAACGTGGCGAGCACCACGGAGACGTCGGCGATCGTCGCGCCCCGGATGAGCTTCCGGAAACGCGTCACGGCGGGAACGCCCAGTTGGGGGCGAGCGTTCCGAAGGGAGGGGTGGGGCTGGCGGAGTCGTAAACGATCGCGTTCCCGTTCGCCTCGTAGGCGATGAGCTGGTAGGCCCGGCTACCCGACCGCACGTAGCGCACGCCGGGAAGCGTCTGCGTCACCTCGTCGAGTGACGCGGGGAGGCGCTGAACGCGCACCCTGAAAGCCTCCACCTGCTGCGCCTGGAGGAGGAGCGCGAGCCGCAAGTTACTCGCGCGCTCCGCCGGCCCGAGCTGCGCGGGTGGGTCCGGGCGGGCCCACCGGGGAGGCACGGTCGCCACGGCGCCCGCGACGAGCACCACCACCAACGCGAGGAACGCCTTCCACCGTCCGGCAGTCGGTGTCTGCGAGAAGGGGACACGGTAGCGCGCGTCCTGGTGCTCGGCGTGTGCGAGCGTCTCCGCGAGGAGTCGGTCCCGAACCTCGGGGGAGCTGGTGGGCCCCAGGTCGATCAGCGCGCGGATTGCCGCCTCCGCAGCCTCCGCGTCCTGGGCGGTGCCGCCGGCGCTCCGCTCGACGATCACCGGCTGGTCGGTCGCGGCCTCGGCGGTGGCCCTCGGGGAGCCCTCGACAGGCTCGTTCGGAGCCGCCTCCGCATCCGGCGCGGCTGCCTCACCAGCGTCGCCGACGTCCGCGTCCAGGCTTGCGTCGAGGTCGATGACGGGCTCATCCGTCTCGGGCGCCTCGTCGTCCACACCAGCGGTGGCGAGTGTCTCGGCGATCAGCTTCTCGACGGCGTCGTCGGGAGCCTCATCCGCGTCGAGGTCGATGACCGGAATGTCATTCGCGACGGCGGCGTCCGCGCTCTCGGCGAGGTCCGCCGAGGCCTCGGTCTCGGCCTCGGTCTCGGTGGCCTCGGGCGGCGACTCATTGGACGCCTTCTTCCGCGAGCGCTTTCCCTTCCTCCTGGAGGCGGGCTTTTTCTTCTTGCGGGCCAAGGCTTCTCCCGGCATCGAGGAGCGGAACCGCGGAAGATAAGACGGGCCTCCGGCGGGTGTCACTCGTGGCCGCCGGTTGTTGGTGACGGCTGTGGCGGCCCGCTCAATCCCTCACGAGCTTCCTATACTTGAGACGATGCGGCTGCGCGGCCTCCTCGCCGAGACGCTGCTTGCGGTTTTCCTCGTACTCTTGATAGTTGCCCTCGAACCAGTGAACCGCGGAGTCTCCCTCGAACGCCATGATGTGCGTCGCGACCCGATCGAGGAACCATCGGTCGTGGGAGATCACCAGCACGCAACCGGCGAAATCGAGAATCGCGTTCTCGAGCGCGCGCAACGTGTCGACGTCGAGGTCGTTCGTCGGCTCGTCGAGCAGGAGGACGTTGCCGCCTTCCTTGAGGAGCTTTGCCAGATGGAGGCGGTTGCGCTCGCCGCCGGACAGCACGCCGACCTTCTTCTGCTGGTCTGCGCCCCGGAACGCGAACCAGGACAGGTAGGCACGCGGGTTCACCTCGGCGCGCCCGAAGTACAGGATGTCCCGGCCGCCGCTCACCTCCTCGAACACGGTGCTCTTCGGGTCGAGCGCAGCGCGTGACTGATCGACGTACGCGAGCTGTACCGTTTCTCCGATCTCGAGCCTGCCCGAGTCGGGCGACTCGTCGCCGACGATCATCCTGAAGAGCGTCGTCTTTCCCGCTCCGTTTCCCCCGATGATCCCGACGATCGCCCCTGGGGGAACGTCGAAAGAGAGGTCGTCGATGAGCAGATTGTCGCCGAACCCCTTGCAGAGGCTCTCGGCGTGAATGACGGTCTTGCCGAGACGCGGGCCCTTCGGGATGAGAATCTCCGCCGTGCGTACCTGCTCCCGCTCATCCTGGCTCAACAGATCCTCGTAAGCGGTGATGCGCGCCTTGCCCTTCGCGTGCCGGGCGCGCGGCGACATGCGGATCCAGTCCAGCTCGCGTTCCAGAGTCTTCTGCCGCGCCGACTCGGACTTCTCCTCCTGCCGCAGCCGCTCCTGCTTCTGCTCGAGCCAGGAAGAGTAGTTGCCCTTCCAGGGAATCCCCTCGCCACGATCGAGCTCGAGGATCCACTGCGCCACGTTGTCGAGGAAGTAGCGGTCGTGGGTGATCGCCACGATCGTTCCGGGGAACTCCGCCAAGTGGTGCTCGAGCCAGGCCACGGACTCGGCGTCCAGGTGGTTGGTCGGCTCGTCGAGCAGGAGGAGGTCGGGCTGCTCCAGGAGGACGCGGCAGAGCGCCACACGCCGCCGCTCGCCGCCCGAGAGCGGGTCCACCTGGGCCTCGCCGGGAGGCAGCCGGAGCGCGTCCATGGCGATCTCCAGCTTGCGGTCGAGCTCCCAAGCACCGGCCGCATCGATGCGATCCTGAAGCTTCGCCTGCTCCTCGATGAGATCGTTCATCTCCTCATCACTCGTGACCTCGCCGAACGCGAGGCTCACCTCCTCGAAGCGCGTGAGTAGCGCCCGCGTCTCGGCGACCGCCCGCTCGACGTTCCCGCGCACGTCGAGGCTCTCGTCCAGCTCCGGCTCCTGAGCGAGGTAGCCGATGCGAGTCCCCTTGGCCGCCCACGCCTCACCGACGATGTCGGTGTCGATGCCGGCCATGATGCGGAGGAGCGAGCTCTTGCCCGACCCGTTGGGACCCACGACCCCGATCTTCGCGCCCGGATAGAACGAGAGGTTGATGTTTTTGAGGATCTCCCGCTTGGGCGGGACGATCTTCGAGAGCCGGTGCATGTGGTAGATGAACTGCGGTCCGGACATGTCGGTCGTCGGATGGGCGTGCGGGGAGCGGGGGCGGGGGACAATCTAACCGCGGTGCGGCGCGGCGACGTGCCCGCGCCGAGGCACGCCCCGACCCCACGAGCGAGTGCCTGCCGTCCTCGGACGCCGAGCCGGTAGGAGCGCCTCAGTTCCCGGCCGGAGCCGTCTCCCCGCGCGCCAGCGAGCGGTAGTACTCCTCGACCAAGGCCCGGTAGCCGTCCGGCACCTCGTCCGTTCCTGTCAGCGTGGGCGCGCTCCGGTCGACCTCGCCCTCGACCTCGCGGCGGAGCGTGAACTCGATCCGCTTCAGCCTGTCGAGCATCTCTTCGTGGATGCCTGCGAGGGCTCTGGGGTCGGTCAGCAGACGCTCGTCGCTCATCCGGTTCAGCGCCTCCAGCACGGCCTGCACGTCCTCGACGGGCTGACCGAGGTTGCGCAGCTCGGCGCGTAGGCTCTCCACCTGGTCGGCGCGCTCGCGCAGCTCGGCCTGGTACTGACGAATCTCCTCGGGCGTGAGCCGGCGCGGCTCGCCCCAGGTCCCGCCGCCCCAATTCGTGGCGTCCCAGCCACCGGGCCCGCCGGCGCGCCGGCCACCTTGTTGGCCCTGCTGGCCCTGTTGGCCCTGTTGATCGCCCTGGCCCTGCTGGCCCTGCTGACCGCCCTGGCCCTGCTGACCGCCCTGGCCCTGCTGGCCGCTCTGGCCCTGTTGGCCCTGCTGGCCGTCCTGGCCCTGCTGGTCACCTTGCTGGCCCTGTTGGCCGTCCTGGCCCTGCTGGTCACCTTGCTGGCCCTGTTGGCCGTCCTGGCCCTGTTGGTCACCTTGCTGGCCCTGTTGGCCGTCCTGGCCCTGTTGGTCACCCTGCTGGCCCGGGGAGGGCTCGTTCAGCCGGCGGCCCATGGCCTCCATGCCGCGGACGAGCTGACGCGCGTCGTCGAGCGCGCGCTCCATGGGGTCGGACGCGCGCTGGCTCGAGGCGTCGCGCGCCTCCTCGAGTTGGTCACGGAGCGCCTGCAGGTCGGCCTCGATGTTCAACTCGAGCGTCGTGGCGCTCTGCGGGTCCCACTGGTCGATGGTCCCGCGCGAGTACTGCAGCTTCTCGCGAAGGTTCGACTGGCGAATCTGGTTCGCGGCCTCCTGGAGCGTGCGAGCGGCCTGAGGGTTGTCGGCGCGCGCGCCGCTGGCCGCACGGTCGAGCTCCCGCTCGAGGTTGGCCACGGCCTCGTGCATCTGCTCTTTCCGCTCCACGAGCTGTTCGACCTGCTGCGCGCGCTGATCGCTCCGCTCGACGGGTAGCTCGCGCACGCCGCCGATCACATCCCTCTGCTGCCGCTGTAGCTCCTCGACCCGTTCGATTGCAGCCTCCGCGTCCCGACGGGCGCGGTCCTGCCGGGTGTCCTCGAGCTCACGGCGGGCATCCTCCAGACGACGCAGCGCCGAGCTGGCCTCCGCCGAGGCGGTGCTGGTCCCCGACTGTGACGCGGACTGGCGCATCGCCTCGGCTGCCTGCTGGAGGTTCCGTGCGGTCTCTTCGAGCTGCCTGTCGTTCATCTCTCGCGCGAGGCGCTGGAGCTGACGCGCGGCCTCCTCGGTCTCCTCGGCCAGGTCGCGCTGCGCCTGGCTGCCGCCGCCAGAGGCCTGCCCGGATTGGAGTGCGCGACGGCGCTGGCGCTCGGCCTCCTGCTCCTGACGCCGAGCCAGGTCCTGGAGGCGTTCCATCAGCTCGTCGACCTGGTTGTCGGACTGCTCGCGCTGCCCGCGCTGCACGGTCTCGTACTGGTTCTGGAGCTTGTCGAGCTCGAGCTCGAAGAGGTCGGCGAGGTCCTCGGCTGCGGCTCGGTCCTGCTGGCCGCCACCGCCGCCGCCGCCACCCTGCTGCTGCTGGACGATGCGCTCGTACGTCTCCTCGGCCTGCTGGAGGTAGCGCAGCGCCTCCTGCTCGTCCGGCAAGGCCCCGCGCAGCTCCATGTCGTCGAGATCGCCGCGCGCGCGCCGCATCGCGTCCACGGCCTGCGGGAGGATCGTCGAGACGTCCCGGAAGCCCTCGTCGGACTGAGTGAGGCCACGGTTCTGCATCCGCTGGAGGAGCGTGCCGACCTGCTCCATGAGGCGGCCCTGGGCGAGGCTCACGCTCGTGACGTTCTCGCGGAACTCGCTCTCCGAGTAGCTCTCCCGCTGGCGGATGAGGTTGAACGTCGCCGCGATGATCTGCCGCTGCAGCTCCGAGAGCGGCGTCTCCTGCTGGCCGCCGCCACCACCGCCGCCGCCGCCGCCCTGCTCGGCCTGCCGATAGGCACGCTCGAAGGGGCGCACGGTGATGAAGTAGATGTCGCTCGTGATCGGCGTCGGATTCGGCCGGTTGTCACGCGCGATGGCGTAGTACGAAACGAGATCGCCCGGCTCGAGCTGCCACTCCTCGAGGAAGAGCGTGTGGGCGGGCGAGACCTCGGCGAGCGGCGGGCCGTTCGTCTGGAAGACCGCGAGCGTGTCCTCGGGACCCGCGTTCACCGAGTAGACGAGGCGAACGTCGCGAACGCCGTAGTCGTCGGTCGCGTTGATCTCCAGGTAGAACTCCTCGATGGGCGAGGCGGTATCGTCGCGCCCCGGCCGCGTGAAGCTGATCGATGGATCGCGGTCATTCAGGAGGTCGATCGTGTACTCGGGCGACGCGGGAACGAGCGCGCCGTTCGCGCGCGCGAGCTCGATGGCGTAGTAGCGGTTCTCGCCCACAGTGAAACGGGTGACGAACGTGCCGTCCTCCTGGAGCGTCAGCTCTCCGGCCGGCTCGTGGTCGAGCATGAGCTGTCCGCCCGGCGCCAGCATCGTCGGCTCGATGCGGAGCTCGACGACGGTTCCGGGCAGCGCGGCCACGTCGCCGGCGTTCTCCACGACGCGCGGCCGTAGCCCCGTGTAGCTCGGGTAGTGGTACGTGAGGTCGAGCTGGCCGACGTACGGAAGGTCGGCAACCTCGACGGTGAACGTGGGCGAGCGCACGCCACTGGATTCGACGAAGTACTCGGTGCGGTCGGCGACGCCGAGCAGCAGGGCCTCGAAGCCGCCGTCGATGCCGGGCAACATGGTGAGGCGCTGAAAGCCGCCGTCCGACGCCGTCCTGGTGAAGACGGAGGCATCGGCCGCATCGAAGCCGCCGAGCGCCGCGGTGACCATCTGATCGGAGTTGCGCGGAATCGTGACGTCACCGGGCGTGACCGCGATCGAGTACGGATTGACCGCCGCGGCGTCGGTGGTCGGCATCAGGAGCGCGGCCAGCCCGTGCCGGAGGTGCGTGGGACCGAGGAGCGTCGAGCCGAGAGCGAGCACGACGAGCGCGGTGAGCGCGCCGGCGAAGCGGTACAGCTTGCCCTGCTCCACGCGCCGGCCGTACTGGACGCGCCGTGCGCGCTCGAGCGCGATCTCGACCACGCGATTGCTCAGACCGGGCGAGAATTCCGGGCTCTCGTCGAGCGCGCTCACCACGGAGTGCTCGAGCGAGGGCTCGTGCTCCTCCAGGTAGAGTGCCACCTGGCTGTCGGTCACTCGCTTGAGGAGCGGCCGGAGCAGGAAGAGGTATGTGGAGACCGCGAGCGTGCCCCACGTCAGGTAGCGGAACGCGACGACCCACTCGGCCGCAAAGCGCATCCGCTCGAGACCCCAGGCGGAGGCGAAGACCACGAGGCCCGTGAGCCCACCCACCCAGACGAGGCCGCGCAGGATCTGACGAGTCCTCCACCGCCACCGCACGCTCCGCACCACGTCGAAGATTCGATTGCGAGCCAGCCGCCTGTCGGAATCTCTCATCGCCCTCTCCTGAATGCGCACCCATCGCCAACGTACTGCCGGGGGGCGAAGATCCGCCATGACTTCGGCTTCCCCCCGAATGTTGTGCTAACCCGTCACGACCCCCGTTGCTCCGGCGCGCGTGCGCGAGACCCAGTTCGAGATCGCCGTCTCGGCCACCAAGAGCCCCAGCGCCGCGAGTAGCAGCCAGCGCCAGAGGCCTTGCCGTCGCTCCTGGTCCTCGCGCTGCAACGACGCCGCCCGGTCGACATTCAGGGCGTCGCCCTCCGTCCCCGGCGGCGCCGTGATCTGGAGCGCGAGCTGGGTCGGATCGAGGCGTGCGAGGTTCGACTCCTGGAGCTCGACGTTGACCGCGAGCACGAAGGGGCGCTCGGGCTCGGTACCCGGTGGGCGCACGGTGTAGAACCCGCTCTCCTCGAGCGGGAGGTAGCGTGGACCCTCGCCTGCGGGCATCTGAATCGTCGAGCCGGACGGGGTGAGGGCGACCTGATCGAAGCCCTCGGCGAGGCCGGCCGCGACCGTCGAGACGAGCCCGGCGGTCTCGAGCGCCTCGGGGTTGGCGAGATCGACCACCTGGCCGATGGTGAACCAGGGGCGCGCCTCCGCGCGGCCGCCGAGGTACTCGGTTAGCCGGTGCACGAATGGTAGGTAGACCGGCTGCAGCGCGAGGTCCGTCCAGTAGGAGTCGAGCGTGCTCGTCCACACGACGATGCGCCCGCGGCCGTGCCGCAGCTCGGCGAGCGCGATCGAGCCGTCGTCGAAGCGGGCGAGCACGGAGGCGCCAGGGGCGGGGTCGAAGGCGCGGGTGCGGAAGAAGCGCGCGCCGGTGAAGTCTCCGCTGCGCGGGCCCGCGAAGACCTCGAAGACCGCGTGTCCGTATTCGAGATAACCGAGCCGTCCTCCGCGCCCCTGCATGCGATCCTGGACCGGGCCGACGGCGCCGGGCAGCAGGTCGGCCGCCGAAGCCGGCCATCCGCCCTGCTCTCCGAGGGCCACGAGCACGCCGCCGCCCTGCTCGATGAAGGCGCGCAGGCGCTCCGCCGAGGCGCCGTCGATCTGGACGTCGTTGAGAATGACCACGGCGGTCGACTCGAGATCGACGGGACGGATGCTGCTCGCCCGGCGGACATTCACCCGGAAGCGGCCGTCGGCCGTGATGTCGAGCGCGCGGCGCAGGTAGAGGCTCACGTCGCGCGAGGCGTTCGCGCTCTCCACGATCAGCACGGAGAGGGCCGCGCCCGGCGAGAGCACGAAGTGACGCGCGTTGTCCGCGTTGAGCTCGTCCGCGCCGAGGCGCACCGTGCCGCGGGTGTGCGGTCGGGAGAGCGTGAGCGGCTGAAACGCCACGGCGGACGCGGCGTCGGGCTGCAGGGTGACGGTCCGGCTCTGCAGCTCCTGGCCGTCGACCTCGAGCGTGACGGTTACCTCGCGCGAAGACGAGCCGCCCCTGCGCACCACGCGGGCGCTCGGCGTGACGCGCTCGCGACCCGCGACCGCCTGCCTCGGCAACGCGACGTCCGTCACGAGGAAGTTCTCCTCGAGCCCCTCGTGCCCCAGCGGGACCGGCGTGAACTTCGACCCGGGCGGAAGCCGCACGTCCTCGTCGCCGATCCAGCCATTGCGCTGGAAGTCGCTGAACAGGTAGACCTCGCCGCCGGCCAGCGTGGACTCCTCGAGGATCGTTTGGGCGACCTTCAGCGCCGGCCCGAACCGGGTCGCACCCGCGCCGACGCGGATCGTGTCCAGCGCAGCCCGCAGGCGCGTGCGGTCGGACGTCGAGCGCGCGAGCACCTGGGCACCCTGCGAGAACCCGACCAGGGACGCGCGATCGAGGGGGCCGAGCCTGTCGAAGATCGCGCGCGCCTCGTCGCGAGCCCGCTCGAACTGATCGCCGATCTCCATGCTGTAGGACTGATCGACGAGCACGACGATCTCGCGCGGGCCGGACGTGGCCCCCAGGCCGAGCTCGGTGTCCTGCACGAACGGTCTCGCGAAGGCGAACGCCAGGAGCGCGAGTGCCAGCGCCCGCAGCGAGAGGAGGAACCAGTGCTGGATGCGCCGCCGCCGCTGCTCCTGATAGGGGATCTTCTGCAGGAACATGAGGGACGGGAAGTGCACGACGTTGCGCCGTTGCCGGCGGGTGAGGTGCACGACGATCGGAACGACGACGCCTGCGATCCCGAGCAGGAAGAGCGGAACGAGGAAGGCCAGGCTCATCTCGCCTTGCTCAGCCGCTCACGGGCGAGGAGGTATTGGAAGAGCGCCACGTCGAGCGGCTTCGACGTGTCGAGCAGCGTGTAGTCGATACGGTTGCTCGTGAAGCGCGTCTTCAGCGCCTCGAGGTGCTCGGCGACCATGCGCTTGTAATCGGCCTTGAGGCGGCCGGGCACGACGGGGATCTGCTCTCTCGTCTCCAGATCCTCGAAGCCGGACGCCTCGTCGAAGGGGAACTCGAGCTCGGCCGGATCCATGGCCTGGAATGTGATGACGTCGTGGCCGCGAGCGCGCAGCGGCGCGATCGCCGCGATGACCTTGTCCGGCTCCTCGTAAAAGTCCGAGATCAGGACGAGGATCCCCTTCCGCCCGAGGAGCTCGGTGATCTGGAGGAGCGGCTCGGCGAGCGAGCCCGGCCGGCCGGCAACCGCCCTGTCGAGCATGTGCAGGACCGTGTCCAGGTGCTTCATGGACGGCGGCACGTACTCGACGATCTCGTGGTCGAACGTGACCAGCCCCACGCGGTCCCGCTGCTGGCTGGAGAAGAACGAGAGGCACGCGGCGAGGTAGCGCGCGTAGTCGAGCTTGGCGACAGAATGCGTACCGTAGCTCATGGAGGCCGACACGTCGAGCAGGACGACGAAGTTCGCGTTCGTGTCCGCCTCGAAGAGCTTGATGTAGTGCCTGTCGGTCCTCGCCCAGAGCCGCCAGTCGATGCGCCGTACGTCGTCGCCCGGCATGTACGGCCGGTGCTCGGCGAAGTCGATGCTGAACCCCAGGTAGGGCGAGCGGTGCAGACCCGTAAGGAAGCCGTCGACCACGGTCTTCGCGAGGAGCTGGAGGTTCCCGATCCGGCCGAGGACGGCGGGATCGAGGAACTGCGTGCCCGAGGTGGAGCCGCGGGTGCGAGAAGTGACCAAAGGCTCGTCCTCCCGTCCCTACATGCCCGAACGCGGGACGGGCACCGCATCCAGCAGGAGATCCACCATCTCCGCCTTGGTCTTGCCCTCGGACTCCGCGTGGAAGTTGGTGAGCACGCGGTGCCTCAGGACCGGGTGCGCGAGCGCCGAGATGTCTTCGAAGGTGACGTGATAGCGGCCCTTCGTGAGCGCGCGCGCCTTGGCGCCGAGCACCAGATACTGCGCCGCGCGCGGGGAAGCCCCGTACGCGATCCACTTCTTCACGAAGTCGGGGCTGTCGCCGTTCTTGCTGGGCCGGCTCATGCGCGTGAGCGAGACGGCGTAGCGGAGAACCGCGTCGGACACCGGCACGCGCCGCACGAGCTTCTGGAACGCGATGAGGTCGGGGCCGGTCACCGCGTGGCTGAACTCGGGCGCCAAGATGCCCGTGGTCGTGCGGACGACCTCGAGCTCCTCGTCCTCCTTCAGGTGCTCGATGATGATCTCGAACATGAAGCGGTCGAGCTGCGCCTCGGGGAGAGGGTACGTGCCCTCGAGCTCGATGGGGTTCTGCGTCGCGAAGACGTAGAAGGGCTCGTCGAGCACATAGGTTCGCCCCTGCACGGTGACGCGATGCTCCTGCATCGCCTCGAGGAGCGCCGCCTGCGTCTTCGGCGGAGTCCGGTTGATCTCGTCGGCGAGCACGATGTTCGCGAACACCGGTCCGGGAGCGAAGACCATCTCCCTGCGGCCGCTGTCGGCCTGCTCCTGGATGATGTCGGTCCCGGTGATGTCCGAGGGCATCAGGTCCGGCGTGAACTGGATGCGCGAGAACTTCAGGTCGAGCACCTGCGCGATGGTGTGGATGAGCAAGGTCTTCGCGAGGCCCGGCACACCGACGAGGAGGCTGTTGCCGCCTACGAAGAGGGTGAGCAACACCTGCTCGATGACCTCATCCTGTCCGATGATCAGCTTCCGAATCTCGGAGATCATCTGCCCCCGGCCGTTCTTGAGCCGGTCGGCGAGCGCGACGTCGTCTGCGTCGTCCAGGGCTATCGTGCCGATCGCGTCGTGCGCCAAGGATCGTCTCCGTTTCTCAGTTTGATGGGCAGGAAGGCCCAGCCGTTGCCGCGAGAACCGTCACTGCAGGGACTGTTCCCCTCGAAAAGGGGGGGAGGGATAGTAAGGCTAATGTGTCAGGGCGTACACCACATCCCGGTCGCCGTTGTGATGGACGATGACCCAGGACCTCAATTCGCGGCTCCCGCGCGCAGCTCGAGCAGGAGCTCCAGCGCCCGCTGGTAGTTCGGCGCGATCTCGAGGGCTCGCAGGACCGAGCGGCGTGCTGCGGTCCCGTCGCCAGCGTCGCGCTGCGCCATGGCGAGGAGGTAGAGGGCCTCGGCTCGGTCGGGGGGGCCGAGAGCCACGACGGCGGCGCGCTCACGCACCGCTTCGGCATGGTTGCCGACGCTCGTGTTGAGGTCCGCCAGCCGCTGGTGCAGGGCCATGTCGTAGGGCCAGACCAGGACCGCCTCGTTGAGCGCGGCCGCGCTCTCCTCCAGGCGGCCGAGCTGCTCCAGGATCTCCGCCTGCTGGAGGAGCGCCGTGTAGTTGGACTCGGAGAGCGCATTCAGGCGTGCGAGGGCCGCGGCGGCCCGCTCCAGCTCGCCGCGGTCGCGGTGGATCTGCGCGAGGAACCAGTAGGGGCTGTCCGCCTCACCGTATTCCGGGAACATCCGCATCGCTTCCCGGAAGTGCTCCTCGGCCTCGTCGAGCCGCTCCTGCCGCAGAAGGAGCGCGCCCAGCCGCAGCCGCCCGAGCAGGTCACCCGGGTGCGCGCGCACATGGTCCTGGAGCTCGGAGAGGCCCGCGGTCCCCGGGGGCTGCTCGCCGATCTCGACGAGAGCCCGCAGGGGGCTGCGGAAGCGCTCGCGCATGTAATCGTCGAACTCCTCGTCGAAGTCCTCGATCTCGGTCCCGAGGACGGAGACGAAGAGATCCTCCGTCGTCTCGCCGCGGCGGTAGCCGTCGAGCATCGCGCGGATGGCGTCGAAGCCCCATCGCTCCTCGATCACCTGGAAGACGAGCGAGGCCTGGTAGTACGAGAAGATCACCTGCTCCGGGTAGTCGGGGCGCATGAAGCCGTCGTTCAGCTCGCTCACCTTCTTCAGGCGGTTCGTTCCGAGTGCCTGGAGGAAGGGGAGCGTGGGCTGGTGGCCCCACCCCTCGCGGGCCTTCCGCTGCTCGTGAACCGCGAGCCCTTCGGAGAACCAGCGGGGCACCTTGTTGTCGCTGGCCGCGAGGTGGAAGGTGTGCGCCAGCTCGTGCCAGAAGACGGACGCCCAGTTGTACTCGCCGAGTTGACGCGCGCTCGGCGAGTCCATGACGAGGACCCGACCGAAGCTCACCCCGAGCGCGCCGAGCCCGGCCTCGCCAAGCGTGCGCACCGAGAAGTCCGCCGAGCTGATGAAGAGCTCTGCGCGCACCGGCAGATCGGGCTCCACCCCGTAGCGGCGTGAGAGGCTGTCGAAGGCCTCCTCGGCGATGGGCGCGAGGTACGTCGCGAGCAGCTCGTCCTCCGTGTTGTGCAGGAAGAGCTCGAAGTGCTCCGTCTCGTGCGTCTCGAAGCGCTCGAAGGTGTCGAGCAGGTCCAGGCTGTTCTTGAACCACGGGTTGAACGGATCGCCGGCGAACGCGCGCTCCACATGCTCGCGTCCAGCCTCGATCTGGCCGAGCCGTAGCTCGTTCATGCCGAGGAGCCCCCACGCGTTCCAGGCGGCCGGGTCGAGCTCGACGGCGGCCTGCGCCCGCTCCACTGCCTCGGAGTAGCGGCGCGTCTGGACTGCGAGCTCCGCGAGGCTCGCGTCCATCTCCGCGTAGCGGGGGTTGATCGCCAGAACGCGCCGGCGAATCTGCTGGAAGCCGGCTTCGTCTCCATCCAGCATGTAAGAGCCCGCGAGCGCGGTGAGCGCGAGCAGCGACTGGGGATTGACCTCCAGCGCCCGCTCGGCCTCCTCCCGGGCCTCCTCGTGTCCCTCGCGCGTGAGGTGCTGCATCGCGAGGAGCGTACGCGCTTCCACGTGGTTCGGATCGACGGCGAGCAGCCGCTCGATCACCTCGCGCGAGTCACTCATGCCGTCGAAGTCGAGCGCCTCGGCGAGCCCGAGCAGCGCACCCGTATGCCGCGGGTTGGCCTCGAGCACCGCAGCGTACTCCTCCTGCGCCGACGGGCTGTCGTACTTGTCGAGGAAAAGGTTGCCGGCGCGCACGCGCGGCTCGTGCCAGCCCGGGTCGGCCGCGGCGGCCTGGTCGAAGGCGCGCAGCGCGTCCTGGAAGAGGTTGGGCTCGTTGCGGCCGAGGTAGGCGACCGCCCGTCCCACCGCGGCGAGGTCGCGCGCGCTCAGGCGTCCATCGGCGGCGTTGTAGACGTCGATGAAGCGGTCGAAGCGCTGCATCGCCTCGTCGACTTCCCCTCTCATGAAGAGGATCTCCGCGAGGTTCACCTCGGCCGTGAGGCTCCAGCTGTCCCGGCGCTCGGCCGCGGCGCGAAACGCCGCCTCGGCCTCGTCGAGCCGGCCGACCCGCACGAGTGCCTCACCGGTCGCGTTCGCGACCGCGGCAGGGTCCGGCGCGGCGCGGCCGACCTCGACCGCCTCCACGTACTCGCCGGTCGCGACGAGCGTCTCCATGAGCCCGACGCGCGCCTGAGCGACCGTCGGGTCGCTTTCCAGGACGTCGCGATAGAGGTCGATCGCGTCCTCGTACTCGCCCGCGCGCTCGGCGGCGCGGGCCTCGGCAAAGCCCCGCGCGGAGACGCCGGGGGCCTGCGCCACGAGGTCGGGGGACGCGATGCAGGGGGCGAGCAGCGCGATCGTGAGCGCCAGGACCAGCGCACCGGGCCTCGCGGCGGTACCCTCCACGCCGCGCCCATGGCGCGCACCGGCCGCGGCCGACGGCCCGCGCGAGCTCATGCGCCCCCGCCGCGTTCCTGGATCTCGCGGTTCTTGAGCGCGAGCTCGACGAGGAGCGGCTCGAGGCGGTCGAGGTACTGGGCCTCCGGAAGCGCGTCCCGCACGACGCGGAGCTCGTCGATGCGCCGCTGGATGTCGTCACGCTCGGCGTAGAGGCGCGCAAGGATCGGGTCGTCGGTCTCCTGCGCCGGGGTCCTGGCGCCGCCGCCGAAGGCGAACGTGGACGCAAGGCGTCCGTCGGCGCTCTCGAGCCCGGCGTCCGAGCTGCCCCGTCCGTCGCCGTCGTCCTCCAGGACGGCGTGCTCGGTGAGGAGCTCGTTCTCCTCCTGGTAGTGGCGCTCGACCTCCTGGCGCGCATACATGAACGCCTCCAGGAGGGACACGCGCCCGTCGTGGTCGAGGTCCGAGCCCTCGCCCGCGATCGCCTCGGCGAAGTACTGCCCGAAATGGGTCGCGTTCTGCTCACGGCTCGAGCGGGTCGCGGTGATGATCACGCGATTGGGGCCGGCCAGCGGCTGCACCCATCCGCCGCTCGCGCTCCCCGTGTGGACGAGCGCGAGCTGCTGCGTGGGGAATGCCACCGCGGCGAGCCCGAAGTCGGTCGGCGTGAGATCGGGGCCCGGGAGGTTGAGCTGCGCCTCCCCGCCCGACTCGGTGCCGTGGCCGATCAGGACGACGAGGACCTTGTCGGTGGCGTCGGCTTCCTGGGCGATCTCGCCGAGGACCTTGAGGACGTTCGCCCGGGTGGATCGGTCGGCGATCATCTCGGGGGCGACGCCGACCGTCTCCCCGAGGTAGACGACGTCCTCGCTCGGGATGCCGTGCTGATCCACGAGCGCCGTGTAGATCCGGGCTGCCTCACCGTGGAAGCTCTCACGGAACTCGGCCGTCCCGCCGATGCCGACGACGATCACCACGTGTGTGCGCGCCTGCGCAGCCGCCGGCACACCGCCGCCGGCCAGGAACGTGACGAGGAGCGCGGAGCGTAGGAGCCCGATCAAACCAGCCCCCGGATCCGCCGGAAGCCCCACTCGGCTCCCATCAGGAGCAGCATGAGCAGGAAGAGCGCCGGCATGTCCCAGAGGTCGAGCTCCTCGGCGAGCGTCACGCCCGCGCCTGTGATCGTGATGTCGTCGGGGAGCGTGGAGACGTTGGCGCGCGTGTAGAAGCGGCCGCCCGTGTCGTCGGCGATCCGTTGGAGGAGCTGCGTGCGGCGCGCGGCTCCGAAGTACTCGCGGTCGCTCGGAGCGGCGTGGACGTAGGTCACGTCGCCGCCCAGGGACGCGCCCTGGCGACCCGCGTCGACGGCGATCTCGTAGTCGCCCAGCTCGGCCGGCCTGAACTCGACGGCGTACTCGCCGTCCTCTTCGACGGTCCACTCGAGGGCGAGATCCTCGACGAGTCCGCTCGGGCTCGTGACCCGCGCCGTGACCTGCGCGTCGTTCACCGCGATGAACGTGGAGTCCTGCACGTTCGCGACGAGGCGCACCATCTCGGCGGGCTCGACCTGCTCCTGGTCCGTCGCCGCGGCCACCGCATCCGGGACGCCATCCACCAGCCAGCGCAGCATCTGCTTCCAGAGCGCCTCATGGCTCTGGTCCTCGAGCGAAACGTCGGCGTGCATCTGCCAGAGCCACGAGTCCTGTACGCTGAGCGCGATCGACTTGCCGCGGCCGTAGCGCTGGAAGGCGAGCACGACCTGCTGGCCGCCCTCGCTACGCTCGCCCGTGAGGAGCGCGGTCGCGCCCGGGCGGATCGCGTCCAGGCGGTTCACGGCAGTCACGGGAGGCAAACCCTCCCATCGCTCCTCGACGTCGTCGAGATCGGCATCGAGCTGCACCGCGGGGTGCGCGAGGCCCGCCGGGGTGGGCGCGACCTTCACGTGGGTGAAATAGCCGTCAGCCCCACGCTGCGGTGGCCCGAGGATCACAGGCATGATCTCCTCGACCGACGTGCCGGCCCATCCACCCTCGGCGAAGGAGCTGTGCCCGCCGAGGAAGAGCACGCTGCCGCCCCGCCGCGACACGAAGTCGGCGATCATCTGGAGCTGGTCGTGCGTGAAGAACGACGCCTCGACACTGCCGATAACCAGCGCGCGATACCGGTAGAGCTCCTCTCGCGTCGTGGGGAAGCCGAACTCGAGCTCGGTCGAGTCGCTCACCTCGAGCCTGAGGAACTTGCTCTCGGCGGTCCGCTGGAGGAGCACGAGTTGGAGGTTGTCGTCGTCCGCGACCGCGCGACGCATGAACTTCACCTCCCAGCGCGGCTCGCCCTCGAAGTAGAGGATCTTCTCGCGCTCGCCCCGCACGTCCACCCACGCGTCGCGCGTGTTGTTGCGGTCCACGCGTTCGTTAGGCTGCATCGGAATGCGGAAGCGCACCCGCTTGGCGCCCGCCTCGCCGAGCTCGAAGCCGATGCGTGTCACGACGGGCTCACCATCGGGCCCGAGCTCGACGCTCTCCTCGACCAGGATGCTGGTTTCGTCCTCGACGATCACGGGCACCACCGAGCCGGACCGAAAACCGTGCTGAGTCACGACGACGTCGACCATGAGCGTCGAACCCTCGAGGACGGCTCGTGGCAGCTCGACGCGGCCGAGCTCGATGTCGGGTATGATCTCCTCGTCGCCGAGTCCCACGGTGAAGACCGGGATGCCGGCGGCTTGGAGCGGCACGATCGCCTCGGTGAGCGGGCGCGCCCCCGTGTCCGCGCCGTCGGTCACCATCACCAGCCCCGAGAGCGGTACGCCCGACAGCTCTCCGCGCGCGGCGTCGAGCGCGCTGGCGAGGTTGGTGTGCGTTCCGTCGAACGTCATCTCCTGGAGGCCGCCGATCCGTCTCGCCACATCCGAGAAGCGGAAGAAGCGCAGCACGAATCGCTCGGAGAGCTCCTCCAGCAGATCACTCTCGCCGGGGGTGAACGCCTCCGGGAGAAACGAGTTCCGGACCGTGCCGTCCGCGTCCTGGAGCAGCATGCTGCGCGAGTCGTCGAGGAGCACGCCGACGAAGTTCTGCTGCGGGACGACGGTCGAGAGCGTGAGCGTCGGCTGCATCAGGCAGAAGACGAGCACGCCGATGAGGGCCACGCGGAGCCCCGCCATGATTCCACGGTCGGCGACCGTGCTCTTGCCCCGCGCGATGGTGTACGTGGCGACGGCGCTCGCGGCGAGGAGCCCCGCGATGCCGAGCATCGTGCGGGTCGATGCGGGCGCGCCGAACCCGAACTCGCCCTGCTCGAAGACGATCGAGCGGTACTTGAAGAGGAGCTCGAAGAAGCCGTCCATACTCGGGTCGCCTCAGTGGCTCATGGCGTAGACGATCATGTTCGCGCCCATCTCGTACGCATACGTGGAGAGCTCGAGCGGGTACTGGGGGCTCTCGGCCCACTCCCACGCGTCACCGAGATCGGTGTTGAAGTTGATCATCATCATGAGCCGGCCATCGTCGTCGTACATCCCCCTCACCTCGGGGAAGCACCCGTAGCACTCGGTGCGCTGGTACGTGTTTCCGATCGCCGGTACCTGCTCCACGTGGTCGATCGTGTAGTACGCGGAGTAGACCGGGTGGTCGAGGCCGATGTCGACGATGGGCCGGTCCGGGTAGACGCGGCGCATGTTGTACTCGAAGACCTCCCACTCGCGCGCGCCCCAGAAGTCGTCGACGATCACGAAGCCGCCGGCGTCCATGAAGCCGCGGAGCCCCTCGACCTCCGCCTCGGTCATGTCCATGCCCCCGACCTCGAGCATGTAGATGAGCGGGAACTTGCGCAGGTCCGGGTCGGCGAGGCTGACCGGGTTCTCCCAGTCGTAACCGTTCAGCCGCACGAGACGCTTCAGGACGATCATGAACTGCTGGTCGCTCTTCGGGAAGTCGACCGCCCAGGAGCCGCCGCCACCGAAGAAGCCACGGCGCCCCCAGCCGGAATAAACCGCGCGCGTCCAGTAGAACGGCCACCGCCCGGCGGTTCGGGCCACCTCGCCGTAGGAAAGGTGGGGGCCACGGGGATCGTCGAACATCGTGCGGTCGATTGTCGGAGGCGGAGCTTGCTGGGCCATGAGCTCGGCGCCGATCCCGACGATGTGCGGTCTCGCCTCCCGGGTGTCCTCGCCGCAGGCCGACGTCCCGAGCGGGACGGCGAGAATGACAAGCGCGAAGCCAACCCTGGAGAGACGCCTCATCGGCAAAAGCACTGCTTAGGGTGATCCTGCGGCGAGTTCCTTGGCAAGTTCCTTTCCTATGGTACGCCCGAGGAAAGGTTCCTGGCCACCCGGGGTCGCCCTGGGCCCGCGGCGAACCTTCGCCGCCGCACGCTCGTAGGGACGTCCACAGGCTCGTTGAGGGCCCCCACTGGAAAGAACGCAGCATGAGCAGGATGAAACGCAGGCCGATGACGGTGACGTCGCGCAAAGTCACGATGCGCGACTTCGTGATTTTCCAGCTCAAGCTCGCGCTCGACGGCCTCAAGGACCTCGTCATCTTCAACGTCTCGATCGTGGCGATCGTCCTGGACTTCATTTCCGGGCGCGGCCAGCGCCCCCGCCTTTTCTACTCGGTGGTGCGCGGCAGCGAGCGGTTCGACAAGTGGCTCAACCTGCACGGCGTGATGGAGCGGCTCGACGAGGGGGACACGTCGGATGGCTTCTTCGGAGCGAGCGAGGCGGGTGCCGACACCCTGATCGGCCAGATCGAGAAGCTCGTTCGCGGCGGAGACGAGCCGAGGGAGCCACCGCGTCCATGAGGGGGGTGACGGGCGCCGCCGCGGCGGCGCCCGCCCCGCGTTGCCGGCCTCGCAGGGCCCCGACATGTTGGACGGGCCCCAGGAGGTCGATCCGCTCGCGAGGTGTCTCATGCCCGCCCGTCCGAGGAAGCCGCGCGACGACGAGATCGACCTCCACGCGATCACGCATCCCGGGCTGGTGAGGCAGGAGAATCAGGACCATTTCCTCATCTGCCAGCTGAAGAAGCAGATGGACGTGTGGCTCACGAGCCTCCCCGAGATCGGGATGATGCCCGTCGATTCGGAGCGCCTGGCGTTCCTGATGATGGTTGCGGACGGCGTGGGTGGCGGCGCGGGCGGGGAGGCGGCCAGCCGGTCGGCGCTCGAGGGCGTGACCCGCTACGTGAGCGAGAGCATCCAGGCATACTACACCGCGGACGCCGGCGACGAGGCGGCGTTCGTGGAGACGCTCACGGCCGCTGTGCTGCGCGTGCACGAGGACCTCGTCGGTATCGCGCGCGAAGAGCCTGGGCTCGGAAGCGCGGCGACCACGCTAACGCTTTTCATCGGGCTCTGGCCCCGTGCGTACCTCGTCCAGGCCGGCGACAGTCGCTACTACATCCTGAGCGGCGCCGAGCTCAGGCAGGTCTCACGCGATCAGACCCTCGGCCAGGAGCTCGTCGACCAGGGCGTGCTCGCCTCCGACAAGGCCTCGTCGCTCAGATGGGCGCGTGCTCTGTCGAGCTCCATCGGGGGTTCGGAGAGCCGGCCGGTCGTTACGAGCTTCACGAACGTTTGGGAGAACGTGCACCTACTCTGTAGCGACGGGCTCACCAAGCATGTTCCGGACGAGCGCATCCGCGAGCGGCTCATGACGATGACGTCGGCCAAGCAGGCGTGCGAGGACCTGCTCCAGGACGCGCTCGACGACGGTGGCTCGGACAACGTGACGATGATCATCGCCCGCACGATCCGGAAGTACGGCGACTAAGCTCTGCGCAGTGCGTCGAGGTCGAGGCGGCGCGTGACCATGGCGAGGCCGCCGTCAGGGCCGCGGGGCCACCCGTCGGGCGCACGGTCCCAGTAGAGCT
>Ga0214472_10001717_pt1 | contig 24036 bp, 25 predicted proteins | sample RVTome_6_FD_207662 | JGI IMG/M metagenome (GOLD analysis project Ga0214472, IMG submission 207662) | Soil microbial communities from uranium-contaminated site in the Upper Colorado River Basin, Wyoming, United States - RVT140D175 | ecosystem: Environmental > Terrestrial > Soil > Contaminated >...
TTGTGCGGGCTGCAGATGACGGCACAAAAGAAGTGGAAGTCTGGGGAGATGGTTTGCAGGAACGCGAGTTTCTTTTTGTCGACGATGCCGTTGACGGAATCTTCGCCAACGCGCTGCACTCGCCTGAGCCGGTCCTCAATCTTGGGACTGGCACAGCCTACAAGATCGGTGACATTGCGCGGTGGATAGCTGAATCTGCTGGATTTAAAGGTCGGATCATCTTCAATGAAAACCGATTTGTAGGCGTATCCAAACGCATATTGGATGTAAGCCTTGCCCAAAATATACTCGGCTGGCAGGCGAAGACTTCCATCCGCGAGGGCATAGACCGCGCGGTCGCATGGCGTCGACAAAACAACAGTCTCTAGAGATCAAGCATCATGCGTATCCTTTATATCGACCCATCACTTTCCAGTCCTCTTGGGCACCACGCTAATGTCACAGTGAATGTGGTGACAGCCCTGCGCGCACTGGGACACGATGTGTGTGTGCTTGGAAATGTCGCAGCCAAGAACATTGACATCGATGTGGAACGTGTTTTCAGCAAGTCAATTTATCGCCATATCCATATCGATCCCATCGGCATCTGGGACCTATTGGCTCGATCATCAATCGCTCACTATGAAAGTGAAGTGCTGGTGCCACTGGCCCGCTTCGGCCCCGATTTGATTTATGCACAGTCTGTCACCGGCATTGTTCTGGCGGCACTCATGCGGGCAATCGATAGGCTTTACCCGTCCGGCCAACGACCAAAACTGGTCGTCGAATTGCCATTTTCCAATTCTGCGGAGGGGGGAAAAACTTATGTTGGTCAAATTCGGCAGGCGCTCGAAAACGCATCGTCACAAAGTCTTGCCCATACCAAACTTATCACCGTTAACGCCCAGACTTCAGCCATGCTGAGCGCAACAATCGAGTGGCCGGTTGACGTCTTTCCCTCGCCTTATCGTCTGGAGCCCGTTCAGAATAGCAAGCATGGACGCGGGCATGAGCGCAAGGACGGCAGAAATCTCGTCATCGGAGTTATCGGTCATCAACAGGCAGCCAAAGGCATCGGTCTCGTTCCTGATATCCTGCGCGCCGCTTTAAGCGAAACATCTTTCGCCAAATTCATCGTGCAGCTTCAGCCGGGGATCGATTCAGCCATTCGCGCGCCTCTACACGAGATGGCAGCCGAGACGGGGAGAATCTTCATAGAGGAACGTTCACTTCTCAAGAACGAATATGAGGCGCTGGCGCATAGTCTCAATGTCTTCCTCCTTCCCTACGATCCCAAGGCTTACCGCAGCATGGTATCGGGCGTAGCTTATGAGGCGTTAAGTTGCGGTGGCGTCATCATTGCTCCAGCAGAGACCCCGATCGCAAGTCTAGTGGCGCGCTATCAGGGAACTGAGGGATTATTCGCCCCTTGGACAGTCAACGCCATCGCAAAGACACTCGCGCATGTTCTCTCGAATTTCGACCGCTTGGCTGGCCTGGCCGAAGAAGGACGTATTCGCTACCTTGAAGAAAATGGACCCATGGCAATGGCACACGCCCTGCTCTCGCAGACGGCGGCACAGCCTCCAATGACCCCGCTATTGACAAAGGCACGCGCGTTGAGCCTGCGAGCCAAAGCAGAACAGACGATCACCAAGGCCAGATTCAGATTCAAGCGGTTCATGATCCCGCGCAGGCCGCCATCTGTATAACTGCCAGTGTCACCCAAAATCCTTAATTGGAATGGCCAAGTGTGATCTGGACGACCTCACAGCGGCCGGTGGCGAAGGAGGCCGCGCAGCCCTCAAGGTAGAATTGCCAACTGCGCAGGAAATCATCTTTATAGCCAAGGCGGTTGATACGCTTGCGTTGCTCCATCATCCGTTGCGCCCAAATACGGCAGGTGCGGGCATAATCCTGACCAAATGAATAGCTGTCTCGCACCGTCAACCTCGCCTGCCCCGCCGCATGAAAAATGCTGGCTGAACAGGGCAGCATGCCACCGGGAAAGACGTGCTGGCGAATGAAGTCAGAGCGGCGTCTATAGATCGAGAATTCGGCATCTGGCACGGTTATAGCCTGCAGCACGGCCCGTCCGCCCGGTGCCAGTCGCGCCTTAAGCGTGTCGAAATAGGTGGGCCAATATCGCTCGCCCACCGCCTCAATCATTTCAATCGAAACGATATTGTCGAACTGACCGCCGACCTCGCGATAATCTTGTAGCCGCACCTCGGCGCGTCCATCGAGCCGGGCATCGGCATAGCCCTTTTGCGCAGGTGAGAGGGTCAGCGCCGTCACTCGATGGCCGCAATCTGCCGCCGCCTCAGCAAAACCACCCCAGCCACAGCCGATCTCCAGCAGGCTTTCGCCGGGTGCCAGATGCGACAGGATACGCGCGTTCTTGCGCGCCTGTGCGCGTCCCAGATCATCGCCGGGCGCAAACAAGGCCGAAGAATATGTCATGCCTGGGTCGAGCCAAAGCTGATAGAATTCATTTCCGACGTCATAATGTGCCCGGATATTGCGGGCCGAACCGCGCGGGCTATTGCGCCGCGCAATCTGATCGACAAGCCGCATCGCAACCCCTTGCAGCGGCTTCGGTTTGCCCCAGTCTGCCAGTCGCCCAAGGTTTCTGAGTGCCAAAGTCAGCACATCTTCCAACTGCTCACTGTGCCAATCTCCCGCCACCCAACCTTCGCCCAGTCCGACATCGCCACGCAGTGCCAGACGGGGTAACAGCCGCCAATCGCGAATCTGCAAATCGGCCTCTGGCCCTCGCGCGCCAAAGCAGTGAAGCGTGCCTTCGGGCGTGGTCAGGCGTAGCCGTCCATGATCGATCCCGGCAAGGGCATCGAACAGGCGGGTTTTCATGGCGCGAGCTGTAAGGGTCATGAAGAAATCTCCACATCAGGCGGTGGCGGACTTTTGCGATAGGCCGCCCCCTTAAGTTTCAGGCGCAACGCATGCCAGTAAATAATCGCGATCACACGCAGTGTTCCACCCGGGCGACCCAGGGCATGGACCAGAATGTCGCGGCTGCTCAGCCGATCAAGTGGCCCGGACATGGCCGTATCGACGCCCTCGTCACCGCAGGCATGTGTGATGTAAATAGCGACATGATGAGGCGATAGGGCAAAGCGAAATTGATAAACCCCGGCAACGTCCTGAAACGGCGAGACGTGAAAAACCTTGCGCACCTGTAGTTGCGTTCTCTCGGTGATCGGGGCGTGATCGGGCGCTACCAGCAGATAGCTATGCCGCTGGCCAAAGGTGTTGTTCACCTCGGCTATGACAGCCCGCAGCGCATCGCCCTCGATCACCATCCAAAAGCTGACCGGGTTGAACCAATGGCCCAGAAAGCGTGGCTGTGCCAGCAGCGCAAGCACGCACCCTGGGCCGGGACAAAACCCCACCGCCTCAAACTGCGCCCACGCCCAGAGACTACCCGTTCCACACCCGCGCGGACCACCGTGATCGGTATCATGAAAAGAAATCAGGTTGAAACGGTTGCGCCCCATCAGCCGCGGCGGACAAGCGTATTCAGGCGCCAGCAAAACGAAATCGGCCTGCGTACGAAAGGCATGACGCAAGCGCCCGCGCCGGGCATGGGTGATCCCGGTGTGCAGCCCCATAACTTCGCCAAGCTTAAGGCGCTCCGCCAAGGTCATGGCAGCACCGACGCAGGCGAGAGCCGCCGTGCGATCCGCATGGCGCTGGCAAAGCCATCCTCGTGAAAGCCGTTGCGCAGCCATGCCCCCGCAAACCAGGTGTTGCGCTTGCCTTGCTGCGCGGCCAGACGGCCCTGTGCCGCAATCGCCGCCCGATCAAACAGCGGATGACGAAAGACTTTTTCATCATAGATCAGCCGCGGATCGATCTCGCAGGCAGGGTTGAGCGTGACAAAAAGCGGATCGCTTTCAGGGATGTTTTGCAGCCTGTTCATCCAATAGCTGACACCGACATCGCCATGCTCGACGTTGCTGTGGCTGACCCATGAACTCCAGCACAATTTGCGCCGGGGCATGACACGGGGATCTGCATGCAGCACCGCGCGATTGGGCTGAAACCGAATGGCCGACAGCGCGGCCTGTTCTTCCGGGCTGGCATCTGACAGCATCGCCAAGGCCTGGTCGGCATGGGTGGCCAGAACAACGTGATCGAAGGTTTCCGCCTCAGCCCCAGCAACGCGCAACGAAATTGCTCCATCCGTGCGCGTGACAGCGACGACCTCGGCCCCCATCCGCAGATCAACGCGCGCATTGGCCAACGCCATATAAAGCCGTGTGACATAACTGATCGAGCCGCCCTCAACCGTCCACCATTGATGATGCTCGCTGCGCGACATCAACCCGTGATTGCGCATGAACCGAACCAGCGCGCGTGCCGGAAAGGCAGCGATGTCGCGCTCTGGCGTGGACCAGATCGCCGCACAAAAGGGAAACAGGTAATGCTCGCGGAACCGCGAACCCAAACCCATCTGCTCAATCAGATCGGCGATACTTGCCTCCGGCGCGGTTTCAAGCACCGTCTCCACCGTGGTATTGAACCGCAAGATGTCGCGGATCATGGCATAAAATCCAGGGTCAAACATATTGCGACGCTGAGCGAACAACGCATTGGCAGAACGCAGCGCATATTCGATACGACCGCCCTCCAGCGACACGCCAAAGCTCATGTCGCTTTTGATAATTGGCACATCGAGGTCCCGAAACATCCCGGTCAGATGCGGGTAATTCACGTGATTGAAGACGATAAAACCGGTATCCACAGGCTGGTCGCCATGTTGACCAGCAACCACCGTGCGCGCATGCCCGCCCGGACGCCGCGCGGCCTCGAACAGTGTCACCTGATGGTGGCGCGAAAGCAGCCACGCGCTGGCAAGGCCCGAAATACCGCCGCCAATAATGGCAATGCGCTGAGGGGCGCCACTGGTCGCATCGAATGGCATCTGAGTTCTCCACTGGTTTGTCGTTGATACGGCTATGCGTCGCCTGTGGATCACTTTTGGCGAAAAATTTCATATATCGCGTGGCCAAGTGATCCAATCCGCCACATGGTGCGTAGAAGGGATATGACATCGCTTGACGCCCCACTTAGCCGCAATCGTCGGTCTATCCCCTTGTCAACGCCGCTCGCGGCGTCAATATCGTTTGGGCAAGAGCGAAAGGCGAGCGTGGTGAACGAGCAAACCGACGACATGCGATGTCTGACCCAAGATTTGATTGCGGTGCGGGATGCACGCGACAAGGAAGCATTTGGGCGACTGTTTGACTATTTCGCCCCGCGTCTCAAGGAGATCATGCTGCGCGCGGGATTGCGCGATGGCAGCGCCGAGGATGTGGTGCAAGATGTGATGCTGGCGGTCTGGCATAAGGCGGCACAATTCGATCCGCATCGCGCCGAAGCGGCGGGCTGGATTTATGGCATCGCGCGCAACCGTCGGATCGACCTTGCGCGGCGTCGGCCTTTGTCGCAGCCCGAAGATCTACCCGAGCTCGAAAGCCTGGAACCGGACGCCGCGCAGATCCTTGCCCTGCAACAAGAGGCCCAACATCTGGCAGAAGCACTGAAACGTCTTGCCCCCGAACAGGCCGAGGCGCTGCGTGCAGCGTATCTGGACGAAATTCCCCACAGTCGCATCAGCGAAATTCAGGGGCTGCCACTGGGCACGATCAAATCACGTATTCGGCTTGGGCTTAAACGCCTCAGGCACGAGCTGAGGAATATCGAACCATGACCGACATTCACCACCATATCCCCGAACCTGTTCTGGAAGCTTATCGCGCCGGAACCTTGCCGCATGCCTTTGCCGTGGTCGTTGCCGCACATGTGTCGCTATGCGACACATGCCGCGCGCGCCATGAGGCGGCCGATCTTTTGGGCGGCGTGTTTTTGGCCGATGCTCCGCAGGCGGCGCTGCGACCGAATGCGCGTGCACAAATATTCGAAGCACTCACAGCCCCGCCTCCTCCGCCGCCAGTGCGGGGCTCAGATATTTTTCCTGCGCCGGTGATGGTCGAATTGCAGGGACAACCGCCGCAGTGGCGCCTGCTGGGCGGCGGCATCCGGCAACAGATATTGTCAGCCGATCACACGGGCTCGTTGAGGTTGCTCTACATTCCTTCGGGTAAGGCAGTGCCCAAACATGGTCACCGCGGGCTGGAGCTGACTCTGGTGTTACAGGGCAGTTTTTCAGATTGCGAAGGCCATTTTAGCCGCGGTGATGTCGAGACGGCGCAAGATGATATCGACCATCAGCCAGTGGCAGACGAAGGAGCGTCCTGCATCTGCCTTGCCGCGACCGATGCGCCGCTGCGGTTTCACGCTTTGATCCCGCGGCTTTTGCAGCCGTTGTTTCGGATCTGAACCATGACCCGCACACAGACCTTTTTCACTGGCAAGCGCGTCTGGATCATTGGCGCCAGCGCGGGGATCGGAGAGGCGTTGGCGCGTGCCTTGGCAGCGCAAGGAGCGCATCTGGTGCTGTCTGCGCGCAATGCAACGGCTCTGGAAACCCTTGCGCGCGATTGTGATGGCACAGCCTATCCGCTGGATCTTGCCCAGCCCGAGACCCTGGCGAGGGTTGTCGATCAGCTGACGCAGGGGGCACCGCTCGATGCCATTTTATGCACAGCCGCCCTTTATGATCCTGCGCGAATTTCGGCGCTGGACCTCTGGCGAGTTGATGCGATGGTGCGCGTCAACCTGCTGGGAATGCTGGAAGTCGCGCGGCTGTGCCCGCCATTGTTACGCGATGGCGGGCAGCTCGTGCTTTTTGGCTCGGTTGCAGGTTATTTCGGACTGCCGGGCGGGCAGCCCTATTCCGCCACCAAAGCGGCGGTGAACAATCTGGCGGAAAGCCTCGCCGCCGAACTAGCCCCGCGGATTGACGTGCGCCTTGTCTGCCCCGGTTTCGTGCGCACGAGATTGACGGACAAGAACAATTTTGCAATGCCCGCGTTGATCTCGGCCGAGGACGCGGCCAAGGCGGTGTTGCGGGGCATGGCGCGGCACCACTTCGAGATTCATTTCCCGCGCCGCTTTACTTGGGCCGTCAAACTGTTGCGCTTGTTGCCCTATGGGCTTTCGCTGCGGCTGATACGCGGGATCGCTTGAGGGCTCAGTACAGGCGCGCACTGACCACCGCCACACCGGCCCAAGCGGCAAAGCCCGTAAGGCAGGCCCCCCAGATACCGTCGAACAAAACCTGCTCCCACGACCAATCTGCCAGAGTCGCGTAGTTCGTCATCTCGTAGGTGCCGTAGCATAAAAGCCCCAACGCCATGCCGCCCAGGAGTGCCTGCATTGGCACTCCGGCCCGTAATGCGGGTAATGACACAAACCACAAAACCCCGACCACATAGGCCAGATAAAACATCGCCGCAGGCCCCAGACGCAGCGGATCGGCCAGCAGATGCCCGACATGGCGTTCAAACACGGGGCGAATGATCTTGGTAAGGCCGATCATGTCGAGCCCGAAAAACACCACCGCCGTGACGCCATAAAGAACTGCCGTTTGCAGCATTTGATACCCTCCGTCCTGGTCTGTTTTAATCAGTCACGCGTGCTATGGCACAGGCTCAAGAATTCGCGGCGCAGATCGGCGTCGATTTGAAAAGTCCCACGCATGACAACATTGGTCATCTGGGATTGCTCATCCTTGACGCCGCGCCAATGCAGGCAGAGGTGATCGGCCTGTATCAGCACCGCCAACCCATCGGGGCGGATGCGACTCTCCAACTCATCGGCGAGCATCACCACGGCCTCTTCCTGAATTTGCGGTCGCGAGAGCACCCAATCGGCGACGCGCGCATATTTGGACAGCCCGATCAACTCGGATTGCGCATTGGGCACAACGCCAATCCAGACACGCCCGATGACCGGACACAGATGATGCGAACAGGCGCTGCGCACCGTGATCGGTCCGACAATCATCAACTCGTTCAGCCGCGAAACATTAGGAAAGCTGGTCACCTCCGGCGCCTCTTCAAAGCGGCCCCGGAACACCTCCTCGATAAACATCTTGGAGACGCGGTTGGCGGTGTCTTCGGTATTGTGGTCGTGATCTGTGTCTATCACTAATGCGCGCAGCACCTCTTGCATGGCCTCAGCCACCTCAGCGCGCAGTTCTTCCAGCTCGCCCGGGCGCAGATAAGACGCGATATTGTCGTTAGCATGAAATCGCGTGCCACTTGCCGCAAGACGCGCGCGGATACGGGCCGAAGCGGGCATAGGTTGACTATCGGCCAAAAGCGAAAAGTCGAGAGGGGGGTGATCCATCGTCTGGTGACTCCTTTGGACGGCGGTAGGTGCAATCGACGCGCCGCCAAATGGTGTATTGTTCTGGAGATACGCAGGAGATGCAGGAATGGTTCACTTTTTCCCCGAAAAATCGGGCTAAACCGGTAAGCCGGATCGCCCGCGTCTTGGCTTCCAGGAAATTCTTCGACCAAAATCCGGGCAACAAAAAACCCGCCAAGTCAGAGACCTGGCGGGTTAATTTTGGTTGCGGGGGCAGGATTTGAACCTGCGACCTTCAGGTTATGAGCCTGACGAGCTACCGGGCTGCTCCACCCCGCGTCAAGGTGTGGCGCGCTTGTATGCGCCGCGTGGCGCAAACGCAACCCCTTTTGTAACAGATTGATGTCATTCGGGAATCTTCGCTGCCCTGGCGTCGGATAGGAACACAAGCCGCACGTGCTCCGGCCCCTGAGCAATCGGAGCAGAATGCGCATTCGGCGGCGGAACAAGGCGCGAACCGTCGTTCGAAACCGGGAAGGCGACGGACACAGTGCGGACACGAAATCGCTGCTCCGGGCACCTCCTCCGCCCGGAGCCATTAGCCTTTCCGCCCGGTTTGCGCCCGTTCCCGCCATTCATAGGGAGACCCGCCGGGAGCATCTTGCTGACCGGAAGTGACCGCGGATGAGTAGCGCGGAAAGGGTCGAAAGCATGAAGGCGCATCTCACCGAACGCTATGTGAAAGGGCTTCAGCCGAAGGCGAAGAACCTCATCGTCTATGACGAGGAGGTTGTCGGCTTCGGCGTCCGGATCACCAGCGGCGGCACCCGCGCGTTCATCCTGACCTATCGGATCGAGGCGCGGGAGCGCCGCCTCACCATCGGCGCATGGCCGGATTGGTCGGTCACAGCCGCCCGGGAAGAGGCCAAGCGCCTCAAGCGTGAAATCGACCAAGGCCGCGATCCGATGGCCGAACGGGACGAGGCCCGCGAGTCGCCGAACGTGCGTCAACTGATCGACCGCTATCTCGAAGAACACGCGGCCAAGCTCGCGAAGCGGAACCGGGACGATCAGGCGTCGATGCTGCGCAAGCTGGTCGAACCGGCCTGGGGTCCGCGCAAGGCGGCGGAGATCCAGCCCGATGATGTGGATCGACTGCTGCGCCAGATCGCCGGTGGCACGCCCGGGAAGCGAGGCCGCAAGCCGACGCCGGTGCGGGCGAACCGCCTCGGCGAAATCCTGCGCAAGATGTTCAACTTGAGCGTCCGCTGGCGCATCCGCCCTGACAATCCCGCCGCAGGCTTCGCCCGGAACGTCGAAGCGCCCCGGGATCGCTATCTGTCAACCGAGGAAATCGGGCGGCTGTCTGCCGCGCTCGATGCCCATCCGAACCGGCGCGCCGCCGATGCGGTGCGCCTGATCCTGCTCACAGGCGCTCGGCGCGGCGAAGTGCTGAGCGCGCGCTGGGATCAGTTCGATCTCGAAGCCGCCGTCTGGATCAAACCCGCCGCCACCACGAAGCAGCGCCGCCTGCATCGCGCGCCGATCAGCGCTTCCGCAGCCGCGTTGCTGCGAATGATCCGGTTGCGCGTTCCTGAAGATTGCGAATGGGTGTTTCCGGGCGATGCCGAAGGCAAGCCGCTTCAGGACATCAAGCGGTTCTGGGAAGATGTGCGGGCGAAGGCCGATCTGCCCGCCGTCCGCATCCACGATCTTCGCCACACCTTCGCTTCGCTGCTGGTGTCGGGCGGCATGACGCTGCCGATGATCGGCAAGCTTCTTGGCCACACGCAGGTTCAGACCACGCAGCGTTATGCCCACCTGCTCGACGATCCGCTTCGCGCCGGGCTCGAACAGGTCGGCGATATGCTGCGGGCTAAGCCGACGTTGGTTCAGGCCGAGGCTTTGTGAGTACTCAAAACACGAAGGCGGTCATCGCCGCTCACGAAATCGCGGCTTTCACAGAAGCTCGATGTGCTTCGGCGACTGAACCAACTCCCATCACCGGGCCGTAAACCGTACTCATTCGATCCATGATGTCTAGCACTGTTTCGCCGAGAAGTTCGGCGCGGGACGGCAGCGTCAGCTGATACAGCGCAACGATGTGCGGGCGGAGGTATTTCTCCAAATGCTGCCGCTGCGCAGCCGACACCGGTGCCGCGAAGCAAGCCTGTGCACACCAATAACACGTCGCCCAGCACTCCAGCAGATCAACCGGCACTTGGCCGTTGATGTTCTGAAAGTAGAGTTGCCGAAGTGGCGAGTTCGCCCCGTGTACCAGGGCGAAGATCAGACGACCAAAAACATCGGTCCAGCCGTTCCGATTATCATCAGCGGCCAAAACCTTGTCTGGCGGGAGCCGCTTCACCGCTTTGGCGTCTGCCGAATAAGCAGCCTGGCAGACGATCATCAGCATCAGCCGGACACGCAGCATTTCGATCGTATCAATGCTTCCAGCCTGCTGCTTGTCCTTAAGACGCATCTGGAATTGGGAAACCGCCTTGAGCAGGCGATCGCACTCCGCTCGGCGGTTGCGATTTTGCGCCATCTCGATTTCCCTCGAGGACGGCATCGGCTCGACTGGCTCGGGCATCGTGCCGTCAGCGAATGATGGGCTCTTGCCAGAATCGGGATCAGCAGGATCAGACGCTTCATCACTTTGAGTTAATTCGTGAACGCCCGAGTCTTCATCCTCCACCTCCAACACCGTCTCTGACGCACCGAGTAGTCGGTTCAAAACGCTGCGGACGCTGAAATGCGAACTACCAGCAAGTGAGGTGTGGAGGCTCTTTCCCGGTTCAACGCCGGCATCCCGCCGAGAATTCAAGAACTCTTCATAGGTCAAGACGTGGTAGGTTCCGCCGGCATCTTTAGCCTCGCGGCGCGTGCGCGGTACGAATGCGGCTCCCTCCCCGCCTTGGTCGGCCTGATCCAGTCGCTGAAGCAGGTCAAAGATTTCCAGCGTCTGCAACGAAGCGACGGAGGTGTCCTCCAAGCCGTTCAGCGCCTGCTCCAGCTGGCGAAGCCCTCGCTCACGCGAAGCGATTTGGATGTCCTGCGGATAGGTGATGATGGCCGGCGAGGACCATTGCTCGTGCGGTCGCTTTGCGATGGCGAAGACTGGCGCAGCATCCCGCACCGGCGCGCCCAAGCGATATCTCCGCAAAGGGCCATCGCTCTGCAGGGGCACAAGTTCTACAACGACTTCCTCGCCTTGCTGATCTTGCAAGGCCAGATCGCAAGCGACATTGGCGTAGTTGGGCGACGGACACCAACTGAGTTGATCGCCCAGGATTCGGAACTCGCCGGGATTTGCCGAGGCGAGTCGCTCAAGTTCGATCTCGTCTTCGGGAAGCTCGCGGGAAGGAATATCGGCGATCGAAAGCGGTTCGCTCGAAAACACTTCGGCCAGATCAAGCTCGGTCAGCGCCGAGCCTGGCGGGAGACGACGATAAAGCGATGCCTCCGCATTGATACCGGGTACGGTGCCAGCACCGAGCGCCGCCACGGTGCAATTGGCACTGCCAAACAGGACATGGTCCGCGCTTGCGCCCTGGGCGATGATCACCTTCGCGTGGATGAACCGCGATTTGAACGCCTTGCCGCGATCATAGAGGCGTAACATCGGCGAAAGCGCAGAAGGCACTTTCGGGAATGCGGTCACTTCCTTATCGATCAGCGTGGAAACCTCCGCGGGCTTCCAGGCAGACGTCAGATACTGAAGCGCTGCGAGTTGCTCGTCCCAGTATGGGCTGACGACGAATAGGCGGTGGATGGGTTCATCGACGAGATCGACGAAGCGATCGGCCAACGCATCGCCAGCGCCGCTCGCGAGGAAAGCAGCCAGCGTTCCGTCGGTCAGTGAGACGGCTCCCAGGGCAGACTCCGTTTCGGATAGCCAAGGGGTTCGCCGCCGCAGAAATTCCAACTGCGCCTCCACCGCTGGATCGCCTTGGTCGAGATGCCGGAGCAGATAATCAAATGCCTGGCGCAGAATCCTTTGCTCGCCGCTCGTTTCAGCCGTTGCTCTGAGCTCGCTGACGATTTCGAGGTTGCCTGCGATCCCACTGGCGGTCAGGTTGGCCGACCCTATAAGCAGCCTTCCTTTCCGGCGCCCGAATTGAACAAGCAGTTTCGGATGGAAGACACCGCCAGCGCGTTCCCCCTGCGCGCCTGAGACCGAATAGAGACGGCCAGCGTAGCGCGGCAGCCGGAAGGCTCCGTCAAGAGAGGCCGTCACCATCCGACTGTCGCAGAGTAGGAGATTGTTGCGGCATCCCGCGCCGCGAAGCCTAGAAAGGACAATCGTTTCGTAGGCGTCGAAATCGACGTTGAAGGTCGAAGCGATGCTGGAGTGATACCCTCCTTCGGAATATTTCTCGTAAAGTTTCATGCGACGGCTAACGCCTCAACGCCGTAGGATGTGAGGCCTTTCTCTCCTAAGACATGGATGTCCTTCAAGAATGTGATCGCCGGCTGAAGACGCGGATTGGTGTAGACGGGACCATCCTGCTTCCGTCGTCGCAACCTGCCATTCTGCGATTCAATGAGGAATGTGTAGTCTTTCTGCTGGCGCAGCTTACGCATCGCGACGGCAAGATGGCGCCGGACCACACGCTCCTCGACAAGCCGGGCGACTAGCTCCCAGAAACCATGGTTCTCATACTGTTGCAGGAATGCACGTTCGCTCAGCAAAGAGTGGAACGCGTCATTGGTAAGCGGCCCTAGTTCCGTTTCGAGCGGCCAGGCCTCCTTTAGACTGCGCTTGTGCAAGGCAGCCAAGAGCAGGATGGCCTTGAATGCCGTTTCACCGTCTACAAAGCCATTGGCGCGACGGGCTGTTCGCATAATGTCGTCAGCCAGCGACCACTCGCTTTCCGGCCGGGCTCGGTCGCTTGCATTGTCTGCAAGCTCAATTCCGTCAAGTAACGCCCGCCAGCTCTTCGTAGCTGAACCGGAAGCCACCCGCATATCTGCAACAAGTTGCTCCAGCAGCTGCCGCGGAGGAATACCGGCCGGTTCCGCGCCCAACCTATCAAGGACGAATCGCAAAAGCGTTTCCAGCGCGACATGGCAAAGATCATTGGCCTGATAGATGCGCCAGCGTTCGCAGTGCGCAATCAAAGCCGTATCGGCAAGTTCGAGACGAACTCCACCATGGGTTTGTCCCGCATAAAGAGCCCAACGGAGTTCCTCGGGATCTGGGGGGCTACCGAGTATCTCCGCAACCTTAAGCACAAGGAGCAGCGTCTGTGTCCGAAATGACCCTGGCGCATCCTCATCAGCAGATTTTCTAAACAGTACGCGCTGATAGACATCCCGCTCTGCGCTGTTAAAGGCAATCTGCGACGGCGCAAATGAATTCAACGCCTCCAATTCGGTGAGCGTCACGAGCCCGCGTGCATGCACATCTTTGAAAAGTTGGGCCGCTTCGCCCATGGCAGATTCAAAACCTTCGGCGAGCGCCACGCCCGACTCCTTGCTGGGGAGCGGGATGCCGTGGCCTTCGCCACGCGATAGAACGCCGATCTCATACAGCTGGCTTTGATAGGCTAGCCCAAAGACGCCCCAGCTCTGGGCGAAGTAGTGATCATCCGATCCCGGCGCGGCGGCTGCAGCGAAGTCGATAGGGATTAACCCACCTCCCGCCTTCGCGGCGGTCACCGCGCGGATGGCCCACAACGTTCCCGCAACACCGAACTCGCCGCCGGCCTGGTGCGCGATCAGGGCGTAGAGGGCTTCCGCACGGCGCAGGAAGATACGCCAAACCTCTGGATCGGTGCTGCCGTTCGATTGTAGGTAGTGGCGCACCAGCCACGGATAGAGACCGTAGTAGCGCATGCGCAGCGTCACGTTACCGATGCCCGGAATGAGGCGCTGATAGAGGGCCACACTGCTGTTCTGCATGCCTAGTGGGTCGAGACCGCCCTTATCGGCATAGTATGTCCATTCAGGTATGTTCAGAGTATCTACCACCATCTCCCCCAGTTATTGTTTGGTCAATATTGTCATGTGCGATCCATTCTCAGTCCTCTAATCGCGCTTTACATAATGGAAGCATCGGTTTTAGGGCGAAGTGGCAACCCGACCGCGTGTTACTGGTGACTGCTAGATGCAAGCTCCCTCCAGATCGCCGACACCTTCCGCCGCACCGTCCGTTCGTCGGGCGGCGGGAAATCCTCCCGGCCCGCGAACCAATCCATCATATCGCGCACAAGCTCGCCCTGGCTCACCGGCATGCCGTGATCGTGCACGCGCCGGGCGATGGCGCCCGCGAAGGCGTCCCAATCGTGCTTGGGAGGTGCGCCCGGCCCACCTGAGCGCTTCGCCTGGCTTGATGGTTTCGCGCCGCCTTCCATCGTGCCCGCGTCGAACAAACCCCAGGCGCGTTCGCAGCGTTCAAACTCCTTGCGCATAATGATCACGTCGGCGGAGGTGACGGCAACACCATCGACCGGGCGCGCAATCCACTCCCAGTCTGCTTTCTTCGAGCGGCGGAAGCGCCGCACCAGCGCGGGTTTCCGCGTTGCGCCCTCGCGCCGGAACAGCGCCACCACGTCCGCGCCGTCGATCTCGACAATCCCCGAGGCGATCTGCTTGTCTGCCGTCTCCACGGTCGGCAGCAAGGCCGAGAGCGCGATCTCGCCGTCAATTGCCCAGCCTGCGATGTCGAGGGCGGGAACCTGCCAGCGGATCGCGGTGTCGGTAACGGTTAGGAAGGAACGGGGCGGCGCTGGCATCGGTTCGAACTCGCTTCAGGTCATGGGATCACGGTTTGCTGCTGGATTTCGCGGTGTCGCGGCTTCGCCGGTAGAGCGTGACCACGGCCTTGATGTCGTTGCGCAGATCGGGCGGCAGGCGTCCGGCCTCGCAGAAGAGATCATCGAGTTTCACCTCGAGGATCGCGGCGACGCGCTCAACGAGATCATCGCGCGGCGGGTTTTCCTGCTCGCGCTCGACGCGGCTCCAATAGGCAGGCGAGACGCCGAGACGCTCGGCGAACTCGTTCAGGCCGAAGCCCTTGGCGTTGCGATGCAAGCGAACGGTCTGGCCGAAAGCCATCAGTTGGTCCTCCCGTTTTCGAAGCACCGGCCGATAAAGCCACCCTTCGCCAACCGCACCGACATGAAGGCGGCGGTCACACCGAAGGCTTCGGCGAGGTCATCGACCAGCAGGCCCAGCGTGCCCTCGCTCGGATCAAGATCGACGAAGGGCACGGATCGGCCGTCCGGCGCAGCGCGCCAGCGGAACGGCAAATCGAGCGCGCTCGCGTGCTTCGGCAGCACGCGCGCCAACTTGTCGGCCGGAACCAGAAACGCGCCCATGAACTCGTCGGCCCGCCATTCGACCCAATCGATCGGTGCGCCAGGCTTCGCGATGGCGGGCGCGGCCGAGGTCCGGAACGTGCGCCGGATGTTTACGCCCATCGCCGCGGGCATGTCGAAGATGGCGTGCGCGAACTCGTGCGCGGCGGTAGAGCGGATCACCTCCGGCTGGTGGGCGAGCAGGCTGGCGTTGATGCTGATCATCACCGTGTCAGGCAGTTCGGGATCGTTCTCGCAAACGCCCAGCGCCTCGCGGCCGTTCTCGTCGTGGATCGGGCGATCGAGGCCCCAGGACAATGTGATCGCCTTTCCGTTGACCGCGATGCGTGTGGTCCTCGCGATCAGCGCCGCCACCTCGATGGGCTTCGGCTGAATGCCGAACAGGCGGCTGCGGATATCGCTGGCGATCCGTCCGATCGCCTGGGTGCTCAGGCGATGGGGATCGCCCGCCGCAGTGCTTGCATAGGCGATGGCCAGAACCATCTCCGCCTCCTTCCATAACCCGATTGGTCAACAGTGAGTTCTTGATATGTTCTTTCTGTGCGAGAGTCGAGTCGATTCTTCGGCGGCGAGGCTCCGGGGCTGTGGACGGGTGCATGGGCGCGCCCCGCCGCCGCAGATGGACTGAGGCGGACGGAATCCGACTTTTGCTGTTTGTGCCCGTGTTTACGCCCGTTTTCGGCCCGGCCTTCCGCCCGTGGCCGTTTGTTTCCGCCCTGTTTGCGCCCGTTTCAACCCTGCCTGACGCCGGCCCGTCGTGGTCCCTTTGCGGTCATCGGAACCGCAAAAGCGCAGGGAAACGGGCATGGACGATCAAGTTAACGCGCAACGAAACGGGGATGGCTCCGCCGCCCTGATGCAAGGCTGGATGGGTCGGCGCGAGGTCGCCGAAGCGCTGGGGATCTCGGCCGCCACGCTGCAACGCTGGCAAACCCGCCGGATCGGCCCGCCCCTCGTCCGGATCGGCCGCCGCGTCTTCTATCGCGCCGATGCCTTCCGCGAATGGATGATCTCGCAGGAACGCGGGCCGGTGGTCTCGAAGCGCACGGGGTCAGGCCGATGAACGCGCCCCTTATGATCGCCGAGCGGCTGGAAGCCCGCGCGCTCGCCGCAAACGCCGTTCGCTCCGCCTTCTACGAGCGCTTCGGCGAACACCCGTCTGCCGATGATCGCCTGTGGCAGATCGATCCGGTCGCCCGGCTGGATTTCTTCGGCGATGTTGAACTGAAACTCGGCGTGGCGTTCCGCGACGAAGATGTCGAATTCCTCGAAACCCCGTCCGACCTGATCGAACGTGGCGCCGAAATCCTGATCCGTGGGGGCGTGCGATGAGCAGCCCCTTCGAACGGCATGGCATCGGCCATCTCTCCGCCTCGTCTCTCAATCTCTGGGCGGCCGAACCCGCGCTCTGGATCATGGAACGCCTGCTCGGACGGCGCTCGCCCTCGGGCATTCCCGCCGCGCGCGGCAAGGCGGTCGAGGCCGGCGTCAATCTCGGCCTGCACGACCCGGCGCTTGCCCTTGAAGCCTGCATCGCTGAAGCGGAAAGCGCATTCGATCGCGAAACGGCGCTCAATCCCGATCCGCGTCGCGATGAGGAACGCAAGAAGCTGCCGGGCTATGTGCGCGGCGCGCTGGCCGAACTCCGGCAATACGGTCTGCCCGATGCCGACGGCTATCAAGGCAAGGTCGAAATCCGCCTCGATGATATCGCCGTTCCGGTGATCGGCTTCGTCGATTGGCGCTTCTCGGCCCATGGTCTGATCGTCGATCTCAAGACCACTGAACGATTACCTTCGGCGATCGGCGCGAGCCACGGACGCCAGGGCGCGGTCTATGCCACCGCCCACGGCAATTTCGGGATGCGCTTCGCCTACGCCAAGCCTGCGCCTGCCAAGGGCGATGGGCGGCAGGTCCAGGTCCTCGAAATGTCGGGCGATGACGTGCGCGCGCATCTCGCGGCGCTTCGGCTGATCGCCCTCTCGCTCGGGCGCTTCCTCGCCCTCTCCCATGACGCCCGCGAACTCGCGGGTCTCATCGTCCCGGACTTCGACAGTTTCTACTGGTCGGACCCATCCGTTCGCGCGGCTGGCCGGGATGTCTTCGGGTTCTGAACCCTCAACCGCTCAAAGCTCAACGATCAAGGAGACAAGCAATGGCTCTCAATATCGGCGCGTCCGGAGCGATCCGGCCCTACGTCAAATACAACGCCAAATCCGACAAGTGGTTCGTCCGCGGCGATGGCGGCGGCGACCTCGAAATCGCGCGTCCCACCTTCCTGCTCGATCTCGCGAACATCCGCACCGGTTGGCTGCATTTCGCGGATGGGCAAGCGCCTCAGCGCCTGATCGATCCGGCGCTTGATCGCACCGCGCCCAATCCCGGCGAGGGCTTCAAGCGCGGCTTCGTCGTGATGGCCTTCTCGCCGAAGTTCTTCGGCGGCGCCGTCGAAATGGCTTCAGCCTCGATCCACGTCTCGAATGCGATCCGCGATGTCTATGCGGTGTTCGAGGAACAGGCCGGGCGCACGGAGAACCGCGGCAAGGTGCCGGTGATCGCCTGCACCGGCTCGGATGCGATGAAGGACAAATACGGCACCAACTACCGGCCGAAGCTTGAACTGACGAAGTGGGTCGATCGCCCGGCCGAGTTTCCGGACGCCTCGCCGGTCGAAGAGAGCGAGGTCTGGAAGGGCAACGTGGCTGCGGCGTCCAGGCCAGCGCCTGCCGGCCATGTTCCGCCGCCCGCCGCGAAGCCTGCGCCGCAACCGGTCTACGAGACCGACTTCTGAAGCACGCCGCCCGCGCCGCGAACCGGCGCGGGCAACCCTTCTGCACTTCACCAATCCCTTCAACACGTGGGCGATCACGCCATGCCTCTGCGCGCCTACTACAACGAGATCGACCCGTTCGCCGTCGCCGCTCTGAAGCGCCGGATCGCCGACGGATCGTTGCCGCCAGGGGACGTTGACGACCGTGACATCCGATCAGTTCAAGCTGCCGATCTTCGGGGATACGCCCAAGTCCATCTCTTCGCCGGGATCGGCGGCTTCGGCCTTGCCGCTCGTCTCGCAGGATGGCCCGACGACCGCCCGCTCTGGACCGGCGGCTATCCGTGCCAACCGTTCTCCGTCGCAGGCGTCCGGCGCGGAATGTCGGATGATCGCTACCTCTGGCCGGAATGCGCTCGCCTCCTCGGGGTTGTCGAAGAGAGACCCGCTTGGTGCCTGTTCGAGAACGTTGATGGTCACCGCGATCTGGGACTCGATCGAACGCTCTTTGATCTGGAAGCCCTGGGCTACGCCGGGCGGCCGTTTTGGATTCCGGCTTGCGCCGTCGGCGCGCCCCATGACCGCATGCGGGTCTGGATCGTCGCCTGCGATCTGGCCGACAGCTCGGGCGAACGACAGCACTGGTGCGAAGCCGCCGCCCGGCCGCCAGGGCGGGCCTGCCTTGAAGACGATGGTCTTATCGGCACCTTGGCCGACGCCCCGGGTCTGCTCCGGCGAACGGTCGTCGGGAATGAACCGGACGGAGATGTATCGGGCGGGACCGGCGAACTGGCCAACGCCGGGGACGGACAGCTTTCGCAGCCGCAGCGGCGAGCGCAAAGACGAGATGGGGCTCGATCAACTGGCGCGGCGCTCGGCGAACTGGTCAACGCCGCGGGCAAGCGACGGGGCGAAGGGCGGACCGAACCAGGCCTTCGGGGCGGGCGGTCAACCGCTGCCGGCGCAAGCGGCGCAGGCGGCAATCCATGGGGACATGCCGTCTGGGTCGAATGCGCCGACGGAAAGCTTCGGCGCACTGAACCCGGCCTGGGTTTGCTGGCTCATGGGATATCCGAACGGGTGGCTCGACTAAGGGCGCTCGGCAACGCGATCGTTCCGCAGGTCGCCGCGCAAGTCCTTGCCGCAATCATCGCTTCCGAGGCCCGCACATGAGCGAAGCCTCGCCCATTGAACCAGATCGCGCCGCGATGCTCCGCCATGTCGAACTGGTGTTCGGCGGCGGCTTCGATGGTGCGCTCGATGGGCTGGTCGAACTGGCGTGGACCGATCCGGTGACCGGCTCGCTGCGCAACGCGCAACTCTTCGGCACCGATCAGCTCGAAGAACTGGTCGAGCGTGCCGCAGAACTGAACCGCTCCGAGCGATGCAACGTCTATGTCGGCGCCGCGCTCCGCAAACCGACAACCCCGCTCGCGAAGCGTACGGCTGATGACGATTTCCACTCAGCGCCCTTCGCCTGGGCCGATATCGATCTTGATCGCGTCGATGCCGCGATCCGAATGACCAAGGCGGCGGGCATGCCGGCGACCATGACCGTCGTCACCGGTCGCCGTCCCCATAAGCGTGCGCAGTTCTGGTGGCGGCTTGTGGACGCCGAACGGGACGGCGCGGCGATCAAGGCGCTGTGCTCGCAGCTCGCGCTCGCGATTGGCGGCGACAGCACCGTCTCGAACCCTGGCCGCGTGCTCCGGCTCGGCGGATCGATCGCCTGGCCGCTCAAGGCCGGGCGCGTCGTTGAGGCCACCGAGGTACATATCCCCGAAGATGATCGCCCGCCGGCCTATTGGGCGTCGGCGCTCGCGCAGGCCTTCGCGGCTCCGGCCCCGCTCCTTCAGGCTGCGCCGCCAGCTTCGGAGCCATCTGCTCCGCCAAATGCGCCGGCGCCTTCGAAACCGACGCCGCTCGATCTGCCGATCGGCAGTTTGTCGGTCGAGGCCACGCTGGCCGCGATCCAGCGCAACGACCGCTGGCACCAGAACGCCGTTCGGCTGGTCGGCAACTGGGTGGCGCGCGGGCTGTCCGATGCCGAGATCCTGTCCTTCGCGCCGGCCTTGACGGTCGGCAGCGCGCCGGACGGGCGAAGCTACACCGCCGATCAGACACGCCGAGAACTCAACTCGATGATCACCGGCGCGCGGCGCAAGTGGAACCTGCCGAACCCGGTCGTGACGATCGAGGACAAGCTACCGCCGCCTCCGCTCGAAATCGAATGGGAAGATGGCGCAAGCGCCGCCATGATCCCGCGCCGCCGATGGCTCGTCGGCTCCTTTGCGATCCGCGGTCACCTGACCGTGCTCGTGGCGCCGCCCGGTGCGGGCAAATCCACGCTTGGTATCGCGCTGGCAGTAGCCGGTGTCACCGGCCGCGGCGAGATCGTCGGCGAAACCGTTCACGAGACGATCAAGGCGTGGGTCTGGAACAACGAGGACGACAAGCTCGAACTGCGCCGGCGTCTCGCCGCGATCATGCAGCAATGGAATGTCGCGCCCGCCGATCTGCGCGGGCGCCTCGGTCTCAACTCCGGTTCGGAGCGCCCGCTCGTTGTCGCCAAGGCGACGAAGGACGGCGCGGTGGTGCGCCTGCCGGATATCGAAGCCATCATCGAACGGGTGAAGGCCGAAGGTATTGACCTCCTGATCGTCGATCCCTTCGTCGAGACCCACGAGGTCGACGAAAACAACAACGCCCAGATCAAAGCCGTCGCCGCCATGTGGCGCGAGGTGGCCCGGCGCGGCGATTGCGCGGTCGTGGTCATCCACCACACTGGCAAGCCGCCCTCGGCGTCGCCCGATGCCTGGACCGGCTCGCTGTCGGCCTCGCGCGGCGCCTCGTCGCTCGGCGGTGTCGCGCGGATCATGCGCACGCTCTTCGCCATATCGCAGAGCGACGCCGACAAATTCTGCCTTGATGCGGATGAGCGCCGCCTGTGGGTGCGGCTCGATGATGCGAAGGCGAACCTGTCGCTCGCGTCCGGATCGGCGCGCTGGTTCAAGCGCGTCTCAATCATCATCGCCAATGGCGAGGAAGTCGGCGCGCTGGTGCCCGGCGATCCGAACGAACGCGCGCCGCAACAGGATCGCTCGCCCGAAATCGAAAGCGCGCTGTTCGAGGCGATCCGAACCGCTTGGCACGCGGGTGCGCCGCTCTCCGAACAACCCCGGGCGAAGGATCGCTATGCGCCCGGGATCGTCGGCAAGGCGCTGCGGATCGCGTCCGAAACCGTCGCGGATGTGCTGGCCCGCCTGATGGGCGCTGGCGCGATCGAGCGCACGCTCTTCGACGCCAAGACCAAGACCTACGGCCTGCGGATCGTCCCTTTGGATGAGCGCGATCTGCGCTCCGAGCGGCGCCGAAATCCTGAACCCGAGGAGGCGTTCGAATGACTGCGAGCGAACAGCGGAGACGCGGCGGAGACATCCGCCAAGTGCTTGATTTCATTGGAGGCGGAAACGTCGCGGAGACGCGGAAACGTCCCGCTAAGCCGTTGATTTCAAAGCGGAGACGGAAACGGAGACAGGCCAGTATCCCCTTCGGGGATACCGCGCGGGCGCGCACGCGAGGGCGTGCCGTGCCGCGCTTGCCTCGGAGGGCGCTGGCATGAGCGCCGTCCTGAACCCGATGCCCGCCGCCGATCTGGCGAAGGCGTCGCTAGATCGCCTCGATGCGGTGGCCTCCGCCATGGAACGCAAGTGGGGAATTGATCGCCTTCCGAAGCTTGTCGATGCGCCGCTCGCCGTTCGTTTTCGGTCTCAAGCCGAACGCCTCGACGAAGCGATCCGCTCCGACGTTTCGGCCGCGATCTCGGCCCAGGCCGAGGCGATGCTGCGGGCCTGGAATGCGCTCGATGCCGCCGCGCTCACCGCCGGCTGGAAGCCGCTCGCGCCCACCGTCTGGGAAACCGTGCTGCCCGAAACCGGCGAGGTGATCGCCATCGTGCGCGATTCCGACGAGGCCTTTGCGCTCTCGAAGGAACGCAAGGGCGCGGTCTGGACACTCGCCGAAGTGGCGATTGCGATCGAGGCCTTCGGCGACACGGTGCGCGCGACGAAAGAGGCCTTCCCCGGCGCCGAAGTCACCGCGGTTCGGCCCGCAGGCGCCACCGCCAAACTTGCGATCGGTTCTGCCGCGCCTGTCGTGGCCACAGAACGCGAGACGAAGCCCGCCCGCAATCGGACTGCCCGGAACCGCCGAGGGCGTTCAGCGGGCTTCGCTGGGCTTTACGCGCCGCTGCTCGATCCCCGCCCCGAGATCCCATCCACCAAGCCGCCGATCGATTGGGAACGCGGCGACGACATACCGTTCTAGCTCAGGAGGAACCCATGCTTTCCCTCGCCCTTGCAAACCCTGCCATCCCGCCGGCGCCCGCCGTGACGCCGCCGCCGTCGCGAACGATCCTCGCGCTCGATCTTGGAACCCGAACCGGATGGGCCGTCCTTCCGCGCTCAGGCCGGATCGCCTCGGGCGTCACCGAATTCCGTCCCGGCCGCTTCGAAGGCGCGGGCATGGCGTTTCTGCGCTTCGAGAAATTCCTCGCCGATCTCAACCGCGACGCTGGCCCGTTCGACGCCGTGGTGTTCGAGGAAGTCCGCGCCCACGCCGGAACGCTTGCCGCGCAGGTCTATGGCGGCTTCCTCGCCCATCTCACCGCGTGGTGCGAGCGCAAGGCCGCGCCCTATCTCGGCGTGCCCGTGGCCACGATCAAACGCCATGCCACGGGCAAGGGCAACGCACCGAAGGAAGACGTGATCCGCGCGGTGCGGGCGCAGGGCTTCCTGCCGAAGGACGACAACGAAGCCGATGCGCTGGCGCTTCTCGCCTGGGCCATCGCCAACGACATCGGAGGCGCACAATGAGCAAGCGCCTGTCTGGACCGCTGTCGCCGAACGAAATCGAGGACCGTTTCGAGGAGGCTGCGCGCACGCTGCGCCGTCTGCCTGACGACAAGCCGCAGGGCTATTTCAACGTCTGGCCAGCCATCGTGCGAACAACTTGGGAGATCATGGCTATGGAACGCCAGCCCATGAAGGTCTGGGCCACGCCGCAATCCATCGACCGCATGGACGAATGCTTCGCTTGGCTGTTCTGGCTCGAACCCGACGAGGCGCGCGTGGTGTGGCTGCGCGCCGAGGGCATGCGGTGGAAGCCGATCTGCCGAAGGCTCGGCGTGAGCAGGGCGACGGCCTGGCGCTGGTGGGCGACCGCACTGATCAAGATCAGCCATCGCCTCAAGGCCGACGACAAGGCGCGCACGTCGAAGCCGAGGAAACAGGCGTCATGAAACGCCGCTCTTCGCGCGCGCGTAGGGGCGACTTGAACGCGCATTCGACGACGCAGGCGCGGCCCTCGCCAGCGCTGAACAGGCGCGCATCGACGCCAGTTCGTCGAACTTCGAGCGAGACAAATTCCAGGGTTTTCGCGATATTTGTTGGCAAGATCGCGAGAGGTGCAGGCATCGACACCACGATCCCATGCACCCTCGCATTCGAACGCACAACACGACGACAACGCGCATTCGACGCGCGTAGGCGGCGCGAAACCGCCGCTTCCCGCCCCTTCTAGGTTCTTCCCGGCCCTCAATGTATGCGGGCGGCGGCAGCGCGATCCTTTGCTAGCGGCAGGTTCGCGAACCGGGTTCGCACCCCACCCTTGAGGTTCGCGGGTTCGCAGCCCCACCAGCCCGAAGTGGCGGTGATCAAGCTT
>Ga0214472_10001718_pt1 | contig 24024 bp, 26 predicted proteins | sample RVTome_6_FD_207662 | JGI IMG/M metagenome (GOLD analysis project Ga0214472, IMG submission 207662) | Soil microbial communities from uranium-contaminated site in the Upper Colorado River Basin, Wyoming, United States - RVT140D175 | ecosystem: Environmental > Terrestrial > Soil > Contaminated >...
CAGCCCATCCCTATATGCTAATTAGAGTTACACGACAGAAGCAAATGCGTTGTTAAGAGGCGGCGGTATTGATATAACAACGACTATGACTGAATAGTTATTATTGCGTTAACGCTTAGCGGGATATAACGCTATAGGTAGAGCGCAAATGACCCGATCGAGGCAAGCTCGGTACGAGTAAACACGTTCATGAAAATGGAGAAATCATGTGGTGTGTTCGCCCGCTCTCACGACACTCGGCTGTAAGTATGATGGGAATTATATGAAACGGATCATGAAGGAGGGGGTACTATGTTCGAAGAATTCGTTCCTAAGCGACGAGTTGGCTGTCTTTTTCCACTGACGGTGATTGATTACAATCCCTACGAGTTTTACGAGATAGCTCCCAAAGGATTCTTGTTGGCCCTGGTTCCCTTGGGTCTAGAGAAATTCACGCGCGAGGATGCCGAACGGGTATTTGCACCGATTGACCAAAAACTCGAGTTGTTGTTGCAGCGCGGTATAGATATCGTCGTGCAGGCAGGGACACCGTTAGCGGTGCTCGTGGGGCCTGATTTCCTTGACAAGCTACTAGCTCATATTGAAAAAAAGACCGGCGTCCCAGCCATCTCGATGATGCTCAGCGTGGTTGCCGCCGCAAAGCATCTCGGTATCAAAAAGATAGCAGTTGCAGATAAGTGGAACGAGCAGATGAACGCAACCTTGGGGGAATTCTTTGCTCGGCAAGGTATTTCTGTCGCCGGCGCCTTTACGCGCTCCCTGGCTCCGAGTCAGTTTCTTCAAATGAATGACCTAGCAAGCATGAATCTTGCCTATGAGCTTGGAAAAGGCGCGTTAGAGCAATATCCGGATGCGGATGGCCTTTATATCGGTGGCGCTGCGTGGCTGACTTTACCGGTAGTGCAGCGCTTGGAGCAGGAATTCGGGAAACCGGTCATTACCAACCAAGTCGCGACAATGTGGCAACTGCTACACGTCTTGGACTGTTGGAATCCAATCCCTGGATGCGGGCGAATACTGAGCGGCAGCTAAGACAAACAGCCGCAGTCGGTTTTTAGGCGATTAGGGTCAGGCTTGCATGGATGAATCAAGCCTTTTCAAAACCTGGTCGGCTTGACGACGAAAGCCCGAATCCGCTTTCAGCCTTTCCTTCGCTCACCGCACGGCGTGACTCGCCGTGGACCGCTCCTTGACCTGTAGAAATCGAGCGAGCTCGGGCAGTCCGACCTCGCCATAACCCCGGGCAATGTAACATAACATCTCCCGGCTTCGCTGCACTTTCTCGCTCCGTTTGGGATGGCTGATTTCCTCCCGCTCCGTTCCCATTACTTCGCACACCACATCCACGATTTGCCGAAAAGAATAACGCGCGCCGTTTACGATCGATCTCTTCCCCTCCCGCCTGACCACCTCCACAAAGTCTTCATCGCCGATAAACATTTGCTTGATCACCTCCGGCGTCGGATTTCGGCTCTTTCCCGCTCGACCTCCTTCCACATAATCCCGGTATTGACGAATTTGTCGGCTTTTCGATCCGCTAAAATAGCCCAATACGCTTTCGGTTTTTAACCCCGTCAGCCCTTTTCCTTTCAGATACGCACCATAACTGCTCCAGCGAAAATCTTGAGGGCGCTCGACTATCCGGGCACTGACCGGATTTAGATGGATGTAGCGGCTCACCTGGAGGAGATAATTGTCCTTGTCGACCACCATGGCTTTGTAACGCTGTTCGAACACATGGCCGGTTCGCCCATGGCGCTTGTTGAAATACGCCGTGTAACTGGTCTGAAATGGCTGCATCATCTTGGAAAGATTTGCCTCGGGCGTCTGCACCAGCAAATGGACATGGTTGGACAGCAGACAGAAAGACAAAAGATCGACGCTTTTCTCCTGGCACTAACGGGACAGTTTCTCCAGGTATCGCTTTCGGTCGGCGTCGTCGCGGAAGATCGCCTGGCGGTTATTGCCCCGGCAAATAACATGATACACAGCTCCGGGGTACTCGATGCGAATGGGTCGCGCCATGAGGAGACAACTATACCGTCAAGAAGCTGAATGCAATAGATTCATTTATACAAGCCTGACCCTATTCGCAAAAAACACAGGATCACTCTTGCCAAGGTCGGCTCAGACCGAAAAAAGCCAACGCCGGAACCGAACGTTAGCTTTTCAACAACGCCGGTTCGCGCCGTGGTGAAGCCGTGCGGGTGGTTTCCCGGGAGATCGCGATGCGCCCGGTGCGGATCAAATCTTTGATGCCGAGGGGTTTGAGCATGTTGATCATCGCCTCGACCTTTTCAACGTCGCCGGTGATCTCGATCGTATAGGTCGACGACGACGAGTCGACGATGTTGGCGCGAAAGATCGCCGCGATGCGGATCGCTTCGTCGCGGTGCTCAGGCTTGGTGTGAACTTTGATCAGCGCGGTTTCCCGGTCGAGAAAATGGGTCTCGGTGAGATCGACAACTTTGAGCACTTCGACCACTTTGTTGAGCTGCTTCATGATCTGCTCGATGATGCGATCATCGCCGACGGTGACAATCGTGATCATCGAGGTTGTCGGATCTAACGTGGGAGCCACTGATAGGCTCTCGATGTTATAACCGCGGGCGCTAAACAGGCCGGCAACTCTGGCTAAAACACCAAACTTATTTTCAACGAGAATCGAGATGATATGTTCCATTCAGAAAAAAATCAGGCCGGCAGCTCACCTTCGCCCTCATCCACCTTTCTTCTTTTTTGGGTTTCGCCTCTTCTCGCCATCTTGAGCTCCGGCGGATCCTCGAGCATCATCTCGTGATGTGCCCCGCCGGCGGGAATCATCGGGTAGCAGTTTTCATACGGGTCGGTATGAATATCCATCAGCACCGGGCCTTTGTGTTTGAGCCCCTCTTTGAGGACCGGCTCAACTTCACTCGGTTTGAGCGCGCGCAGGCCAATAATACCGTAGGCATCCGCGAGCTTGACGTAATCCGGTGTCTTGCCGAGTACGCTCGCCGAGTAGCGCCCCTCATAAAACAAGTCCTGCCATTGGCGCACCATGCCATGCACGCCATTATTGAGTAACACGATCTTCACCGGCATCTTATGCAGCGCCGCAACCACCAATTCCTGCAGGTTCATCTGAAAGCTGCCCTCGCTCGTGATGCAGAGCACTTGCCGCTCAGGATAGGCGAACTGAGCACCGATGGCAGCGGGAAATCCGAATCCCATGGTACCCAGACCCCCGGAAGTCAACCAGGTGCGCGGCTTGTGGCCCTTAAAATACTGCGCCGCGAACATTTGGTGCTGACCGACGTCGGTCGCGATGATCGCGTCCGGCTTCGCCATAGCATAAAGCTTCTCGATGACGTACTGCGGCTTGATGATTTTGTCATCCTGCTTGTAAGTCAACGGATGGGATTTTTTCCAGTCATCGACTTGTTTGAGCCAAGGCGCCCGGAACGCCTTCATCTTTGCCGGATTGCCGTCCTTTGAACGGAGAATCACGTTCATCTGGTGCAGCACGGCCTTGACATCGCCGATGATCGGAATATGAGCGTGAAAGGTTTTCTTGATGGAGGTCGGATCGATGTCGATATGGATAACCCGCGCCTCTGGGCAAAACTCGGAGAGCTTACCGGTAACGCGGTCATCGAAGCGCGCGCCAACGGCGATTAACAGATCCGCGTGGTGCATCGCCATATTAGTCCAATAACCGCCGTGCATACCCAACATACCGAGCGACAGCGGATGGTTGCCAGGGAAGCTACCGAGCCCCATCAGAGTCATGGTGACGGGAATCTGCGAAATCTCGGCCAGTTCGCGAATCTCATCGGAGGCATCGGAGAACACTGCGCCGCCACCGACGTAGATCATCGGCTTCTTAGCCTTCATGATCTCTTCGGCAGCCACCCGGATATTCTGCTTGTTGCCGCCGACGGTCGGATTGTAGCCCCGCAAGTTAACCTTATCGGGATACTTAAAATCAGCTCTGGCGATGCTCACATCTTTCGGAATGTCGACCAATACCGGACCCGGTCGGCCGCTGGTGGCGATATAGAAGGCTTCTTTGATGGTCTGCGCGAGATCGTTCACGTCTTTCACCAGCACATTGTGCTTGGTGCAGGGCCGGCTGATGCCGACGTTGTCGGCTTCTTGAAAAGCGTCATTGCCGATCAAGTCCGTGGAAACCTGGCCGGTAAACGCGATCAAGGGAACGGAATCCATATAGGCGTCGGCCAATCCGGTGACGATGTTGGTCATCCCAGGGCCTGAGGTTACCAATACGACGCCCGCCTTGCCGGTCGCCTTGGCGTAACCTTCCGCCATATGAGCCGCCCCCTGCTCATGGCGCGTCAGTATAAACTCGAGATCTTTGCGCTGGCAAAGTACATCGAAAATCTTCAGCACGACACCGCCGGGCAAGCCAAAAATAGTTTTTACGCCTTCGCGCTTCAGTGACTCACAGAAAATTTCCGCTCCAGTGATTTTCATTCTCACTCCACATCGCCGACCGTCACCTCAACGGTACCGGCCGATAATCTCCATCATGCGGTCCTTGCCGACCAGCTTGAGCTTTTGAATCCGTTTCATTTCCACCTCTTCTTCTGGCGAGAGGTAGTGTTTGTGTTGAAAAACCGCCAGCTGTTTTTCCAGCTGCTGATGTTCGTCGTAAAATCTCTTCAACTCCGGATCTTTGTCCAGTAGGGAGACGATCGCCTGTTCTTCGTGACTTTCCATAACAATGGCCTCCTTTTTTTGTGGGAAAATTTTTAGCGTCGCCAATGTAACTTACGGTCTATCGTTTGTCAACGTAGTTTTCATCTCTTTTCAACAAGTTAGAGTTGCAGAGCCCGTCTCTGCTCGGCCTCCGGCGAGCGCAAATAGCGCGGCGCTAGACTCGCCAGATCGTCGCCCTCATGGTCGGCAAAACGGCGCCAGGGTAGCGTCGCCACTTGCGCCGCCACAGAGCCCAGTTCGTCGCCGCCAGTGATTCGAACCGACGCGCCAAACGCAGCGCTGAGCAAAGGCGCATACGCCGTCGCACCGTCGCCGACAAGCACCGGATCGACCGCGCCGACGGCGCGAAGCGACTCGATGGCAGCGTCGATGGAGCAAACCCGCTCCTCGGAAAGGGGCGTCAGGGTTTGGCCTTGACGATGATAAATCGCCGCGTAAACTTCCTGTTTACGGGCGTCCAGCAGCGAACCGATAATGCCTTCGTGGTCCCTAACCCGCGCCGCGTTGGCATGGAGCGTAGACACGCCGACCACCGGCAGTCCCCATTCGTAAGCGACGCCTTTGACCGTCGCCAAAGCGATGCGCAGACCGGTAAAAGAACCCGGACCAATCGACACGGCGAGACCGGATAGAGCCGGAAGGGAGATTTTTCCTTGATCTAGAATCGACTTGATTAAAGGTAAAACGATTTCGCTGTGATTCCCCCTCGCGTGAATGACTGAGCCTTGCTCCCGCCTTCCGCTCTTGTCGGAAAATGCCTCGGCCACCAACTGGCCATCTTCAACTAATGCGGCACTCGCGGTAGGTGTTGCGGTGTCCAGACCAAGGATGATCATCCACCGACCTGTTTTTCAAAGAATCTCACGATGTCGTTGTAAAATGCATAAACCATGAGCAACGCCAGTAGACAAATACCAACTTGCTGGGCCATTTCCCGATACTTGATCGCCACCGGCTTGCGTATGACCGCCTCAATCATGAAGAACAGTAAATGACCACCGTCAAGAACCGGGACCGGCAACAAATTGAGCACACCCAGATTGATGCTCAGAACCGCTAGGAAGGCTAGGAAGCTACCGAGTCCTTCTTGGGCCTGCTGGCCAGCCATTTGGGCGATCATGATGGGACCACCGATATTACGCGGTGACACGTCACCCAGTAACATTTTGTAGAACGCCTGCAGCGTCAATTTGGCAATATCGTAGGTCTGATAGAAGGCTCGGGTGATCGACCGGCCGGCGTTGCCCTTCTCAATGGTTACCTTGCTGCTGATGCCGATCAGCCATTCGTCTCTGCGTTCGCCGAAAACGTTACGGCCTTCCTGGCGGTTCGGCTGTACGGTCAAGCTAAGAACCTCGGTGCCCCGGCGTATCTCCACGTTGAGAGGTTTACCGCCGCTCGATTTGATCGTCTCGGAAAGCTCACCCCACTCGCTCACCGGTTTACCATCGATCGCCGCGATCTGATCGCCCTTGACGATCCCAGCTTTTTCCGCCGGCGATCCCGACGAAACATCGCTGACCATTGTCGACAGGACGGGCACGCCGTAGAAGGCAAACACCACCATAAACAAAAATACCGCCAAGAGCAGATTGAATCCCGGTCCGGCGACCACGATGGCAGTGCGTTTGAGCAGGCTCTTGTGCGCGAAAGATTTCTCGATATCGGCGGCTTGCACTTCTTCGTCGGGATTTTCACCGACCATCTTAACGTAGCCACCAAGGGGAAATGCGCTGAGGGCATATTCGGTTTCGCCCCTTCTCTTGACCCAAAGCTTCGGCCCAAAGCCAACTGAAAAGGTCAAAACCCCGACACCGGATAGCTTCGCCACCAAGAAATGACCGAACTCATGAAAAACGATCAAGACCCCCAGGCCAATGACAGCTGCGACAATCGAATAAGCGAAGTTTTCCATTCACCAATCTCCTTCGGTGAGCATCGCCGGCTCAGCCGATTAAAAGAACAACCTTGGGATCGCGGTTTCAGACCGGACCGTAACCAAGGGAGTGTTATTCGCCTTTGGAAACACCATTCTAATGGAACCCGCATCGAGAGGCGAGGTCAACTCGGAATCAACGAGCTAGCCTTTTGTCGGGCCCAACGATCAATTTCCAGCACAGCGCCAATTTCCTTCGCGCGGCTATTGCGGTGTTGCTGCATCGTCTTGTCAATTATACGATGAATATCGCGAAATCCTATCCTTCCAGCCAAAAATTCCGCAACCGCGACTTCATTAGCGCCGTTCAACACCGTTGGCATTGTACCACCTTCCTTGAGCGCTGCATAAGCCAGCGCCAAGGCCGGAAAGCGCCTACGCTCTACCGGGAGAAAATTTAACTCGCCAAGATGGGTAAGATCCAGAGGGCGCCAACTGCCGCTCAGCCGGTGCGGGTAGGACAGCGCGTAGGCGATGGGGATACGCATGTCGGCAATACCCAATTGGGCCATGACCGCGCCGTCTTGATAGCGCACCATGGAATGAACAATGCTCTGCGGATGAATCACGACTTGGATGCCCGCCGGCGCCATGCCGAATTCCCAATGGGCTTCAATGACCTCGAGCCCCTTGTTCATCATCGTCGCCGAGTCGATGGTGATTTTCTGGCCCATTTTCCAATTGGGATGCTTGAGGGCCTCGGCCACCGTGACTTTTTCCAGCCGGCTCAGCGGCGCCCGTAGAAACGGCCCTCCGGAAGCGGTAAGAATGATTTTGTCGACTTCGCTGCGTTGATTACCCTGCAGACACTGGAAGATCGCGCTGTGCTCGCTATCGACGGGCAGCAAGCGCACACTTTTTTGCTTCGCCGCGTCGACGAAGATCTGACCCGCCATCACCAACGCTTCTTTGTTAGCAAGAGCGATCTCCTTACCGGCGAGCAGACCTTTGAACGTCGGCATGAGTCCCGCGCCGCCGACGATTGCCGCCAACACGACGTCAATTTCTGCGGCGGTGGCTACCGCCGATGCGCCCGCTTCGCCAAATAGGATCTCCACTTGGATTCGGCCGATCAGCTTGCGCAACTTGGGCACGTCGGCTTCATGCTGTATCGACACGCACTTGGGCCGAAACGTTTTGATTTGCTGCGCCAAGCGGTTGAGGTTTCGTCCCGCCACCATGCCGTGCACTCGAAATAGGTTTGGGAACTCGCGCACCAAACGCAATGTGCTGACTCCGATGGAGCCGGTCGAACCCAGCAGTGCGATAGTCCTCATGAATGGAAAATCCTCAAATAAGCGGTCGTAAACACAGCCGGAAAAATCACACTATCGAGGCGATCCAGCAGTCCGCCATGGCCCGGCAAAAGGCTGCTGGTGTCTTTAACCGCAGAAAGCCGCTTGATCCATGACTCAAATAGGTCGCCGACCTGTCCCAGCACGCCGAGGGCCAAAGCAAGCAGGAAAATTTCCAGCCAATAAAATTCCTTGAATACCCACGGGGCGCCGGCGAGACCAACCATGACGGAACCGACAAGATAGCCCCACACTCCCGCCACGGTCTTTCCCGGACTGAGCAACGGAGCGAGTTTTCGCTTACCGAAGCGCCGGCCTATGAAGTAGGCGGCGCTGTCGCCAGCCATGATGACGAACAAAAGCCAACCGATCCAAGCCCGTCCGTCCGGCCGGCGGAACAACAGCACGATAAAGGGGATTAGGAAACCGACATACAATCCGCCCAACAAGGTCCTCAACAACGGGTTTAACTGTGCCGTCAATTTTTCCCGGAAACAAAGACTGGCCGAAAATACCAATACCAGCGCAGCACCAAAATACTCGATGGCCGCGGACTGACCGGACAGCATCACGGCAAGCGCCAAGGCCGCGCCAAAAATATTGCCGGCAAGTCGCTGTCGCCATCCCCGTGGAAACGTCATAGCGAAATATTCGTCCAAGGCGCCCATGGTAAGAATGAAGAAGAACGTCGCGAACAGCCAGGGTGGACTCCAAGCGATGAGCCAGACGATGAGCGGAATGCCAACGGCGGCGGTCGCTATCCTGGCTCTAAGATTGGCGTCCACCGGCCTCCACTGCGGGTTCGGCCAGTTCAACCAGCTGCTCGTCAGTGCGGCCGAAGCGGCGCCGGCGCCGTTGATATTCGAGCAGCGCTTGCAAATATTCCTTTTCGCGAAAGTCCGGCCATAAGGTCGGCGTCACATACAATTCGCTATAAGCGATCTGCCAGAGAAAAAAATTGCTCAGCCGCATCTCGCCGCTGGTGCGGATCAACAGATCCGGATCGGGAATCCCCGCGGTATCGAGACGGTCGGCAATCGTTTGCTGGTCGATGCTTTGAGGATCGCATTTGCGCTCACGCACTTCCCGAGCCAGTTTTTTCACCATGCGCAGGATATCGTCACGGCCGCTATAGCTGAGCGCCAGCACCACGGTCATGCGCTGATTGTCGCGGGTTAGCGCGATGACGTTTTCCAAGGCCTGGCGCACGTTCAGTGGCAGGCGATCACGATCACCCACTGCCAGAAGACGAATCCCGTAACGCATCATTTTGGTTTGCTCAACGGCTAGATAATGCTCCAGCAGCGCCATGAGCGCGCCCACTTCAGCGTCGGGGCGAAACCAATTTTCGCTGGAGAACGCGTACAAAGACAGATAGCGGATGCCGATTTTGCGGCTCATCTCGACGATCACCCGCACCGATGTCTTGCCGCGCCGGTGCCCCTCAATGCGGCTTTTCTCTCGCGCTAGCGCCCAACGGCCATTGCCATCCATGATGATCGCAACATGCTGTGGCAAGCGGGTTTTGTCTAAACCGTCTAACTCCATCGCATCCTAAGCTGATTTTATTGCATGGTTAAAAGGGACGATAGCGCAAGACCGAGGCTGGGACGACTCCGTGACGGTAAGAGATGGAAGATTGGCTGCGAAAGTCAGTTTGGCTTAAACCTCCATGACCTCTTCTTCCTTGGCCTTGACGACCTTGTCGATCCGGCCGATAAAATCGTCGGTAATTTTTTGTATGCGCTCCTGGCCATGTTTGGCGTCGTCGGCGCTAATCTCTTTCTTCTTTTCCGATTCTTTCAGGTGCTCGATGGCGACGCGCCGGTGGCTGCGCACCGATACCCGGTATTCTTCGGCGACTTTCTTCACATGCTTGACCAGGTCCCTGCGACGCTCTTCGGTCAATTGCGGAATCGGGATGCGGATGACCTTGCCGTCGTTGTTCGGCGTTAGGCCCAGATCCGACTTGAGAATCGCTTTTTCGATCTCCCCCATCGCGCTGCGATCGAAAGGCTGGATCACCAACAGCCGCGGCTCCGGTGCGCTCAAGGTAGACAATTGGTTGAGCGGCGTGGTCGCGCCATAGTATTCCACCATGATGCTTTCCAGCAGGGACGTCGAAGCCCGCCCGGTGCGCAGCTTGGACAACTCTTTTCGTAACGCACCCACGGAACCGTCCATTTCTTTTTGCAGCTGAGTGAAAATCGCCTCGTTCATCGCTTGCCTCCGCTGACGAGGGTACCGATCGATTCCCCCGAAACCACTCGCTTGATATTACCCTTCTCCATGAGATTAAAAACGATTATCGGCAAATCATTATCCATGCAAAGCGAGATCGCCGTCGAGTCCATAACCTTGAGCTCGCGGTTGAGCACCTCGATGTAGGTCAACTCTTCGAATTTGGTCGCTCCGGCGTGCTTAAACGGGTCGGCATCGAAAACACCGTCCACCTTGGTGGCTTTGAGAATCACTTCCGCGCCGACTTCCATGGCGCGCAAGCTCGCGGTTGTGTCTGTGGTAAAATAGGGATTGCCGGTGCCACCCGCGAAAATGACCACGCGTCCCTTCTCCAGATGGCGCGTCGCGCGCCGGCGGATATAAGGCTCGGCGACCTGACGCATCTCGATGGCCGACAACACCCGCGTCGACACGCCGAGATGTTCGAGCGCATCCTGCAGTGCCAGACTATTGATGACGGTGGCCAACATCCCCATGGTGTCGGCGCTGGCGCGGTCCATGCCGATTTCGCTCGCCACCGCGCCGCGGAAGATATTGCCACCGCCGACCACCATGGCGAGGTCGCAACCCATTTCTTTGACTTCTTTAATCTCTTGCGCGAAGGCTTTGACGGTCTGGCCGTCGATACCAAAATTCTGCGGTCCGGCGAACACTTCACCGGTTACTTTGAGCAGGATACGTTTATACTTAGGGGGTCCGCAATTCATCGACGTTCGTCGGTAGGTTATTCTTTCGTGGCGCCCTCACCGAGATTATAGCGGGCAAAGCGGCGCACTTGGATGTTTTCACCCAAGCGCGCAATCGCGTCGTTGATCACGTCCACGACTTTTTTGTCTTGGTCTTTAATGAAAGCCTGTTCGAGCAGGCAAGCCTCGGAGTAGAACTTATCGATCTTGCCTTCGACGATTTTGTCGATGACCTTTTCCGGTTTGCCCGACTCAAGCGCCTGCCGGCGGTAAATCTCTTTTTCCTTGTCCAAGTCCGTCGCGGTCACTTCCTCACGCCGTACACAGCGTGGATTGGCCGCCGCGATCTGCATGGCGACATCTTTCAACAACATCTGAAATTCAGTAGTGCGGGCAACAAAGTCGGTTTCGCAGTTGATTTCAACCAGCACGCCGATCTTGCCGCCGGCGTGAACATAGGCTCCCACCGCGCCGTCGCTGGCCACGCGATCGGCCTTCTTCGCCGCCGCGGCCAGTCCCTTTTGACGCAGGAAATCGAAGGCCTTATGCAGGTCGCCGCCGGTTTCGGCGAGCGCCTTCTTACAGTCCATCATGCCCGCCCCGGATTTCTCCCGGAGATCCTTGACCATGCTCGCAGTGACTTCCATTGAAACTAAACTCCTGCCGCGGCCCCTTCTGCGGCGTCGGCTGCGCTGCGGCTCGCCGCTTTCTCGTCTTCCTTGACCTTGACCAAAGACTGCTCGTAAAGCGTCTTGCCTTCGATCACCGCCTCGGCAATCGACGCGCAAAACAGGCGAATCGCGCGAATCGCGTCATCGTTGCCCGGCACCTTGTAGTCCACCATATCTGGGTCGCAGTTACTATCGATCACCGCGATCACCGGGATACCCAGTTTTCGCGCTTCCTTGACGGCGATCTCTTCTTGCTTGGGATCGATCACGAAGATCGCGTCGGGCAACTTGCGCATGGCCTTGATACCGCCCAGGGATTGCTCCAGCTTGTCTTTTTCACGCGTAAGCCCAAGCATTTCCTTCTTGGTCAAGGCCTCGACAATTTTCGGGTCGTTCTCCATCTCTTCGATTTTACGCAGGCGGTCTATGCTCTGGCGGATTGTCGTGAAGTTCGTCAAGGTCCCGCCTAACCAACGGTTGTGCACATGGAACATCCCACAGCGCGCCGCCTCTTCTTTGATCGCATCCTGGGCCTGTTTTTTGGTGCCGACAAACAAAATATGACCGCCGGCGGCGGCCAAGTCACGCACCACGCCTTCCATCGCCTTGAACATCGTCACGGTCTGTTGAAGATCGATAATGTGAATGCCGTTGCGCGCCCCGAAAATATACGGCTTCATCTTGGGATTCCACCGGCTCGTTTGATGGCCGAAGTGAACCCCGGCCTCGAGTAATTGTTTCATTGAAATATCGCCCATGACTGTCTCCTTTGGTTGATTCCTCCCCCTTCGTCACTTTCCCGTCGCACCCTAAGGCACCGCGTCGGGAATCGGAAAGGGTGTGTAATATTTGCTATTACGCTCGGCATCGCCAGGTACGCCGTGCGACAAACTCCGCGTTGGAAACCCAAACCCGTATACGGCTTCGTTGACCCTGGGTATTTAACAGAGATCACCAAACTACGCAAGATTATGCAGAATAGCGGAAAGTTTACTGGTTCATCGCTTCGAGAAAGTCTTTATTCGTCTTGCTGCCGCGCATCTTGTCAAGCAGGAATTCCATCGCCTCGACGACGCTCAGTTGCGATAGGACCTTGCGGAGAATCCAGATGCGGTTCAAATCCTCGCGCGCGATCAGCAGCTCTTCCTTGCGGGTACCCGATTTGTTGATGTCGATGGCTGGGAACACTCGTTTGTCCATCAAGCGGCGATCCAGGTGAACTTCCATGTTGCCCGTGCCTTTAAACTCTTCGAAGATCACCTCGTCCATTCGGCTGCCGGTATCGATCAAAGCGGTGGCGATAATGGTGAGACTTCCGCCGTCTTCGATGTTACGGGCCGCGCCGAAAAATTTCTTGGGCTTGTGCAACGCATTGGAATCGACACCACCGGAAAGGATTTTGCCGCTCGGCGGCACCACGGTATTGTAGGCACGCGCCAAACGGGTAATGCTGTCGAGCAAAATCACCACGTCTTTGCCATGCTCGACCAAACGCTTGGCTTTTTCGATGACCATTTCAGCCACTTGCACATGGCGCGTCGCCGGCTCGTCGAAGGTCGAGCTGATCACCTCGCCGTGCACCGATCGCTGCATATCCGTGACCTCTTCCGGCCGCTCATCGATGAGCAGCACGATGAGAATCACTTCCTGATGATTATGCGCGATCGCCTGAGCAATATGTTGCAACATCATCGTCTTGCCGGTGCGTGGCGCGGCGACAATCAGGCCGCGCTGGCCTTTGCCAATCGGCGTCAGCAAATCGACGATTCGAGTCGTGTAATCGTCGGGTTGGGCTTCGAGACGTAACCGCTCGTTGGGATAAAGGGGAGTGAGATTGTCAAATAAGATTTTCTCCCGCGCCCGCTCTGGATCCTCGTAGTTGATCGTTTCTACTTTGAGCAGGGCAAAATATCGCTCACCCTCTTTGGGCGGCCGAATATGGCCGGAAATGATATCGCCAGTCCGCAAATTGAAGCGGCGTATTTGGCTCGGCGAAACATAAATATCGTCTGGGCCTGGCAGATAATTGTAATCCGGCGCGCGCAGGAAGCCAAAACCGTCGGGCAGTGTTTCCAACACCCCTTCACCGTAGATATGGCCATTTTGTTCCGTCTGCGCCTGCAAGATCGCGAAGATCAGCTCTTGCTTACGCATATTAGCGGCACCCTCAATGTTGAAGTTCTTGCCAATCAGCGCGAGATCGCTGATTTTCTTCTCTTTGAGAGCTTTCAAATTCAAACCGTTATCTTCTAAAACCACCTCCGGCTCGGCGGAGCTTTTACCACGAACCATACACTATCTCTCTCCTTTCGCTTAACCCGCTCGATGTTGCCCAGGGAATGCGCATAGAAACAAACGCGCTAATTTCGTGTGCGGTCACGCAAAATCGGCGCTCGCGGACATGCATCAACCACCCGCGAGTTGGCGGCGGCTACCCGAACAACCCTGTCGATGTGACGAGCATCAAGACGCTGAAACAAATCTTTCTTTCGCAAGGCGAACCAAATTTTTGAATGCTAAACTTTGCGTGACTTCGTTTTCAGTGTGGGGATTGATTCAAAGAAATTGCTGAATTGAACTTAATCTACGCTGAATCCTATTTTAACCCGGCAGCCTTGTCAACCCCTTAGGCGCAGAATTTTTCTAGAGGGCGCCACCCTGTCGGTGCTCGACTGGCGTAAAGTGTCCAAAAGCGCCTGTAGGTCCGATGCCAACGGGGCATGGAACTCCATGCGCTTGCCGGTGCGCATGTGTTCGATCTCCAACTTCTCGGCATGCAAGGCTTGACGCGGAAAATCTTCAAGGAGTGATAGATCGCTAGATCTTCGCTCGGCCCTTGGCCGTTTGTGCCCGTAGACTTTATCGCCAATCAATGGGAAGCCCAGGTCGGCGAGATGGACGCGCAGTTGATGGGTGCGGCCGGTGCGAGGCAGCAAACGCACGAAAGTCACTTCGCCGCTTAATGATTGCTGATCGATCGCGAGAGATTCGAGAACCTGCCATTCAGTCAGCGCCGGCCGCGCTTTATTGAGGAAATGCAGGCTCGACATCCGCTTGCGATTCGAGCGATGGCGGCCGATGGGCCGATCGATACGCCCTTCGGCTGGGACCAGCTTGCCCCACGCGATCGCCAGGTACTCTTTGCGCACTTGACGGTTTTTGAACTGAGCGACGAGATGATGAAACGCCAACATATTCTTGGCGACGATCATTACGCCGGACGTTTCCTTATCCAACCGATGGACGATTCCCGGCCGGCGTTCACCGCCGATCCCCGCCAAATCCGTGCAATGGTGTAACAGCGCATTGACCAAGGTGCCGTTGGCCCACCCCGCAGCCGGATGTACGACGATACCCGGAGCCTTGTTGATGACCAAGCAGTCGCCATCTTCGTAAAGAATATCCAACGGGAGCGCTTCGGGTTTAATACGGGTCTCACGCAGCGGCAAGGAGTGAATGTCGACGCGATCGTCGGTTTTTATCCTGGCACTGGATTTGGTGATGGCGCCGTTCAGCGTGATCTGGCCCTCGGCGACAAGCCGCTGGATTTCGGCACGGCTCAGGGCGCTCCCTGGCCCAGCGTCGGCAAACCGGCCAGCCAGAAAAACATCCAGTCGCATTCCGGCAAAATTTTTGGCGATCAATAACGGTCCGACGGTCGTCATGACAGTGCCGCAAAGCTTAGCGAGGCAAGTCTCGTTCGGTAAGTATCGTTTCTGCGCTGATAACATCTTGGCGGATTTGCGCGATTAACGCGTCGACGGTAGCAAACTTTACTTCACTTCGGATTCTGCGCGCGAAAGACAACTGCACCGCTTCACCGTAGATGTCGTCAGTAAAATTGAGGATGTAGCTCTCGATGGTGCGTGGACCGTCGCCGAAGGTGGGATTGACCCCCACGCTGCTGACGCTCAAGAACCGGCGCTCGCCCAAATGGAAGAGCGTCGCGTAGATGCCGTCCATCGGCAGCACTTCGGTGCGGGTCGAAATATTGGCCGTAGGAAACCCGATCTCACGACCCCTGTGGCGTCCCCCAACAACCCGCCCGGAGACAAAATGGTATCGTCCCAACATGCGTTCCACCGCATCGACATGACCATCCATGACTAACTGCCGAATGCGTGAACTGCTAACCCGCGCGCCATCGACCACGATCGCATCCACAGTAGCCACGGAAAATCCCCATTCGCCGCCCCAGCGCTCCAGTTCGGCGACCCCACCTTTGCGCCCTTGGCCGAAGCGGAGATCGCGCCCGACCCAGACTTTGCGCGCCTTGAGTCGCTCGACGAGGATACCCCGAACAAAGTCGGCGGCGGCCAATCGGGCGAACGATAGGTCGAAGCTCTGAATCACCACCACGTCAACACCGAGGGCTTGCAGCAGCTGCATTTTGTCTTTGTGTGCAAGCAGCATCTTGGGCGCGCGCGCGGGAGCAAGGACTCTTAAAGGGTGCGGTTCGAACGTGAGCACCACGGACGGGATGGCCATTTTTTGAGCTTCGGCGACCGCTCCGCCGATTAAGGCCTGGTGGCCCACGTGAATACCGTCAAAATTGCCGAGCGTAACAACCGATCCCGTCAATGACAGGCCCGGATCATCGAGATGGCGAACAATCTGCATACGTTTAGATGAGAAGCTCAAGCAAAGTTGCCACCGGGCAACAGCGCTTCAACAGGTGCCGCTCTATCCGCGCCAAATTTGATTTTCAAAAGCGCCGGTTAGCGGCTTTCTAAGACTCGAGAGCTTTAAGCCGGTGTTTGGCCCGGGGCGCTTCGGCAGACTGAGGAAACTTCTCGACCAACTCCTGCAAGACCAAACGCGCATTGAGCTTTTCGCCGAGCTCGGCAAAAGCAAATCCTTGCCGCAACAGCGCCGCCGCGACCTTGTCGGTCTGCGGGTAGCGCCGCACTTCGTCGTAGGCCACGATCGCCTTGTCAAACTCTTTCATTGCGAAGTGACTTTCACCGAGCCAAAACTGCGCGGCGGCGGCCAGCCTGCTCTTCGGGTTTTTCTTAACGAATTCGCGAAACCGGCTGCCGGCGGCTTGGTAATCTTTCTTCTCAAACCTGAGCCAAGCGCTCTCATAATCTTTTCTAACCAATTCGGTCTCGCCGAGTGCGATGTCGGCGTAACCATCGTAGATGATCGGGCGCTGTTCGGCGACTAACGCAGCCTCGCGAAGCTGTTTCAGCTCGTCTTCCCGGCTCTTGAGCAATTGCGCTTGAAGCTGGGCTTCTTCCTCCAACTTGGTTAACCGAGATTCCAATGTCTTAACCCGTTGATCACCGTCCCGGCTGGTTTGACCAATTTGCCGCCCCACTTGCACCCGCGTCTCGTCGATGCGTTCTTTGATAGCGCTCAAATCGCGCTGCATCTGCTGAATATTTGCCCGTGTATCCGCGAGCGTGACGCGAAAGCCCTCGACGTCGCCTTGCAGATTGCCCATTTCGGCGCGTAACCGCCGCTGGTCCCTCTCGAGCAGATCGACTTGCTGCGGGTTGACGCAGCCCGATACCCAACCCGAGACAGTCAGCACCATCCCGACAAAGACAATTCTACCTGGCATTTCGATCTTCACGGCTGATCCCCGGTGGCTCACGAAGCCGGGCGACTTGGCGTCACCACAAAGCGCGCACGCCGATTCTGTTTCCAGCAACTCTCGTTAGATTCCTTGCACAGCGGGATCTCCTCGCCAAAGCTCGTGGTCGACAGCCGTTGTGCGGCTACTCCTAGGGTAACCAGATATTCACGCGCCGCTTGAGCCCGCTTCGCGCCCAGAGCTAGATTGTATTCACTCGTGCCGCGCTCATCACAATGGCCTTCAATCTCGACACGAACGGCCGGATGGGTCTTCAGCCAATCCGCGTTAACCCTTAACACCGCGCGCGCATCAGCGGAAAGATCGTAACGGTCAAAGTCAAAAAGCACATCTTTCAATGGACTCGACGCCGGCGTCACCGGCGCTTGGCCGCTCCTTAAATCATCGAGGCTTGATTTGCCAACCGCAGACTCTTGGGTTGAGCCACGCTGCCCCTCACCAGCAGTTGCCGAGCGCGAGCTACTCCCGGCCGACGGCAGGGGCGACGAACCCATTGGGTTCGTGGTAGCCGAGGGAGCGCACGCCTGGCCCACCATCACCACGCTCAGCATCACGAGGCATGCTGCAATGTTACTCTGATTTTTCATGGATTCCTCCCTCACTCGCTGAAAGATAACACGTAGCTGGCAGGAATTGAAGAAGGTCAGTCTAGCCGCGGGGACCAGCTTGGTTTCGTATCATCCCCTCCCGAACCTGTCAATCTACGTTGGTTGTCGCCGCTCGATTGCATCACATAAAGATGGTATTTGCCGGCGCGATTAGATGAAAAAGCAATAAACCTCCCGTCCGGCGACCATGTCGGATCCTCGCTGTCGGCGGATTCGGAGGTGAGTTTTCGGGCTTCACTGCCGTCCACGGAAATTGAAAAGACCGCGAAGCGACCGCCCACTCGACCTGTGTAGACGATCCGATCTGCTTTGGGCGACCACTCCGGGGAGGTGTTGTAACTACCGCTATAAGTGAGCCGGCGCGTCTTGCCGCTCGACAAGTCGAGGATATAGAGCTGCGGCGATCCGCTGCGATCCGACACGAAGACAATCTGCTTGCCGTCCGGAGACCAAGATGGCGATACTTCGATCCCCGTGTCTTCGGTTAAGCGCCGAATTACGTTGCCACTCCGATCCAAGAGGTAGAGGTTGCTGTTGCCCGCCGACTCCAATGTCGCCACCACGGTCTGGCCGTCCGGCGAGAGTTTACCGCTGAGATATTTCGCCGAACCCCTGGGCGTGAATTTGATCTCTTTACCGGTAAACAACTCGAACAGATAAAGCGTCTGGCCACGCTCCTTAAACGACGAATAGAGAATCGACCGTCCATCCGAGCTCCACGATGGCGACAAGTTGATCGTGTGGTTGTCGGTCACCTGGAACTTTTCGCTGCCATCCAAGTGCGACACGTAGATCTCCTTGAATCGGCCGCCGGCGTTGGAAACATAAGCGATCCTCGTGTTGAAAACCCCCGGGATACCGGTGAACTGATTGATAATCTCATCGACAAACTTGTGCGCGATGCGGCGGAAGTCGCGCACCCGTCCGCTGTATCGTTTACCGATCCGCTCCTTGTTCTGGTAGACATCAAATAGCCGGAGTTCGACGGTTAGATTTTCACCCTGCACCGAATAGCCGCCCTTCACCAAACCTTCGGCGCCGATCGTCGACCAGTCTTTAAAATCAAAAGCTCCCAGGGTCATGCCGGTTTTTTGCGGATCCTCGATGTAGGCGCTGCGGTCGAGAACTTTGAACCAACCGGAGAGTTCCAAATCGTGCACCATGGCATCCGCGATGCCCGTGGAAAGGCGAGCCACATCGCTGGAAACCGCGCTTAATATTTTCAGCGGCGACACCGCGATGGGAAATTTTTGTCCACCCTGGCCGATGATCTCGCCGGTCACCGCGGCGTGAGCGGAACTCGCCTGAACCAGCGAAACCGCGAAAACTAAGAAAATGAGTAGTTGGCGTATCATCGTTTCTAGGCCCCCAAATCCCGTGGCCGAAATGTCAGCTCGACATCGGCAAAATCGTTTCGATAGGCTTTCGGCGGCGCTGGTAATGGACTGGATTTTTTAACGGCGCGCAGCACCGATTCATCGTAGGTCGCATCGCCAGAGGGTTGCACCACCTTCAAGCCGGTGATTTCGCCGTTGTCTTTAATGCCGAATTGGACAACCACCATTAGATTGGCTCGCTGGCCAACCCACGCCCAATTATACTTGATCGTGCTCAACATCCGATTTTGATAGATGATGAAGTCCATTCCCTTGAGGACACCGGCACCGCCGCGGCCACCGACGCCGAGTGTGGCCGCGCCGTCCCCCTCGCCCGTGCCGGCGCTAAGCGCCTCTGCTTTTGCCGGCGTTGGCGCGCTTGCCGGCTTTTGCGCGCTCGCGGCAGCCGCCTTGGCCCGTTCCGCCGCCGCCTGGATTAAGCGTTCGCGCACGTCGTCAGCCGAAAGCTCAGGCTGCGTCTCGCTCTTAAGCGCTTTCGTCGGATTAGTCTTTGCTACCTCCTGAATGGCTTTTTCTTTTGGCGCTTTTTCTTTTGGCGCCGGTTTAGTTTCAGCGGTGGTTTTTTTCTCAACCACGCTGGCTATCGGTTTTTTCTCTTTCTTGGTTTCCGGCAACGCCGGCTCTTTCGTTTCCAACCGCTTCGTTGGCTGGGTTGGCACGGCGGTGATCTCAGTACCGAAGTTGGCCCGACCGATTTTCTCGCCACCGATCAGATCGACGACGTAAACCGGTGGCGCCGGCGCGCGGGCAATCGGCATGAATGATACCGCAAACATCACCGCGATCAGTATGGCGTGTAGCCCAAACGACACCGTCAGCCATTTCGGCAATTGTTCTTCCGCGCTGACCCGGGCGAAGGTCCGCTCGTGCAAGCTGATCGTCGGCGATGAAGTCTGTTCGGACATGCGAGGTTATCCTCCTTCGGACGGCGGACGCGTTACCATGCCCAGCTTCTCGATCCCTGCTTGCTTGATTTCAGCGATAGTGTTCATGACGGCGCCATAGCGAACATCTTGGTCGGCACGCAGGTTAACCTGTTTATCGGCCTGGAGCTTCTTGATGGCGCGCAGTTTCTGGCCCAATTCGGAGAGATTCATGGCATTATCGTTGAGATATATTTTGCCATTCTTGGCAACCGTTACAACCAAGGGTTCGTCGGTGCCGGAAATAGCGGTGGTTCTGACCTGTGGCAGGTTGACTTGCACGCCCTGCTGGATGATCGGCGCGGTCACCATGAAGATCACCAAAAGCACCAGCATGACATCCACCAGGGGCGTTACGTTGATCTGCGCGATGGTGGTCCCTTCACGTTGGGACGAAACGTCGATGGCCATGAATGCCTCTCCTTAATCCCTACGAAAACGAAGCGCCGACGTTGATAATTTCAATAAAGACTGCTGCAAGGTCCATCGGTAAACCCGAACTTTTCTGAGTCATGAAGCGCTCCGCACCGTGATCCCCCGATCGCGACGCCAACCTAACCCCATGACGATACCGCCTTAATTATACGCTTTTATTTGATTACTTGAAGAAGTGACGTTCGGCGATATTGAGAAATTCCTGACAAAAGTTGTCCATCTCGACCGCGAGAACCTTAATTTGCTGAACAAAATGATTATAAGCCATCAACGCCGGGATCGCCGCCCCCAAGCCCATGGCGGTCGCGATCAAGGCTTCAGCGATGCCGGGAGCGACCGCTTGAATGCTCGACGAGTGAGTTACGCTGAGACCGCGAAATGCATCCATGATGCCCCAGACGGTACCGAAGAGACCCACGAACGGCGCGGAGCTCGCCGTGGTAGCGAGAAACGACATATGCTTTTCGAGCTTGGTGATCTCGACACTGGTCGCCCGCTTCATCGCCCGCGAGACATTCTCGATACCGCCGAGTTCGGTAGTTAAGTTTTCGCCGGTTTGTTCTTTCTTTGAACGGGAGACCCTGACCAATTCTTCGTAACCCGAGCGAAACACCTGGCCGACCGGACTTGCCGTCAGCTCGCGGCTGGCGTCGTGGATCGCCGAAAGATTGCGCCGTTCCCAAAAGATTTCGATAAATTTTTCCGATTCGCCCTTAGCGCGACGCAGCTGGAAAAATTTCTGCGCGATGATTCCCCAGCTCACCACCGAAAACAGCACTAACAGATAAAGGATCGCCTGCACCACCAGCCCCGCTCCACGCACGAGGTCGAGAATGCTCTGCGGCTGTGGCGTCGGCAGACCAATCTGCAGTAGGAAGTGGGGAAACCAAGAAGAAAACATCACGAATTAGTGGGCGGCTATTTAAAAGAAATATTACAAGCCTTATAATTAGTCAATTGGCAAATAAAATTTATCAACCTACATCGCAATTGGAAATCCCTCATGATTCGAAAACTCACCGATCTTGATCTTCATGACAAAACCGTTTTCCTGCGCGTCGACTTTAATGTGCCGATCGATCAGGGCCGGGTCACCGAACCCCATCGTATCGACGCAGCCTTGCCAACCATTCGCCTGATTCTACGACACGCCAAGAAAGTCGTGATCGCGTCGCACTTGGGGCGTCCGGACGGCAAGTTCGCCGCAGAGTTCAGCCTCGCGCCGGTCCGCGAGCACTTGGAAAAGGTCCTGGGTCACCCGGTCGTGCTCGCGCCGGACTGTATCGGCCACGAAGTCGAGCGCTTAGTCGACGACCCTTCTCATCGGATCGTGCTCTTGGAGAACTTGCGCTTTCATAAAGAGGAAGAAAAAAATGACCGTCAGTTTGCCCAGGCCTTGGCGTCGCTTGGCGAGATTTATGTCGACGATGCATTCGGCGCGGCGCACCGGGCTCATGCGTCAATCGCGGCGATGGCGGAATTTTTTGAACTCAAAGCGGCCGGACTGCTGTTACAAAAAGAGCTTGATTATTTATCGCCGATCCTCGCCGACCCGCCGAAACCGTTCGTAACGATTTTGGGCGGCGCTAAAGTATCCGATAAAATCGGCGTAATCAGAAACCTCTTGCCCAGAGTCAGCACCCTTCTCGTTGGCGGCGGCATGGCCTACACGTTTCTCAAGTCCAAGGGGATAGAGATCGGCAGGTCCCTGGTCGAGCACGACAAGCTCGGCCTCGCGAACGATTTGCTTAACGAAGCGGCGGCGCATAAAGTTCCGCTGGTTTTGCCTGTGGACCATGTGACCGGAGACCTGGACAAGAAAAACCCCATGACGGCGGATAGCCAAATACCGGCCGAACGCGTGGGCCTAGACATCGGTCCGAAAACCGCGGCTCAGTTCGCGGCACAGATCGGCAAAGCGAAGATGGTGCTGTGGAACGGTCCGGTTGGACTCTTTGAAGTCCCTCCCTACGACCGCGGTAGCCGAGCCCTTGCCCAGACTTTGGCGGACAATTATCCGCGGCTGATTAGCATCATAGCCGGCGGCGATACCGTGGCAGCGGTTAACGCCGTTGGGGTCCGAGACAAGATCAGCCATTTATCCACTGGCGGCGGAGCGACCCTGGAATTTCTCGAGGGCCGCATACTGCCTGGCATCAAAGCGCTTGAGGACACACTATGATCAGGCCTCTCGTGGTGGGCAACTGGAAAATGAACGGCGGCCAGGCCGCCTGTCTCCAGCTAGCCCGCCAAATTGTCCGGCTTCTAAAACACCAACCGACCCGTGCAGAAGTCGCGCTGGCGCCGCCATTCACCTCGCTCGCGTCCGTCGCGCAAGCCTTGCGCCGTAGCGCGGTCAAAGTCGCCGGGCAAAATAGCCACTGGGCTGAGAGCGGCGCCTTCACCGGTGAAATCAGCGCGCCGATGCTCGAAGAAATCGGCTGTCGTTATGTCATCCTCGGCCATTGCGAACGGCGCCATGTGTTTAATGAGAGCGACGGCATGATTGCGCGCAAGGTCGCGCCTGTGCTCGCCCACGGCATGCGGCCGATTCTTTGTGTCGGCGAAACCTCGAGCGAAAGGCGGCGCAAAAAGACCTTGCAGGTAGTGACGGCGCAATTGGACTCCACGTTGAAGGGGCTGGCGAAAGGTGTTATAGAAAAACTCGAAATTGCCTATGAACCCGTGTGGGCAATCGGCACGGGCCAAAACGCAACCGCCGAACAGGTCGATCAGGTTCATTCGAGCATTCGAGCCTACCTAAAAACCTGGTTCGGCAATTCGAAAGGCAAGACCGTGCGAATTCTCTACGGCGGCAGCGTGAAACCGGAAAATGCTGCGACTTTGGCGGCCATCGATGAAGTTAATGGCCTGCTCGTCGGGGGCGCCAGTTTGAATGCCGAGTCTTTTGTATCGATTGCCCAGGCGTTTGCGGCTAGTGCAAAGTGAATTATGATTATTGCGATCACCATTCTTCATGTCGTCGTCAGTGTCGGATTGATTCTAGTTGTGCTTTTACAAACCGGCAAGGGTGCGGAAGTGGGCGCCGTTTTTGGCGGTTCGAGCGCGACTATCTTTGGTAGCAGCGGCGCGGGAAACTTTCTTACCCGGCTCACTACCGCCATGGCCATCGTCTTCATGATGACCTCGTTGACGCTAGGCTACTTTGCCGGGAAAAAGCCGACGGCGACAATTTTCGATAGTCGCCCGCCGGTAGCGGAGCCGCGTGCGCCGGTCCAACCACAGACCCCGCCCGCGACCGAGGCGCAGCCCAGATCGCCGACTAATCCAAGTGGCGCACCGGCGACAAAGCCTTAATACCCGATCAATTGCGAGGGTGGCGGAATCGGCAGACGCGCTAGTTTGAGGGGCTAGTGCCGGAAACGGCGTGCGGGTTCAAATCCCGCTCCTCGCACCATTTCCTACCAGAATTGCTACCACGGCTTCTTTTTAGCCGTGAAACGCAGCTGGCCTATCAAGTCTGCCCAGACGGTGCAAAATTTTTTAATTC